>WUUC01072386.1_pt1 | contig 12498 bp, 10 predicted proteins | sample 6278441 | NCBI WGS metagenome assembly WUUC01 (sample SAMN13675441, study PRJNA597444) | soil metagenome | isolation source: soil | place: USA: Washington | collected 2017-10 | reverse complement strand
GCCGGGGCACCTTCGCCTACCGGCTGCCGGTGGCGAACGGCACCTACCAGGTGACGCTGAAGTTCGCCACACCCGGGGAGACCGGCGTGTTCAACGTCAACTCCGAACGGCAACGCACGATCACCGGCCTCGACGTGTCTGCCGAGGCCGGCCCGAACACCGCGCTGGACAGGACGTTCGTCACCACCGTCGCCGACGGCGTGCTCGACCTCGAGTTCGTCCCGCAGCTCGGCGACGCCGTGGTGTCCGCGATCAGTGTTGAGGGGACAGGATGAGAAGACTAGTCATCGCGGGGTTACTGGCCGCCCTGGTCGGCGGCCTGGTCACCCCCGCGTCCGCGACCGAGTCGAGACCGACCCACACCGTCACCTACGACCGCTACTCGATGAAGGTCGACGGCGAGCGGATCATGTTGTGGGGCGGTGAGTTCCACTACTTCCGGCTGCCGAGCCCGTCGCTGTGGCGCGACGTGCTGGAGAAGATCCGCGCGGCCGGCTTCAACGGGGTCTCGCTGTACTTCAGCTGGGCCTACCACTCGCCGGCACCCGGCCGGTACGACTTCACCGGTGTGCGGGACGTGGACCGGCTGCTGCGGCTGACCGAGGAGCTCGGGATGTACGTGGTGGTGCGGCCCGGCCCGTACATCAACGCCGAGACCAGCGGCGGTGGTTTCCCCGCCTGGCTCAAGCAGGTGCCCGGCAGGGCGCGGTCCAGCGACCCCGGCTACACGGCGGCGTACCGGGAGTGGCTCGGCCGCATCAACCCGATCATCGCCCGCCACCAGATCACCAGGGGCGGCTCGGTGATCGCGTACAACGTGGAGAACGAGTACGCGGCCAACACCGACGCGCGGTACATGCAGGACCTGCAGGACACCGCGCGGGCGGCCGGCATCGACGTGCCGATCACCCACAACCAGTGCTGCGACGCGTCATGGACACCGCACTGGGCGGAAGGCCTCGGCGCGGTGGAGATCCCCGGCGTCGACGACTACCCGCAGTCGTTCGAGTGCCAGACGGAAGGCGTGTGGGGGCCGTGGGGTGAGGGCGTCACCGAGCGCCTGAACGACACCGCACCCGTGTACGCGGCCGAGTACCAGGCCGGCGCGATCGACCTGAACCGCGCCGGGTACGAGGCGTGCCGGGAGGACCTGACCGGCCTCCCCTTCATGAAGTACTTCTACAAGAACAACCTCATCACCAGCGGCGCCACCATGTTCGGGTACTACATGACCTACGGCGGCACGAACTGGGGCTGGCTGGGACAACCCAACGACGTCTACACCTCCTACGACTACGGCGCGGCGATCACCGAGTCGCGCCAGCTCACCGACAAGTACGACGAGTTCAAGCGGCAGGGCTACTTCACGCAGGCGGTCGCGCCGCTGACGAAGACCGACCCGGCGCCGGCGCCACGGTCCCAGAACCCCGGGCTCACGACCGTGGCGCGGGCGAACCCGGACACGGGCACGCAGTTCGTGCTGCTGCGGCACACCGACCGGGCGGCCACCACCGAGGACTGGTCCTTCCTGGACTGGTCGACGCCGGACGGCCAGTACCTCGTGCCGGTGTCGCTGAACGGGCGGGACGCGAAGGTGCTGGTGGCCGGCTACGACATGGGCGGGCAGCGGCTCGTGTACTCGACGTCGGAGATCATGACGCACGCGCGGATCGGTGACCGGGACGTCGCGTTGCTGTACGGGCGCGAACATTCCGACGGCTGGACGGTGCTGCGGTACGAGTCGGAGCCGACCGTGCAGGTGCTGGAGGGTCACGCCCATCCGTCCTATGTGGATGGTGACCTGCGGATCCACTACGACCACCACGGGCTGGCACGGATCCTGGTCACCGGCGGCGGCCGGCCGCCGCTGCTCCTCCTGGTGGGCACGGACGAGGAGGCGGCCAAGTTCTGGCGTGCGGAGACGTCGTCGGGTCCGGTGCTGGTGCGTGGCACGTCGCTGGTGCGGTCGGCGCACCAGTCCGGCTCGACCCTGTCGCTGCGCGCGGACGTGGCGGCCACCGAGGAGATCGAGGTGTTCGCCCCGGCCAGGAAGCTGGTGGTGGGGTCGACGCGGGTGCCGGTCCGGAGCACGCCGAGCGGGTCGCTGGTCGGCACGGTCCAGGGACCGGAATCCGTTCAGCTGCCCGCGCTGAAGGGCTGGCGGACCCGCACCGAGTCCCCCGTGGTCGACGACAGGGGCTGGACCGCGGCGACGCACGAGACGTCCGAGAGCCCGTTCCCGCCGGTGACGACCCCCGTGCTGTTCGCCGGTGACTACGGCTACGACTACGGGCACGTGTGGTATCAGGGCCACTTCAGGGCGACGGGCAAGGAGACCGCCGTCGAACTGAACGCCATCACCGGCAAGAACGGCGTCTACCAGGTGTGGCTGAACGGCCAGTACCTCGGCTCGGCGGCCGGCGGCACACAGGCGGACTCGGAGCCGCCGGTCAACCCGAGGCCGGGCCCCGGCACGTTCACGTTGCCACCGCTGAAACCGGGCACCCCCGCGGTGCTGTCCGTGCTGGTGGGCAACATGGGCCACAACGACGACTGGACCGCCGACGACAACCGGTTCAAGCAGCCGCGTGGCCTCGTGGGTGCTGCACTGGTCGGCTCGGACGCGCCCGTGACGTGGCGGTTGCGGGGCAACAAGTCCGACCCGCTGCGCGGCCCGCTGAACAACGGCGGCCTGCACGGCGAACGGGCCGGCTGGCACCTGCCGCACACCTCGACGCACGGCTGGAGCAGGCCGCCGGCGACGGTCCAGCCAGGAGTCACCTGGTACCGCACGGAGTTCTCGCTGGACCTGCCGCGCGGTCAGGACGTGCCGGTCGGCCTGCGGTTCGACGGCACGGGCGCCTACCGGGTGCTGATCTTCGTGAACGGGTGGCAGATGGGCCAGTTCACGGCGGATCTGGGTCCGCAACGGGAGTTCGTGCTGCCGGGCGGCATCCTGCGCGAGCACGGCAGGAACAGCCTCGCGCTGGCGGTGGTGGCACTCGACGAGGCGGCGCTGGGCCCGGTCAGCCTGGTACCGCTCGGCAACTACCGAGGCGGCGTGCGCGTCACGGACGTGCCCCGGTAAAAGACGTGGTCCCGCGCCTGACCGGTCCCGGGCGCGGGATCACCCCTTTCGCAGGGACTTCGCGACGAAACCGCTGGCCTTCAGCTCCTCGACGAGGTCGGTCAGGAACCGGACGGTCCCGGGTTTCCGGTCCTTGGCCGTGCCGACGGCCTGCCGGATGGCCATGAACCGCTCCTCGACGAGCCGCAGGTCGGGGTTGGCCGCGACGTAGGCGGTCACCGGCTCCCGGATGCCCGCCGCCACCTCGAGCCCTTGCTCGCGGAACACGTCGACGCCTTCGTCACCCCGCACGACGGTCGCGTGCCGCAGCGTGCGCGTCAGGAACAGGTCGTAGGCGGAGCCCTTCTTCACCCCGACCCGCACCCCGTCTCTGTCCACATCGGACGGCACACGCACCGGCGAGTCGAGCGGCACCGCGTACACACCCTCGATCTCCACGTACGGCTCCGTGAACGCGACCTCCGCCTCCCGCACCGGTTCGATGGCCAGGAAACAGATGTCCACCCGCCCGGAGGTCAACGCCTCGAACGACTTGCGTGCCGCGTCGAAGCACACCAGCTCCACCGGCACCCCGAGCCGCACCCCGACCTCCCTGGCGATGTCGACCGTGACACCACCCGGATCCTCCGGAGTGCCGTGTGCCAGCACAGGGTTGCCGAGGTTGATGGCGGCCCGCAGCACGCCGGTCGGCGCCAGGTCATCGATCACGCCGCCTACCGTACTCGGCGCACGCGGGTCTCGTCCCAGATCGCTTCGTCTACTTCGGACACCTGGCCGTCCGAGCGGAACACCAGGAAGCGGTCGAAGGATTTCGCGAACCAGCGGTCGTGGGTGACCGCCAGGACGGTGCCCTCGAAGGCCTCCAGTGCGTCCTGGAGTGCCTCCGCCGAGGTCAGGTCCAGGTTGTCCGTCGGCTCGTCCAGCAGCAGGAGCGTCGCGCCGGACAGTTCCAGCAGCAGGATCTGGAACCGTGCCTGCTGGCCGCCGGACAGGGTCTCGAACCGCTGGGACCGGGAGCCCGCCAGGCCGTACCGGGACAGCTTGGCCGACGCAGCGCCCTCGTCCATGCCGGCGCGGGCGCCCTCGCCGCGCCACAGCACGTCGAGCAGGGTCCGGCCGACCCACTCGGGGTGCTGGTGCGTCTGCGCGAACAGGCCGGGCACGACCCGGGCGCCCAGCTTCCAGGCGCCCTCGTGCTTGACCGGGTCCCCGGCCAGCAGGCGCAGGAAGTGGCTCTTGCCGGACCCGTTGGAGCCCAGCACCGCCACCCGGTCGCCGAAGAACACCTCCACGTCGAACGGTTTCATCAGCCCGGACAGCTCCAGTGAACGGCACTGGATCGCCCGCAGCCCGGTCCGGCCACCACGCAGCCTCGGTTGCACCCGCTCGGCCCTCGGCGGCAGCGGCGGCGGGCCGGCCTCCTCGAACTTCCGCAGCCGGGTCTGGGCCGCCTTGTACTTGGGCGCCATGCCGTCGCTGATCATGGCCTGCTGCTGCAGTGTGCGCACCAGGTCCTTGAGCCTCTGGTGCTCCTCGTCCCAACGCCTGCGCAGCTCGGCCATGCGGTCCCAGCGGGCCTCCCGCGCCTCGTGCCAGGTGGCGAACCCGCCGCCGTGCACCCAGGTCGTGCCGCCCTCCAGGGCCACGATGTGGGTGGCGACGCTCGCGAGCAGCTCACGGTCGTGGCTGACCAGCAGCACCGCCTTGCCGCAGGCCGCGAGCCGTCCCTCCAGCCACCGCTTGCCCGGCACGTCGAGGTAGTTGTCCGGCTCGTCGAGCAGCAGCACCTGCTCACGGCCCTGCAACAGCGCCTCCAGGACCAGCCGCTTCTGCTCGCCACCGGACAGCGTGGACACCGACCGGAACTGGGCCCGGTCGTACGGCACCCCGAGCGCGGCGACGGTCACCGTGTCCCACAGGACCTCGGCGTCGTAACCGCCGGCCTCACCCCACCCGGACAACGCCGTCGCGTAACGCAGCTGCGTCGGCTCGTCGTCGGTGTCCATCATGGCCAGCTCGGCGTCGTCCAGCTCCTGCGCGGCCTTGCGGAGCGCCGGGGGCGCGACGGCCAGCAGCAGGTCCCGGACCGTCCGCTCGTCCCGCACGGAGCCGATGAACTGCGGCATCACCCCGAGTCCACCCTGGACGGTCAGACCACCGGCGACCGGGGTCAGCTCCCCGGACAGCAGGCGGAGCAGAGTCGTCTTACCGGCGCCGTTCGCCCCGACCAGCGCCACCACCTGCCCGGTACCGACGCGGAACGAGACGTCCGTGAACAGCTGCCGGCCGTCGTCCAGCTTGTGCGCAAGCCCGTTGGCCTCGATAAATCCCGCTCCCATACCGCAGATCGTCCTGTATCGGACGGTTTGGAGCGACTTGTTTTCTATCGCAACCCCCTTGGCCGCGATGTGGATCGAAGGCGGTACCCTCCGTAGCCTGCGAGGGTTTGGCTCACGACGGGAAGGATGGGTGACTTTGTCCGATACCCCGATCTACGACCAGATCCGACAGGAACTCGAAGCGGGCGCCGGTCGTGCGGAGCCCTCGACAGCGAGAAGGGCGTCCCGCGGCGGCGAGGAGGACAAGTCCGTCTCTGTGTGGGCACTCGTCAACCAGCACCGGAACGGCAAGCGCCGCTAGCCCGTGCTGTCATGGGGACATGCACCTGCTCAAGCCCGGTCCCCAGGTCGACGATCAGGCCCTCGAGGAGCTCTACGCCTACCCGTCCGCGCTGACCGCACCGTTCGTGCAGGTCAACTTCGTCGCGAGTGCCGACGGGGCCGCGACCGTGTCCGGGCGTTCGCGTGGTCTGTCCAGCCCTGCCGACAAGAAGGTGTTCGCGCTCGGTCGTGACCTGGCCGACGTCGTGCTCGTGGGCGCGGGGACCGCGCTTGCCGAGCAGTACCAGGGGGTCAAGCACACGGAGCTGCGTGCCGCCCGTCGCGAACGGCTGGGGTTGTCGGAGATCCCGCCCATCGCGGTGGTGACCGGGCGGGGGTCGGTGCCGCCGTCGTCGCCGCTGATCACGGCCACGTCCGTGCCGCCGATCGTGATCACGTCGGACTCGTCGCCGGTGGCGTGGCGCAAGGAGGTCGCGGACGCGGGCGCCGACGTCGTGGTGGCCGGTGACGAGCGGGTCGACACCGGGCTCGCCCTGTCCGCGCTGGCCGACCGGGGTCTGCTGCGGGTCTGTTGCGAGGGCGGGCCGACGCTGTTCGCGGACCTGATCGCCGACGGGCTGGTGGACCAACTGTGCCTGACGGTCGCGCCGCTGCTGGCGGGCGCGGGAGCGGTCCGGATCGCCGACGGGTTGCCGTCGGCCGCACCAGTGGGACTCTCGCTCGCATCCGTGCTCGCTGACGAGGGATTTCTGATGCTGCGCTATCGCCGGGCGGCCGAATCCAGGTGAGAATGGCGGCATGCAGCTGCCGATCATGCCGCCGGTCAAGCCGATGCTGGCCAAGCCGGTGAAGAAGATCCCCACCGGGGAGATGAGCTACGAGCCGAAGTGGGACGGCTTCCGGACGATCATCTTCCGGGACGGCGACGAGGTGGAGATCGGCAGCCGCAACGAGAAGCCGATGACCAGGTACTTCCCGGAGCTGGTGGAGGCGGTCAAGGAGAACCTGCCGCCGAGGTGCGTGGTCGACGGCGAGATCGTGGTGGTGGGGCCGACCGGTGACCGGCTCGACTTCGAGGTGCTGGCGCAGCGGATCCACCCCGCGGCGAGCCGGGTGAAGATGCTGTCGGAGACCACGCCGGCGAAGTTCGTCGCGTTCGACCTGCTGGCGCTGGACGACACGGACTACACCGAGCAGCCGTTCACCACCCGCCGTGCCGTGCTGGAGGAGGCGCTCGCCAGCGCCGGCGCGCCGATCCACCTGACCAGGACCACGACGGACCCGGACGTGGCGCAGGAGTGGTTCGCCCAGTTCGAGGGCGCCGGCCTGGACGGTGTGATCGCGAAGCCGCTGGACGGTGTCTACGAGCCGGACAGGCGCACGATGTTCAAGGTCAAGCACGAGCGGACGGCGGACTGTGTGGTCGCCGGCTACCGCGTGCACAAGACCGCGCCGAACCGGATCGGGTCGCTGCTGCTGGGGCTGTACAACGACGAGGGCGTGCTGGCGAGCGTGGGCGTGATCGGCGCGTTCCCGCTGGCCAGGAGGGAGGAGCTGTTCGAGGAGATGCAGGAGCTGGTCACCACCTTCGACGAGCACCCGTGGAACTGGGCGAAGCAGGAGGAGGGCACCCGCACGCCCCGCAACGCCGAGGGCAGCCGGTGGCAGTCGGGCAAGGACCTGTCGTTCGTGCCGTTACGCCCGGAGCGGGTGGTGGAGGTGCGGTACGACCACATGGAAGGGGTCCGGTTCCGGCACACCGCACAGTTCTCCCGGTGGCGCCCGGATCGCGAGCCTCTTTCCTGCACGTACGCGCAGCTGGAGGAGCCGGTGAAGTTCGACCTGGCGGACGTGCTGGCCTGAGCGGGTCGCGGGCTGCTCACGGCCTTCTCACCTCGACCGTGCCACGCTGCCTCCGGCAGTCGGACGAATGGGAGGGACCGGCACGGTGACGGCCTGGCGAGTACGTGTGGCCACGCTGGTCGCCGCGATGGGGGCGCTGGCCGCCTGCACGGCCGGCCCGTCGAACCGGCCCGAGATCGTCACCAACGACGGTGGTGCCGAGTCGAATCCGCCGTCGGTCGCACCGAACGAGGTGCCGGAGCTCGAGGACGCCGACTCCTCGATCCAGTGGCGTTCCTGTTCCGGTGAGGTCCAGGCCGCGCTCACCACGCAGCAGCTGCCGGCGTGGCTGCCGGTCGAGTGCGGGCGCGTCAACGGGATCCTCGACTCCCCCTACGCGCCCGGCCGCAACACCGCTCGCATCCAGCTGCTCCGTGCCGGGGACGGGCCGGTGCCGATCGCGGTGGTCAACGACGTCGACGGGTTGCCGGGCACCATCTACGCGGCCCGGCTCGCGGCAACGCTCCCGCAGGAGTTCTTCGACAAGTTCCACCTGGTCGGAATGGACCGGCGGGGCACCGGCAACTCGGCCGCCGTCAACTGTGTGCCGGTGGAGATCCGGCGGGAGATGGTCGAGCAGGATCCTGCCGAGCTCGACGTCGAAGGCTGGTTCGAGGCCGCGCAGACCGCGGGGCAGCAGTGCGCGATCGCGCTCGAGAGCCTGCTGCCGGCCATGGACACGTGGCGCACCTCCGCCGATCTCGACTCGCTGCGCACGGCGCTCGGCGTCGACCGGATCAACGCGATCGGGCACGGCGAGGGATCACGCGTGGCGAGCATGTTCGCCGACCGGTATCCCGATCGGGTGGGGCGGTTCGTGCTCGACGGTGTGCCCGACCCCAGCGCCGACGCCCAGCTCGCCCACGAGGGCATCGCCAAGGGCGGGGAGGCGGCGTGGGACGCGTTCTCCGCCGACTGCGTGCAGCGTGCCTGCGAGCTCGGCGCCGAGCCGGAACGCGCGTTGCTCGAACTGCTCGGCCAGCTGCGCACCACGCCCATCACGAGCTTCGACCTGGACATCACCGCGGGTTCGGCGATGCACGCGGTGCTGTTCGGGCTGTCCGACCGCGCGAGGTGGCCGGAGCTGTCCCGCGCGCTCGCGGCCGCGAGGAACGGCGACGGCAGCGGACTCACCGACCTGCTCGCCCCGTACGTGCTCGGCAGCGAGGCGCAGGCCCCGGCACTCGACGGCGGCCTCGTCACGACCTGCAACGACATGGGAACCCGGCTGTCGCCTGAACAGGTGACGAAGGTGGCCACCGAGTGGCAGGACAAGTTCCCGCTCTTCGGTCCGCTCGCCGCCCAGCAGCTCGCGTTCTGCGCACCGTGGACCATCCCCGACCACCCGCTGCCGACCCCGACCGGCCGCGGTGCGCCGCCGATCCTGGTGCTGGGCACGGCGAGCGACGCGATCACCCCGTTCGAGGGCACCGAGCGTGCCGCGCAGCAGCTCGACAGCGGTGTGCTCGTGTCCTGGCAGGGCGGCGGTCACGGTGCGCTGGGCGTGTCCCCGTGCGCCACCGACGCCGCGACGAAGTTCCTCGCCGACGCCGTGGTGCCGAGGGACGGCACGGCCTGCCCGCCGTGACCGGACAGGGCATCATGGGAACGTGCGACGTGTCGGCGTACTCGTTCTCGTCGCGCTGTCCCTGCTGGTCGCCGCGCCAGCGTCAGCAGCGCGCGACGCCGTGTCGCTGCGGGTGCTGAGCTACAACATCCACACCGGTGTCGGCACGGACGGACGGCTCGACCTCGCCCGCACCGCGGCCGCCATCCGGGAGACCCGCGCGGACGTGGTGGCGCTGCAGGAGGTCGACGTGCACTGGGGTGCCCGCAGCGACTTCCGCGACCAGGCCCGCGACCTCGCCGGCCTGCTGCGGATGCGGGTGTTCTTCGCGCCGGTCTACGACCTGGCCCCGCCGGCGGCCGGCCAGCCACGCCGCCGGTACGGGGTCGCGATCCTGAGCCGCTTCCCCTTGCTGTGCCCGAAGAACCACGAGATCACCCGACTGTCCACAGTAGAAGAGAACCCGGTGCCGAAACCGACGCCTGGCTTCGCGGTGGCCACGGTGCTCGTGCGGGGCGTCGCGGTGCGCGTGTACGCCACCCACCTCGACTTCCGCCCCGACCCGGCGGTCCGCGCGGCACAGGTCGCGGACATGCTGTCGATCATGTCCGGCCGGCATGTGCTGCTCGGCGACTTCAACGCCCCGCCGGACGCCCCGGAACTGGCGCCACTGTGGGAGAAACTGACCCCGGCGCCGACGGATGCCACGTATCCGGCGGACGTGCCGGCCACACGGATCGACTATGTGGCCGTGTCACCGGGAATCCGGGTGCGGTCGTCGTCGGTGCCGGACACGCTGGCCTCGGACCACCGCCCGGTGCTGGCCGAGCTCTCGGTGCGGCACTAGCACTCACACCTTCGGGTGGAGGTGCTCTCTACGTGTCGGTCTCGCGGACGTGGTACTCGCAGCCGTACTCGACGGCGTAGGAGAGGTCGTAGTGGTGCACGATCTTCGGGCCTTCGTGCAGGTGCACGTGGGTGACCGTGTCCTTGGGCTGTTCGGGCAGCTCAGGCAGGGTGTCGACGCGTCCGTCGAGCGGCCCACCCACGTATCGCACGATGTACTGCTGCGTCACGACGACCTCCCTTCGCTGCTCGTCATCTCGATGTTTCCTGGTGATCCTGCCGAAATCAACCGCGACGTCCCCGGCGTGCCGCGAAACATGAGAACGAGCACATGTTCACCGCATTGGATGTCGCGGAGCCGTAACGGTTTCGACAATCATGGCGTCGCCAGTGCATCCGCATCCCCGCTAGGAGCAGGACATGTCGACGTCACAGCGCCGATGGCCGGTGTGGCCATGGGTGGTGCTGACCGTCGCCGGCGTGGCCGTCACGGCTGTCGCGGCGGTCGTCGGCACCGCCGCCAGCTCGGAACAGGGGGCCGACGAGCCGCCGCAGCGGGTGACGGTCACGGCCACCCAGTTCCAGACCACGACGGTCAACGTCACGATCACGGTCACTCCCCCGCCCGCCGTCCCGGCAACCGCACTCCTGGACGGCATCCACCGGGTCGGCGTCGAGGTGGAACCGGGCATCTACCAGACGACGGGCCCGAGCGGCACCAACTCGGGCGGCTGCTACTGGACGAGAACCGACACCACGGGCGGCATCATCGACAACGGCGTGATCACCGGCCCCGGCACCCTGACCATCGGGCCGAACGAACTGGTGGAGACCGCCGGCTGCCAACCGTGGCAGAAGGTCGGCTGAGCCCGCCGCGGCCACGAACCGGCGGGGTCGCCGGTCACCACCGTTGGACACACGGATCACCACGGTTGAACTCGCGAGTCACCGCCGTCGGACTCACCGGCCACCACCGTTAGACACGCCGGCCACCGCGGTTGGACACGCGGGTCAGTGGGGTCGGTGTCGGGTGGTTGCTGTGGCTAGTCCGGGCGGGCTCGGGATGGTTGTACTCGTTTCGGTTCGCCTGCCATCTTCGGGTACTCCGGCGGGTAGGGCATGTCGCCCTCGCCGTTGGTCTCGTCCCTTGCCACCAGGTCCAGCAGCGGCTCCAGGGAGTAGGCCTTCGTCGCGACGTCGGCGTGGGGGTCGCCGACCGAGGCGAAGCGGTCCGGCATGGTCAGGACGGTGAAGTCGGCCGGGGTGACGTCCGGCAGCTCGTCCCAGGTGAGCGGGGCCGAGACCTGGGCGCGGGGTGTCGGCCGGATCGAGTAGGCGCAGGCGATGGTGCGGTCCCGGGCCATCTGGTTGAAGTCGATGAAGACGCGCTCGCCCCGGTCCTCCTTCCACCAGCTCATCGTCACGTCGTCGGGCATGCGCCTCGCCAGCTCGCGGCCCAGGGCGATCACCGCGCGACGTGCCTCGACGAACGTCCAGCGCGGCTCGATCGGGACGTACACGTGCAGGCCGCGACCGCCCGAGGTCTTCGGGAAACCCTCCATGCCCAGGGAGGCGAGCAGTTCACGCAACACCAGGCCGACCCGGGCCGCGTCGGCGAAGTCCGTGCCCGGCTGGGGGTCCAGGTCGATGCGGAGCTGGTCCGGGTGGTCGACCTCGGGACGGCGGACCGGCCACGGGTGGAACGTCAGCGTGCCGAGGTTGACCGCCCACACGACCGCCGCGAGTGAGGTCGGGCAGACCTCGTCGGCCGGGCGACCGCTCGGGAACGTGATGCGGGCGGTCTCGACGAACGAGGGCGCGCCCTTGGGCACGCGCTTCTGGTAGAACGCGTCGCCGCGGTTGTCGGCGCGGGTCGACAGCTTCGCGCCCTCGAAGACGCCGCCCGGCCAGCGTTCCAGCGTGGTCGGGCGGTCGCGGAGCGCGCCGAGGATGCCGTCGCCGACCGACAGGAAATACCGGACGACGTCGGACTTCGTGATGCCCAGTTCCTTGAAGTACGGCTTGTCCGGGCTGGACACACGCACGGTGTGCCCGGCCACCTCGAACTCCATCGCGTCGGCCACCGGGTCAGCCTAATCCGCTTTACCAGGTCAAGTAGCGTTATAACGGTGAAGACGGACCTGACCCCCGCGAGGGGAACCCGTGATCTGCTGCCCGCGACCGTCGCCGTGCGTGACCATGTCCTGGCGCGGATCACGGAGGTCTACCGGCGCTACGGCTACCAGCGCATCGAGACCCCGGCGCTGGAGAACATCGAACGCCTGCAGGGCGGCCAGGGCGGCGAGAACCAGAAGCTGATCTACCAGGTCCTGCGCCGCGGCCTCGAACCGACGGTGGACGCCGGCACCCCGCTGTCGGAGCTGATCGACCTGGGCCTGCGCTTCGACCTGACCGTGCCGCTCTCCCGGTTCTACGGCGCCAACCGCGCGACGCTCCCCCAGCCGTTCCGCTCG
>WUUC01111307.1_pt1 | contig 12500 bp, 13 predicted proteins | sample 6278441 | NCBI WGS metagenome assembly WUUC01 (sample SAMN13675441, study PRJNA597444) | soil metagenome | isolation source: soil | place: USA: Washington | collected 2017-10 | reverse complement strand
GATGTTGATGATGGGTTCTTCGCCCTGGTCGAGGTACGGGAAGAACTTCTTCACCGTGATGAGCACGTCGGTGCCGGGCTTGAGGGAGCGGGCGAGCAGCATCTGCTGTTCGTCCCAGCAGGTCACCTCGAACTCCATCGGCGCGGTAGCGACCCACCGGCCGTTGTTGCGGTAGCCGGTGCGGTGCACGATGCGGAACTTGACGAAGGCGCGGCCGGAGCTGGGCGTGTGCCCCGGCTCGTAGCGACCGACGACGGTGCCCTGGACAAGACAATTGAACAGCTGGTTCGACGGGCTCTGACTCATGACGAAACTCCCCGGGATGATCAGTATGTGGGCTGCGTGGGAATCCGGGGCCGGCCGGGTAGCCGGCCCCGGTCGGTCAGGCTGGCTGCAGCTCACGCTCGGGCTCAGCCGCGGTGGGCTCAGCGGTGGCGGGGCCCCAGGCGTTGCCCGCAGTCCGGTCGCCGGCCACCGTCTGGGCCCCGGCGAAGCGCATGGACACCGACACGTTCTCGGCGGTGACTTCCAGGACGCCGCCGGGTGTGCCGTCCTGTCGGGTGAAGGGCCACACGTTCAGGTCGTCGCGGGCGTTGACCACCACGGTGTCGCCCTTGTTCAGCTCGGCGCACCGTTCGGCGAGCTCGCCCCAGACGGTGACCTGGACCCACATGGGGATCGTGTCGACCCACTGGCCCTCGCTCTTGCGACGGCGGTTGTGGGCGACCGGCAGCCGGCACAGCGCCTGTCCGGTGGCGGTGTGGTCGAGCTCGGGTTTGGCGGCGAGGTTGCCCTCAAAGGCGAGAGTGAACTGCGACATGTGCTGACTCCCGTTCAGGTGATGCGGTGCGGCCCGTGACGCGGCTCGGATTGGGTGATCCGGGCGCCGTGGTGCCGCGCTGACGGGCCGGTCAGAGCCCGCACGTGGGCGCAGGGGTGCAAGCCCTGATCGAGTCAGAAGATCTTGGCGTCGAGCGGAGCGAGACGGTGTTGGCCAAGATGTTCTGCCGGGGCTTGCGCCCCTGGCCTGGGTGGGCTGACCTCGGGTCCTCAGCAGCGGAACCAGCGGACGTCCACGGACCGGCCCAGCCGGGACGCCAGGACCGCAACGCGTCCACATCGCGGAGCTGCTGTCGTTGCTCTGCCCGCTGGGCCGACACTGCGGCGGCTCAGGCCACGCAGCGTAGGCACGGGGGATAACGACTGGATGGCGCGTCGTCTCGCCGCCCGCTTGGAAGGAGTTCGCCAGTGCGCGGAGTCTTCGGGTCGATGATGAACATCAGACAGCGGAGTATTCGGACGCGCTTTTGCCGGACTGGATGGCGCCCTCGGTGAGGTTCACGAACAGGTTGGAGTCGCAGACGTACTCGGTCCGATTTTCCGACAGGGCAGCTGTCGAAGGTTGAGCACGCCGTCGCCTCCAGGGCGTCGACCGATGCGACGCGCTAGGCGGGATTGACTCTCTGCGCCAAGGGTTCCTTGGACTTGCAAGGAGTACGGGAAGGGAGTTCGCCATGCGCATCTACTACCGCAGACCCGAGGCGATGGTGACCGATGGTCAATTCGCCTGGCTAGGCGATCCTGCGTTCGAGACCCGCAAGCAGGTCGGTCAGCATGGGCTTCTCGTCCTCGTTGCCCGGGGCCTTGTCGTACTCGGCCAGCCCCAGCGCGGTGTCGGCCAGGGCCTTGATCGATGTGGCGATGTCGCGCTTGTCGCGGAACGGCGGCTCGTCGACCGGCCGCTCGTTGTCGTCGTTGTCCTTGCCGCCGAAGTTGTAGACGACGGTCGGGGCGAACCTCTGCTCGAAGAGTCGGCCAGTGGCGTCGAGGGCTTGAGCTGAAGGTCGGCACGGCGGGCGGCTCCGTCGGCCTTCTTGGCGGCGGTGGCGACTGCGGTGCGGGTCCGCTCGAAGGTCAGCGGCGGCTCGTGCTCGGCACCGATGCGGGAGATGGTACGGCCGGAGCGGCCGAACTGAGTGGCGATCGCGTGGCCGCTGAAGCCTTGGGCGTGGAGTTCGGCGGCGCGAGCGCGGTCCATATCGGCGACCGGGCGTTTCGGCTGCGCCACTCTCCACCTCACGGCAACTGCTTGTCTGCAATCTGCAACGTGGCAGATTGAGAGGTAGCTGGGTGTGCTGGGTCGCCCCCAGGCATGCGTGTTGGCCACGAAACGGCGCGCTGAGATGGGCCGGCCCGTCCAACATCACCGTGCTGCTCGACGAATCGGTCTTCATGCGGCCGGTCGGCGGTCCGAAGGTGGTCACCGCCCAGTTCGAGGAGCTGGTACGGATGTCGGAACTGGGACTGCTGGCATCTGAATGGTCTTATTCTCGGTGAAGTCGGCGATGTCCTACAACGCGGACTTCGACATCCTGTTCCTTGGCAAGGACGGCGATCTGACAACGCCGTGATGTACCGGGAAAACGGTATCTCGGACGAGATCGTCGATGATCCGGCCGCACTGTGGCCTGGAACGGTTTTTCCCCCTGGCCAGGTCACCCGCCATTATGATCGGTATCGAAAGCTTTGGAACTCTGCGGACGATGAGGAAGACACGGTCGCCTTCATCCGCCAGCGGATCGGGATTACCCCGCTCGGTGATTAGCCCAAAGAGTGACGGCCCGCTGGCAGGCGGGCCGTCGTGTCAAGCCTTCTCCTGTACCGGCAAAGTAGCTAGAGAAAGAGCAGACATGGCAACAGTAACGAACGACCCCGAGTCACGGCAGAAAAACCTCGATCACCGTGCGGCCGTGGTCAAGGCCGCGCTGCTCGCCGCGGGCAGCTTCATCACCGCCCTAGGTACCCTCCTGGCTATCGCCGGGGAGTGGGGTACCCCCGCCGAGACAGTCCGCTACGCCATCAGGTGGGGCGGCGTGATCTTGGCGCTGGCGCTCGGTATCGCGGCTATCTACGTCTGGCCGCGCAAGTAGTGGCGGGGCAGGCCGGTTTTGCAGCCGGCCTGCCCTTGGCCAGGCCGAGTTGACGGCTTGGGGGTGGTGACGGCCGTGCAGAGGGTGTCAGCTGTGCAGTTCCGGCCAGGTGTGTATTGGTGCCCTCCTGACATGACGTCCGGCGGTAACGTGCCGGTCGCCGAGCCGTCGGGTATGACGCAGCCCGGCTCGCCACCCGGACGACAGGGTGCGCTGGATCTCAGCTCGTCCCGGCCCTGTGGCCAGGGCGGCTTCGGTGAGGTGACGGCGTACGGCCGTCTCGTCCATGGGGGTGTGCGCGGCTAGTTGCCCGAGTCGGAACGCGGCCCGGTTCAGTGCGTCGTTGCGGCCGCCGCCGCTGATGCGTCGGCCGCCGTGGATCACCGGGCGCGGCGCGCGGCGCACGCGTTCGGCTTCGCCGTTGAGTGCTGCCTGCACGTAGCGGTCCAGGTCCGCGATCGGGGCGGGCGGCGTGGTTACCGGCGGTGGCGGTGCCGGGAGCACCAGGGTGCGTAGCTGCGGCGGACAGGCCGGCAGGTCTGCGTGCGGCCAAGGTTGCTGGAATGTGTACCGGGTCCCGGTGGTGTGCAGCGACGGCGGTGCGACGACCAGGCCGCCGCGCCCGCGCCAATCCACCCCGGGTGCGATCGCTACCCGGCTGGGAAGGCCTTCGGCGGCGTACCACAGGTGCCACCCGGACCCGGTGCGGATCAGCGGACCGGGCGGGCGGATGACGTCGAGCAGATCGAGCACGACGCGTAGTCCGCTGGCGGTGTCGATGTCGCAGACGTCCAGCACCGTCCCGGTGACCAGGCCGATGTTCGCGTGCGGCCACCGCGACCACCACGCCCGGATGATCTGCGGCTGCCGTGAGGCGTCGTGCAGGCCGCGACGCACCCGGGGATGCTTGCCCGGTGAACCGCAGGCCGCGCCGGCTCGGCAACTGCACACACCGCCGGCGTCGGGGGTGTGCAGCGGCAGCACCGCTATACCCGCCGCGGCGTAGCCGATCGCCGCGGCCACGAGGTCCGCTGTGGTGACCGGCGGTCGCGCATCATCGCTGTCGCACGGATTGTCCGGCCAGGAGGAGGTCACCGTTCACCTGCACAACGCCGGCACGGCCGGGGCATGGGACACACCTGCAGAGTCCGCTTCGGAGGACTGTCGCGATCGGGCGGTCGGCGACCTGCGACCAGACGGCGCGGTGTTGAACGCGCAGGTCGCTGGGGTCGGCCGGCGAGGCGCACGTGGGACACGACGCTGCCGTAGGGCGCGGCGGCGCAACGGCGACCCGACCGCGGCGCCGGCGCCGAACGCGGATCACAGATGCCAGGTCTGTGTGCAAGACGAAGAGGGTGAGGCACAACGGCTCTTTAGGTGACGGCGGCGGTGTACGACCAGGAAATGCAGAGGTCGATGGCGGTCAGAACGTGCGCTGGTGTGACCAGTGGACGGCGGCGGCGGGCGGAAGAAGCCGGGTAGGTCACGGCGACCGCTCTCGGTCGCCGGACACGGCACCCCGCCGGCGGTATCGCACCCGCGACGGCCACATGAGTGCAGGCGTGGGTTACCGCCGCCGTCAGCTGGCCTTCGGTTCCCGGTGCCCGCCGTTACGGGTGCGCGGCAAGCCGCCCGGTGCTGGCCTGCAGGTGTCGATCGGCGGGCGGTCCGGGCCGGGCGATCCAACGACTAGGCTGCGGGCCGTCGGTCGGCTGGCTGGGCTGATGTTCGTGATCGATCACGGTGGTATCGGGACAGCTCGGCTCCGTTCGAGCCGCCTGGTAAGAGCTGACCCAGCTTCCACACGCGCGACTCCCCGGCAGCAGTGCGTGTTGCAGCCAGAGCTCCTGAGCGTGGCTTGCGGCATGCTGAGTCCGTGCCTACCAGTGATGCAATAGCTTCTCTCGCAGAGTGGTCGCCATGGCTGCCGTTCGACGACGCGGCCGTCTCTGCGCCGCGCCTGCCTGGCGTCTACCTTGCTCGGCAAGGGCAACTCGGCACTCTCGTGTACGTCGGTATGGCCGGCGAGCGGCGCGGGCAGGGAATCCGAGGACGGTTGACGGTGTATCGCCGAGGCAAGGCAGCGGTCAGCGGGCTGGGAGAAGCCGTACTCGATCGGGCACTCGCCGATGCGACGTTTGTACACGGGCACCTCGAGCAACTACTCGCCGGCCAACCGAAGCGTGCCGCGGTGTGGGCCCAAGATGCCTTGCGGTGGGCTGACCTGCACATCCGATGGGCGGTGACATCCGACCGGCCAGCTGCGGTGACACTCGAGCGGGCCGTCTTGGACGCCTCGGCGGCGTCGCCGCTGTGGAACCGAGCACGATAGCGATGCCTGACGGCGGCAGTTACGTATGTCCTCCCTCGGCGAATCAGTAGGTCATGGTCCGCGCCAGCGTCGAGGAGGTGTGAAATAGGCCGGCGCCCCCGGAATCAGCCCTCATCCGCAGCCCTCGGCTGGGCTGTCGGCTATGGCTAGCCCTTGATAGAGCACACCGACGTCGGACAGTAGTCCGCCGAGTCCAGCGTGACGGTCATGACGTTGATGGTGTGTGACCGATGTGAGAATGGATGATTCGGTAAGAACCCGGCAGGCCACCTCGATGGGCAGCGCCGTCTTCGTGGTGGTGTGTGCGATGACATCGACGCTGTCGATAGTGGTGCCGGACTGGGTGGTGATCACCAGCGCACCCCGAATCGGGTGGAGTTACTCACCCATGATGTGGTCGTTGCTGACCATCTGGGCGGCAGCCGGGGTAGTCATGATGCGACCACAGATCACTCAGCCTGCAGCGATGATCGCCGCCGTGACGGCTGCTCAGGTAGCCACGAACGGGATGACGGCAATACAAGCCTTCTTCGCCAACTCGGGGCTTGGTGGACTAGCCAAACCCCACCTCGTCACAATGGTGACGTACGCCGTTCTGGTCGTCGTCGCAGCCGCTACCTCGATCGCTGCAGTCGTCGGCCTACTGTGGCGCGAACCCGTCGGATGGCGCGACATGGTTCCGGCGCGCCCTGGCTATGTCATCGCCGGCGCCGCTGTGGTGATGTTCCTGCCGTCCGTTCGTCATCTGCTGCCCGACAATCCATGGGGTTGGTCGTTCACGTACCTCATGGGCTGGGCTTTTGCATTGCCTTGGGGGTTCGGCCTCGCGGCGGCCGGCTGGCTTCGGGGTCGTGTGGCCTTGGCTGCCGTCGTCACCGTAGCGGCGTCTGTTGCTCTGTGCACTGCGTACTCCGTTGGCACTGAGGTCTTCAACTACCTCTTTCCGCCTCCGCCCGACTGAACGCGCTGCACAATCCGCATGCAATAGCTGACGTGAGCGCGATTCCCCACCCTTCCTGACACCCGATGACGGCGCTTCAGCCACTCAGCCCGGTACCGCAAGCAACTGCGGACAACTCGACACTCCCTGCGGACCCGCCTCGACACGCTGCACGGCACAGCGGGCGACCGCTTTGCCCCGTGCTGGCCGCACGCTCACCGGACCAGGGCGCGGGCACCGCTACAGGCGCTTGCACATTAACCCGTCGGGTTGGCCGCCGATCATGATTTCCTGGCCGGGGAGCGCTTCGTATAGCTCACTGATGGCCTCGACGGTGTCAGCGGCCTTGCAGTGGGCGCCGTCGGGTTCGGTGTGGATGAGGTATGCGGTGGGACACTCGCACACCATGCCGAACGCGTAGAACCGGCCGCGCATCGCCTCGTGGACCAGCGTCATGGGGTAGAACACGACATGCTTGCCGCAGATCGTGGGCAACTTGACCAGGTCCCCGACGGCCTCGCTGGCCGGGAGCTCGGTGGCCGGCTTCCACGGGCCAAGCCTGATGAACGGCTCTGTGGAGCGCAGGCCCCTGGCGCCGGCGACGGCGAGAAACTCGGTGTCGTCGACCGGGGTGCCGTGCGGCCAGATGACCTGGGTCGCCGTCGGCCAGAGTTGCAGAAGCTGTTGGCGGGTCGTGGCCGTGCAGGCCAGGGCTTCGGTGGTGAATCGAACGCCGTGCAGCAGGAGTTGACCGAGCACGATGGTGGTGGCGTAGCCGTGGGGTGCGGCGGGTTCCGGCAGGCCCTCGACAACGACCGTGATCGGTGCTACCCAGATGGCGGCGAGCCGGCGGTGCCCGGCGTACCTGCCGATCCAACACTGGCTGGTCGGCAGGGCAACCTTCTGGTCGCGCAGTTCCCATAGGCGGTGATATTCGGACGGGGGAAGGCCGTAGCCAGCGTCGCGTTCCTTTTCCGAGGACACCAGCATCGCGGTCAGCGCGGTCTTCTGAAACCACACCGCGACCGGGCCAGAGTCCTCGGCGGTGAGGTGGCCGGCGTTGCCGAGGATGAACGGTGTCAGCGTGCGCTTGGCGACGTCTTCGAGGCGGCTCATCCAGCCGTTGTTGCACGCCCCGCAGATGCCGACGGTCTGCCGGAACGGTGGCCGGACGCCAAGATTCCGTCCGATGCGATTGAGTGGGCCGGTCACGTGGGGGGTGGGCCGCCGGTCGAGCCCGATGGTCGAGAGCCAATCGCCAAGAACGTGCTCCTGGGTCAGTTTGCCGGTGAAGCCGCAGAACGCGCAGGTACCCATGGCTTGTCTTTCATTGGTTGGACGCCGTGCCCGTCCTGCCTGTGACCGGTACGACTGTCAGCTAGCTAGCTAGCTAGCTGGCAAGCGGCCGTTTCACCGGGTATACGGGAGGATCGACGCCGAGTATGCGCCGACGGTGACGGGTGTCAGCGTACGGGTTCCGGTGCAGTGCCGAGGTACGTCGATGTGCAGTGATCCGGCTCGGCTGCTCGTCAAGCAGGGCTGGCGGATCTTCGGCGCCGTCGAGCGCTATGACGTGGCTTGGCCGTCCCCGAAATGCTGGGCCAAGAGGTACCGCCAGCTCGGCGCGGCCGGCATGCAGGACCGTTCGTTACGCCCGGTATCGGAGCGGAACCGCCCACCAGGTTGACCTGTAACAGACGCAGCGCAAATGATGGAAGCCCCGTCCTTGAATCTGAGCCCGGGCCTCACCTGTCGTGTCAGCGGTTAAATGCCAACTTTCTCCACGTCAGTGACCTTGATGGAGAGCTTGGTGTTCTTAGATCGCGTCGACAAGCTTTCTTCCTGCTCGCTGTAGGTCTTCCCCGTTACCTCGAACGTGCCGATGATTGGCCCATCCTCGCCGCCCTTGACCTCGTACGTCACCTCGAACGTTTCGTCCTCGGACAGGTCAGGGCCGTTGTATGCCATCTCGACCTTAATGGAAACGTTGCATCCGGCGGAGCCGAAACACTGTTTGTCGGTGACCTTCGGCGTCAGCTTGATTTTCGACGCATTCAGGGTGGGCCCGGGCGTCGGCTCAGATGTCGCCTCGAGACCGAGCTCACCCTCGTCGAGAGTCGGGTCTTCGTTGGTGGCCTGCTGCTCGAGGTCCCACGCGCTTGGTTGCCTCGTCGTGGCAGCGGCCCGCGGGCTGCCGCTGTCGGAGGTGGCAGCGATAGTGACACCGACAGTGACACCGATGAGGGCGACAAGCCCTACCGCCGACCCACCGATGATCCATGGGAGCTTGCTGGATTTCTTGACTAGCGGCTGCGGCATGATGTGGCCCAAGTCGTATGGGACCGGCGGGGGATTGGGGCCCTGCAGTGGCGGCTGGTGTGGTTCCTGTGGCTGAGGGTCAGTCATCGTGGGAGCTCCTGCAATGGCCGGGCAGAGTGGACTGAAGGTTGCGGCCGGGCTAGCCCGATCCGGCCGCAGTTGATTTTCGGCCATGGGACGCAGTCAGTTAAGTGCACCTCACCGTGTGTTAGCCGTTCGTCGGCAGGATTAGCACTGCCGGCCGGACAACGTCAGCCGTGTACGTCGATCGTGTCGCTGACCGACCGGTACGCCATCCAGTGCGGTGCAAAGGCCCGTCCGACTCGACGGGTATAACCCGCCGGTCGTCGACGAATTGGCTTGAGTACGTTGTAGACGGTGTCGCGCCCCCGCCCGTTTGCGAGGTCGGGTGCCCGGGTGGCCGGCAGTTTGTCGATCACTAAGAGCGTTGTGGGTGCCCGCCCTCTGCGGCGATTCGGGATCGATCCGGTCGAACCGGGATCGCGTCGATCTTTGCAGCGTCGGGTACCGCCTCCTGCAGCGCGTGTCACGAGTTGATGCGGGCGTGCCGCAGCCTGATCTGAATACCGGCCAGTCAGGCTGGATGCGGTCCGATCCGTGGCGGAGCGCGGCCAGCGACGCCGCGCCGGCCAGGCGGTCGACCGCGGCAGTCAACGAGGCCGAGGACATGGCCATCGAGGACAGACCGGGGCACGGGCCTCGACGGTGAGCTCGAGTGCGCCCTGAAGACCGGCGAGGACTACCTCAATCGGGTGAATGCCGAGAAGCGATGACCTGAGCCGATCCGTACCCGAGCACCAAGATCGATTTAAGGCGGTGGATTGGTTCGGGCACACTATCGTCGTGTCGACGAACCACGGCAAGCGGTGGCGCCGCCGCGTCCGGCCCGTAGCAGCCTTCGCCATCTGTGTGCTAGTCGGCGGCCTGGCTGCGTCACCATTCCTGGATACCGGCAAGGTCATCGCTGGGCTCGACCCGCTGGCCTCGGTGTTTGCCGGCATTACCGCGATCGCTGCTTTCGTGACCTGGACCTATTCCCGGGACCGCGAAGAAGACGCCACGACGGCCGCCCCAGTCGTCGCGACCAACCCACCCACGCCATCTTCGTCCGTGCCGTCGGCGACTCACCCGGCATGGCGGATGGCAGCGTGGGTTCTCGTCGTGATCAGCGGCCTTTCGACTGGTCTGCTGGTCGCTCACCGGATCAACGCCGCGAAGGATGAGCTGGCCGAGGTGACGACGACCACCCCGCCGCCGGAGAAGTTCACGACCAACCCGTATCAAATGCACCGCCAGGTGTGGGAAGACCCGTGCGCAACCTTTCGCCTTCGCGACGGCACCGACGCCAAGGGCATCTTCAAGCACAACAAGGAATGCCACTTGCCCGACCCGTTCACGGGCAGCATTTCCGAACAGAGCCCTGAGCTGCACGTGCAGGAGTATGTCGACGCCTTTCCCAAGGACAACCGGCCACGCGTCGACGTTGACCGCTACAAAGCAAAGAACCTGCCCTACGTCGCGGATGTCGACCGAGGAAAGTGGGAAGGCTATGCGCCGGCCGGTTACGCCCAGCGTTACCTACTTTTCGATCCGAAGATCGGCTGGTCGCTGAAGTACTGGCTCGAGGCCGGTGACACCCGCGTCGTCATCACGTTGCAGGTCAACACGCAACAGCGAAAGCCGGGCGAGGAGGACCGCCTTCTGCTGGAGTCGGTGCTACACGAGTACGGCTACCAAGTGACCATCCCGTAGCCGCTGCTCAACCGCAACATGCCGCGCCCACGTTCTCATACCACCGCAGGGAGCGCCGCTACACCTCGTGCTTTGCCCGGGGGAGCGGAATTGACGCAAGTGTCGAACGTGCCTGGGTGGGGCAGGAGTGGTTCAGCCTGTCAGGGCAACTTTCTAAAGTCACGCCCATCGGTCGCCGACATGATGGGGCGGCAGCGAGGTCGGCAAAGAATCGAAAGTGTCAACTTTCCGGCGGCTCGCCATTGTCTGGTTTTCAACATCTAAGACAAAGGATTGCGACACATGAGCTACCCGCCGCCGATGGCACCCGAGTACGTCCCGCAGCCATACCAGCAGGGCTTCCCGTCGGCGAGTCCGCCCAAGACCGGAATCGTAACCGCCGGCTTGGTCTTCGGCATCGTCGGCATCGTTCTCTGCTGGGTTCCAGTGCTGGGCTTCTTCATTGGCGTTCCGGCCATCGTCTTCAGCGCCATCGCGCTGTCCAAGGCCGTGCGCAAGGGCAAGCCGATCACTGGCCTTGTCCTTGGCATCCTGACCGTGTTCATCAACGCCATCGTAGTGGCCGCCCTGGGCAGCTCCGCCGCCCCTTCCACCCCGGCGGCGGCCCTTGCCGAGGCCGCCCCTTCCACTCCCGCAGCGGCTGAGGTTGAGGCCACCACGGCTTCCGCTTCCCCGGCGGTGACGACACCTGCGGTAGTCGCTACCGTCAAGCCCAAACCGGTCGTTACTACAAAAGCCCCTGCACCTGTGGCGCCCCTGCCGGTGGTGGAGACAGAGTCTGAGGCGAAGCCTGCCATCGACACGTCCTTCGGCGACGGCTCCTACGAGGTAGGCATCGACGTGGCACCTGGAAAGTACAAATCCAGCGGCGCTACTGAGGGCATCTTCGAGTTCTGCTCCGTCAGTACGAAAAATTCAAAGGGCGACATGGTCGACTGGGAAACCGCCAACGCCAACGAGCAGGTTCTTATCACGATCAAGCGCGGCCAGACCGTGGAGGCCTCAGGGTGCGAGGAATTTCGTAAGCGCTAACTACCGGTCACGGGGTCAGTCACCATTACCGTTTGTGACCGAGCGACGATCGCGGTCCAACTCACTAGCCGTAATCGCGTAGCTGCCCCGGCCAACAGCGCGTCCTCATCTCGTGGTCGCGGTATCTCCGCCCCTGACCGGTCAGCAGAGCGACAAACACCACGGTGACGACAGCTCCACCAACTCGTCTGGGTCGGGAGCATCACCTTGGATCTGCTCACGAATCGTGGCCAGCTCGGGTGCTTGCCAAAGACGCCGAGTGGTGATGACGTCCAGCGGGGGATGAGGTCGCGGTGAACTCGGATTTATGGCGCAACTTCGAACAGGGCGACGGCCTGGCACGTCAACGAGGTGCGCCGGGACAGTGGATGGTGGGTCCTGGTGGACGAATCACCCTGATGCGGCCCGCCGCTGTGCATGCCATTACGGGACGCTGACGATGGACAGGTTGGCGGTGAGCCGGTCTAGTCCGGCCAGTAGCGAGGACCAACGGTCGCCGGTGGTCGCACCTCGAGACTCTTGCCCGGCATTCGGCTACTCCGTACCTGGCGTGGGCCGACGCAAGGCAGGCATCGATAGGTTCGATGCGTGACAGCCAGCGGCGATCTTCCGGCGACGGCCGGTGTACCTGGCCTGTGTGATCCAACCAAGAACACGGTCGTAGGCGGACACCGCTCTGCGTCCCCCGCCGTACACGCGAGGGACGCAGAGTGGCACGAGCGTCAGGCTGCGTCGGTGAGTTGATCGGGGTCGTGCAGTCCGTCGGTGCGTACCTCGTTGCCGACGAACGGTGCGTCGATCACCACGCCGTCCGCAGCCTCGTTTCTGGACAGCACATCCACGATCTCCTCCTCGACGACGGGCTCCTCCGCGTTGTCGGTGATCAGTGCGGTGTCAGGGGCTTCGCCCTCGTCGTCGGTGGCGGGTCCGGCCGTCCAGCTCTGGTAGAGCTCCTGCTCGTCGTCGGTCAGCGGGTACTGGCGCTGGCGCAGCTCGTCGTACCAGGCGATGGCCGCCTGCTTGTCGATCCACATCCGGTGCGGCTGAGTGGTGCCGTTCAGGTTGTACTCCGCCGCGCAGATGTACTTGGCGACCAGGCTGCGGCGCAGCCGGTCCTCGCCGGCGCCGGTGAGGGTGTCGTTGTCGGAGCCACCGAGCGAGCGGTACAGCTTGT
>WUUC01082938.1_pt1 | contig 12500 bp, 14 predicted proteins | sample 6278441 | NCBI WGS metagenome assembly WUUC01 (sample SAMN13675441, study PRJNA597444) | soil metagenome | isolation source: soil | place: USA: Washington | collected 2017-10 | reverse complement strand
GGTTGCCGCCGTGTTCACAAGTGACGAGGAGCTTCACGGATCGAACAGCTTGCCCGAATCGAGCGCAGCGGCAAGCGCCATGTACAGCTCGTGCAGCGCACCGCGACTCGGTCGCGGTCCGATCGCGCGCAGCAGGCGGCGCGCGAGCGGCCCCCGCGTGAGCACGAATTCGACCGGCCCGCGCCATGCGGCCGCGTGCCGGGTGTTCTCGCGGTCGAGTCTTTCGGCTATCGACGACCAGAGGTCGCCTGCAGTGCACTCCCGCCGCGGCAATCCCATGAGTTGCAGGTAATCGGGCTCGCCCACGCGTGCGCGATCGGCGTCGTGGACGCACGCGCGAAAGATCGCGGCGAGCCGTTCCGTCGGCAGCTGCGTGTCGCCGGTCGGTCGGCGGAACACGCGTTCGCAGAGGTTTTCGGCGAGATCGCTGACGATCGCAGCGAGTGCGACGTCGGCTCGAGGGCATTCCTGCGCATCGATCACACGCACCTCCAGCGCGCTGCGCTCGAAACGCGGGATCACGCCGCGGGCATTGAGCCACTCGTGCCGCAGCACGCCTTGGGGGTCGTGGGGCGCGAGCGCTGCGTACATCGGGTCCAGGATCGTTCGCTCGTACTGTTCGCGGCCCGTAGCGGGCTCGGGAACGATCGCACCGTTCACCGCGCTCACGAGATCGGCGTTGGTGCGGTAGGCCTCCATCCGGCTGTCCAGCAAACCCGTTGCGCGCCCCTCGACGTACGGCGAAGCCGCGGCGAGCGCGGGCAGTATCGGGACGATCATGCGCAGCGCGGCGTGCAGCCGCGCGAACTCGTCGTCGCCTGAGAAAGGCAGATTGACGTGGGTGCTTTGCAGGTTGGCCCAACCGTGACTGCGGCAGCCGAAGATGCGATCGTACGCGTGATAGATGGCGGCGCCTTCATGCGGCCACACGCGCGTTTCTTCAAGCGGATTCATCCATGGGTGCATGCCCCCCGGCATGAGCCGCGCGCTGAAGCGTTCGAGCACGCGGTTCGTCTCCAGCACCTCGGCGTGGAGACGGTCAGCGAGCGGTGCGAGATCGGATGTCGGACGTACGTTCTTCAACTCGAGCACGTGCATCACGAGCTCGTTCGACCACGCAAAATCACCGCGCGGGTAGTCGCTTACGGTCCGGTCAGAGCCGCTCGCCTGCTGCAGCACGCGGTCGGCGATCGGCAGGACGTCGAGCGAAACGCGGTCGACGAGCGCGTATTCGATCTCGACCCCGCAGGCGTCGAACAGGTGCAGGGCGCCGGTCACTGTGCCGTGATGCGCCGGCGCGCACGGATGCGGCGCGCGAAGATCCCCATCACCTCCCGGTAAAGCGCGTCGCCCAGGATCTGATCCTCGTTGCCGGCGTCGACGTTCGGATTGTCGTTGACCTCGATCAGATAGCACGACTCGCCGACCTGCTTGAGATCGACGCCGTAAAAACCCGACCCGATCAGATTCGCTGCGCGCACGGCAGTGTTCACCACGATCTCGGGAACCTCGCCGATCGAGAGCGCCACGGTCCGCCCTTCGACCCGGCTCGTCGGGTCGTGCTTGATGACCTGCCAGTGCCCCGGCGCCATGAAATACTTGCACACGAAAAGCGGTCGACGGTCGATGACGGCGACGCGCCAGTCGAACTCGGTGGGCAGCCACGCCTGTGCGATGAGGAGCTCCGAATGCTCGAACAACGCGAGCGCGCGGCTCATGAGCTGCTCTTCGGACTCGATCTTGACGACGCCAAGACCGAAGCCGCTGTCAGGCTGCTTGAGTATGAAGGGAAGCCCGAGCGCGGCAATCACTTCGTCCAGGTTCTCGCGATGGACCATGAGCGTTCTGGGCGTCTGCACGCCATGGCGTGTCATCAGCTCATGGAGATACACCTTGTTGGTGCACTTGAGAATCGAATCAGGATCGTCGATGACCGGCAGACCGAGAGCCGCGGCGCGCCGTGAAAACTCGTACGTGTAATGCCCGACGTTCGTCGTCGTACGTATGAAGAGCCCTTCGAACTCGCCAAGGCGCTCCAGCGCATCGAGTCCGATGAGCTCGGCCCGTAGACCGACGCTTCCGGCTGCGTGAACGAATTTCTGCAGTGCCGCGTCGTTCGATGGCCGATCGATTTCGCGTGCATCGCTCAGAATCGCGATAACCGGAACGTCTTCGACCGGAGGCGCGCTGCGCGGCCTGCGATAGCCCGTCACGTGCTCGGTGGCTGCAGCGAGCAGGAACGCGCGATGTTCCGACGAGACATCGGATATGCCGATGGCGCGCAACTCCTGCAGGCGCCAGCGCCCATCGGTTCGCCTGAAGGTCGCGCGCAACAGCGGCGCGCGGACCAGCGCGAAAAGCTGCTGGCAAAGCGTGGGGTGCATTTCGGCCGGATCGCGTCCGAAGTACGCATCGAGCTCGAACACGTCAGTGGTGTCGTGCGGGAGAGAATCCAGCGCGAGCGCATCGATCTCCTCGGCGAGTGCGTCGACATACGCCGGCGCCTGCAGATCCTCGATCGTTTTCACGTCCGGCAACGGGCGCTGGCCGCGTGCCTCGGCGAGCAGCGAAACGTAGTAACCGCGTCCCTGATAGCGGTCGGCCCTGCAGAGATTCACGATTTGTGTGTCGCTGCCGTTGGAGTACCGGGGATCGGTGAGATAAGTTCGCGCTGCTTCGACTGTCGAGCCCGGGATCTCGAACGGCCATTCCTGATCGCGATTGACGACGAAGACGACGTTCATTGCTATGTGGACCGGGACGGCGGCGGGTGGATGACGAGCAGGTTGGCGTCGTGCGTCACGATGCCGAGCAGAATCGCGCCGACAGCTCTGTCGATTCCGACCCAGTATTCGTGCGATTCCCCGTACGGGTGTGGCTGATAGGGATCGACTACGAGCACGCGCCGCCGCGTTGCGTCGTAGCCGGCGATGACGACGAAGTGGCCCGAGGGCAGCCCGCGCACATCGTCCTTAAGGTCGGCCGGTCCATATTCGCGGGCGCTGTGGTAGAGGTAGGTCGAGCTCAGTCCGGTGATGATCGGGAAGCGGCGGCGCAAAACGCGGTGAATCAGCATGGGAGAGAGATCGACGAACCGCAGCCGGCCCCCGAGCCGTAGAAACTCGACGTACCCCGGCGTCACCGCCTGCAAACGCGCATCCGTCTTGATCTCGCGCTGCAGGGTGAGCCGCTGCGCGATATCGACGTTCCTGCGCGTGAACCACGTCGGATCGAATACCATCAGGTTGTACGTGTAGATCGTTGCGCAGTAGCCCTTGCGGAGCGCGTCGCACGCGAGAAAGACGGCGAATGTCCCCCCGTGTTCCATCCGGTACGTGCGCGCGATTACCTGTTCGAGCGGCTCGGTTTCCCCCCAGTACCGGTAGGTCGCATGCAGGCACGTCGGGCCGCACGTCGTCTCGTCAGGCTGGGGAAGCGTCGTGATCGGCAGGCGGAATTCGGCTGCCGAGATCGGGTGGGGGCGGGCTGGGCGTACAGCGGCTAGCGGCATGTCCATTCAACGCCCGATGCGCTCGGAGTCGAACCGATTTACGCAGTTATGCAATGTGCGATCGACACAATCGGCTGCTCAGCATTTTTGGTGCCTGACGGCACGCGAGCTCAAGGCCGACTGCTTGGCGTCCGGGAGTCGCGCAGGCTGACAGTGCTGTTGAAGACGGGGTCACCGGCACGCGAATCGTGCCGGTCGGCGCAGAAATAGCCGTGGCGCTCGAACTGAAAGCGCGCTTCGGGTTTGGCCTCCGCGAGAGCGGGTTCGAGTCGCGCGGTTATGACCCGCATCGAATCCCGGTTGAGGTCCTCGATGTAGTCGCGGTCGCGCCCGGGGTGTGGGACGGCGAATAGCCGATCATAGACGCGTACTTCTCCTGCATACGCGTGTCGCGCAGACAGCCAGTGGATATTGCCTTTCACTTTGACGCGATCCGCTCCGGACGTTCCCGATTTCGTATCCGGAACGTAGTCGCAGTGCACCGTCACGACGTTGCCGTTGGCATCCTTCTCGCATCCGGTGCACTTCACGACGTACGCGTAGCGCAGCCGCACGCTGTTGCCCGGGAAGAGCCTGAAATAACCTTTGGGCGGCGTTTCGGCAAAATCGTCGCGCTCGATCCAGAGCTCCCGCGTGAGCGAGATCGACCGCTTGCCGAGCTCGGGTTTCTGCGGATGATTCGGCGCGAAGCACTCTTCCTGATGCCCGTCCGGGTAGTTGTCGATCACCAGCTTCACGGGGTCGAGCACGGCGATGCGGCGCTCGGCGCGCGCGTTGAGATCCTCACGCATGCAGTCTTCGAGCACGGAGTACTCGATCCACGAATCGGCTTTGGATACGCCGATGCGATCGGCAAACAAGCGGAAACCTTCCGGCGTGTAGCCGCGGCGCCGCGCGCCCGCGAGCGTCGGCATGCGCGGGTCGTCCCAGCCGGAGACATGCCCATCCTCGACGAGCTGGATGAGCCTGCGCTTCGAGAGGACCACGTACGTCAGATTGAGCCGCGCGAACTCGACCTGCCGGGGCAGCGGCCTCAAAAACAGATCGCATTCGGCCAGCCGCTCGAGCAGCCATTCGTAGAAAGGCCGCTGGTCTTCGAACTCGAGCGTGCACAAGGAATGCGTGACGTTCTCGAGCGCGTCCTCGATCGGGTGGGCATAGGTGTACATCGGATAGATGCACCATTTGTCGCCCGTGCGGTGGTGAGTGGCGGTGCGAATTCGGTAGATGACGGGGTCGCGCAGGTTGATGTTCGGTGAACCCATGTCTATGCGGGCGCGCAATACCATGCTGCCGTCGGCATGTCGGCCATCGCGCATTTCACGCAGGCGTGCGAGCGACTCTTCGCGAGGCCGGCCGCGCCACGGGCTATCGCGGCCGGGTTCGGTCAGCGTGCCACGGCCCGCGCGGATCGCGTCGGCGCTCTGCTCGTCGACGTACGCATGCCCCGTCTCGACGAGCCGCTCGGCAGCTTCGTACATGAAGTCGAAGTAATCGGATGCGTAGTAGAGATGCTCGCCCCAGTCGTACCCCAGCCATTTCACGGCCTCCAGGATCGCATCGACGTATTGCTGTTCTTCTCTCTCGGGGTTGGTGTCGTCGAAGCGCATGTGGCACGCGCCGCCGTAGTCGAAGGCGAGTCCGACGTTCAGACAGATCGCTTTCGCGTGACCGATGTGCAGATAACCGTTCGGCTCGGGCGGGAATCGCGTGCGTATGCGTGCCGGGTCGGGCAACGCGTTCCGCTGGATCCATGCCGGCCCGGGATGGCCTGCCCAGCGCCGTCCGGTGTACTTGCCGGACGCGATATCGCTCTCGACGATCTGCCGTATGAAATTCGACGTCGACGGCTCGGCGCGCTCGTCCGGCGAGCCGGGTGCGCGCGCTGCAGGATTGTCGGGTGAGGAGGCCATGATACGGAGCGCTATTGTACGAGCGCTTTGCGCTTTCAGCGGGCGCCGAGATAGCGCGTCGCGAGCGTGCGCTCGATTGCGCGTTTTCCGGAGCGCGCGACGCGATAGGCCCTGGCGCGCGGACGGCTCGATACGGCGCGTGCGAGGCGCCCGTCGATGTAGTGCAGGGCGACGCCGTCATCCGCCGCGATGCCCTCGGGCAGCGTGCGGCGCGCAATGAGTCTGCGAAAAGTGGGACGCCGCATCGGCTCGCTGTCGTAGTGCGGACAGTTGCTGCCTTCTATGAAGCCGAGGCACGGGAGAGCGGTGAGCGGGCCCGCGATCGAATCGGTTACGCCGTGCTCGAACCAGCAGATCGAGCCCGCGCTCCCGCCGCCAAGCACGACGCCGCGTTCCCACGCCTTCCTGAGATGCCGATCGAGCGCCCACTCGCGCCATACCGCGAGCATGCTGCGCGTGTTGCCGCCGCCGACGAAGATCGCGTCCTGGTCGAGCAAGAACGATTCGAGGTCGCGCGGAGTGCGTTCGAACAGGGGCAGGTGAGTCGGCTTGCACGCGAACTGGCTGAAGCCGGCGTAGAAGCGCAGGCGTCCGGTTTCCGCATCGCCGCCTGCGGTTCCGATGAACGCGACTTTCGGTCTCTTGCGGCCGGTCTGTTCGAGAAAGTACCGCACCAGCAGGAGATTATCGAGAGCCGGTGGAAGCGCCATCCCACCGATCGCGATAATCTGTCGTCTCACTCGTAGGGCTCCTGCGCGTCGGCGATCGGCTATTCTATATCGCTCATGGACGCGCTCTCGTTCCAGGTACTGCGGCATCTGCACGACGCCCGTTTCCATTCAGGGGCGGTGCTCGCGCGTGAGCTCGGCGTCTCGCGCGGGACGGTGTGGAACGCAGTGCGTACGATCGAGGCGAGCGGATTGCGCGTGTACAAAGTACGCGGCCGCGGCTATCGCCTTGCGCAGGCGGTCTCGATGCTCGACGCGACCGCGGTTCGCACCGCGGCGGGTGGCGCCGGCCACCGGCTCGCGATCGAGGTGGTCGATACGTGCGCCTCGACCAATAGCGTGCTCATGCGGCGCGCAGCCGACGGCGGTGCCGGCGGCGCCGTGCTCGCTGCTGAATGGCAGCAGAGCGGCCGCGGGCGCATGGGAAGGCCGTGGCACGCGGGCCCGTGCGGCGCGCTTACCTTTTCGCTCCTGTGGCGCTTCGCGCAGGGCGCCGGCGCGCTCGCCGGCCTGAGTCTCGCCGTCGGCGTCGCGGTGATTCGCGCGCTCGATGACACCGGAGTAAAGAACGCGCGCCTCAAATGGCCGAACGATGTCCTTTGGCAGGGGCGCAAGATCGCCGGCGTGCTCGTCGAGATGCACGGCGATGCACTCGGCCCGAGCACAGTGGTGATCGGTATCGGTGTGAACGTGCGCCTGAGCGAGCACGTCGCGCGCCGCATCGATCAGCCCGCGACCGATCTCGCAGCCGCGTGCGGTGACGTTCCGGACCGCAGCCCTGTGCTGGGCATCGTGCTCGCGAGGCTCGTCGAAGTGCTGGACATCTTCGGTGCAAGCGGTTTCGCGCCTCTGCGGGAGGAATGGCAGCGCTACCATGCGCATCAGGGTCAACGCGTTGCGATACGCCTGCCGACCGGCCGGCTCGATCGCGGCGTCGCGCTCGGCGTCGCCGAGGACGGCGCGCTGCTCTTCCGATCCGGCAGCGCTGTGCGCCGGCTGCACAGTGGTGAGATTACGTTGCGCCCGGGCGCCTCGATCAGGCATTCGCGCGGAAACGCAGGCGCGGCACGGGGCGCAGGGTGAGACTGCTTCTCATCGACTCCGGAAACAGTCGCATCAAGTGGGGCCTTCACGAGGACGGGGTTTGGCTGGCGCGCGAGACAGTCGACACTGCGAAAGCCGACACTTTGGACGCCGCGTTCTCGCGAATCGCGACGCCGACCGACGTCCTCGTCGCCAACGTGGCCGGCGGGCCTGTCGCTGACGCGATCGCGCGGTCGCTGGCGGCGCTCGGGCTCGCGCCGCGGTGGATCGTCCCGAGCGCAGCGCAATGCGGTGTGCGCAGCAGCTACGCCGATCCGGCTCAGCTCGGCCCCGATCGCTGGGCCGCGCTCATCGGAGCGCGCCATCTTCACGCGGGCGCCTGCGTCGTCGTAAACGCCGGCACCACGATGACGGTCGACGCCCTGAGCGCGGACGGCGTGTTCGTCGGCGGCTGCATTGTCGCCGGAAAGAAACTCATGCACGAAGCGCTCGCTTCGAATACAGCGCGGCTCGCACTTCAGGACGGCCGCTTCAGCTTCTTCCCGGACAACACCGGCGACGCGATCGCGAGCGGTACGCTGAACGCGCTCGGCGGCGCGGTCGACCGCATGGTGCGCTACATGACTGACGTGGGCGAGCACGCGGTGACGACCCTCCTTTCCGGCGGCGACGCCGCGTCGATCGCAGCGGTGCTCACGGCGCCGCGGCTCGTGGATAATCTCGTGCTCGAAGGATTACTGCGCATCGGGAAAAGCCGTGTCTGAACGGCGCAACGTGCACCTGAGACTCGCTTTGATCGTGCTTGTGATCGCGAACATGATCCTGTTCGCGTACATCATCTACGCACCAACCAACCGTTCGGCGTCAGAAGCGCGCATCGAAGACCTGCAGATCAATCCCTCGCGGATCAAGCTGCTCGGCGCCGCAAGCCGGGGGCCGCGCGGGAGTGGCGACAAGGCGGCGTGTCTCGAATGGGGGCCTTTCAGAGCGGACGAGCTCGAACGGGCGCAGGCCGTGCTCGCCACGCTGAGACTCGCCCAGCCGCCGGTGCAGCGGAGCGTCGGCGAAGCGGGCGGCGTGCGCAACGTCGCGTACTTCGTGCGCGAGCCGGACGCGAATACCGTCGCGCGCATCACGGACCTGCAGCGCAGTTTCCCGGAAACGGTCGTTCGCGCAGGTCCGTGTCCCGGCTGATCGTTCAAAGCTTGCGAATTCTGTCGAGAAGCGCTGTGGTCGAGCGCTCGTGCAGGAACGGAATCGAATAGACCGCGCCGCCCCAGCTTTCGACTTCGCGGGCCCCAACGATGTCTGCGGCACGCCAGTCACCGCCCTTTACAAGGACCTCGGGGCGGAGCGCGAGGATGAGCTCCAGCGGTGTGTCTGTGTCGAACGCGGTCACGAGACTGACCGATTCGAGTGCCGCGACGACTGCACTGCGGTCCTCGAGCCGGTTGATAGGCCGGTCAGCGGCTTTACCCAGCCGTCGCACCGATGCGTCGGTATTCAATGCGACGATAAGGCTCGCCCCGAGCGCGCGCGCCTGCGCGAGATACGTGACGTGACCGCGATGGAGGACGTCGAACACACCGTTGGTGAACACAACCGGCCGTTCGAGCCCAGCGGCGCGGCTGATTGCGTCACCGGGCGAGCAGATTTTGGCTTCGAAAACGGGTCCGGCGTGAGGCGCTTCTGTTCCGGGCAGCCCGCCGGCCGGCATCGCTAGTCCCGGTATTCGAAGACGCGCACCACTTTCTGGACGCCGCTTGTCGTGCGCGCGAGTTCGGTCGCGTCGTCGGCTTCCTTTCGCGTCACGAGTCCCAGCAGGTACACCACGCCCGCTTCCGTGACGACCTTGACGTGGAGGGGATTGAATCGGCGCGCGTCGAGGAACCGGGCTTTCACCTTAGAGGTCACGTACGAATCGTTGGCGCGCGCAGGCAGGGAGGCATTGCCTGCGATCTGGATTTCATTGAGGACGGTCTTGACGCCGGGTACCTCGCGCGCCATGGCCTCGATGTCGGTTTTAGCGGCCTCGTTCGGCGCTTCGCCCGTGAGCAGCACGAGTCTGTTGTACGAAGTTGCGTTGATGTGGGCGTCGGTATGCTTCGAGCCGACCCGCTTCCCGATGCGGGATTCGATCGTCTGATCCTCTGTCATGACGTTCACCGGGCGCCGGTCCTCACCGACCATGTAACCGCCGGCCGCAGCGGCACCGCCGATAGCGAGTGCGGCGCACCCGTGGATGAAGGGGAGCATGGCGAGCACGGTCAGGGCGAAGAAAAGGCGCATTTACTGAACTCCGAGTAAGAGGCAATCGATCGCATCACAAATGCAGTGCAGCGTGAGCAGGTGGACCTCCTGTATGCGCGCCGTGCTCACCGCGGGCACACAGATATGGACGTCGCGCGCGTTCAGCAGTTCAGCCATTCTGCCGCCATTGCGTCCGGTCAGCGCCACCACGCCCATCCCGCACTCGTGCGCCGCCTCGATTGCCGCAATCACGTTTCTCGAATTGCCGCTCGTCGAAATCGCGAGCAGTAAGTCGTTGGCATGGCCGAGTCCCCGCACCTGCTTTGAAAAGACCTGGTCGTAGTCGTAATCGTTCGCGATCGAAGTGATCGTCGAGCTGTCGGTCGTCAGCGCGATTGCCGCGAGCGCGGGTCGCTCCATTTCGAAGCGGTTGAGAAGCTCGGCCGAAAAATGCTGACAATCGGCTGCCGAGCCGCCGTTGCCGCACGCAAGTATCTTGCCGTCGCGCTTCAGGCACTGGACCATGCGCTCGGCGGCGTCGGCGATCGGGCCGGCGAGCGCGTCCATGCTCTGCAGTTTCAGATGTGCGCTCTCGGAAAAGTTTTCGCTGATGCGGCTGATCAGATCCATTGCCGCGTATTCTACAGAGCGGCGCTGTCACTCTCCAAACGCGTTGCGTAGCCATTCGATGTGCGGAGGATCGCCCTCGATGAGCAGCGCGTCGAAGCGGCACTGCGGCGTGACACGAAGCCCTGCAAGATAGTGCCGCGCCGCCTTGAGGAGGCGGGCGCGCTTGGTCGTCGTGATGCTCGCCGCCGCGCCGCCGAACGCCGTCGATGCGCGCGACCGTACTTCGACGAAGACGGTAGTCGCGCCGTCACGGGCGACGAGATCGATCTCGCCAAGTCGACAGCGGTAATTGCGCGCGATGATCACGACCCCGTGATCCTCGAGAAACGCGGCGGCGAGCGCTTCGGCTTCGGCGCCGCGCTGGTTCACGGCTTCGCTCGGCCGAGCACGACGAGCTGCCCCCCGGTTATCAGTGCCACGAGCAGATCGCGCTTCACGTGACCGTCCGCTCCGAGCGTCAGATGGCCGGTCACGCCGTCGATGTCGAGCTCGCGTTTGCCGGCAAGCAGCTCTTGGGCCACGCGAAAAGCATCGATGCCGAGTGCGTGCAGGCGCTCGAGGTCATCGCTCGCCCGCGACGCATCGCGCCCGTACGTCAACACAGCGGGGTGGTCCGGCTGCAGCATCCACGGCATATCGACGAATCGCACGCCGACGAGATCGATGAATGCGCCTGCGGCGCGAGCACCGGGATTGACTTGCGAGGTGCCGTAGGCTTGCAGCGGCGCGATGTAGGGCCCGACGGCGCGCGCGCGCGGAGCGTCCAGGGCCAGGAACACGACCTCCGCACTGCCCGAAACCGCGGCCTGTTTCAAACGACCGAGTGCCTCACTCTCGATCGAATAATCGTGATCCGCGATGTGCGAGCCGCCGCCGCTCCGAAACTCGTCGATGAAGGCATCGCGCATGCGTCTGCCGAGCGGAGTCGGTCCGGTGACGGTCAGCGCCTTGCTGCGGCCGTCGCGAAGCGCGAGCTGCGCAACCTGGCGCGCCTCGGCTTCGATCTGCAGGCTCAGCGTGTAAAGGTTGGGCGGATTGGAGCTGACGCCCTCCGCGACGTTGAGCGCGAGCGTCGGAACGCTGATGACGTCCGCCTGCGCCGCGAGGGCGGTAACGCCGTTCCGGGTGAGCGGGCCGACGACCAGTCTTGCGCCAGCCGCGATCGCGCTGCGGTAAGTGGCGACGATCTGCAGCGGATCATCGCTCACCGGATACAGCCGCAGCTTGAGCGGAGGTCCGGTGTGCTTGCTAGAACCTTCGAGAAAACCGGCCCGCACCGCTTCCGCGGGTTTGCCGAATGCGTCGGAGCCGGCAGGCAGCAGCAGTGCCACGTGCTCGGACGCCGCTGTCGGTGCTGCGTCGGGCGCTTCGCTGGCGCGGCTGGGAACCCCCCCGTATAGTACGGCCGTCAACGAAAGCAGCAACGACAACCGATGGAGTGCGCGCAACATGAAGTTACCGGAAAAGCGGGCGAATCGACATTATATGTAGTGGCCACACCCATTGGTAATCTCAGGGATGTGACGTTACGCGCGCTCGACGTGTTGAGGTGCGTCGACATCGTCGCAGCGGAGGACACGCGCGTCACCGCGCGGCTCCTCGACGCGCACGGCATCGCATCCAAGAAGCTCGTGGCGCTGCACGAGCACAACGAAAACCGCGCCGCGCCCGGGCTGATCGCGCAGCTCGCGGCCGGCCGTTCGATCGCACTCACGAGCGACGCCGGAACGCCGGCGTTCTCCGATCCGGGTGCGCGCCTCGTTGCAGCGGTGCGCGCCGCGGGGTTTCGTGTAGTGCCGGTACCGGGCCCGAACGCCGCTGCAGCAGCGCTTTCGGTGAGCGGCCTCCCGGCTACCCCGTTCGTCTTCTGCGGTTTTCTGCCGGCGAAAGCAGGCGAGCGGGGGAGGGCGATCCAAGCCCTCGCGTCGCTGCCTTATGCACTCGTCTTTTACGAAGCGCCGCATCGTGTAAGCGAAACGATCGTTGCGCTCGCTTCGGGACTCGGCGGCGCGCGCAGCGTCGTGATCGCGCGCGAGCTGACGAAAATGTTCGAATCCGTACACACCTGCACGCTCGAAGAGGCCGGCGCGTGGCTCGCTGCCGATGCCAATCGAATCAAAGGCGAGTTCGTGCTGATCGTCCAGGGCGCGCAGCTCGACGTGGATACGGCGCGCGCGCAAAGGGAGCGCGCACTCGCCATACTGCTCGAGGAGCTGCCCGTGAAACAGGCGGCGGCGCTCGCAGCGCGGCTCACAGGTGGCCGCAAGAAAGAGCTTTACGCGCGTGCACTCGAGCTGAAGAGAGGGAATGCGTGAAGCTTACGATAATCCGTCCCGACGACTGGCATCTCCACCTGCGCGACGGCGAACACCTGCGCGCCGTACTGTCGCACACGGCTGCGCGCTTCGCCCGCGCCATCGTGAT
>WUUC01002800.1_pt1 | contig 12500 bp, 10 predicted proteins | sample 6278441 | NCBI WGS metagenome assembly WUUC01 (sample SAMN13675441, study PRJNA597444) | soil metagenome | isolation source: soil | place: USA: Washington | collected 2017-10 | reverse complement strand
TGAAGCTGTGGGCGGTGGCCCGCCGCGCTGCCTCGGCGATCCGCTCGCCATCGGCGTCGGGCGCCCCGTAGGCGATGTTGTCCGCAATGGTGCCGGGGAAGAGGATCGGGTCCTCTGGCACGATCGCCATGCGGCGCCGCAGCTCCTGCATGTCGAGATCGTCGTAGGGCACCCCGGCCGCCAGGAGCCCACCCCGCGTCGGGCGATACAAACCGAGGATGAGCGCGGCAATCGTGCTCTTGCCGACCCCGTTTGGGCCCACGATCGCGACCCGCTCGCCGGGGTTGATCTCGAGAGTGGTGCCGCGAAGCACCGGCTCGCCATCGCGGTAGGCGAAGTGCACGTCGTAGAGTGCGAGCGGGAGCACTTGCTGGGGAGTGCGGTTGCCTTCGTAAGGCTGAGGCTCGTCCGCGTCGAGGATGGCCTGGAGGCGGGCCAGCGACTCGCCGCCGGCGATGATGTCGGGTACCACCGTGGCGATCATGCTCAACGGCCCGCGCAGCAACGCCGCGAGGGCATAGAAGGAGAGCAGCGACCCCAGCGTCATGTCGCCTTCGGCCACCGCGCTGCCGCCCACCACGAGCACGGTCACCGCCGTGAGGATGGCCACCACGCCGTTTGCCTGGACGTACGCGTTTTGCATCCAGGCCATCGAGCGACTGGAGTCGCGAAGGGCGCTCATGTTGAGTCGCGCGTCGTTCAGCTCGGCCTGCTCGGTGCCGGAGGTGGAGATGAGCGAGCGCGCGCGCAGTGCGAACTGGGTCCGGATGCTGAAGCGGTCGAAGTCGCGCTGCCAGTCTCGAGTGTGGCGTCTGATGGTCCGGCCGAGCCAGCGGGTGAGCAGGACCATCGCGGGAACCACGGGCACGAGCAGCGCGAAGAGCAGCGGACTCACCACGAGGAGGGCCGCGCCGAGCGCGGTGCTGATGATGGCAGCGGGCACGAGCTGTCCGGCCACGGCGTTGCTCATCACGTCCACGCGCTCGCTGTCCTGCACGATCGTGGCGTGCAGAAGGCCCGTCTCGTTGCGATCCGCCCACGACGCAGGGAGCCCTTGAATGCGCGCCAGCAGCGCCACCCTCAGCTCCAGCACCGCCGCCTTCGTGGCGCTGAGGACGAGGTAGCGCGTCAAGAGGCTAAGGGCGGCCGACGCGAGTGACAGCCCCACCAGCAACACGCCGAGGGTGAGCAGCTCGCCCGTCTGGCCTTCCGGGATCGTGTCGTCGAAGGTGTGCTTGAACACCAGGCCTATCGGCACCACCAGGGCGGCTTGGGCCAGCGAGAGCACGCTGCTCAGGGCCAGCAGCCGGCGGGAGTTCCGGAGCAACCCGAAGAAGGAGCGGGTGGTGGAGATCAGGTGGCCTCAGCCCGCCGCCGGTCGAGTACGGCCTTCAGCGCGCGCCCGCCGCCGGTCGAGTACGACCTTCAGCGCGCGCGCGTAGTCCGAGCGGGAGTCCCGCTCGCGAATGCCGCTGTTGTCGCTGTGCAACCTGCGGCTTAGCACGACCTCCGGCAGCACAGCGCTTCGCAGCCCAGCGTCCACGGCGCGCGCATACCAGTCGAGGAAATCGCCGAGCGTCCAGCGCGTGTCGAAGCGGCCCACGCGCTCCAAGGCCTCGCGCCGGATCAACATCGCTCCCCGACTGATGCCCGCCCTCAGACCCTCCGGCAGGGCGATGGAGCTGCGCTCGCCAGCGGTCAGCTCGGGGCTGTGGAAGTGGCGGACGTGTCCGAACACCAGGTCGAGCTGCGCATCCTCCGTCAGGGCCCGCATCTGCAACGCCTGCTTCTCGGGGAGCCACAGGTCATCGGCGTCGACCCAGGCCATGAAATCGCCGTGCGCATGCTCCAGACCGCGGTTCAGGGCCGCACCCAGCCCGGACGGCGACTGGCGGACGCAGTGGACCGGATCGCCGTAACCCTCCGCCACCACCGCGGTCCCGTCGGTCGAGCCGTCGTCCACGACGATCACCTCCTCCGGCGGCAGTGTCTGGGCGAGCACGCTGTTGATCGCCTCCCCGAGGTAGGGCTCGGCGTTGCGGGCGGCGATCATGACGCTTACGCGTGGCCTACCAGGGGTTCTCACTGGTTTCCCTCCGGTCGGGCGCGTATTGCTCGGTCATGCCCGCCTCCGCGCCACGGAGTCGCGCAGGAGTCCGAGCAGTTCGCGGTTCATGTTCTCTGCGGCCGTATAGGAGAGGTTCTTTCCGTGCACTCGCTTGTGAACGAGCACCTGCGGAACCGTGCCAAGCGTGAGCGGAAGGTCCTTGGCGCGGGCGAACCAGTCGATGTCGTTCGTGATGCTGAGGTCGGTCCTGAAGGGGCCCACCGCGTCGAACGCCGAGCGGCGGATCAGCAGGGCGCTTGGCATCCACGCCACGTGATCGCTCTTCAGCAGCTCCGGGTCGAAGCCGGGCGGGCAGGCGTGTCCCGGCTCGAGGAAGAATCGCACCCTGGAGATCACGTAGTCCACCTCGGGCCGCTCGCTCAGCAGGGCGACCTGCTTCTCGAGCTTCTCGGGTCCCCAGAGGTCATCGCTGTCGATGAACGCCAGCAGATCTCCCTCGCCGGCCTGCACACCCTCGTTCCAGGCGCCGGCAAAGCCCGTGTTGCCGACTTGCTCGACACAGCGCACGTTTGGGTGTGAGCGAGCTATCTCCGCCGAGCGGTCAGTGGAGGCGCCATCCACCACGACTAGCTCGTGAGCGGGTTGCGTCTGGGCCAGCACGCTCTCGATCGCCCCATCGAGATATGGCTCTCCGTTCTTCACCGCCATCACCACGCTGACGGATGGCGGATTCAGCATCCCCGCACCATGAAACCGATGACCTTGAGTCGCTTGCAAATGCCGTCTGGATTCGCGAGCGGCCTCTCGCATACCGACCGGTCCACTTCCCTGTCGGTCATCTCGACCGTTACGTGCGAGCCGGGTGCGAAGCCACCGTCGAGCAGCACGGTACCCAGGCGGTCGTACCAGCACCAGCGGTCGAAGAGCAGTAGCTCGCGACCGTTGACCCGGATGACGCCAGACTCGGGCCCCAGGAGCACCACGAGCCCGATCAACTCGCCATCGAAGCTGCAATCGAAGGTGTTGCCGGGTCCGATCTCCACGTAGGGGTAGGTAAAGCGGAACCGCCCGGGGACGCAGGCGCTCGGGTCCCGAAGCTGCTCCGGCGTGGCCGGAACAATGCGCGAGCCCTGGAACGAGGTCTCGAAGAGGCGACCTTCGCGGGCGGGAGGCCCGGCCGTGGGGTCGAGAACCTCGTCGAGGTCGTCTGCGATCGCGGTCGCGATCGCCTGCGCGCCTGAAGGCGTGGGATGCACCACGTCTCGCAGGAGCTCGTCCGCGTACCGTCCCTCCGTGGCCAGGACGGCGGCCACGTCGATCAGGGGTACGCCATGATGGCCCGCGACGCGCCTGTAGATGTCGAGCACGGCGGCATCCGGTTCCTCCCGCGGCAGCAGCAGGAAGCACGGCTCGCAACTCGCCTCGCGGAGCCTGAGCACGATCTCCAGGAGAGCCGGTCCCAAGAGCTCTGGCGGCGTAGCACCCCCGGCATCGAAGCTTGCGTACTCGATGAAGCAGAGGTCGGGCTGGTGGCGCAGCACCAGATCCTCCATCAGGAAGAGGCCGCCGACTGCCCCGATCGCGCCCGTGGCCGCGTTCACCATCACATGCTCGCGCCCCAGGCGCTCCTGCAGCATCGCGTGCAGCCTCGGCCGGTAGCCGTCCTTCATGAGCGTCACGCTGGCACCCATGTAGGCAATGGTGCAGGTCTGGCTCCTCAGGCGCGCTCCCAGCGCCGCGCGCGCGAGGTAGCGTCGGACTCGTGCCTCATCGCATCCGAGCCTGACCGCCGCTGCCAGCTCGCCCGTGGCAAGCGCGCGGCGGCCCTGGCGGTGCAGCACGAGGCCTGCCCATGCGCGCAGCCATCCGTCGTCCGGATAGTGATCGCGGTAGGCCAGGATCCCGCCGGCGCCCGTACAGAGGACCGCCTTCGAGTCCGCAATATGGCGGTCGGCCGCCAACACATCCCCTTCGTCCTGTCCCAAGCTGACGGCGAACTGCGGCGCGGATCTCCCGAGGCCCTGCAGGAAGCGGGCCGCCCCCGTCTCCGGGACGTGCGTCCATCGCCGCGTTCGCTTGGGACGCCCCACCAAGGCGTGGTAGGTGTCCACCCAGCGGCCCGCCACCTTCTCTGCCGACCAGGTGCGCCGCGCATGCTCCCGGGCGGCGGCTCCCAGGCGTTCGCGCTCCTCTGGGTGGGCGTAGAGATGCTCCACAGCGCGCTGGTACTCGGCCTCGTCCTCAGCCACCAGACCGGTCTCGTTGTGGACCACGGCGAGGCGTGCTCCCCCTGGGCCCAGAACCACGGGCGGCACCCCCGCGTACATCGCCTCCTGGAGTACCAGTTCCGATGTGGAGGAATTGCCATCAGCCAGCGGATATCCGAAGACGTCCATCATCGCCAGCGCTTCCCGGATGTCCTCCACGTAGCCCCGGAAGTCGAACCGGGCACCGTTCCCGTGCTCACTGGCCTGCCTTCGCAGCGCCGGCAGCGCCCCACCCGCCCCGCACACGACGAAGCGACCGCCGGGGATGTTCATCCGCGCGCTCATCGGTACGAACGACGGGTGCAGCTTGGCGAAGTCCAGAGTTCCTATGAATCCCACGGTGAACGGCGAATCCTCGTTGCGGCACACGCCCTCCACCCGATCCCATCCGGCCACCGCGGGGATCACGTCGAGCTCCTCCAGCCCCGGCAGCTCCGTGGTGTACGGGCTCGAGGCGATCGTCTGGTCGGCGAACTCGATCAGCTCTGGGATGAGCACCTGAGGCAGATGCTCTCCGGCCACGTGTGACCACACGAGGAGCCGCATGGGGGGAAGGTCGGCGAACAGCAGCTCGTAGAGCTCCGGACTGTTCCAGAAGTGAAGCTGCACCACGTCCGCCGCGCGGATCGCCTCGGTGGCCTCGCGCAGACCCGGAGCGTTCAGCACGTCGAGCCCCCACTGCCGGGCCGAGGATTCCATCCAGGCATCCGCGGCCCGCAGGGAGAGCACGGAATGCTCGACGTCCGCCACCGCCGAGGATGCACGCGCAGCTGTGAGCAATGCGCGCCCAGCGCCGCCGCGCGAGAGGGCGGGAATCACGTGCAGGACGCTCGTGGTCACAGCAGTGCCCTCACAGCGCGCGCCACACCTGCGGGGTCCCGGCCCACCTCCAGGTGGTGGCACGGGATGCCTTCGAGGGCTCGCGCGAGGCATGCGAGTGTGGACTCGGCCGGTCCGGCCATACGGAGCACGGAGGTTGGCCCCACCGCGGACAGCGCCTCGCCGGCCGTAGCGCTGGTGAGCCGCGAATCGGTGCCCATGGCCACACGGGTTACCGCCACTGCCCGCAGCGGAGCCTCGCGCAGGAGCGCTTCGAGCGGAAGGAATGCAAGCGGCTTGCCGCCCCCGTCCGCGGGAGCGCGATCGAGTGATGGAACCCGCGCGAGAGTGGACGCCTCTGCCTGTGCGGAGCTGTACAGCGAGTGAACGGTGGGCGGGTCCTGCGGACCCAGGAGGCAGGTGTCGTCGCCGAGGCATCCGAGCCCCGACTCCACGCACGCAAGCGTGGCGGTCGACTTACCGGCGCCGGCGCCACCCACCAGCAGCACGCACCCATCCGCGGTTCCCACGGCGGCGGCGTGAACGAGATGAACGCCGCGCAGCGCAAGCCATGAACGAAGGATCGAGCTGACTGGAGCCGCTCGGTTGAGGCCGTGGTCAGCCGCGCCCTTCACCCAGAGGTAGGCCGCGTTGCGTCTGGCGTCGAGCACGCTCAAAGTGGATTCGTCGCACTCGAGGAACCCTGCGCTCGCATCGCCCAGGTAGCCGCGCACGTTTCGGGCGTCTCCTGCCGGCACTGGCGCCGGCGCGCCGGTGGACTCGCTGTCCCAGACTCGGATCGTCAGCGACTCGGACGTGTCCGTGAGGGCGCTCAGGTGCGCGAGCGGGCGCATCACGGGCGCGACGAGTGCCGCGCCGGCGAACCTCAGGTGTAAGCCCAGCCCGGCAACGAGGAGGTCGTGGTCCTCGAAACCGCCCACTGCCTGCGCCGCCTCCTCAGCGGCAATGTCGAGTGCGGCTGTGAGGGCGGTGGGATCGACCCGCGTCAGCTCTTCGCGGGCCACCCGGCGGCGTCCACTTCATGCACTGGGTCGAGCAGCAGCAGCTCCTGCATGTCCGTGTAGTGGTGCAGAGCCGGAGGCTCGTAGGGGGTCGGCCCGGAAGCCGCGTCCTGGCTCGGTTGGGCAGGCGGGGCGTCGTCCTCGCGCGGGACGATCAGCTCCTGCTCCACGAGCCGGTCGACGAAGGTCCGCACGTCTGTCCCAGCCGCCGCAGCATCCACGGAGCACCGCTCGGCCAGCGAAGCGGCGATATCGGCGGTGGCAGACCCGCGCTCGAGGGCGCTCCAGATCCACGTGCCGACGGGGTTGAGCGAGTAGTAGCTCCCGGTCTCCAGGTTCACCATGATGGTCTCCTGGTCGATCGTCTCCTGGATGATCGGTGGGCTGTTTGGCCGAAAGCGGGCTGAGCTGGTCATCGGACGGAGAATAGTCAAGGTGCTGGGGTCAGGTCCGCGATCAGGTAGTCGTATCGGCCGCCGGTCCGCAGCCATCCGGCGGTGCCGCGGCGCACGGGTACCACCCGGTCTGAGCGTTCCAGGCTCGCCACTTCGGTGGGCACGAGGTAGACGATCCGGATCCGCCGCGGGTGGCGATCCACGGATGCTTCGAGCTTGGCCAGCACCCCCTCGAAGACTGGTCCTGTAAACGGATCGAAGAAGTACGCGATGGTCACGTCGTCGGGCACCTCGAAGTCGAGCACGTCTGCGGTCACGATCTCCCACCGCCGGCCGGCCAGTCGCCGTTCGTTCGCGCGCAAGAGTGCCCTGGCGGCCTCCGCGAGCTCTGGCACGATCTCGACGCCCACGAGCCGGCGGAAGGGATAGCGCTCCGCGGCCTCGAGCATGACGCGACCTGACCCACAGCCGAAGTCCACGAAGACGTCCGTGTCGTTCACCTCGTCGCGCCGCAGCAGGCGGCTGAGTAGCCGCCACGGCGTGGGGGCGTACGGCTTGCGGTGCTCGCGCTCGGATGTGCGGGCAGCGTTCCCATCGGACGATGGCACCACGTAGCGGCGCTCGACGAGCAGGATCTCCAGAGTCCTGCGTATCTGTCGGAGTGGCTTTCGGAGCGGCCGCGGCGCGCGCATCTAGATCGGCCCCGCCTGACCGCCCGCGCGCTTCACCTGCTGCGCGTAGTGCGAAAGGCACAGGGCGTCTGGAAGGGCTTGCGGTGGCTTGGCTTTCTGCGCGCCTTCGAGCCGCGCGCGTGAGAGGTCTCCCCAGTCATCGAGGATCACCATCGGCAGGCCTTCGCGGGCCCACATCTCCACGTGTGGCGAGCGCTCCACAACCGGCACCACACCCAGGTACTGGCACTCCCAGAAGCGGTGAGTGTCGATCCCATTGCCGCGGGGGCAGACGCAGAAGCGGTGCTGCGCCAGCTCAGCCAGGTATTTCCTGAAGCGCTTCGGCGGGTTGGGCGCAGTGAGTGGAAAGGCCGCTCGCACGGCCTGCCAGGCCCGCGCGCGGTCGGGATGAGTGGCCATGTCGAACTGCGCGTACACCTGCTCGGGGCGCTCCCGCTCGCCCATTTCCGAGATCAGCGCCTCGATGTCTCCGTGGTCCCACACGCTGTTGGCAATCCCGATCGGCAGCGGGCTCAGCTTGGGATGGTCCACCAGCAAGTTCTGCGTGAACCAGCGCGAGAGCTTGTCGCCGGCGTGCTCGACCCATGGCAATTGCTCGGGCCCCACCTCCCCATCGCTGTTGTGGGTAATGAGCACGTATCCCGTACCCGTGAGCCGTGGCCAGACGTGCTCCTGAAAGAGCGCCAGCGCGTGGGTGTACACGAAGAGTGAACGGCTCGCCGATAGCAGCCGGAGCTTCTCCGCGCCGATCTCGCGATGCTCGTGAAAGCGAATCGTCTGCCGGCTCCTGGGTTTCGTTCCCTGCAGTCGGACCGCGATCGTCCCGGGAAGGAGCGTCGTCTCGGCCAGTGCCTGCAGCCGCTCCCCCGTCACGATCTCTTCGGCATGGGGGCTGGTGGGGCTGGGGGTCACGGGCGCACACACTAGGCTCACCGCGTGCCGGAGTCCCAGCAGTACTGCACGCTCTTTGACCGCCACTACCTCTCTCGCGCCCTGGTGCTCTACCGCTCGCTCGAGCGAGTGTGCGAGAGCTTCGTCTTGCGGGCCCTGTGCATGGACGTGGAGAGCCAGGCCCTCCTCGACTCCCTCTCACTCCCGCACCTCAGGACGATCGGGATTGCGGAGCTGGAGCGGGACGACCCAGACCTTCGGGCTGCCCGCCACACCCGATCCGGGGTGGAGTACTGCTGGACTTGCACGCCAGCGATATGCCGGTTCGTGCTGCGAGAGGAGCCTGACCTCGAGGCCATTACCTATCTCGACGCGGATATGTCCTTTTGGAGCAGCCCCACCCCGTTGTTCGCGGAATTGGGAGCCGGCTCGATCCTGCTGGTCCCGCACCGCAACTCGGACGCCTACGACGCCGACACCGGCATCTACAACGTGGGCTGGGTCACCTTTCGCGACGACGAGAACGGCCGCGCGGCACTCGACTGGTGGCGGGAGCGCTGCATCGAGTGGTGCTACGACCGCTTCGAGCCGGGACGCTACGGCGACCAGAAGTACCTCGACGACTGGCCCGCGCGCTTCGGCGGCGTCAGGGTCAGCTCCAATCCGGCTGCTGGCCTTGCACCCTGGAACGAGGAGCACTACAGAGTCACGGCCACGTCCGACGGAGCGGTCCACGTTGACGATGTCCCGCTCATTTACTTTCACCACGCTGGCATGCGCGCGCATGAGGTGACTGGCCGGTCGCGCTCTCTCGCGCGCTGGACGACTCCCTACCGGATCACCGGAGATCTCGTGTGGACGGTGCTGGGTCGCCCCGCGCCGGCTGTGCACGAGCTCGTCTGGGTCCCCTACGTGCGGTGGTTGGCGGAGGCTCGTGCCGAGCTCACGGACGCCGGCATGGGGCCCTCCCTGGGCCTCAACCCGGTCAGCCTTCGTGTAGCGCTCAGCCAGGAGGCTCGGCAGAGGACTCCGGCAGCGGTGTTGCGGGTGGCCCGGCGCGTGCCGGCCCCCGCGCGTTACCGGATCGGGCGCGTGCTGTCTCCCTCGTGAGCGAGCCACGACACGGCCGGCCGACGAAGGCGCAGGAGCTGCTGCTCGAGGCGGCCCTGCTCCATGACGGGGATGCGGCTGCGGCCGCGTGGCGGCGGTGGCGTCACTTGCATGAGATGAACCACGCCGACGAGGACTCAGGTCGGATGATGCCGCTGGTCTGTCGCAACCTGCTGGCACACGGGGTCGACGACCCCGACCTGGAGACCCTCAAGAGCGTCTACCGTCACCAGTGGGCGGCAAATCACCATCGGCTCCATCGCGCCGGAGTGGCGCTGCGCGCCCTTGAGGCGGCCGGTGTCGAGACGATGGTGTTGAAGGGGGCGGCACTCGCGCAGCTTCGCTACGGGGACATCGGGGTCCGGGTCATGAACGATGTGGACGTGCTGGTGAGGGCTGAGCGCGCCCAGTACGCCGCGCAGGCGCTCTTCGCGTTGGGCTGGACCGCCCTCCTGCCGACAGATCTCGGGAGCCTCCTCCCTGTGGTGAACGGGACCCTCTTCGCGGACGGGGCGGAGGGAAGCGTGGACCTGCACTGGCACGCGCTGTGGTCCCCGGCCGTGGAAGACGACTTCTGGGAGGAGGCCGAGCCGATCGAGGTGGGTGGCGCCCCGACGTCGGCGCAGTGCTCAGCCGATCAGCTTCTTCACACCTGCGTTCACGGCATCTGGTCGGACGGCCTTCGCATTCGCTGGGTGGCGGATGCCGTGACCCTGCTGCGGTCGGATCCCGACCTGAATTGGGACCGCGTGGTAGAGCGAGCCACGGCTCGCTCGCTCACGCTGCCGCTGGGTGAGGCGCTTACATACCTGCGCGCGAGGTTCGCGGTGCCCGTGCCCGGAGAGGTCTTGCGATCGCTGAGGGAAACGCGGCGCGGCGTGGCGGAGTGGGCCGGGCACCGTGCCTGGATGTCCCGGGAGACGCGCGTCCGCGCGGTCTGGCTCGTCTTGGAGCGCTACCGCCGCCAGCGGGCGCTGCCGCCTGGGCCCACCCGCCGAGGCAGCCTGCGGGCATACCTGCGCTGCCATGCGGCCATGCTCTGGGGACTCGAGCCCCAGCGCGCGCTCGCTCCCGAGATCGTCAGGCGCCTCCTGCCAAGAGGGAGTCGATTCGCTCCGGAACGTCCGTGAGGTCATTGCCGATCCGCAGTTCGAACGCCGGTACGCGGCGCACGAGGTCCGCCACCACGCGTAGTGCGTCTGCGCCGCCGTCGGGGGCCTGGAAGATGGTGCTGGGCCCAAGCGCCCGAAGCGCTGCAGTCGCCGAGACGGGGCAAAGAGTGGCACCGTCGCCACCAGCAAACCGCGGTATGACCACAGCCTGGAGTGCGAGCGAGGGTCTCACCCGGTCCGGGTAGAGCGTCTTTATGTCGAGCAGCACCTTCTCGTGGCCTGACCCTGGGTCGCCCAGCGAGCGCGCGATGTCGGGCAGGCCGGCCAGCGAGCGGCGGTCAACTCTCGCGGTTCCATAGAGCGCGCGTGCCAGCGGGCGCGGGACGGTTTGGAGCAGGACATAGTCGTCGCCGAGGTAGGCCATGCCGGCCTGCACGCAGGTAGCGGCCACGGTGGACTTCCCCGCGTGGCCGGGCCCGGCAAGAAGCACGCCGCGCTCGCCGCTTCCTACGGCGCCGGCGTGCACCACGTGGCGCCCCGGCTGAGCGAGCGTCCAGTCGAGCACCATCCGAAGGGGCACAGCCCGCCACCAGGACGGCAGGTCAGCGGCCGAAGGCGCCCATACGGCAGCCCTTTTCTCGGGCAGGTCAGCGATCGTGAGCGTGCCGGACTCGGGGTCTACGATGGCACGCCGCCCGCCGTCGTTATGTCCCTTCACCGCACCCAGCGGTCCGCCGTCGGCGGCCGTCCACGGTGGTGGCGGAGGAGGGCGACCGGCCGACGCCGAGTCCCACAGCTCCACGGTCATCCCAGGGGTCCTCTCGGAGGCAGCGACGATCGGCGCGAGGGCCGGAAGCAGCGCGTCCGCCAGCGCGTCTCCGGCGAAGCGAAGCAGCAGTGTCTCCGCGTCCACCACCAGGGTTGTCTCGCGCAGCTCGAGCCCGGCGTCGAGGGCGCGTCCAAACCCAGCTCGGATCTCGTCCAGGTAGGGGAAGGTCATTCACGCGTGTCCGCATGTCCCGGCGGCTCGATCGCGACCACGCGTCCGGACTTGTGCAGCGTCACGTAGAGACGCTTGTCCGGCCCCATCGCCAACCCCAGTGGCTCCTGTGCGCCCACATCGGGGGCAAAGCGCAGCGCGTTTCTCGCCGGCCGTCCGCCGCGCAGAGGGATGCGCACGATCTCGCCGCCGGTGGGTGGTTTGTCGAAGGTCGAGCCGTAGAGCGCCACGAAGACGCTCGGCCCGAGGGTGCCGAAACGCTCGGCCACCGCTACGCCTGCCGCCGCGGAATGCGCCGGCATGCGCACCCGGGCACGCCGCGAGCCCGCACAGGTTCGACCACCTTGGCCGTAGCAGCGGGGGTGACCAAAGTCCACGGCGCGCCCAGCGGTGTTCAGTACGTTCAGCTCCTCGGGGGGTTCGTCCAGGCCGAGGTCGTCGCGGCCCTGGTCCGAGAGCACGAGGGTCCGCCCGTCGGGCAGGAAGGCAAGCCCGTAGGGGTTGCGGAGCCCGCGCCCCTCGACCGTGACGTCGCTGCCGTCGGCTCTGAAGCTGATCACTGAGGCCGAGAGGCGCCGCGTGGGAGGCCCGGCGTCGGTTTGGCTGCCCACGCCCAGGAAGATCCGACCGTCGCTGCGTGCCGCAAGGGAATCGACGGTGTGGCGACCGGTCGGGATGTCGTCCACCACCACCCGCCGTCGCGCGAACCGCCGACCGTCGAACCCGGAGAACGCGCTGACCTGACCGACGTCGCGACCCGGCAACAGGTGGCTCACGAACAGCGTGCCTCGGTGCCAGAGAAGGCCGAGTGCCGTTGGGAGGTCGGACACGACGTGCACCGGTGAGGCTCCCGGGCGGGGCACAAACCACACGCCGTCACCGGCGGCCGGCTTGTAGCCGGAAGACGTGATCCACAGCCGTCCGCGACGGTCGAAGGTGACGTTGGTCGGCTGCGGGACCCCGTCGGCCACCGGGCGTAGGCGCGGTGTAGGGGACCCTTGCGCCTCGGGCGCCGGCGCCTTTCGGCGCTCGGTTGCGCCTGCATGCTGCGCGTTCGCCCGGTTCTTCTCGGGTTCGCGCCGCGAGGCGTCATCCCCAAGGGCCGCCGCCATCAGCCCCAGCGC
>WUUC01212719.1_pt1 | contig 12501 bp, 12 predicted proteins | sample 6278441 | NCBI WGS metagenome assembly WUUC01 (sample SAMN13675441, study PRJNA597444) | soil metagenome | isolation source: soil | place: USA: Washington | collected 2017-10 | reverse complement strand
TTGTTGGAGATCCCACGATGTGCTTATCGCTATTTTATAGACACCTGCTTTCGTCAGGTCCTCAAGTTGTGTTCGTGGTTCTCTGGCTCCATGAAGGTGAACATCGAATACATGCTGCTGGGCGTTACAATAATATGACAGAGATAGAAAGAGTAAGACTTTGGCAAGTGGCAATTTCGTGTTAAGCATTCAGTAAGTACTTTTCCTAATATAGCAATTGGTTTTTTAAAGTTGAAGTAAAAGGATAATCAACTATTTCCCAATACAAAACTTCCCGAAAATATTCGCCAGCAAATCATCACTCGTTATCTCCCCTGTAATTTCACCCAGGTAGTGTAGCGACTGCCGTATATCCATCGCCAAAAAATCCCCTGTTATCCCTCCATCAATCCCACCAATCACTCTTTGTAGAGCCGACTTCGTTTGAACCAGGTTCTGGTAATGTCGAAGATTCGTCACCAGCACATCTCCCTGCTTCACATTCTTCATTCCAAATCGTGATGTTATTTTATCACGAAGCACATCCATGTTCGTTTTCTTAAGTGCCGAGATCGACACAACAGAGGCTCCGAAGGAATCTGTTTTTATTCCACTCCGCGTATCCTCCGCCTCTCCGCGTATACCCCGCGCCACAACATCATCCACCTTATTCGCCACCAGCATATAAGGGATCGACATTTCTTTCAGTACCAACTCTTCCTCCGCCAGTTGTTCCGCCGTTGTACTCCTGACATCAAACAGGTAAAGTATCAGCGCAGCCTTCTGCATCTGCTCTCTCGTACGTTGCACACCCATCTCCTCGATCACATCCTTCGTCTCCCGTAGTCCTGCCGTGTCGATAAATCGGTAGGAGATACCTCCCCATTCAACTTCATCTTCTATGAAGTCACGCGTCGTTCCCGGTATGTCGGAGACGATCGCCTTCTCTTCATTTAGCAATGTGTTCAGTAACGTCGACTTCCCCGCGTTCGGCTTTCCAGCTATCACGATCGGTACTCCATTCTTGATCACATTACCCTGGTCGAACGACCGGATGAGATTATCAAGCAACTGGATCAGCCGGTCGATCAGTTTTTTAAGATCATCGCGCTTCGCAAATTCAACATCCTCTTCACCGAAGTCCAGTTCAAGTTCGATCATCGACGCAAAGTGGATCAGTTCTTCCCGCAGCACTTTTATCTCCTTCGAGAAGCCGCCACGCATCTGGTTGAGCGCCGCCTGCCTGCCGTTTTCAGTCTCTGCCTGGATAAGGTCTGCCACCGCTTCCGCCTGCGCCAGGTCGAACCGGCCATTAAGGAATGCACGCTTTGTGAACTCACCGGGTGTCGCCAACCGTGCTCCCTTCGTAAGCAATAGCTTGATGATCTCCTTCACGATCACCGGGGAGCCGTGACACGAGAGTTCCACGCTATCTTCTTTTGTGAAAGACCTCGGCGCCTTGAAGATCGATACCAGCACTTCATCGATGGTCCTTTCGCCATCGGCTATGTTTCCAAAATGGATCGTATGCGTCTGTTGCGCTTCGAGATCTTTGCCTTTGAAAACGGAATTGACAATCGAAACCGACTGACTACCGGAAAGTCGTATAATCGCCAGCGCGCCTATTCCCTGTGCTGTTGCAAGGGCCACAATTGTGTCGCCGTGAAATGAATGCATGGGTCGAAAGATAGTGAGGAAAATTCATGGGATATTGCTCTGATCTCGCCTAATTGTGTGTTCTCAAACACGACATGACAGCGCGCGACATCGATGCTTACCTCGACCGGATCGGCTTCAAAGAAAGCTTGAGTAATACCGACCGGATACTATCCAAGCTTCACGAACAGCATATTATCTCAGTGCCCTTTGAGAACATCGACGTCGCTCTGCGGCGACCATTCTCCCTTGATCTGACTTCTATCTTCCAGAAGGTTGTTTCAAACAGAAGGGGCGGATACTGTTACGAACTGAATCATTTGTTCTATCACTTGCTGGTCGACGCAGGTTTTCAATGTAAGCTCATCTCGTGTAAGATGTTCGACAGCGAAGGCAAACCCGGACCAGACCTCGATCACATGGCAATTATCGTTGAGACCAGGCGGCGTTGGTTGGTCGATGTCGGGGCAGGAGATCTTTTTGTAAGACCCATTGACATAGACATACGTGGCATTCAAATGGATCGACAACGGGCTTTTACCGTGGAAAAAGAGGGTGGCGGGTACCTGCTGGTCCTTCACAAACAAAACGACAGGATCTCAAAGTATTCATTTACCCTTGAAAGGAGGGAAGTGACAGACTTCGAAGAGATGTCTGTGCTTAAACAACTCGGTGAGCAGTCATACTTCGTAAAGAACCTGGTATGTACACGGGCAACACCCGACGGACGTATCACCGTGTTTAATCACAACCTGAAGCGCATTCATGATGGTTTTCTATCCGAAGAGCCAATTTCGAGTACAAGTGAGTTGGATAACGCCTTGCAAGAACTTTTTAATATGAACGTAACGGGTGTTGACAAGATCGATATGACTAAATTCAGGAATGAAAATTTGTAACGCCTTTACAATATTTGTGAACAGCCGTCGTCATTGATGCATGATACTCCGAACCCTGATTATTTTTCTTGCTTTAGGCTTTGTAATCACAAGCCTGTTCGCTCAAAATTCTCCGCTACGCATCTCTGGAAGCATTACAGACAGTCAGACTGGCGAGCCGCTTCCTTACGCGACGGTGAGCGTTGCCGGAAAGGCAATTGGAACCATCTCTAACACCGACGGCTCATTCGATTTTCGCATTGAAAGTCCTGTGCCCGGCGACACGCTCATAGTTTCCATGATCGGGTATGCCCGCATAAAGATCAGACTCACGAGCTCACTCATCGATCACTCTTTTAAATTAGTGCCATTGCCTGTGCAACTCGATGAAGTTGTTGTGGTATCCATTGATGAAATATTTGCGAAAGTGAAGGCGCATGTAAAAGATAATTATCCGTCGGACAAATACCAGCTGGAGTGCTTTTATCGTGAGATCAAAAAGCAGCGAGATACGTACCGCTCACTGCTGGAGGCTGCCATCGTGATCGAAGACAATGGCTACGACCATCAGAAGTCCTCCGAATCAGTTTTTATTCGCGAGATCCGGGGTTCTTCAAAGTTCATCAATCAATACTCGGCCTTTTTCCAGGAGGATAACTTGTTGCGTGAAACACTCGGACTCAACGCTGTCCGGCATCCAGCTTCTGATCCAAGTGTTTTCGGTAAACATCCATACAAACTCAAACATATGGACAAGCTTATGGAACGACCTGTTTACGTTCTTGTCAGTGACACCTCAAATGGAGAGCACTGGCAACGAACACTTTATGTAGATACTGAAACTTATGCGATCTACCGTAGTGAGGAGACGGTGTTCAAACACTCCCGGTTCTGGAAAATGACCGATAACGATTCCATAGACATGCGTCTTTCAAAAGGTACCAGTACTTTTGATTTCAGAGCAGTGAACGGTCGACTCTATCTTAACTTTATTCGGCATGATGTGGAGGTCGAATACGTGAACAGGGCCACAAAACAGCTTCTCGATCGATTTACTATCATCAATGAATTGATGACCACAGACATTCACGCCCGTGGTGACGCCGGTACCCGGCAGCTTTCGCCAGTGAAGAACTATGCCCTTGAACAACAGGTGACACCTTATAATGAATCGTTCTGGAATAATTACAATGCCATCAGGCAAACGCAACTGGAAGCGCAGGTGATGAAGGACCTGGTGAAAGATGCATCGCTCAAGGAGCAGTTCATGCAATCGTCTTCAGAAAGCCAGGCTAAAAAGAAGCGAAGGAAGGACTAGAGATGAAATATCACTGGCCCAACACCATCGCATCGACAAAGAACACGCCGTGAGCATTCACCGCATAATCCTCCATCACAGCCTCATCAGAGGTCACCACGATCCGAAGTGAGTACTTTTCTCTTTTGAAGTATTCTTTCAATTCAGCGTTGGTGACATCAAGGCTCAGTGTTCCCTGGATATTAGCAGGCACCAGGTCTTTGTACGCTACGCGTACTTCGGGTAAACCCTCGGCTATCGCAAAGATGTCGACAGATTTAAGGAAGGTCAGCGTGCCGTTCGTGGGAGTTTTTACTGTTAGCACCAGTTCTTTGAGATGGATCCTTTCGACGAGATCGGCCCGGGTTTTATTGGAACTGAACGCTACGTCCGAGTACGTCTTTATCTCCGGTGTCACAACAGTCAACGGAACTGCCGAGATAGGGGAGGCGGGAACTCTTACGACGTAATCTGTTTCGAAATTGAACTGCGTAAGACGATCGACAAAGGAGTCTTCTCTCTTGCATCCGACAACAAGTAACAACAGAAGCACGCCTATAAAATTCCCTGTTTGTCCCTTCATTTCCATCTGATTTTCAAGGTGTCTTACAATGACCTTGCCACTATGAATGCTCCTTTTTAGCGTGGATTGGTGCGCCTCTGATTCAGGTTGTGGCACATTCTCCACTGTTCGGAAAACCTGACTTACCGCACAAGCCTGCGAGGACCGACCTTATTCAACAGTAATAAACGTTGCAGGTTCATTCGTTGACGCTACACACTCCAACTGCCACTCGCCATCCTGCTGCTTACGAAAAATCGAAACCCAGGCAAAGTGCGTTGTCTCTTGAATCTTATTGTCCACAGAATCCTTTGTATCCAGCACAACAAGCTTGTCTACTATCATATAAGCAAGTGAATGATCGTCGGAAAAACGGATAACCGGCGGATTCACGTCATCCCACTTTTTGAATTCCACCGCATCAAAGTAACGGCGGAAACGAGAAGCGTCATCTGTTTTTGTGCGGCGTGAAATCTTCCCGCGATTGACTTGAATAATTTCTGGTGAGAAGCCTTGAACCATACCTTCCGCGTCTTTTTGCAAATGCATGGCCCGCGCATGTTCATGAGCCTTCATTAAACTGGCAACATCTTCGTCATCTGAAACCCGATTCCGGTCGCCCAGGCATGCAGTTAAAAACAAGAAAGCGGAGAGCAATAACTGTTTCACGTTACGACAATTTAGAAATGTAACCCTGGACCCATTTCGATCTTCCGATCGTTAAGGAGTTGACTTCTTCAGCCGCTGCTTAAATCTAACCTCCCATTTTTTATCGTCATACGATTTCTCACTTACGCGCAGAACCGTTCCGTCTTTCTGCAGCAGAAACCCTTGTCGCGATAGATACTTATCTCCGTTAATGTCGAATTCCCTCACTATATACCAGTGACCGTCATACAATTTGCTGTCCCAAACCTGGTACAAGCCATTTTCGCTTATCCACACAAAGCCCCATTTACCGTTGGTTTTGTCCCATGATCGCAATGCGAATGATTTCCCATTGCCCATTTTCCATTCTTCAAGAAAGGAAGCAGGGTGTACAGATCTTTTTACCTGGAAGCGTAGCGTCGTGTCAATCGAGTTATTGTCGTTAATCCCGTACCACGTACCCTCCCAGAAGTTAAAGTACTTTGCATCTTCTGTCAGAACAAGCGGATTCATGTCCTGCGCGTGTGACCATGTCGCAACTGAAAGTAGCAACACCATTGCGAGATAATTGATCACGGACCTGTTAGTAATTCGATTCATGCTTTTTCTGAAATGTAGCAACAATAAATAGCACTGGTGTCCATCAGCATTCACTTTCGAATTCGCGATTTGCTGTATTTGGCGACGTTAAAAATTACCCCGGTTTGTGGTATCGAAATCTTATTTCTCCCGTACAATCAACAACGGAATATTCACCTTATGCCTCACGCCGTCCAGCGTCGTCCCAAATACCAGGTCCTTCCAGAACTGGTGACCATGAGCACCCATCACCAACAAGTCGGCATCAAACGCCTTCACCATCTCTGGTATCCTGTTCTTCGGAGGGCCATAACCAACGCGGGCAATCACATTGAAACCCTTCGCCGCTATCTGCTGCCTGTAATCGTTCAATGCCGCTGAATCTTCATTCGACTCCATATCGGCAATCTCATTTTCATACACCATTGCACCCGCCGATTCCACCACGTGGATCAGGCAGTAGTCCGCATTCTTTCCGCCCTGCGCCAACGCACTTCGTATAGCTAATGAATCGATCTTACTGAAATCTATACAGATGGCGATTCGTTTATAAACCGGCTGGGTAATGTTCTCAAGAACTCTCGCCGTACCATGCGGTATCACTGCGCGTTCACCTCTTCGTTTGTCGATCACGGGTTTGAACGTGATGTACAACAATAACCCGAATACCGCTACGCACACCGGCGTCGCCGTTGCCCATACAATCCATGCATACTCCCCGGCACTATCGAGCCAGCCCGTGAGCTCCTGGATCACCAGCTTCACGTTGAGCGATACTATTATTACTGCTATCAACCACGCCGATACCCTTATCCATGGCGCGATCGCAAACTGGCCCATTGTCTTTTTATCACTTGTGAAATGTATCAGCGGTATGATCGCAAAGCCCAGTTGGAGACTCAACACGACCTGGCTCAATACCAGTAGTGCTCCCGTCTCACCTTCACCATAGATCAATATCACAATGTAGGCCGGTATGATCGCAATCAATCGCGTGATCAACCTTCGCAGCCACGGAGCGATACGGAGATTAAGATAGCCTTCCATAACGATCTGTCCCGCGAGCGTTCCAGTGATCGTCGAGCTTTGTCCTGCCGCCACCAATGCGACACCGAAGAGTATCGGCGCAAGTTCGGTACCGAGCAGGGGAGCAAGCAACTTATGCGCATCCTGTATGTCAGCCACTTCGTGGTATCCTGCAGTAAAGAATGTCGAAGCAGCAAGGATGAGTATCGCAGCATTGACGAACAACGCCGCGTTAAGTGCAATTGCCGAATCCAGGAAATTGTATTTGATCGAAGCCCAGATGCCCTTGTCGCTTCTTTCGATACGACGCGTTTGTACCAGCGCCGAGTGCAGGTACAGGTTGTGAGGCATCACTGTAGCACCAATGATACCGATCGCAATGTACAAGGCCTCGTCTGTGGGAATATATGGCACGAAGCCCTTTATAAGCTCCGCAGGATCCGGCCTTGCCAATAACATTTCAACAAAGAAAGCCCCACCAATGATGGCCACCAGCGCTATAATGAACGCCTCGATCTTCCGCATCCCATAACTTTGCAGGACCAGTAACAACAAAGTGTCGAGGACTGTCAGCGACACGCCCCAAATGAGCGGCAACCCAAACAGAAGCTGAAGCCCGATGGCCATACCCAACACTTCCGCAAGGTCACATGCTGCAATGGCGATCTCCGCCAGTATCCATAATGCAAAGTTTACAACAGGGTGATAGGTCATCCGCGATGCCTGGGCCAGATCGAGCTGACGCACCACCCCCAGGCGCGCACTTAAACTCTGCAGTAACAATGCCATCAGGTTCGACATCAGCAAAACCCACAACAGTGTGTACCCGAACTTGCTGCCGCCCGCAATATCCGTTGCCCAGTTACCCGGATCCATGTAACCGACACTCACCAGGTAAGCCGGACCAAGAAACGCAAACACCTTCCTCCAGCCCTTCCGGTTGGTCACATCAATCGAAGAGTGTACCTCACTGAGTGATCTCCTTCCACCTGTATTTTCCTGTTTGATCATAAAGCCAGTTCAAACCTATCCTCTTAACTTTATCTTTTAACTTTTAACTTTAAGCTTTTAACTCTTAACTCTTAACTCTTAACTCTTAACTCTTCACTCTTCACTCTTCACTCTTCACTCTTCACTCTTCACTCTTCACTCCTACCAATATATTCTCCGACGCTTCCTTCGACAATGACGTCTTTCTCTTTCCATCAACCATCACTTCCAACGACCCATCGAAAGCTTCCTTCGCCTGCACCTCCAGCACACTCCCGATCCTGATACCGACTTTGTCGAGATACTGAAGGAACGACGATGAACTGTCAGTCACAGAACATACTTTTCCCTGGTTGCCTTTGCCGATGTTCGACAAGGGTTGCTTCTTCACTTCCGTCACTTTTCCGTTTTTGTCTGGTATCGGGTGCCCATGTGGGTCGTACGAAGGATGTCCCAGGAACACATCGAGTTTTTCGATCAGCAGGGGTGAGTTGATATGCTCCAGTTGTTCAGCCACTTCATGCACTTCTCCCCATGCGAAGCCCAGTTTGTTCACCAGGAATGTTTCCCACAGGCGATGTTTACGGATCACATTCAGTGCATCTGTTTTTCCCTCCTTGGTGATCGCCACCCCGTGGTATTTTTCATAGGATATAACCCCTTTCCACGAAAGCTTCTTGATCATGTCGGTTACACTCGCCGCCCGGGTCTTCATGGCCTCGGCTATCTCACTGGTTGAAACCCCCTTCGTTCCGTCCTGCGAAAGGTGGTAAATAGCCTTCAGGTAGTTTTCTTCTGTCAGACTAAGCATAGTATTCGATACGTAAAAGTAATAATTTAGGTTAGTCTAAAAATCTTTTTAGAAGAAAGATTTCAGGGGCAGGAGGGCAGGGCGAATACAAAACAGCAGTTATTTCAGACCAAGCACTCGTAGCCGTGATGAACTTGTCCTGACCCAGATCCCCTTAAAGGCTTTCAACCAGTTTGACAAGGTCCGGTTCCTGGGATTTCCACAGGAACTCGTCTACCGGGGCCGGTCCCGCGTAAAATGTTCGTTGCGTCATTTCGTGCAGAAGGCTGTCGATATCCGGGTTCTTGAAGTCAACCACGATTGCTCCCGATGCCCCCTCTGCCAGCGCCACCCATGAAGGATTGCCCTGGAGGAGGATCGGCAGTCGCGCCGAGAGATACTCGAACAACTTGGTGGGGATCCGGCCAGACGTATGTGACGAGGGTGGGTAGGAGATAATTCCAAAATGAGCCCTGGAAATGAGGTCGAGGATCTGTTCGTGACCAACCTGCATTTTACCTGCCGTTAGCTTTATGTACTTCTTCCCTGTGCACCGGTTTATGATCTCGGCCAGCACTTCAGGTATCGAACAGTACCCGGTGATATGAAGCTCCAGGTCGGGTCGATTTTGATAGAGCTTATCGGCAAGATCGATGGCCTGGAAGATCCCCGTACTCTCTCCCAGTGTGCCGGTAAAAGCAAGGAGCAGTTTACCCTGTTCCGGGCGCCTCTGGAATCCCGGGGGAAGCACAGCTTTATTCTCAATGACCAGGGCGTTCGATGACACAAACCCGAGCTCGTCCCGGTAGCATTTTTCGGCAAGTATCAGCCTGTTGAAGAAGGGGGTAAAGAGGCGTTCCTTGAAGCGAACCCAGGCCGCCAGTGGAATACGTGTGGCGGCGGGAAATGCCGTGGTGCGGCGGATGTTCCGGTAGTAATTTTCCTGGATATCATAGACAATTTTGACACCAAAGAAAATTCTGTTTAGAAACGTAACAAACAGTAACTCATGGGTATTAACTATCAATACTTCCGGCTTTACTTTAGACAGTATTTTAAGCACTTTGAAAGCGACCAGGAGCCTCTTCCAGTGCAGCCTGTGGAAGGGTGTTAGCTCCATAAAGCGTATGTTGGCGGGTGTCGTTTGAGCGCTGGCGGGCATGCCGATGAGGTACACCTGGTGCCCTGCGGCAGCGAGTGTCAAACCCATCTTCTCGAACGCCCGGACGTCGTCGGCGGGTTTGAGTACTGAGGCGATGACGATTCTCTTTTTTTTCACTTTTTTTGCGGCATCCCGCCCGGAGGGCGGGACCCCCTGGATGGTCCGCACGAGCGGGTATTATTTTTCGAGCACCCACACAAACAGACATTTAAATTAACCTATAAAAATGGAATTGAAACCACTTATTGAATCTGCCTGGGACAATCGCGAACTCCTCAAATCTGCCGACACCCAAAAGGGCATCCGTGAAGTCGTCGACCAGCTCGATCGCGGTTTACTCCGTGTGGCCGAGCCGGAGGCCGGGGGCTGGAAGGTGAACGAGTGGGTTAAGAAGGCGGTCATTCTCTATTTTCCGATCCAGCAGATGGAGACCATCGAGGTTGGGCCGTTCGAGTTCCATGATAAAGTGGCCCTCAAAAAGAATTACAGCAAACTCGGTGTCAGGGTCGTTCCCCATGCCATAGCCCGCTACGGCGCCTATATTAGCAAAGGCGTTATACTGATGCCATCGTATGTCAACATCGGCGCTTACGTGGGCGAGGGGACTATGGTCGACACCTGGGCCACGGTAGGAAGTTGTGCCCAGATCGGCAAGAATGTTCACCTCAGCGGAGGTGTAGGAATCGGTGGTGTTCTGGAACCTGTACAAGCAGCGCCGGTGATCATTGAAGACAACGTTTTTGTCGGCTCGCGATGTATCGTAGTAGAAGGAGTGAGGGTAGGAAAGGAAGCGGTCCTCGGGGCTAACGTCGTTCTCACCGGTAGCTCACGCATCATCGACATAACCGGGAATGAACCGAAAGAATACAAAGGCTACGTGCCCGAACGGTCCGTAGTTATACCCGGAACGGTACCCAAAAAATTTGCGGCTGGCGAGTTCCATGTGCCATGTGCTCTCATCATTGGAACACGCAAAGAGAGCACCGACAAAAAAACCTCCCTGAATGATGCTTTGAGAGACAATAGTGTCTCGGCGTAACCCAAACTCTTCACTCTTAACTCTTCATTCTTAACTCTTCACTCAATTGGCACATCCTTTGTCAATACCGTCTATAGGCTTATTTTTGGATAAATGAAAGGTTTCGTCCTGGTTATAGCGGCAGGTTTAATCATTACAGTCACTTGTGGGTTTCTTGCCTCAAGGCAAACAAGCGTGCCCTATATGGTGGAACGACCTACCAGCTTCGGCAAGGGCGAGCAACTGGAATACAAAGTAAACTTCGGGTTCTTCACGGTCGGCAAAGCCATCACACGCATCGACGCCCGCGTTCACAACATCAACTCCCAGGCTTGTTATAAGATCGACGCCTTCGGTGAGACCAGTGATTGGATCTCGTGGGTGACGGATGTCAATGACAACTGGGGTGCTTATATCGATACCACTACCTTATCCACCCAGGTTTCCTATCGCAAGATCCGTGAAGGCCGCTACAAGAAAGATGAGTTATCCAACTTTGACCATGATTCGCGTAAGGTTATCGTGAAGGTGATGAACCAGCAGACCGGCGTATATGAAGAACAAAATCGCTACGACATTCCCAAGAACGCCAAAGATCTTGTAGGCGGATTTATGCTACTTCGCCAGATCGACTTCACCAAACTTCACAAGGGAGATACGGTGACGATCTCGGGTTTTTTCGAGGACACTTCCTACTACCTTAAGGTAATGTACAAGGGCAAGGATAACGTCAGCACGAAAGTGGGCAAGATCCCTTGCAACGTTATGATTCCCATCATGCCCGACAACAAACTATTTGACGGCGAGAATTCAATCACCGTTTGGATATCTGACGATGGTAATAAAATACCGGTGAAGATCCAGGCGAAGATGTTTATCGGGCATACCGGACTGGAGCTGGTTTCTTTCCGGGGGCTCCGCAACCAGATCAAGATAGTTCAGTAGTCTAAAAACTTGGGTGTTGGATCATTTGGTTTGATTCTTCAACAGGTCCCGGATCTCTGTAAGTAAAATAACCTCCGCTGGTGGTGGTGCTGGCGCAGCCGGAGCCGCCTCTTCTTTCTTCCTTAACCGCTGGACTCCACTTACGACAAGAAACAGTGTGAATGCAACGATGATGAAATTGATCGTTGCAGACAGGAACATCCCGATCTTTACGGTATTTAATATCGTAAAGTCCTGGAGGCTACTCAGGTGGGCCGCATCTAATGCAGGCTTCAGGATCAGCGGAGTAATGACGTCGTCGGTAAGTGATTTAACGATGGTTGCAAATGCAGCGCCGATGATCACGCCTACGGCAAGGTCTATAACGTTGCCTTTCAGGGCGAATTTTTTGAAATCGTCAAGTATCATAAAATGAAATGTTTGGTTTTGAAATTACCTCTTAAACCTGTCTGCAACAACGAGGTCTTTGCTACCGGGCGAATATTTATAGAAGCCAGCGCCCGTTTTTACGCCTTTGTTTCCCGCCTGCACCATATTCACCAGCAGGGGACATGGAGCATACTTCGGATTGCCGAAGCCGTCGTGCATCACACGAAGTATCGAAAGGCAGACATCGAGCCCGATGAAGTCGGCCAATTGTAACGGGCCCATAGGGTGCGCCATTCCGAGTTTCATTACTGTGTCGATCTCTTCTACGCCTGCCACTCCTTCGTGGAGAGAGCAGATGGCTTCGTTGATCATCGGCATGAGTATCCTGTTGGCAATAAACCCGGGGTAGTCGTTTACTTCCACCGGAATCTTTCCAAGTGCCTTCGAAAGGTCAAACACTTTCGTCGTGGTTTCGTCGGTGGTCTGGTACCCCCGGATCACTTCCACAAGCTTCATCAGGGGCACGGGGTTCATGAAGTGCATACCGATCACCTGAGTTGGCCGGGATGTAGCGGAGGCGATCTTCGTAATAGAGATCGATG
>WUUC01153630.1_pt1 | contig 12501 bp, 11 predicted proteins | sample 6278441 | NCBI WGS metagenome assembly WUUC01 (sample SAMN13675441, study PRJNA597444) | soil metagenome | isolation source: soil | place: USA: Washington | collected 2017-10 | reverse complement strand
GAGGGTCGCGGCGTGGGCCCTCAGGTGCTCGCCGAGCTCGGTGTTAACCGTGAGGACCTCCGCAGGGCCCTCCGCGGCTCAGCCCACGGGAGGACACGACAGAGGTCCACACGGCAGGCGGGACCACGATCGACGATCACGGCGGAGGAATCTGGAGCCGGGTCAAAGGGGTGTTCTCACCCGCGGCCCGTGAGGAGTCCTCATCCCGAGGTCGATGGCGCCGGAGATCTGGGACTCTCCCCTTCACACCGGTTGCCATCCGCGCCTTGGAGCAGGAAGCGTCGCTGCTCGGATACCGGTGGATTGGCACCGAGCACATCCTGGTGGCACTGGCCCGTGAGAAGCGCGGGAGCGCCGCGATTCTGCTTCGTGACGCGGGGATTGACTACGCCGCCGTCCAGGCGCGGATACGCGGCCACCGCGGTGATGCCAGCCCTGACGAGGCCTAAAGCCGATCCCGTGTGGCCCCTGTAATCCCGGGCTACCCTGCCTTCCTGCTATGGCGAGACTCGTCAGAGTCCAATAAACCCCAGCGAGCGGCGAGCACCACCGCCTCGTGGCGGTTGCGGACCCGCATACGCCGAAACAGCTCTCCCAGTAGGCGGAACATCGCGCGTTCCGAATAGCCTTGCCTGCGCGCCATCTCCGAAACGTGGACGCCGCGAGCCAGCAGGCGCAGACGCTCGAGATCCCCGTGCTTCAAGCTGTGCCGCGACGGCGTTGCTTGCCTGACCGACTGCAGGCTCGGCGAGCGCCTGCGCGACCGCTATCGGGAGCATGACGAGGCCTCCAAGCGCCGCTCGAAGCACAGCCGCCACCTCCTCGGCCGATGCGTCGTACCGCACGGCGGCTGTTGCCCCCAGGCGCACTCCGCTCCATATGCCTCCGGGCTGGGATCCGGCAACAGTGCGACGACGATGATCTCTGGGAAGCCGTCGCGAAGCGACTCGACGATCGCGTTCTCCGCCACGCCATGCATGCCGATCAGCACGGCTATCCCCGTTGCATCTGGCTTCTCCCCCTGCGACTCACTTTCCCTGAGTTGCGCGGGTCGCAGTCGGGACCGGCCAACCCACGCAACCAGGTCAACTGGCTCCTCACCCGAAAGGCCGCACTGCTCCAGGGCCCACAGCAGTCCCCGCCGGTAGGAGGGAAGCGGATCCACGACCGCCACGCGGAGCGTCATCCCGGCGAGCGCTCAGGTTGTGGAGCGACAGCGCTCAGGCGACGAGGCGAGCGCGCAGCTCGTTGGTGGTGAGGTCCGCCGTGTATACGGTGGCTCCCGGCTGATGCTTTCGTCCACCCTCGGCGAGCGTGCCGGCGTCCACCGCGTCGAAGCCGATCTGGTCGACCAGATCAGCCACGATCCGCTTGGCCTCCTCGTCATCGCCCGATATCGGGATGCCGATGCGACGGGGGTCGCCAGAGGGCCGGCCGAGGTCGCGCAGGTGGTTCCAGTAGATGGCGTTGAACGCCTTGACCACGCGGGCGCCCGGGAGGTGCTCCTGGAGCAGCTCGCTCGAGGTGGTGCGGTCGCTGTCGAGCTCGGGGAAGTGGCCGTCGCGTTGGGGGTAGTAGTTGTTCGTGTCGATCACGACCTTGCCTGCGACGCCGTCGCGTGGCAGCTCCCGATACCGACCGAATGGTACCGATACCACCACGACGTCTCCCGACCTGGCTGCCTCCGCCGCCGTGACGGCAAGCGCGCCGCTCCCCAGCTCCCTGACAAAGTCGGCAAGCGTGTCAGGTCCACGCGAGTTGCTGAGCGCTACCTCGTGGCCGACGCGGACGAAGTGCCTGGCCAATGTCCCGCCGATATGGCCGGCGCCGATGATCCCGATCCTCATCGCTGCCGCTCCTTCCCTAGTCAGATCCGGGCCTCTAGTCGGATCCGGGGTTGGTTTGATGGCCTCCGATGGTGGTTCGCCACGCTCCCGTCCTCGCCGCCCTGGTGGCGCGCAGCACCGCTGGTGCTCCCCCCGGAGGGGCCGTCCCGAACGCGGATCAGCAACTTCGGGATCCAGTTCGTCTTCCTCGCGCTGTATCTGCAGAGTGCGCTGAGCGAGACACGGATCGCCGGTGGCGTGGCCCCGGCCGCTGTCATTGCCGTGGCGACACGTTGGACCTCGATGGCGACGAGCAGGGACGGCGGCGGTATGGGCGGGTCGCCGCCCCGGCGGGGCGGGACGACCCAGCGCCGCTACCACGTGTTCCACCTCGATGCCGAGGCCGAGGTGCCGCCCAACGCAGCAGAACACGACGTCTGGCGTGCCGGCCTTCGGCCCGCTCGCCCCGGGGCTCAGCGCGGTTGCCCGGGGGCAGGCCGATCCCTTCCCGCGCTTGCCGGGGTCTAGGCTCGTTCGCATGGGCGGAGACGGACGTCATCGTCGGCCGTCCCCCGACCCTCGCGCCTGTGGGGCCACCGACAGCCGCCGACGTCGAGCTGTCGGAGCAGGACCTCAACAAGATCGATCGGATCCTCGCGGACGCCGCGCTCATGCGCGGGGCGTCGCGGGAGAGAATGGAATCGACCATCACCCAACCTCATAGCCGTCCGTGGTGACGAAAGCGGGCACCACGGATGGTGGTGTAGACCAACAAGGAGGAGGAAATGACCGGTCCAGAAGTTACCCAGTTGATGGAGCAGGTTCAAGCACCGCGTGGCGTCGACCATATCGGCATCACCGAGCCCTCGCCGGCGTTGAGGACGGCATAGGCAACGCCGGCCTCTACGGGCGAGCACCCTGGGGCGGCCTGATCGAGCTCATAACCTACCCGAGTGGAATCGCCTATCCGGACGACGCGCCAACAACACGCTGGACCCCGCCAGCTCCCGCGGCGCCAGAGGGAAGGAGCCCGCCTTGATCAAGATGACGATGTTTTTGAAGCGCAACCCGTCCCTCGGTCGGGATGAGTTCGTACGCCACCACATCGAGGAACACGGACCGCTGTTCAGCGCGATCCTGAGGCGGCGGACCATGTGATCCGTTACATCCAGACCCATCCAATCTCAGGCAAGACCGCTGCCGTTCACCTCGACGACTACGACGGCACCGCGGAGATCTGGTTCGACAGCATCGCCGGACTGGAAGCCGTGCTCGGCTCGCAATTCTACGCCGAGAAGGTCTTCCCAGATGAGAAGACCTTCCTCGATCACGAGCGGACGCTGGTTGTGTTGGGTGAGCAAGTTGAGATCATCGGAGCCTCCAGGGCCGGCACGGGGGATCATCCCATCCCGTGAGCTTCTTCCCCTGGCGTGCGTGCCCCGTCGACCGCGGGCTGGTCCGGGAGGGCTGTCGACTTGGTCGCGGCCAGCGAGATCAACTCGACACACCGCGGGGAGCGGCCACGAGCATGACCGGCGATGCTCTCGCGGCTGCTCGAGGCCCACGAGATCGTCATCGAGGAGACCCGCGGCGCCATCAACAAGACGGCGGCCAATCGGGACGACGGCACGAACGACCTGCTCGTGAGCGAGGTGCTCAGGATCAACGAGCTGCAGGTGTGGTTCATCGCCGAGCACCTGGTGAACGTGCCGGTCGTGCAGCTCGATTGAGGACCGACGGCGTTAGCCGGCGGTGCGGTCGGCCATCTTCGCGCGCAGGCCGAGGACCGCCTTCGTGTGGAGCTGGCAGACGCGCGACTCGGTGACCCCCAGCACCTGTCCGATCTGTGCGAGCGTCATGCCTTCGAAGTAGTACAGGACCACTACGGTCTTCTCGCGCTCGGACATGCGGTTGATCGCCTGCGCCAGGAGCTGGCGGAGCTCGACGTCCTGGTAGCTGGCCTCCGGGTCGGCGGCGCGGGGGTCCTGGAGCGTGTCGACGAGCGCCTGGCGTTCGCTGTCCTCCCCACCCAGCGACTCGTCCAAGGCGACGACGGAGACGAGCGACATCTGCATGAGGGTGTTGCGCAGGTCCGTGACCTTCACCCCGAGCTCGTCCGCGAGCTCGGTCTCCGTGGGGGTCCGCCGCAGCCGGGTCTCCAGTGTGGTGATCGCCTTCTCGACGTCGCGGGCCTTCGAGCGCACGCTGCGGGGCACCCAGTCGATCGCCCGCAGCTCATCGATGATGGCGCCCTTGATGCGAGCAATGGCGTAGGTCTCGAACTTCACGGCCTTGTCGAGATCGAATTTCTCGATCGCGTCGAGCAGGCCGAACATCCCGTAGGACACGAGATCGGCGTGCTCGATCGAGGCCGGCAGGCCAACGGAGACACGGCCGGCGACGTACTTGACGAGCGGGGAGTACTGCAGGATGAGCCGGTCGCGGTCGCCGGGATCGCCGTGCTGCTTGTACCGGCGCCAGAGATCGACGACGGCGGGATCCCCCGAGGCCTGCCCCTTGCTCGCGCGATCCTCAGCCGGCGCGGGGGGAACGGCGGTCATGCAAACGGCTCAGGCCCGGGGGTGGGCGTGCTCATAGCTCCTCCGCAGGTGCTCGTGGGAGACGTGCGTGTAGATCTGGGTCGTCGACAGCGCGACGTGGCCGAGCAGCTCCTGCACGCTGCGCAGGTCGGCGCCGCCTTCCAGCAGGTGCGTGGCGTAGCTGTGGCGAAGGGTGTGAGGGGTGACGCGCCCGAGACCGGCGGCGGCCGCGGCGCGCTCCACGATCGAGCGCGCGTCTCGCTGGGACAACCGGTCGCCGTGGCGGTTCAGGAACACCGCGACAGGTGCGGGGGCCCGTCGGCGGGCCGCCGTGAGCAGTGCGGGACGCCCGCCCGCCAGCCAGCGTTCGAGCGCCAGGCAGGCCGGCTCCCCTAAAGGCACGATGCGCTGCTTGCCGCCCTTGCCGAGGAGTCGAACGGTGGCACCGACCAGGTCGACGGCGTCGAGGTCGAGCCCGACCGCCTCGCTCACCCGTGCACCGCTGGCGTAGAGCAGCTCGAGCAGGGCGCGGTCTCGCAGGCTCACCGGCGAGCCGTCGGCGGGACCGTCGAGCAGCGCACGGACCTGGTCGGCACGCAACACTCGCGGCAGGCGACGTGGTCCACGCGGGGTGTCGAGCAGGGCGGCGGGGTTGGTCGACACCAATCCGTGGCGGTGGAGGTAGCGGAACAACCCGCGGACCGCCGCCGCCTTGCGCGTGATCGACGACCGAGCGTAGCCATCATTGCCCAGCGTGGCGAGGTAGCGGCGCAGAACGAGGGGCTCCACCTCATCGGGGTCGATGATGCCGAAGCCGACGCAGAAGCCCGCGAGCTGACGGGTGTCCCGTCGGTACGCGGCGACGCTGTGCCCGGCGAGCATGCGCTCGTCGGCGAGGTGGCTAGTGAAGGCCTCGAGCGCGTGCGCCCACGCCGGGGGCACCTCCGCGGGGAGTTCGAGCGCGCGCACGATCACTCGCACCTCGATAACCGTGACGGTTGTAGCAGATGGTACAAAAGCCTTACCTCACCGGGCGCCCGCGTCAAATTGCGGGACCGTTCCCCCCACGGCGGGCGGCCGGTCTACACGGCCGGGCCCTCGGCTCGCAGACGGCTGCGGAAGACTGGGATGAGACCCCCAGCGAGGACCATCTCCGCCTGCCGTCTCGACAGGCGATGCCGCAGCGCGTAACGCTCCCCCTTCGTGGCGTTCTCGATCTCCAGCGACCGGCCCAACAGGGCGTCACGCAGCCCGGACAGGCGCAGCACGTCGTCGCGGTCGATGCGGTCGTAGTCGGCCGGATCGTCGAACTCGCAGGCGAGGACCCCGAAGTTCGCAAGGTTCTGCCAGTGGATGCGCGCGAAGCCCTTGGCCAGGACGAGCCGCAGGCCAAGGTAGCGGGGGGCGATCACGGCGTGCTCGCGGCTGGAGCCCTGCCCGTAGTTCTCGCCGCCGACGACGACGTGGCCTCCGGTGTCCTTCGTCTTCTTCGCGCGCTCCACGTACGTCTCGTCGACCTGGTAGTAGACGAACTCGGAGATCGCCGGGATGTTGCTGCGGAATGGCAGCACCTTCTGGCCCGCCGGCATGATCTCGTCGGTCGAGACGTGATCGCCCACTTTAAGCAGGACCGGCAGCTCGAGGCTGTCCGGAAGGGGGTCAAAGTCGGGCAGCGAAGCGATGTTCGGCCCCTTGACGAGTACCTCGCGCCGCGCCTCATCCGGAGGCAGGGGCGCCACGAGCATCTCCGCGTTGACGATGTGCTCGCCCACCGCCGGATCCCGGTAGCGCGGGTAGGAGACGCCGAGGCGCTCCGGGACGTCCCGGGGGTCGGTGATCTCTCCGGTCAGCGCCGAGGCGACCGCGGTCTCCGGCGAGCACAGGTAGACCGAGTCCTCTCTTGTGCCCGAGCGCCCGGGGAAGTTCCGAGGCGTCGTGCGCAGACTCGGCCGGCCGGTGGCCGGTGCCTGGCCCATGCCGATGCAGCCGTTGCAGCCCGCCTGATGCAACCGCGCGCCCGCGTGCAGCAGCGGGGTCAGCAGGTCCATGTGGGCGAGGTTCTCGAGCGTCTGCCGGGACGCGGGGTTGATGTCGAGCGACACCCGATCGTGCACCTGAAGGCCCTTGACGACCATCGCCGGCACGGCGAGGTCACGCAGCCCGGGGTTCGCCGACGAGCCGATGTACGCCTGGTAGATCTCCGTCCCGGCGACCTCCCGGACGGGGACGACGTTGCCGGGGCTCGAAGGCTTGGCGATGAGCGGCTCCAGCACCGACAGGTCGATCTCCTCGTCCACGTCGTACTCCGCGCCCTCGTCCGCGAGGATCTCGACGTGGTCCTCGCCGCGGCCCTCCAGCTCGAGGAAGCGGCGAACCTCGTCGTCGGCGGGGAAGACCGTCGTCGTCGCGCCGAGCTCGGCGCCCATGTTCGCGATCACGTGGCGGTCCATCGCCGACAGCGACGCCAGCCCGCGCCCGTGGTACTCGATGATCCGACCGACCCCGCCCTTCACGTCGTAACGGCGGAGCAGCTCGAGGATGACGTCCTTCGCGCTCACCCACTCGGGCAGCGCGCCGGTCAGCTCTACACCCCAGATCTGGGGCATCGTGAGGTACAGGGGCTCGCCCGCCATCGCCATCGCGACCTCGAGCCCGCCGACGCCGATCGCGAGCATCCCGAGCGACCCCGCCGCCGGCGTGTGACTGTCGGAGCCGGCCAGTGTCTTGCCGGGGATGCCGAGCCGCTGCATATGGACGGCGTGGCTCACGCCGTTGCCGGGCTTGGAGTACCAGACGCCGAAGCGGCGGCAGGCGCTGCGCAGGAACAGGTGGTCGTCGGGGTTGCGCTCGTCGGTCTGTAGCAGGTTGTGATCGACGTACTGGGCGGACAGTTCCGTGCGCACCCGGTCCAGCGCCATCGCCTCGAGCTCGAGCATGACCATCGTGCCGGTGGCGTCCTGCGTGAGCGTCTGATCGATGCGCAGCGCGATCTCCATGCCCGGGGTCATCTCTCCGGACACGAGATGGGAGGCGATGAGCTTCTGCGCGACGTTCTGTGGCATGTCGGTACCCCCGGGTCTCGGCCCTAGGTTAGGCCCAGGTCGCTCGATGCGGGGCGGAAGAACGCACCACGAGGCCATCATCGCGCAAGCCAGGGGCAACGGCCTGCGTGGCCGGCCCGCGCCGGGGTAGCGTGCGGGAATGGGCGAGGGCACGTTCTCCGGCACCGAGGGCAGGGTCTTCTACCGAACCTGGACGGGGGGACGCGCGGACCATCTCGTCGTGCTCGTCCACGGGTACGCCGAGCACGTCGGCCGCTACGAGCACGTCGCCGACGCGCTGGTCGCGCGGGGCGGCGTGGTCTACGGCCCCGACCACCTAGGCCACGGGCGCTCGGACGGCGAGCGCGCGCTGATCCGCGACTTCGAGCATGTCGTCGACGACCTGCGGACCCTCGTCGGCATCGCCGACTGGGCCTACCCGGGGCTCCCGATGGTCATGATCGGCCACTCGATGGGCGGGCTCGTGGCCATCCGCTACACCCAGCGCTACGCCAACGAGCTCGCCGGCCTGGTGCTGTCCGGCCCGGTGGTGGGCAATTGGCAGCTCGCCCGCGAGGTCCTGGTGCTACCGGAGATCCCCGAGGAGCCGCTCGACATCAACGTCCTGTCACGTGACCCCGCCGTCGGGCAGTCGTACGCGGAGGACCCGCTCGTGTACCGCGGACCGTTCCATCGGCCGACGCTGGAGGCGTTCGTCGCCACGCTCGAGCGGGCGAACGCCGAGCTCGACCGCGTCACGCTGCCGGTCCTGCACCTGCACGGCACCGAGGACGAGCTTGTCCCGCTCGATCAAGTTCGCGGGGCGGTCGAGCGTCTCGGGAGCGCGCGGCTGGTGCAGCACCTCTACGAGGAAGCGCGCCATGAGGTGTTCAACGAGCTGAACGCCGACGAGGTGCTCGACGCCGTCAACGACTTCATTGAGCTCCTGACGCGGGAGCGGGGTCGCCGCCCGAGCTGACCCTGCGCCGCTCCGCCTCGATGAGCACGCGGCGGAGGATCTTGCCCGACGGGGACTTCGGGATCTGCTCGACGACCTCGACCGCGCGGATGCGCTTGTGCGGGGCGACCCGCTCGGCAACGAACGCGATCAGCTCCTCGGGGGTGACCTTGGGGCTGACCTCGCCGCGCAGCACGACGAACGCCTTCGGCACCTCCCCGGCCTCCTCGTCGGGGCAGGGGATGACGGCCACGTCGGTCACCGCCGCGTGGGTCAGCAGAACCGCCTCCAGCTCGGCGGGAGGGACCTGGAAGCCCTTGTACTTGATGAGCTCCTTCAGCCGGTCCACGACGTAGAAGTAACCGTCGTCGTCGGCGTAGCCGAGGTCGCCGGTGCGCAACCAGCCCTCGGCGTCGACGGTCGCGGCGGTCGCGTCGGGATTGTGCAGGTAGCCCTTCATGACCTGCGGGCCGCCAACCCAGATCTCCCCCGTGTGCCCGACGTCCAGGTCCGCGCCACTGCCCGGCTCGACGACCCGCCCGTCGGTGTTGCTGATCAGGGGTCCGATCGAGCCGAGCTTGACCTGGCCGGGTGTCGCGGGACCGGGTGTCGCGGGAACCGCGTGGGTGACGGGGCTCGCCTCGGTCATGCCGTACCCCTGGAGGACTTGGCAGCCGAGACGGTCGGCGCAGGCCTGCTGGAGGTCGGGCCCGAGCGGCGCGGCCCCTGAGCACATGACCCGGAGAGCGGACAGGTCATACCGGTCGACCAGCGGGTGCTTGGCAAGGGCGAGCACGATCGGGGGCACGACGAACGCGCGGGTGATGGCATGATCCTGGAGCAGGCGCAGGAACGGCTCGAGCTCGAAGCGCGGCATCGTGACGACGGTCGCGCCGCGCCGCAGCACGGAGTTCATGATCACAGTCATCCCATAGATGTGGAAGAACGGCAGCACGCCGATGACCACATCGCTCTCGGCGATATTCATGCAGGGGCCGATTTGGGCGACGTTCGCAACGAGGTTGTGGTGGGTGAGCATGACTCCCTTGGGCAGCCCGGTCGTCCCGCTGGAGTACGGAAGGGCGACCAGATCCTCGTGCGGGTCGATGTCGACCGCGGGCGGATCGGTGCCGGCGGCGAGCAGCGCCGTGAACGGTGTCGCTCCGTCGGCCCCGCCGGGGGCGTCCCCGAGGACGAAGATCTCCTCCACCCCGGCCTTCCTCGCCGCCTCGCCGGCACGCTCGAGGAACTGTGGGATGGTGACGAGGTAGCGCGCGCCGGCGTCTTGCAGCTGGAACGCCAGTTCGTCGGCGGTGTACAGGGTGTTCGCGGTCGTGACCACGCCGCCGGCGGACGCGGCGCCGTGGAAGGCGACGGCGTACTCGGGGACGTTCGGCGCGAACATGCCGACGACGTCGCCCTTGTGCAGCCCGCGGGCGGAGAAGCCACCGGCCACCCGTCCGATCGCGTCGCTCAGCTGGCAATAGGTCAGCGCCCGCCCGCTCGGCCCCTCGATGAGCGCCGGCTTGTCGGCGAGCTCGTCCGCCCGTTCGAGCACCACGGTCGTGAGCGGTGCCTCGGGGATCTCGACCTCGGGCATGGGACTTCGCAACACCACGACACCCTCCTTCGAGCGGCCGAGTAGAGCGCCGATCCTGTGCTGTGCCCGGCCGCCTGCGTCTTGCCTGGGACGGCTTACCTTAGGTCCGACCGCGTCGGCTCCGTACGTGGTTCGCAGCCGTCGCCGGCGTGGCTTGCCCTCCCCGCCCTCCCTCCGTCACCTCACGCCGCCGCAGTTCACAGCGACGGCTGGTATGCCTCGGTACACCGTCGCCATGGCGTCGTGCCCGACATTGGCGCGGAGCTCGTGGGCGCCCAGCCTGCGTCCGACATGGGCCAAGGCCTTTCGCGGGGAGGATCTCGGTGAACCGGCAGGTCGGTGCTCCCCCGTGTGGCGGTGCCGTCGGCGCCGCCCGCAACCTCAGTGCACGTGGGCCTGCCCCCGTGGCATGGGCAGGTCGGGTGGCGCCGCCGCTCCCGCGGCGACGGGGCCGTTGGGAGTGGCGGCGGCTAAGCCAAGGGCGATGAGGTCGGCGACCGCGGCGAGGACGACAGCGATCGGCTGGCCAGCCGCGGCGGCCAGTGCCGACGGAGATGCCGGAACGGGCCCGAGCAGCTGCAGGACCGCCGTGCTCACCGGGTCCATGCTGTCGTCCAGGCGTGGATCCCCGCCCGTGACCCGCGACGGGACGGTGCCGTGTTCGACGATCTCGAGGACGTCCTCGAGCCGGGTGAGCGCGCGGGCGCCGTCGCGGATGAGGTCGAGAGGACCGCGGCTGGCGGGGGCGTGCAGCGAGCCTGGAACCGCGAAGACCTCGCGGCCCTGCGCGGCCGCGAGACGGGCCGTCTGCAGCGCCCCGCTGCGCGCCCGGCCCTCGACGACGACGGTCGCGTCCGCCAGGCCGCTGATGATGCGATTTCGCCACGGGAAGTGCCAGCGGTTCGGGCGTGCCCCCGGCGGCAGCTCGGTCGCCAGCCCGCCCGAGGCGGCGACCTCCTCGCGTAGAGCCTCGTCTCCGGCTGGGTAGTCCACCCCGAAGCCTGTACCCAGCACGCCGACGGTCCGCCCCCCGCCGTCGAGCGCGCCGCGGTGCGCCGCCTGGTCGATGCCCCGCGCCATCCCGGAAACCACCGTCACGCCGCGGGCGGCGAGCAGCTTGCCGAGCTCCCTCGCCGTGCACAGCCCGTCGAGCGAGGGGTGGCGCGTCCCCACGACCGCGACCGCCGGGCCCTCGGGCAGGCGCACGCCGCCGCCTCGGGTGAACAACCACAACGGTGCGCCGAGCTCCGGCCACGCCTGCGCCAGATGCTCGGGGTAGCCGGGACATCCGGCGACGTGCACCCGTGCGCCAACGGCCAGCAGACGGCTGGCCAGCAGCGAGACCGCGGCCGGCGCGGGCAGATCCGCGCCGGCGTCCCGTTCGAGGTCGGCGACGATCGCCGCGGCGTCCGGGTCACAACCCGCCTCGAGGCGGGCGGCGATCGCCCTGCGTACCCGGTCGGGAGCCGCCGGCACGCGTGCCGCGAGGCGCAGCACACGGGCGACGAGCGCCGCGTCGGCGCCGCCGGACAGCGCCGCCCCCCAGCCGGCCTCGCCGCCCGGGTTGCTCACGCCCGCGACATCGCCCGGGCCGCTCACGCCCGCCGCCCCGCCGCCGCCCACCCGGGGCCCGGAGCCGCCCCCACGATGGCCCCCGCCGGCCGGGTGCGCAGCCGCAGCCGGAAGGCGCACGCCTCCAGGACATGGACACGCTCGATCAGCTCCGACCCCTCGAGATCGGCACAGGTGCGCGCCACCCGCAGCGCGCGGTCGTAGCTGCGCCCGGTCAGCTCACCGCACTCCACCGCCGCGGCCAGGGTCCGCAGCGCCGCCGGCCGGGACACCCGGCGCAACACCGCCGCGGGCGCTTCGGCGTTCGTGGGAAAGGCCGTACCCCAGCGGGCGGCCGATTGGGCCCGGGCGGCGGCGACCCGGGCGGCGACCGCGCTGCTCGGCTCCGCGGCCGACGATGACAACAGGTCGGCCGCGGTCAGCGGCTCCACCGCGGGCGCAAGGTCGAGGCGGTCGGCCAGCGGGCCGGACAATCGCGACCGGTAGCCCCAGATCGCCTCGTCGGTACAGCTACAAGTGCTCCCGCCGCCGCAGGGGCAGGGGTTCGCCGCACAAACGAGCTGCACGCGTGCCGGGTAGCACACCGTCGCCCGCGAACGCGCTACCCGCACGCAACCCTCCTCCAGTGGCTCTCGCAGCGCCTCCAGCAGCCCGCGCGGCCACTCGAACAGCTCGTCGAGGAACAGCACGCCCCGGTGCCCGAGTGCGACCTTGGTGCACATGAAAAGCCGCGGGGCCAATCAGGAGAAGCGGGCCCGGGGGACTGGCCGACCCCTACCTGGGAGCGATCAGCATGGGAAACGATACTCCCACGCCGACTGTCGGCATGGGTCGAGGAGTTGCGGGCCCTCGACCGCGGCGACGACGTCATCGAACCTTCCGCCCGCCCATCCGGGTGTTAGGCGCCACTCGGGTTGAGCAGCGGAGGGTCATGACGCGCCACTGAAGTTGAGGATGGGATCGG
>WUUC01208364.1_pt1 | contig 12502 bp, 7 predicted proteins | sample 6278441 | NCBI WGS metagenome assembly WUUC01 (sample SAMN13675441, study PRJNA597444) | soil metagenome | isolation source: soil | place: USA: Washington | collected 2017-10 | reverse complement strand
TCTCGATGGACGTGCGCGGCCGCAACCTCATCGAGGGCATCCCCAAGACCATCACCATCTCGGACGAGGAAGTCAGAGAGGCCCTCGCCGACTCGCTCGCAATAATCGTCGAAGCCGTCCTCATCGCCCTCGAGCGCACGCCGCCCGAACTCTCGGCCGACATCGTCGGGCGGGGCATCACGCTGACGGGGGGCGGCGCCCTGCTCAAGAACCTCGACAAGCGGCTCTCCATCGAGACCGGCCTCCCCGTCTCCATCGCCGACGACCCGCTCTCCTCCGTCGTCCTCGGCGCCGGCAGGACGCTTTCGGACTCCGACCTGGTTAAGAGGCTAGAATGGTGTAACAATTTAATTCTACGGACAGCCTGATAATTCCATGAGCCTAACTCTTGCGTGAAATTGAACGGGACAAAATAACCGAACTGTCTCGTTGGAGGAGCTATAAAGTGGGGGCGCTCCATGGAGCGCCCCCACTTTATAGCTCCTCCAAAACTTTACATTCAAGGTAGAGTTTGATGTAGTCATGAGGACGTTGTACGGCTCAACGCATATATTATCATACGGTCTAATTTAAGCATTTTCGGTCAGATTCCATTCTTGACTAAGCCGACACCGTTCGCATAGAGTTTCATAGCTATTCGGTTGGACTGTTAGGAGTATCGTTAAGCGGCCACTTCCTCAAAAGGGCTCACGCTTTCCGAGCGATGGAGAAGCCCCACCTTAATAGCGGCCGCCTTATTTTTCATCGCTTTCAATACGATGGGGCTAGCAGCTCCGCGCTCCCAATTCTCACGCCACCTAGCTGACCCCTCATGCCTCATGTTCCACAGGAGTCGAAAACATGCCCAAAGCCGTAACCGCACTGTCCGTGTTTCTAGCCTCACCGGGAGACGTAAAAAAGGAACGGGGAATCGCCCACAAAATTATAGACTCGTTGGATAAAGATCTCTGGGACAAGGGCGTCAGCCTGAGGACGCTGCGTTGGGAAGACACGCCCTCGGGGCTCGGCGACCCACAGAGCCTCATCAACCAGTACTCGGAGAGTGCTGACCTGGTGGTGGTGATTTTTAACCGACGGTTCGGCTCCCCGACGAAAACCTACCCGTCCGGCACTATAGAAGAGTTCGAGAGAGCGAAGGCGGAGTGGGAGCGGAGGGGCACGCCGCGGGTGAAGATATTCTTCCGCGAGATGGATCGCGAGACCAAAGAAAAGCCGGACAGCGAAGCGAAGAAGGTAATGGAGTTCAGAGAAAGATTCTGGCAGCAGCGGCTCGGCCTTTACGTAGACTATAAAAGCCCAGGTGATTTTGGGTCCAGATTCCGGAGCGAGTTGTATAAGTGGGTGGATGGGGTGACGCGGCACAAAGACGCCGCGATGGGTGGAACAGACAGCAGTCTGCCCGCGCCCACGCGGCCGTTCATCGGCCGGGACGCGGAGGTCAACGACATCCGCAACCTCCTGCGTCGGAGCGACGTGCGGGTAGTGACTCTCCACGGCATCGCGGGCGTTGGGAAGACCAGTTTAGCCGTGCAGGCGGCGGCCGAACTGAAGTGGGAGTACGGCAGCAGACTCATCTACGTTGACCTGAGCGCGGTCACGGGTGACCATGACATCATCCCGGCCATCGCTGATAAGCTGGACGTGAGAATCGCTAAGGACATTCCCCTCATCGAAAGCGTGAAGGAGAACCTGCGCGAGCAACTGACGCTGCTGGTGCTGAACCACGTTGCCAACGTGCAGACAGCCGCGCCGCAGTTGGCCTTACTGTCAAAGTCGGCCCCAGGGCTGAAGATGCTGGTCACAAGCCACGAACCGCTGCACATCGAGGGCGAAGAGAAGTGCTGGGTGAAACATCTTCCCTTCCCCGCTCGGGAGGAGATGGAAGATCTGACCACTAAGGAGGCCCTGAAGAAATACCCCGCCGTCGTTCTTTTTTATGAATTGATGCGCCTGAAGGACTCGGAATTTAAGCTCCTCGACCAGAACGTGCCCGCGGTGGCGGAGATTTGCTCGCAACTGGACGGCCTGCCGCTGGCAATCAGACTGGCCGTCAACAGCATCGGGCGGCTCGCCTTGAGCAGCTTGAGCAAGAAGTCTTCGCAGTTGAAAAGGCTGAGGCGCGCAATGGGAGAGCTTGAGGCCGCGTTCATGTCCAGCTACGGCGAGCTTACGCCCGCCGAGAAAAAGGCGCTCAGGCGATTTTCAGTTTTCGTGCACGGCTTTACCCTAGAGGCGGCCCAAGCCGTGGCCGGGTTGAGGGAGAAGGGCGGCGACGTGAGCGACGAGGTGGAGTCGCTGATTAGCAAAGACCTGTTGCAACTGAAAGCGCAGGCGTGGGGATCGCCCCGCCTGACGATGCTGAACACGATCAGGGAGTTTGCGGAGAACCGCCTGAGGGAAGAGGAGTCGCGGGCCGAGCGGCAGGCGCTCCGCCACCGGCACGCGACCTTCTACGTCGAACTGGCAGAGGACGCCGAGCCTCGACTTCACTCGGAGGAGCGGGAGAGCAACGGGTGGGAGGAGCGCCTCGACGCGGAGTCCGGCAACCTGAGCGCGGCTTTAAAGTGGAGTCTGTCAGAGGAGGGCGACGGCAATGTCGCGCTCAGGCTCGTCGGCGCGCTGTTCTGGTTATGGGATCTCCAAGGCAGCCTAGAACAGGGGCGCAGGTGGGCGGAGGCCGCGCTGGAAAGAGCGGGTACTGCGGCCGAAGGCGAGACGTTGGCGAAGGCGCTTTACTGCCTAGGCGGGCTGTACTTCATGCAGAGCGACTACGAAGCGGCGCAGGGGAAGCTGGGCCACAGCGTCCGTATATGGCGGACTCTCCCGGGGCGCGAAAACGACCTCGGGCTGGCGCTGGCCGTCCTCGGCATGACCCTGCTCCAGCAGGGGAAGAGCAAGCACGAAGAGGCGCGTGCCTGTGCCTCGGAGAGTGTAAGGATATTCGAGGGGTCAGACGACACTTGGGGGCAAGCACTCTCCCTCAACGACCTAGGCAACGTCGAGAAGGAGGCGGAGAACTACGAGGCAGCTCAACGCCGTTACGAGGAGAGTCTTGCGAAGTGGCAGCAGTTGAACGACGGCTGGGGGCGCTCCTTAACGCTCAGCCAGATGGGAGACCTCGCCTATAGGCGAGGTGACTACCGAACAGCGCGGCGGCTATTGCGCGACGCGCTCGAAATCCAGCGCCGACGCAGGGACAAGTGGGGCCTCGCGTGGTCGCTCAACATGCTGGGCAAGATGGACGCCAAGTACCCGGACTACGAGATGGCCGCAAAGCGCTTTCGCGAAAGCCTTATGCTGCATAGGGAGCTTGGGCGCAAGCATATGATGGCGCACTCCTTAGAGGGGCTGGCGTGCGTAGCTTATGCCGGGGGGCAGTGCAACCGCGCGGCGATTTTGTTCGCGGCTTCGAGCGCGCTCCGCAACAGCATCGAGGCCCCGCGATCCTCCGACGAGGAGGCCGAGTACGCGCGCATCTTGCAGGCGATCCGCGACCAGCTCGAAGCCTCGTTCGAAGCCGCCTCGGCTCACGGCCGCAAGATGTCGCCTGAAGAGATGGTGAACTACGCGATGAAGGCGGATTAAGGGGCGCGCATCAACGCAGCGCAACCCCGTTCCCCCGAAACTCAATCGGGGCCGCGAGCAGGGCGCGAAACTCCTTATAACCACTTCTCCCGCGGAAGAAAGCGTGCAAAAAGAGTTGTGGCTCGCCGTCCGGGCCGATAACGACTGACGGGTGACCAGGCCCGGCCCATTCCGGCGACGAACTGAGAAACGGCCCTGGCACTTTATTGTACGGACCTAGTGAGGAATCGGCGATGGCCACGCCGATGCCATACTGGTCGGTTGAGAAGTCGTTGCCGGCGTAGAACAGATAATATTTTTCGTCGTGCTTCGTCACCCAAATGCCCTCGACTAGGTGGGCCTCCCAATCTTGGTCGTTCTCAATGATTTTCGTCCTCTTACCGACAAGGCGCGCACCGTCTGGCGATAACTCCTGCGCATAAATCGGAGTCCTCAAGACTTGGATTACTGCTCGCAAATCATCTCTTATGCTTGCATCGCCCATCCTTTCCGAGAGGTTCAACAGACGATTGTGGAAGGCCGAATACTCAGCTGTCACGGCCTCGATCAGCGGCTGCTGAACGAAGAAGCATTCCATAGGCAGAATCGTCCTAGCCCAAGGCCAGAGTGTAGTAATAAAGGACGCGGTAATTTGATCAGCCCGCTGCGAGAACAGTTTGGTTATGAGGTGAGGGTGCTTATATAGTAGGTTACTGAAGCGACTCGGCCAGATGCCGTTATTGTCCTCCTTCCAATACAAATAGGCCGTATCATCATTCTCGACGAAGACGTGAGGGTCAATGACATTTCCCATTAAAATGGGTTCATCCTCAGCGCTGAAAGGTCCCTCCGGTCGTGAGGATTTGGACATGCCAATGCAGAGTTCACGGGTGTTTTTGTGTCGGGCCACGAAATACACTCTGAACTCGCCTCGTACCTTGTGCATCTCTGGAGCCCAGTAGTCGCTAATTAACTCCCCTTCGGCCGCCCACCGCGGCTTATGACCTTTGGGGAATACGTAACCGACGAACTCCCACTCAACTAAGTCGCGCGAACGGGTGATGGGGAATGAGTCGGGCGCATCATTGGAAGTCGTGAGGAGGTAGTACCAACTCTCACCCCCCGCGTGCCCATCATGCACTCGGAGTACGGCCGGGTCCCCGTAGCCGTAAAGCATGCCGGGGGCTATGTTTTCGGTCAGGAGCGCACGGTACGCTGCTCTGAAAGTAGTTTTGGAGAAGGGCTGGCTATTTCGCGGAAGGCGACCTCCGAAGTCTCTTGATAGGCTCTCAAAGAATTTGATGTAGGACCTATGATCTACGCTTGAAAGATGATACTCACGTGTTTTATCCCTCCCAGAATCAAGGGCAGCTCCCATCACCTCAAAAGAGCGTGTGAAGCTCCCATCCGATGACTCTTTTCCGATTGAAATTGTAAAGCTGTGTGGGGTGCCTTTGGGGGAGTAAAGCGTAATGTCAGCATCTCTGACGATCAGATCTTCATCTTTCATCAATATCCCTCACCGAACAATTTGCCGGGGCTTGTGGCTCTGATGGAGACGTGAGGAGCCACTGCCCTCAGATAGAATATTATACTCGACGATTCTATTGCGAGAATAATTTTAGGGGGCGGGCAAATCGTTATAGCTGACGTGGAAGTTAATCAACTCTCTTGTTGGCCGGGAGTCGGTCTGTATCGTTTTGGGAAAATAAGTAAAGCGCGAGTACTTAACAGCGGTTTCGGCTATACAGTGCTCCCAACGAGGTTCTTAACAACCTTAGCCTAACTCTGCCGAATTTCTGCACACAACCTTTGATCTGCTACTTCCTGTTCGTCTGTGAAGCCTCAACCTGACCTCAATTTCGCTCCACAGTGCGTCACGATGAGAAGCGGTAATGAGTACCACATTCTCTTGATAAATCTATGATTTTGGTTGAAGGCTTTGTTGAAGTATGAGCCCGCAGCCGCTTGCAATCTAGGGATAGAATTAACCAATTACTGAAGCGCCGAATGCTTCCAGGTAAACAGGAATATGAACGAGACAAAATGACTTCTGTGAAGCGGCGGTTAGAGTCAAGAGATTTCCTTACCCTTTCCTTCTTCCTTCAGGTACACCTCATCCACTCAGCGAGTTTCATGTCAGCCTTCTGTCCGCGCTCTGTTGTGGGCGGCTGTGCCCGCCCGGCGCATAGTTGGATTCGGTAGCCCGGCGGCACCATCTGTTTGACGGCGCTCTGACTGCGGCCAAGTCATTTACCGTGCTCGCCGGACCTGCTCTGCCACTCGCTGAAGTAGTTCCCTAATTCGTTACCCCTTCAAGCAGCCGCCGCGGCCGGCAGGCGACTCGCTCCGAACTCTGTCCCGTCCCTCCACATCGCGTAGAGGATGCCCGCCAACTTCCGGGCCAAAGCAACAACGGCGACCCTCGACCCGCGGCGCGCGGCGATGCCAGCCGCCCACTCGTGCAGTTCGGCGTTGGCCACACTCCTCCGGCGCAGGATGCACCACGCCGCCTCGACCAGCATGTGCCTGGCGCGGCCGGGCCCGGCCTTGCTGATGTGCCCGCGCTGCTGCCGCTCGCCCGAACTACGCTCTGAGGGCACCAGCCCCAGATAGGCGCGTGCCTGCTTAGCTCCTGCGAAGCGGCTGGCGTCGTCGAGAGTTGAGACGAAGCTCGTCGCCGTCACCGGCCCGACGCCCGGAGCCGTGCAGAGGCGCGCCACCACCTCGTCTTCCTTAACGAGCCGGGCGAGTCGCTCATCCGCCGCCTCGATCTGCTCGTTCAGGTTTTGCAGCAGCAAAACGAGCGGCGCGACCTCTTCACACAAGGCGGCGGGCAGTCGAACGTCTGCTAGTCGCTTGAGGAAGGCAGGCGCATGCCCCGGCCTGACGCGGAGCCCGTCGCGCCTCAGCAGCGTCGAGATGATAGAGATGTACCTTGACCTAGTACGCACCATCGCCTCCCGCACGGCTAACTGAGCGCGCACGTGACGCTGCCGGTCTGAGGTGCGGTGGGCAGGATGGTAAGCACCGAGGCGGCACGCCTCGGCTAAGGCACGAGCGTCGCGCTTATCGGTCTTCACCTTGCGGCTGCGGGTGGCATACATGGGCGCGAAGTTCGGATCGACGACTACCACCTCGTGCCCCAACTCTTCAAGGTATCGAGCGACCCACTCGCTCTCCGTTGACGCCTCGATGAGGAGGCGCGCCGGCGGGCGTTTGCCGAGCAACTCCGCGAGATGTTCGCGATCAGTCTTAATGCGGCGCTCGATGAGTTCGCCGTCTTCGGTGATAATGCAGACTTGGCTGGCGACTTTGCCGAGGTCGAAACCGATGAAGTCCATAGCTGTTCTCCTTCATGTCGCGGTTAGTGCCGCAATTTTCGGAGTAGTATGCCACCGGAGAGGTGACTGTCAGCCGCTTCATCCAATCTGTTCTGTCTCCAGTTCGTAAACTATTAAGGTTACTCATTGACTATTGCGCCGGTTGAACAGAGCAGGAGACGGTTGTAAGGTCTCGTCTGAGATATCAAAGCTTAAAACTTAAAAATTCAGATATGTTATAAACTGTATATATTATTTATGAGCTTTTTCTTTCGCAGAGGAAGATGTACAGGGTATTCCTTCGCTCCTTTTCCGACTCGGCAGCGCTTCCGGTAAATCCACAGAATCCTTAATCAGCACCTCAACCCACACATTTGCGGCCTCCGCGTAAGCCAAAAGCACATGGAGGGGTGGCACCAGCACGCCGCGCTCGAACTTGGAGATGTAGTCCTGCTCCAACTCATCGGCCAGCCCCAAACGCCGGATCAACCCGTTCTGAGAGAGGCCGAGTTTCTGTCGAATCTCTAACAGCTTCCCCGCGAGCCGCTCCGGCTTCCTCCGTGATGCTTTGGCCATCAGCAGGTGGTCCCCCCTGCCGATGGTTCAATCCCCGTAAGCGAAATCTTGCAACTAAGGAATTTTATCCTTAGTATGTACTGCCATGTGATCCCCGCCGTGAGTTCGTGATCTCTGAACTCGTGGCCGGCGCGCTTCACCCGTTGTATCGAGCCTCGTCGCGCATACTCTGTAGCGACTGATTGTCAAACATGCTTCGGGGCAGATATTAAGCTAGATGCTTAGTGCTCACAACGCCTTGGTGCGCGCCGCGGATCGCTCACACTGAAGTAGAGATACAGGAGGGCTTACATGACATTAGCCAACATGTTCTTTCGTATGACATTCCTCTGCGTTTTGATACCCGCCATCTTTACCGCCCAAGCCGGAAGCACCGGAGGGGCCGGGTGCCGACAGGAAGGTGAAGAAGTCGAGCGAAAAGATGACCGCTTCACCGGCGAGGCCACTGTTACCCTCAAGCCCCAAGAGATCATCACGAGCGCGCCCGGCCAGCGGCTGAAGGTGGCACTTGAATACAAGATCAAGCCGCGTCGGGGGGCTGCGCAGTCGGTCATCCCCGAAATGGTCAACGTCATCTTCATCTCAACCGCCCAGGCCCGCGTTTACGAACGTGACCCGCAGCTAGCCTTCTTGATCGGCGGCGAGCGCGTGCGGCCAGTACCGGCCGCGGTTCACGACGACTACTCACGACTCTCGTCAGACAAGGTGGTGACGCAGACCATCTTCAGCGGCATGACGGAGGGGACGTTGCGGCGTATAAGCCGCGGCAAGGAAGTCGAAATGAAGCTGGGCGCCACGGAGGTGAAGCTGAGCCAAAACGTGCTGACTGCCTTCCGTTCGTTCGCCGCCTGCGCCTTAGGTGGCGACTGACAGCACGAAGCACTTCCCTTCCCTAACTCGCCGCGCTAGTACTGCATCACGGAGTTGACCATGCCCACGCGATAACTCTTCTATTTCGCAATGGGGCAGCTAAGTCACCGGAGGCTGAGGGCGTCCGATAATCGCCCCGGCGCACCGAGAAGATGCGGACGTGAGTAGTAGCCATAGGTATCACCGTATTCAGTGTATACCGTTTACTTTGTTTCGACGGTAGGACGCAAAGATGCCAGCTAGGAAGTCCGCCGTCGAGCATAGGCGAGAGGAGATTGAGAGACAACTCACTCGCCTGCGAGGCCAACTCGCACGGAAATCGCGGAAAGATTTCACGACAGACTACAGGCACAGGTCCTGGCTCAAGGGCACGAATGCGCTGATCAGCGAGCTGCTCGAGGAACTGTCTGCGCTCGGCGACCCGGGGGAGTACGACGAGCTACCAGCGGCGGTCGTGGCCGACGAGCTGGGCCTGACGCGCGGGCAGGTCAGGATGTTGATACGGCTCGGGGAGGTCGCGGCCACTGGCAGAGTAGCCCACGAGCGAATCGGCCGGGCCGAACTCGAGCGGATCGCCGGGCTGGGGGCCTCCGAACTGCTGCGCCTCGGGCGGCAGGAGTCTGCCGAGATTTTCGAGCAGGCCATTCCCTTACTCCAGGGAGGTGACCTCGGGGCGGCGGAGAGGGCGTACCGGCGACTGGAGGGGCGCGAGGGGTGGGCCGCGCCCTACGCCCCGGCCTTCCTCGTCGGCATCGAGCTGGCGCGGGATGACGTCGCCGGCGCGCTCTCGACCTTGAGGCTCATCTACGGGATCGAAGACCACCTGCAGAGGGTGGCGGTGATGAGCTACCTCGGGCGGGTGCTCCGGGGTATGGGTCTGAGCGAGGGCGCCGGTCGGCAGTTGTGTACCCGGCTCGCTGCACTCGCCGACGAGGCCGCCGGGCGCGGGCACTCGGGAAGCAGCCGACGGGCGCGTCCGGCAGCGGTGGACCCGGACGCATTACAGCGGCGGGCGGCCTACCTTGCGGCCTCGGTGATGATTGAGCTACGCGGGCGCGGGCTCTTCAGCGAGCGCCCGGCGGACGGCCGCAAGACGCTGGCGTCGGAGCAGGAGGTGAACCGGGTCGTCTGGGATGCGCTCTACTCCGCGCTCTACGCGGAGGCCTTCTACGACGACAGCCCGCCGTGCAGGCTTTACGCCGACATGACGAGAGCCGCTGCAGCAGAGAATCAAGGCGCGGCCAATCTGCTGGCGGGTCTGTCCGCGAGAGGCGGAAGCAACCGGTAGGAGCAGGCGAAATTTGTGCTCCAAATTGTGCTCCGCTTCCTGTGATTTTTCGTCGGAAACGAGCATTCGAACATTCAAATTAATTACCCGCCGCTCAAAAACCCCAGAAAAAACGCATTTTTGGACTCACGTCAGATTTTGTACCTTTAGGCCCCGAAGGCACAAGTATGAGCAGATAAGAATGTAAATGCGGATATTAAAGGGCTTTAAAAGTTCTAGTCACGATTAGCAAGGTGAATGTGCTCTATCCAGTGCTCCACTTCGATGCTGTCTGTTAAGATCAAACCTCTTATCATCGCCGATCGCGCGACGGATACCCAGCCAGTTTTATCAGAGACGATTCCACCTCCTCGTTGCAACTCACCACCGTCTGTTTAATGCGTTCCAAGACTTCATCATAAGAGACAGGGGCAGTGACCTTCATGGGGATGAGATTCATGAAGAGAGAGGAGGCTCTCCTCTGCCTCCCTGGCAGGGTGTGCGAGTAGGCATTGTCGAGAATCTTAACGGTATGGCCGAGACGCTGCGCCACTTCGTGCCGCGGCACCCCTAAGGTCAGCAACATAGTGGCGTGGGTGTGGCGCAGATCATACCAACGTACCGTGAGCCGCTCTCCGGTCAGCCCCGCGGCTTCCAAGAGAAACTTAAAGGCACTACGCGGCGAATTAATATAAGGAAGTTGGCCCGCTCTGGTAGGGAAGATTAATTCTCTGTCCTGGTAGCGGTTCGACAGCCCATACCGCTCCTGCATCAGCCACGCGGAAACTTTTGGCTCGCCTAGCCACCTGCCTGCTTTCCTCATCGCGGCTGCGTGCCTATCCAGCGCCTCGCGGTGCTCTTCTAAGAAGGCGATGTGTTCACCGGTGAGTTCGATAACGCGGTTGCTCCTCGGCCTCTTGACCTTGCCGATACTGCCGCTTTGGTCGGGGACCCAATGGCAGGCGCGCTCGATCCTAATCGTCCTCGCGACCGGATCGATGTCGTCCCAAATCAGTGCCATCAGCTCGCCAGGGCGGAGCCCTGTTTGGAGGTTGAACGTGAACGCGTTGCCGTACCAAGATCTGTTCTTCACCGAAACGAACGCCAATGCCTCTTCCAGCGTGAGCGGGTTACCGCGCGGCGGCGGTTTAGGGGGCGGGACGGACTCGGTGACGGGACTATCGTCGATCAGCTTGTTCCGCCGCGCGTAGTTGAAGATCGCAGCTAGGCTTCCCCTGATCGACCTGACCGTGCCTGCAGCGAGCCCTAACCCTTGGTCTGGTTTCTTCGTGCTTAGTGTCATCTCTGGCCTCCTTCTTCGGTGCGGACAAGAAATCGAGAAAGTGTTGTATGAGCTGCGCGTCCACCTTCGAGATGCGGTACCCGCCGATGTACGGCACAATGTAGCGGTCAACCAACTCCCTTAGTCTGGTGCGCGAGGATTCACTACGCCGGTTGGCAGTTGCCTTCATATACATCTCGACGAGTTCTCTGACGGTCATGTTTGGCGAGCCTACAGCGGGTCGTCTACGTGCTTCCACTTTTAAAACCTGTTCGCGCTTCTCAGCCTCCCTACGAGTACCTCGGAAAGTCTCGTTAACGCTGCGGCGACTTTTCGTTATCGGGTCACATCCCGTGTACACGCGGATGAGGTAGGTGCTCGCACCACGCTGAGTTATCGACATCATTCACTTCCACTGTTTGGAGTTTGAAGAGCTTCGGACACACGAATCCGGCCTCGCCTCGAGGGCGAGTTCCACCGCGATCCAGAGCTTGTCGTCTGAAATTCGCTGACGCTCAGGCCCGCTCGAGAGGTGATGAGTCGGGAGCCGGTGCGTGCGTGGTTTGACGTTTTAACGAATTACGCTTGATTTGCCAAACTTTTTTTAAGGGACCATTTGGGCCCAAATCCGTGGTTTTTGGGCCAATTTGGGCCAAATCCCATTTTCCGCACCCGTGCCTTACTGATGGCGTATTAAGGCTTACCGATAGCCGCTCAGTAGCCGCGCGCAAAAAAAATGAATCAGACTGTAGTCGACAGCTGCCGCAGAATTCCGTTCGCCTTTCGACCGCCGAACCTTCTCCCATAATCGGCGCTTTTCCCACTGTCACCTCTACATGTTAAATGCGTATATGATATAAAATGTATATATTGTATATACTTTATCAGACGTGGGAAGGTTGGCTGCGCGCTTGAGACATATACAGGAGTAAAGGGAAGACGCTATTTCTTAATCTTCTTACTGCTGTGAAAGAAAAGTCCTAGCGAATCGTGTTAATGGTATATATTGTTTGCATCCTATCGGAGGGCTGAATGGCGGCCAAAATCATCAGCGTCGTGAACCAGAAGGGCGGCTCAGGCAAGACCACCCTCAGCATGCAGCTCGCCGGCGCGCTCGCCCGCCGCGGCAATAAGGTGCTGGTCGTGGACGCCGACCCGCAGGGGACGGCCACCAGGTGGGCCGCCTCCGCCGACGATGAGAAGCCCTTCCCCGCTTCAGTCGTCGGCCTCAGCGCTGCCAGTACCAAGGTCCACCGCGAGGTCAAGAAGTTTGTCCCCGACTACCAGTACATAATCATCGACTGCCCGCCAGCGGCCGACTCGCCCGTGCCGCAAAGCGCGCTGCTCGTCGCCGACCTGGCGCTGGTGCCTGTAATTCCCTCCCCCCTCGACATGTGGGCGGCCGTCGGCATCCGCGAGGTAATCGGCAACGTCTCGGACATCAACGAGGAACTGCGCTCGCGCCTCGTCATCAACCAGCTCCAGCCGAACACGACGCTCGCCAAGGAGGCTCTGGAGGTGCTCCCGGAGTTCGGGATCGACATCTGCCGGACCTACATGCACCAGCGGCAGGTCTACCGCCAGTCGGCCGTCTTCGGCCAGACGGTCCACGACTTCGGC
>WUUC01234038.1_pt1 | contig 12503 bp, 9 predicted proteins | sample 6278441 | NCBI WGS metagenome assembly WUUC01 (sample SAMN13675441, study PRJNA597444) | soil metagenome | isolation source: soil | place: USA: Washington | collected 2017-10 | reverse complement strand
TGGCTAAATTTACGTACCCGATATGGCTGTATGTCGCCGTTACCGGCGTTATCGTTTACCTGATGATAAGTCCATACTACAAATGAAACGTGGCGTAAAATTTTTGCTGGTGGTTGCTCCCTTCCTGTTGTCATTCGGTAACGAGGCGCTGGCTCAGTGCGCGATGTGCCGCGCAACACTGGAGAACAACGTGAGCAATGGTGACGTTGGAATTGCTGCCGGCATCAACTTCGGTATCCTGTATTTATTCGCAACACCCTATATAGCAATCTGTGTGATCGCCTTCCTCTGGTATAGAACCAGCAAAAGGAATGCTGCCAATGCTGCGTAAGCCTCTTACGTATTTTTCCGTTTGTGCCCTTTCCCTGCTGGCCGCTGCTATTTTTTATTTATTGTTTTGGGAGGTGGAGGATGGCGCGCGGATGGTCCGGGAAATCAACAGTCGGGTTGAAAAGGAAATTGCCATCGCTTCCGGTGAGGCGGAGGCTATCATGGCATCTCCGGAGACGATCTGGAGCTCCGGCAACTATCCGTTCTATATCCGCACCGGCAATAAGCTAACCGCATGGTCTTCGAATTTTTATGAACCCGAGCCCACCTGGTTCGAGGATTCACGCAAGGAACGATTCGCGCGTTCGCTTCGAGGCGACTTTGTCATCAAATCGTGGCAGATGCCTGCCGGCAAAACGCTCCTGCTTGTCATACCGCTGATCGAACGCTTCCGGATCACCAACCGGTATCTCAGTACACATTATAATCCGAATATCTTCCCGAAGCTGAAGACCATCACCATTGTTCCCGCCAGGAACAGTGATTGGTTTACGTTGGAGTTCAACAAAAGCGAATTCAGCCCGCCGTCGTTCACCCTGTGGTTGTTCGTTATTGCATTCGTGTCATATGTCGCCGGCGTTTACCTGCTTATTCGCGGTCTTCATAAGAAAAAGCGGTATGCCGTTGCGCTCTGGTCGCTGTTTGCATTGTTGGTCACTTTACGTGTCTCGATGATCTACGGTTCGTTCCCCGCCGCATGGATCCCGTTACCTTCGTTCGATTCATCGGCGTTTGCCTCCTCGGCGTTCAACCCTACGATCTTCGATCTCTTACTGAATTCACTCATCGTCCTGATCTTCTGCGGATACCTGTTGGTTGCATACCGGCATTTCAGGTTCTTCAGGAAATGGCAGCGGCAGGACCCCACGAAGCGGTCGTTGCTTGCCGCACTCTGCGTTGCGATTGCCTTCTTCGGGTTCCTTTTTCCATTCCTCTTCTTCGAAAGCATCTTCCACGACTCGTCGATCACACTCGACTGGACCCAATCTCTTTTCTTCGACGGACCGAGGGTCATCGCATTTCTCTCCATCGTAGCCGGCTCCGTTGCCAGCTTCATGTTTTGCCACGTGTGGCTCAACTTTGCATTCAGGCTTACCGGCAATGCGAAACCGTTGCGGTTCCTGGTCACCGTGGCTGCCGGTGCGCTGCTCTTCGCGCTGTATTACATACCCGCCGGCCGTGATTACCGGATCACATTAGTTGTTGGAGCGGTCTACTTCATTATCCTGTATCTCACCCGATGGACGAAAGGCCTCAGCCGTACGTCGTACGTCACATTCCTGTACCTGATCTTCGCCATTCTTTGCTTCGGTGTTCAGGCAAGCCTTTGCAACGAACGGTTCACCAACGAACGGACCGCAGGATTCCAGTACCGCTTCGGCCTCAACTTTCTCGTGGAACGTGACGTGCTGGGTGAATATCTCCTGAACGAAGGCGCATCGCGAATAGCACAAGACCCATTCATTCAATCGGGCTTGTCGAACCCCTTCGTCAGCAAAGGCTCGCTGCGGCAGAAGATCCGCCAGCTTCACCTGAGCTCGTACTTCAACCGCTACGACGTGCAGGTGCATCTGTATACGCCTTCTGGAGACCCGGTCGATAACCTCTCGCGGTCCGACTTGTCTGGTTTTGTGAAACAGTATAAGACGGGTGTAGGGCAGACCATTTATCGCGGCATCTATTTTATCAATCGTGCCGATGCCAGCACCGCCAAAAGGTATGTCGCTATCGTACAGGTTGCACGGCAGGGAAGGATCATGGGATACATCGCATTGGAGCTGAGCCTGAAGAAGATCGTACCGGAAACCGTATATCCTGAGCTGCTTGTCGACAATCGGTTTGCCGAAAACTTCAAAGCTGCGGACTACAGCTACGCGATCTTTCAAAACGACACGCTGGTTAGCACGTTCGGTACATACAACTACGAGACCGCATTCAGCAAACAATGGCTGGAAACAATTCCTGAAGGTCCGGAAGGAAAGGTCATCGCCGGCTACAGGCATATCCTCATTGCCGGGGAACCGGGTTACTCTGCATTGATCACGGCGCGTGTGTACCCGCAGTTTTACATGGCTTCGAACGTCGCCTTCTGGTCGCTTTTCGGAATTGTGATCATCACCATAACACTCCTCGTGCGTATTGTGATCAATTTGAGACGCGTGCTGGTGCTCAACTACGCAACGCGAATACAATTGTATGTTTTCCTGGCCTTCATCATCCCGTTGGTTGCCGTCAGCATCACTACCTTGTATTGGACCAGCCTTTCGGCCGAAGAGGATCTGAAGACGGAATTCACCGACAAGACCAGGAAGCTCGCCGACCAGATCACCCCAAACCTCGGATTGTTCCTCAGCGGGCTAACCGACGCCACTCCCGTGCAGGAGGAGTTGATTGCCACCGCACGGCTGTCCGGTGTCGACGCTACGATCTATTCTCCATCGGGACACCTGGTGGCCACCAACCAGGTGCAGATCTTCGACAACCTCATTCTGTCGAATCTTATCAATCCCGGCGTGCTCCGCAAGGTGAAAGAGAAGGAGAGTGCTTTCATCCTGGAAGAAACTATCGGCAAACTTACCTACAACAACTCTTACCGGCTGCTGCGCTCCGAATCTACCGGTGACGTGCTCGGTATTCTCAGCATTCCCTTCTTCAACTCAGGCGACTCCCTCGACCGCAGTCGCGTCATCATCCTGTCGAACATCCAGATCGTGTTCATGATCATTTTTATTTTGTTCACCGTGCTGTCGTTCATCGTTACCCGCTGGTTCACGTTTCCTTTGCGGATGATCACCCGGTCCTTGAGCAACACAACCCTCAAGCAGGAGAACAAGCCCCTCAACTGGCAGTCGAACGATGAGATCGGATGGATGGTGCAGGAGTATAACCGTATGCTCAGCAACCTCGAGAAGAACAAGATCGAGCTTGCAAGAAGTCAGAAGGAAAGTGCCTGGCGCGAGATGGCCCAGCAGGTGGCTCACGAGATCAAGAACCCGCTCACGCCTATGAAGCTCACCCTTCAGCAACTGGAGATGCTCATGCACGGTGGAAGTTTTCCTAAAGAAAAGGCGGAGAGCGCCGTGAAGAACCTGCTCGTTCAGCTGGAGATACTCAACGAGATAGCGACATCATTCAGCTCCTTCGCCAGGATGCCCGCACCGATCCTTCATCGCACCGACGTCAGCCGGCTCGTGGAAAAAGCGGTGGCCCTCTACGCCAACCACCCGGGCGGTGACGTGACCCTCAAGCCGCCGCCAGCTCAACTGTTTGTGATGGGCGACGACCAGCTGCTGTCGAGGATATTCTCGAACCTGATCCTCAACGCCCTCCAGTCGGGCCGCGACGGCGAGAAGATGACGGTCGAGGTGTCCGTTTCCCTGGTCAATGGGCATGTCGTTACGAGCTTCCATGACAACGGCCGGGGTATCGACGAAGCCCTTCGCGACAAGGTCTTTATGCCTCATTTCACCACCAAGAAATCAGGATCCGGACTTGGACTGGCGATTTCCCGTCAAGGGATCGAGCAGAGCGGAGGCTCTATCTGGTTCGAGACTTCCGCGGACGGGACGACCTTCTTTATTTCACTTCCCGCTTCGTAACCTTCCGTTCGTTTTTGAGTACTCGTGATGCAACTTTGTTGCGATCCAGTCAGTCTCACTATTGCTCTTAACTCACGACCATGATCCAAAGCTACCTGCTCATCGCTCTTCGAAACATCTTCAGAAGCAAGCTCTTTTCCACTGTCAACATCCTCGGCCTCACGTTCGGCATGGGCAGCGCCCTGCTGATCTTCCTTTGGGTGAACGACGAGCTGGGTGTAAACCAGTTCCATTCGAAGATCGACCGGCTGTACCGGGTCATGGAGAACCAGACCTACAGCGGAGGGAAGATGTTCACCTTCGAAGCTACACCCGGCCCGATGGCTCCGGTCATTAAAGAAAAATACCCGGAGATCGAACTGGCCACCCGGTGGACATGGACCGTGAACCCGTTGCTACAGTACGGGGAGAAGTCGTTTAAGGATAACGGCCGGTGGGTGGACCCCGACTTCCTGCTGATGTTCGACTTTCCATTCATCAGTGGTGACAAAAACACCGCTCTTGGCGGGACGAACTCGATCGTGTTGACCCGGAGCTTTGCGAAAAAGCTCTTCGGCGATGAAGATCCGATGGGCAAGCTGATCGCGATGGACACAAAAGATTCTTACCAGGTATCGGGCGTTGTGGAAGACGTTCCCAGAAACTCGTCACTCACTTTCGATTACCTTCTTCCATTTCCTACATTTTTCGAACAGAACAAACAATGGATCGAATCGTGGGGCAACAACAATATACGCACCATGCTGCTGTTGAAAGAAGGGGCGAATGCCGAGGACTTTCAGAAGAAATTCACCGACGAAGTAAAGACACACAACGAGCGATCGAATGTGCAACTGTTCATACAGCCATTTGGAGAAGCTTACCTGTACGGTGAGTTCTCGGAAGGAAAGAATACCGGCGGAAGGATCGACTACGTGAGGATATTCTTCATCGTAGCGGTTTTTGTTTTGGTGATTGCCTGTATCAACTTCATGAACCTCTCCACGGCGCAGGCCAGCAAGCGTGCCAAGGAAGTCGGGCTTCGTAAGGTGATCGGCGCCGTTCCGCGTCAGCTGTTCAATCAGTTCATGGGAGAGTCATTCATCACAGTAGCTCTGGCAGCTGTGCTTGCCTTCCTGATCGCGATGCTGATTATACCATATTTCAATGACCTTACCGGTAAGTCACTAAGCCTCAACCTGCTCGACTGGAAGATCGTAACGATATTCACTGGCTTGATCATTTTCACCTCGTTGCTGGCCGGAAGCTATCCGGCGATCTTTATTTCCGAGTTCAAGCCGGTACAGGTGCTCAAGGGGCAGCTCAAGAGCGGCAAGAAGGCATCTGTCTTTCGCAAGACACTGGTTGTGGTTCAGTTCGTCCTCTCGATTTTCCTCATCGTCAGTACGATCGTCGTTTATCGCCAGATGGATTATATGCAGAACAAAGACATCGGCTTCGTCAGGGACAACGTGTTCTATTCATGGATGGAAGGGGAGATGGCTTCGAAGTACCAAACTATCCGGACGAGACTCCTCCAGTCACCGGGCATCGAGAGTGTAACAATGTCGACTCAACTCCCGATCGAGATCGGTAACTCTACAGGAGGGTTGAATTGGGAAGGGAAGGATCCAGACGAGCGGGTATTGTTCAGCAACCTGGATGTCGACTTCGATTTCATTCAGACCATGAAAATGGAGATGGCCGAAGGACGTCCATTCAACCGCGAGATCATCAGCGACACCATCGGGTATATCGTGAATGAGACGGGTGCAGAGAAATTCAACTTTAAGGATGGTACCGCTAACAAAGACCTGACGCTCTGGGAAAGAAAAGGAAAGATCGTCGGTGTGGTAAAGGATTTCAACTTCGGATCCCTGCATGCTCCGATAGAGCCGATGATCATGCGGGTGTCACCAAACATTGAATACGGTTGTATCCTCGTCCGCGCCAGGGAAGGACAGAACACAGAAGCCCTCGCGTCGCTGGAGAAGATCTGGAAAGAGTATGCTCCGGCATATCCATATCGTTACTCGTTCCTTAACCAGGACTGGGACGAATTTTACAAAGCAGAAGGGCAACGGGGTAAGGTGTTCAACTCGCTGGCCGGTTTGTCCATCTTTATATCCTGTCTTGGGTTGTTCGGGTTGTCCGCATTCTCGGCAGAGCGGCGGATCAAGGAGCTCGGTATTCGCAAGGTGATGGGTGCCACCGTTCCCGGTTTACTTCGCCTGATGGCCACAGAGTTTACGGTGCTGGTGTTTGTGGCCGCCGTGATCGGTTGCCCGGTGGCCTGGTACGTCATGGACATGTGGCTTGAGAACTACGCGTACCACGTCGATGTGGGGTGGTTCACTTTGGTGGCCGCGACGATTATGTGTTTGTTTGTCTCTCTGGCAACGATCCTTTATCATTCGCTGAAGGCTACGATGGCTAACCCGGCAATGTCGCTGAGGTACGAGTAAAGCGAAGAAATCAGTAGTAAGTTCGAAGGAAAGGATAAGAGGAACGCTTCGGGGCCCCCGCTAGCTCTTATTAAAACTTGCACTTCGTAGCTCGGGCGGGGACGACACGCTCCGTAGAAAAGCCTATCAAATATCTCCTAGCTGAGGCCTGATCAATATCTCTTCCACCACGCTTCGCGGCGACAGCGCATGTGCACCCCAGATGATGTCTGCTACGTCTTCGGAGCTCATGAACCGTTCCGGCGGGTGATGGGTCCCTTCCCAGCTTGACGTCAGGGTGGCGCCGGGCATGACAGCGGTTACACGTACCCCGAACTCCTTCAGCTCTTCCCTGAGAACTTTCGATAGCCCGAGCAACGCAAACTTCGCAATGGTATACGAGCCTCCGTTGGGATAGGCTTTAATGCTGGCGATCGAACACATATTAAATATGTGCCCGGCCTTCGACCCCTTCATGGCGGGGGCGAGGCCGCGGGTGGTATAATAAGCGCTGTACAGGTTGCTCTCAATCATGCGCTCCAGTGTTCCTTCCGGCTCGTCGATTACCTGCCCGGGAAGAAAATGTCCTGCATTGTTCACAAGCACGTCTACGGGTCGTTTGAGGGAAGACACGTAGTCGGTGAATGCCTTTACCTGGTCCCTTTGAGTCATATCGGCAACAAAGTAGTGGGCTTTAATGCCATACCTGCCGGTCAGCTCTGCGCCGAGTTTTTCAAGGTCGCTTTTGCCGCGTGAACAAGTACAGATATCAAATCCGCCGCCTGCAAATTTTTCCAGGATCGCCCTGCCGATGCCTTTGCTTCCGCCGGTTACTACCAGGAGTTTAGCCATACCGATTTTATTATATTTGCCTGTCTTCATGCTTCGCACAAAAGCGAGGCTCGACGGCAGCAATTTAGAAGAATAAAATGAAGGAATTCGGGCGGTATGCGATGTTCATGGGGTCTCTTTTCGTACGCCGTGAAACGTTCGCCACTTACTATAAACTCACACTCGAAGAAGCCATTCAGATAGGTATCAAGTCGGCGCTGATGATCGCCCTGGTTTCGTTCTTCATGGGCGCGGTGACCACGGTACAGATCGCCGGTAACCTCGTCAGCCCGTTTGTTCCGCGTTTCGTGATCTCGCAGGTAGTACGGGAAATGACCATTCTCGAGCTGGCTCCTACGATTATCGCCATTATCTTCGCCGGCAAGGTCGGGTCGAGCATGGCCGGCGGGATCGGAACCATGCGGATCACCGAACAGATCGATGCATTGGAAGTGATGGGTATCAACTCATCGTCTTACCTGGTGCTTCCCAAGGTCGTGGCGTCGATGTTGATGTACCCGATGCTGGTGATCCTGGCCGGTGTGTGTGCTCTTGTGGGCGGATACCTGGTGGGCACCCTTACCAATATCGTTACACCCAGCGAATACATCCAGGGGATCAGGTACGCATTCAACCCCAGTATGATCGCCTTCGCGCTCACGAAGTCTTTTGTGTTCGCATTCCTGATCGCTTCCGTGTCATCTTTCAAAGGATTTTACACACAGGGCGGCGCGCTCGAGGTCGGTATCTCGACGACGTCAGCAGTTACCAATAGCATCATCGCGGTGTTGCTGGCAGATTATTTCCTCGCAGAGCTCTTCTTCGAATAACATGATCAAGATCAATCACATTTCGAAATCGTTCAACGGAAAAGCTGTCCTTCACGACATCAGCGGTGAGTTCGACAAAGGCAAATGCAACCTGATCATAGGGTCGAGCGGTACGGGAAAGAGCGTGCTGCTGAAATGCATCGTAGGTCTTGTTCACCCGGACACCGGGAATGTTTTTTATGATCTCCGGAATTTCACCGAGGCAGACAAGGATATGAAAGTCGAGATCCGTCGCGAGATCGGCATGTTGTTCCAGGGCGGCGCTTTATTCGATTCGAAGAACGTTGAACAAAATGTGATGTTCCCCCTCGATGTGCTTACCAAGATGCCTTTCGAGGAGAAGCTGGAGCGCGTGAACTTCTGTCTGACCCGCGTGGGACTCGAGTCAGTCAATAAAAAAATGCCTTCAGAGATATCAGGTGGTATGAAGAAACGCGTCGGTATTGCGCGCGCCATCGTGAACAATCCCAACTACCTGTTTTGCGACGAACCCAACTCAGGCCTCGATCCCCAGACCTCTATCGTGATCGATGAGCTCATCCAGGAGATCACAAAAGAATTCGACATCACGACCGTCGTCGTTACCCACGACATGAATTCGGTGATGGGTATCGGTGAGAAGATCATGTTCCTCTACAAGGGCACCAAGCTGTGGGACGGTTCCAAAGACATCATTGTCAATTCCGGCGTAAAGGAGCTCGACGCGTTTGTGTTTACCAACAAGGTAATGAGAACCCTGAAAGCTGCTGAATAAGGCAACTTTCGACCCCTCAATTTTGTTTAAATTTACACTTTGACGAACAGCCTTGAAGTCAGCCACACAGCTCCGCCAATATTGCAACAGCCTCGTTAAATACAGCCGCCGTAAGACCCGTGCGGTCGACATCGGAGGGGTAGGCGTGGGCGGCGACAATCCCATCCGCATCCAGTCGATGACCACCATCGATACGATGGACACCGAAGGGTCGATCGAACAGTCGATCCGGATGATCGAAGCCGGATGTGAGTACGTCCGAATTACCGCTCCAAGTATCAAGGAGGCCCAGAACCTGGAAGCAATCCGGAAGGGGTTGAAAATCCGGGGTTACACTGCCCCGTTGATCGCCGATATCCATTTTACCCCGAATGCCGCCGAACTCGCTGCAAGGCTCGTTCAAAAAGTCAGGATCAACCCTGGCAACTATGCCGATAAAAAAAGATTCGAACAGATAGATTATACCGACTCTGCGTATGCTGCAGAGCTTGACCGTATTCGTGACAAGTTCACGCCGCTCGTGAAGATCTGTAAGGAATACGGAACAGCGATGCGTATCGGGACGAATCACGGATCGTTGTCAGATCGTATCATGAGCCGTTATGGAGATACGCCGCTCGGCATGGTGGAGTCTGCGCTCGAGTTCCTGAGGATCTGCGAAGACCTGGATTACTACAATATCGTGCTGTCGATGAAGTCGAGCAATCCGCAGGTCATGGTGCAGGCGTACAGGCTGCTGGTCCTGAAGCTCGATGAGGAAGAATTTCAGCCATACCCGTTGCACCTGGGTGTCACCGAAGCAGGCGATGGCGAGGATGGAAGGATCAAGTCATCGGTCGGTATCGGAACATTGCTGGAAGACGGTTTAGGCGACACCATTCGCGTGTCATTGACCGAAGAGCCGGAAGCGGAAGTACCCGTCGCCCAGGCACTGGCTTCCAGATACGAGCGCACCCGGGAGAATCATGATCCCATACCGGAGATCACCACATACCCGGTCAATCCCTTTGCTTACACCAGGAGATCGACCCGCGAGGTAGTGAACATCGGCGGTCACCAGGTTCCCCGGGTGATGGCAGACTTTTCTGCGAAGGATAAGGTCACTGCAGCTTCGCTCTTCGCGTTGGGATACCATTATTCGGTGCCCCTCGACAAGTGGAATATTACCGACATGGCCTGCGACTATGTTTTTCTTGGAGATAGTGTCGCGGAGTTCGATATACCGGGAACACTGGGGATGGTCTATAATCACAAGACATGGCTCACGCAGAAGGACAAGCCACGTACTTATCCCTTTATTAATCATAAAGATTACAGGATGATGCCGGCCAGGTCCGAGGCATTGAATTTTGTCTACGCTTGCCTGAAAGATCTCGACAGTCAACTGATTGCCATGCTGAATGCCGACCCGACGGCGGTGCTGGTGATCGATACGTACAATGCACATGGTATGGCCGAACAGCGCCGTCTCTTTGTGGAGCTTATCAATAACAAATGCGATGTGCCGGTGATCATTGGCCGCGCGTATAGCAACCTCACTGCAGAACAGCTCCAGCTTTATGCGGCAACGGATATGGGCGGCTTGTTGCTGGACGGCCTTGGGGATGGATTGTTTATCGCAGCTGAAAATTGCGGAGGGGATAAGGTGGTCAACGAGACTGCGTTCAATATTTTGCAGGCTACGCGTACCAGGATATCGAAGACCGAATACATCTCGTGCCCTTCGTGCGGACGTACGCTGTTCGACCTGCAGGAAACGACGGCGAAGATCCGGTCGAGGACCAATCACCTGAAGGGGATCAAGATCGGCATCATGGGATGTATTGTGAATGGCCCCGGGGAAATGGCGGACGCGGACTATGGATATGTCGGATCGGGACCGGGGAGGATCACCCTGTATCGTGGGAAAGACGTTGTGAAGCGCAATGTTCCATCGGTCCAGGCGGTGGATGCATTAATTGGATTGATAAGGGAAGACGGCGTATGGATTGAACCTAACTGATAACTACGATGGAAGAGAATAAGGAACCGGAAAAAAAGAGAAACTCGCTGAAAGAGTTTTTCTCGTTTGGTGAAGTGGGTGGTTATTTCTTCCGTAAAAAAGATCCGAACCGTCCCAATAACATCAACATCCGTATGATGCACGGGATAAATAAGATCTCGATCATAGTTTTTTTGGCGGCCGTACTTTACCTGATATTCAAGCTCGTTATCAAGCCTTTGTTGTGAACATAGAATCCTTTCGAAGCTATTGCCTGGCGAAGCCGGGAGTTACGGAAGACTTGCCCTTTGGCCCCGAGACGCTGGTCTTTAAAGTGTCTGGAAAAATGTTTACCCTCACCGATGTAGACAATTTTAAACACATTGCGCTGAAAGTCGTGCCCGAGAACGGAGAGACTTTGCGCGAGCAGTATTCTTCCGTGGTACCTGCATATCACATGAATAAAAAGCACTGGATCAATGTGCTGATGGATGGGGCGATCCCCGACAAGCTGGTCAAGACGTGGATCGACAATTCATACGACCTCGTTGTGGCGGGCCTGCCGAAGAAGGACAGGGAGAAGTTGAGGAGATAAAAAAAGCTGCAATATCTTTTCTGCATGAGCGTATGTTCGGGGTACGGCCAACTCTATGTGTTTGAAAAAAATTACAAGCTACCGTCGCTAGAGACTGTAAAGTCGTACATTGATCAGCATCATCACTTGCTGAAATACCCTCTGCCGGGTAAATGAAGAAAACGGCATCAACGTGGGGGAGATGAATCTGCTGCTACTTAAAAAGATCGAAGAGCTCACGCTCTACATCCTCAAGCAGGAAGAACGTATCGCTACACTCGAGACAATAGTCAGCTCAAACCGGTAGCGGACGCTGAATTCCTTAAATTATCACTTCATTATTGTATTATAAATATCTGATTATCAGTATTTTATAATTCAGGAAATATTCTTTCCCCAATTTCGTTATTTTTGCTGATTGTGCATGTTATGTGCATGTAAGATGACCCGAGTCCTTACCCTTCTTGTAAGCCTGTTTGTTATCCTGGGATCCTCCTGTACCCAGAAGCTGATATGCCCCGCATACCAAAGCTCCTTTATCTACGATAAGGAACAGCTACGCAAGAAATTCAGCTACTTCAAAGAAGATTCTACCCCGAAAATACTCACCGCCAGCAAGACCAAATACCTTGTCGCCGTTCCCGAATCCTATCGCAAGAAAATGCGTGGACTCAAGACCGTCGAGATGAAGCCGATCTATCCCGTCATTCCCGACTCTCTTAAGCCCGACCAGGGTGACGATCTCATCCTCGCCGAACGCGACGTCGTCGATAGCACTGCCGCGCCGGCACAGGACAGCGTGTATGCGATCACAAAGACCAAGGAGAAATACAACGTCGACCAGGACATTTACATGTGGTACTTCCGCGATCAGCTGGTGCTGCCCGATGTAGCTGCCGCGATGGACACTCAGAGCAAGAATAAAGCGGACGCCGCCAAGTCAGCCAAGAAGAAGAAAGGTCTTTTCTCGTTCCTGAAATTCGGCAAGAAGAAAAAGGCGGCCGATTCTACGGCAGTCGAAGAACAGCCTTTGATACCAACAGACCCCGCCGACACCACGGCTGCACCGCCGAAGAAGAAAGGCATCATGGGACTCTTTGGCGGCAAGAACAAAAAGAAAGATCCTGCTGCACCCGCAACCAAGAAGAAAGACGACGCGAAGAAAGAAGACGACGGGTTTT
>WUUC01209572.1_pt1 | contig 12503 bp, 2 predicted proteins | sample 6278441 | NCBI WGS metagenome assembly WUUC01 (sample SAMN13675441, study PRJNA597444) | soil metagenome | isolation source: soil | place: USA: Washington | collected 2017-10 | reverse complement strand
TGACGCGCACGGTCGGGTGGTTTACGACGCATTATCCGGTAGTGATAGAGGTGGAAGAAGGAGCGGGAATTGGTGAGGCGTTGAAGGCGGTGAAGGAAGAGTTGCGAGGTGTGCCGGAGCGTGGCTTGGGTTGGGGCTTGTGGAAGTGGATGAGAGCGGACGGCGAGAGTGAAGCGGCGGGAGCGGGAGGCGCAGCAGGAGCAGGCGACGGGGGTGAGCGAACTCACGAGGGTGCGGAGATCAGTTTCAACTATCTCGGCCAGTTCGATCAGGTGTTGGAGACGGCCTCTGCGTTTAGGCTTGCTTTGGAGTCTATGGGGGCGACTCATGATCCGAGAGGAGAGCGCGAGCGTTTGCTTGATATTACAGGGAGCATACTCGGCGGCAGGCTGCAAATGAATTGGTACTACGGCGAAGGGGTGCACCGTCGAGAGACGATTGAAACTCTTTCGAGAAATTATATCGAAGCGTTGCGAAGGATCATCGAGCATTGTCGTTCGACTTCGGCGGGCGGCTATACGCCTTCCGATTTTCCCGATGCGCGTTTGAGCCAGCAAGAACTGGACCTCATCGCGGCGAAGACTACAACGGGAGGCGAGAGCCGGGGCGACATGCGGAGCGCGAACCTGGAAGATATGTATCGCTTGTCGCCGCTGCAAGAGGGAATGCTGTTTCAAGGTCTATATGCGCCGGCTGCCGCGGGCACATACATCAGGCAGGTGAGTTCGACTCTGCATGGAAGCGTGAACGTCGCCGCGTTAGAGCAAGCGTGGCAGAGGGTGCTTGACCGTCATCCGATCTTGCGTACCTCTTTCTCCTGGGATGAAGTTGATCAGGTGTTGCAACTGGTGCATCGCCGGGTCAGTCTTCCGCTTGAGCGACATGATTGGCGCGGGCTTTCAAAGGCGGAACGGGAGAAACGTCTGGATGCGTTCCTTGAGGCAGACCGCGTGCGCGGTTTTGATCTCACGGTGCCGCCGCTGATGCGCCTGACGTTGATACAAATCGCCCCGGACGCTTTCCAGTTCATCTGGACCTACCATCACCTGTTGCTAGACGGCTGGGCGCGTTCGCTCGTACATAAAGAGGTGCTCGTGTTCTACGACGCCTTGTGCCGTGGCGAGCATGTCCAACTCGAAAAGCCGCGCCCCTATCGCGATTACATCAGGTGGCTGGAACAACAAAATCTTTCGCAGGCCGAACACTTCTGGCGCGCAGCCCTCAAAGGTTTCCACGTGGCGACGCCGCTCGGCGACGAACGCGCGACGGGCTCCGAAAGTGTAGCGGAAGAAGGCTTCGGCCAGCAGCAAGCGTATCTTTCGGAAGAGGCGACAGCCGCCCTGCAAAGCGTGACGCGAAAGCAGGGGTTGACGCTCAACACGCTGGTCGAAGGAGCGTGGGCGTTGCTGTTGAGTCGCTATAGCGGCGAAGAGGACATACTTTTCGGCATCACCATCTCGGGCCGCCCGGCCTCTCTGCCGCAGGTCGAAGCGATAGTCGGCCCTTTCATCAACACGTTGCCGTTGCGCGTGCGGGTTGCGCCGGAAGATTCACTTCAAGCGTGGTTGAAAAGGGTGCAGGCGCAGGTCGTGGAGTTGCATCAATACGACTATAGCCCGTTGATGCAGGTGCAGCGTTGGAGTGAAATTCCGCGCGGTCAGCCGTTGTTTGAAAGCACCTTCGTGCTCGCCAACTATCCTTTGCACACGCCCGCGCGTGGTGAAACCGGAGACATAGATTTCGGCGCGATGAAGTTTCTCGCGTCGCAGCCTTACCCGCTGGCCGTCGCCGCCATGCCGGGCGACAAACTCTCGCTCTCCGTGGGTTACGACCGGCAACGCTTCGACCCACTTCTCATCGCGCGCATGCTGGAAGATTGGCGCAGCTTGCTCGAAGCCATCGTGGAGAGGGTTTCCGATCCCGCACAAAAACTGCTCGACCTTCCCGTGGGCGCCGTGCACGCGCCGGACAGTTCGACCAGTGATAGTCAACCTCCACACAGCCCCGACGACATGGAGACGCAATTCTTGTTTTAGCAAAGGACCACCGGAGCCGAAGAACTACCGAAACGACGCCGCGCGAGGCGTCCTGCAAACGCTCTCAAAAGGGTTGGAGAAAAGCCATGAACAGCACACGCTTATACCGTTTGGCTGACTCGACGTTGATCGAGCCGTTAGTCAATTACTGGCACGCATGGGCCTACCTCATTTCGCCCGTGCCCGCGAGTTTGCATCTGGTGCATTACCAGATTCCGACGATGGAGTCGTATCTCGATAGCCCTGAAATCCACGCCGAGGCGTTCAACGATCCGGCTCTGATTTGCGGCCCCTTCATAGGCGTTCCGCCGGAGAGCGCGGGCGAGGTCGGAGCCTTGCTCGAACGCACGAAAAGAAAGCAGGGCGGGCTGCTGCGCCTGGCGCAGACCGTGCGGGAATTTCACGACTGGATCGTCAGAGAAGCCAAAGGCCAGAGCCTTGAGCCGTTCTACCAGCAAGCGCCCGAAGAGTTTCGCGGCTACATCGAACTGCTCTACGATTACTACAATCGCCCGACCGTACGCTTCCTCGAAGGAATGCTCTATCACAGCGATTACTACGACCCCGGCCTACAATCCCTGAGGCTCTCGCGGCTGGAACGGGAAAACTCGCGCCCGTTCTTCATCAGCACGCCGCGCGTCGTGCGTCCGGGCGAGATTGATTGGACCATTCCTTTCGCCGACGCCAAAGTTGACGAGTTGTACCGGCTGGACTTCGAACCGCAGCCCATCGAATACATACGCGAACTGCTCGGACTCGATGCCGCGCAGGACGAACTCCTGCTGCCTCTCCTGACGGAAGATTCCGCCCCGCCGCAAGAGACCTGGGACGGGGAGAAACCGCGCGTACGTTATGTCGGCCACGCCTGCGTGTTGGTCGAGTGGAAGGGCGTCTCGATCTTGACCGACGCGTTTATTCCGGTGATGCCGACCGAAGGCGGCCTCAGCCGACTCACGTTTCAGAGCTTGCCGCGCAAAATTGATTACGTGCTCATTACACATAATCATCAGGACCACTTCTCTTTCGAAGCCTTGTTGCGGCTGCGCCATCGCATCGGCTGTCTCGTCGTCCCCAAGACGTTCGGCATCTTCTATGGCGATGTCTCTTTGAAGTTGATGATGCAGACGATCGGCTTCAAGAACGTCCTGGAGATGGACACGTTTGAAACCATCGAACTACCCGACGGCGAAATCGTCGCGCTGCCTTTCCTCGGGGAGCATGGCGATTTGCCGCACGGAAAGACGGCTTTCATGGTGCGCGCTGGCGACGAGCGCATCATGTTTGGCGCGGATTCCGATTGCCTCGACCGACGCATGTACGACATCGTCCGGCGAACATGGGGCAGGATCGAAACAGTCTTTCTGGGGACGGAGTGTATCGGCGCGCCGCTCGATTGGGTCTATGGGCCGCTGCTCGGAGAAGAGCCGCAGCCGCACCACATGAAAACCAGAAGGCAGCATGGCTGCGATGCCAGCGGCGCGCTCAACATGCTCGAAGCCGTGGGCGCAAAGAGAATTTACAATTATGCGATGGGCCTGGAACCGTGGATGGAATACATGCTCGGTCTGGGCCTGCATGACGAATCGCCGCAGATCGTAGAGTCCGACAGGTTGCTCGCCAAAGCGCGCGGGCGCGGCATGCTCACAGCCGAGCGCACCTACGGCACGATTGAAGTTCAGTTCGAGCAGCCCGCCGCACTACCGCGCTCGTTCAAACTCACGCAGCCCGAAGCATCGCCCGATCACGAACCGGGCGACTCCCCGCTCTCTATGGCTCAGGAGCAGTTGTGGCTCGACGTGCAGGGCGCGCCCGCCGGTGCTTCCGAGAACAGTTCCGCCAGCATTCGTCTCGTGGGTCGTCTCGACGAGAAAGTGTTGGAACAGTGTCTCGCGGAAATTCAGGTGCGCCAGTCTGTGCTGCGCAGCGCGTATCGCGCGACGGCGAACGGCGAGGCGGCGATGGTGTCGGCAGGCGAACCATCGGCGCGCTTGCAAATTGTTGACCTCGGCGGCGTGCCCGAGGCGGAGAGAGAAGCGGAGGCGCGCAAGCTCGCGAGTGAAGCGATAGGGCAACCTTTCGATTTGAGAGAGGGAAAACTGTTGCGAGCCTCGCTGTTGCAGCTCAACCCGGACGAGCATGTGCTGTTGCTGGTCGCGCACAGGATAGTTTGTGACCGCTGGTCCTGGCAGGTGATTTTCGAGCAACTGACGATGCTTTATCAGGCTCTCGCGCAGGGCGCGCCGCCACCCGCTTCCACAGTCTTCGTGCAGTATGCCGACTACGCGCGCACGCACAGAAGTTGGATGCAGGAAGGCGTTCTCGACGCGGAACTCACTTACTGGAAATTACAACTCAAAGGCACGCGCCCGCCCCTCGATTCTGACGCCGGACGCCATCTCCAAACACCGACCGGACAGGAACGCGCGCGTCGCTCATTCGAATTGCCCGCGCAACTTTCCGGCGCGTTAAAAGAACTCTGCGAGCGTGAAGGCGTCGCCCTCTCGACCACGCTGCTCGCGGCCCTGCAAACGCTCCTGCATCTCTACAACGGGCGGGAAGACATCGTCGTCCGTACGCTTATCAGGAATCGCGAGCATCACGAATTGGAGCCGCTCGTAGGGCTGTTCGCGAACACGCTTGCGCTCAGGACGGACTTCTCGGGCGAACCGACTTTCCGCACACTGCTGCGTCGCGTTGAAGACGTTGAGGCCACCGCGCACGCGCACCGTCACACGCCCTTCGAGTTGATCCGGCGCACTTTGAAAGACGACGCGAAACAGGAACCCGCTCTTCGCGGCGACGTGATGTTCGTCTTCGACGGCGCGCGTCCGGCGGATGTGACACTGCCGCAACTGACGATGCTCGCGCCCGAGATCGAAGGACACCGCGCGGGCGGCGATTTGGCGTTCTGCGTAAGTGAAAACGGACAGGCGCTCGAAGGCTACGTGGAATACAGCCCCGACTTGTACGACGAGCAGTTCATCGCTTCGCTGTGTGAAAGTTATCAAACGTTGCTGGCGCAAGTCTCTGCCGACCCCGAGCGCGTGTTGGCCGAGATGCCGCTTGAGCAAGAAGAATCCAGAAGTTCATCCGACGGAACAAACGACGCGGAGATCGAGTTTCAATTTTAGAAGTCGCGGCGCGTGCGCAATCGCTCCGCCGGAGTGTTTCTCACGGAGCAGTTCGTCGCACGTCAATTGACTTCGTCTCGCATCAATTGAAAGTTTGATCTTCAACAATCCTAACGAGAGGTCGAAGGATGCGGAAAGAAGAAACAATGAGCATACCGGAACCGGCGGTGCAGGAACGCGCGCCGGAGGACCAGCGAGAATACTGGCTGAAGAAGCTCTCGTTCGAGAGGGAGCATTCGGGTCTCATCGCAGACTACGCGAGCGCGGGCGGCGATGCTGCGCGGAAGGAATCGGTGGAAGCGGCGTTGCCGCCCGAACTGGTTCGCGAACTCGATAGGGTCGCCGCCAATTCGCCCTTTCTGGTCTACACCGTGTTGCTGACGGCCTTGAAGATTTGCCTTCATAAGTATAGCGGGAGCGAGTTCATCATCGTCGGCAGCCCCGCGCGCAAAAAGCAGGGCGGTTTGTTTCAGAGACCGAACGCGCTCGCCATCGTGGACAAGGTGACGGGCGACATGTCGTTCCGGCAACTACTGTCGAACGTGCGCGAAACTCTGCTGGAAGCCTACGCGAAGCAGAGCTACCCTTACGAGCGCGTCTTACAGGATTTGAATCTTGAAAGCGACGAGAGACGCTGCCCGCTCTTCGACATCGCGCTCGCGTTCAGAGAGATTCACGGCAACCTGCTCGAAGTGGATAACCACATCAATATCACTTTTCAACGTGCGGGCGAAGAGTTGAACGCAGTAGCCGACTACGACGCTTCACTATACAGGCGGGAAAGTATCGCGGGCCTGATGCAAAGTCTGTTCAACGTGCTCCGCGCGGGGCTGCGGAATACGGGCGCAGCCATCGAAGAGTTGCCGCTGCTCGACGAAGCCGAACGCCGACGCCTGCTGGTCGAGTGGAACAACACGCAAATTCTTCACCCGAAAGACCGTTGCATACACCACTTGATCGAAGCGCAGGCCGACGCGACGCCAGATGCCATCGCGCTTATTCTTGGCGAAGAGAGCGTGAGCTATGCCGAGTTGGATGCCAGAGCCAACGGGCTTGCGCGCCACTTGCGCAAGTTGGGCGTGGGCGCGGAAGTGGCGTGCGGCATCCTCGCGGGGCGTTCGATAGAGTTGGTGGTAGGACTGTTGGGCGTGTTGAAAGCGGGTGGAGCTTATGTGCCGCTCGATCCCTCTTATCCGCAGGAGCGGCTCGCGTTGATGATCGAGGATAGCGGAGTCAAAGTGCTGCTCACGCAAAGCGCGCTCGCCGGGACGCTGCCCGAACGGGATGGCCTGACGGTGGTGCGTTTTGATGCCGACTTGAAGGAGATCGAGAGCCACAGCCGAGAGCGTTTAGAAAGTTCGACGCATCCCGAAAACATCGCATACATCATTTTCACATCAGGCTCGACGGGGCGACCCAAAGGCACGATGGTATCGCACCGCGCGCTCGTCAGCCGCGCGCTGACGATGATCAAGAGTTGGCGCATCAACGGAAGCGACCGCCTGTTGCAGTTTGTCACTTTGAGCTTCGACGCTTCGATTCAAGAGATCGTCTTGAGTCTGGTTAGCGGAGCCGGGTTGGTGTTGCACCCGAACCCGACGGAATTAAGCGCCGCCGAACTGCTGCAACTGTGTGAAGATCAGGGCGTCACCACGCTTGGCTTGCCGCCTGCCTACTGGCATCAGGTGGTTGACGAATTATCCGTCTCCCGGCGCTCAATTCCGAAATGGCTGAGACTGATGCTCTCGGGCGGCGATAGCGTCTCGATGCAAAGGCTAGCGACGTGGGCGCGGCTCGCCAAACACCCGACGACATACGTCAACGGCTACGGCCCGACCGAAGCGACCGTCACGGCCACTTACTACGAGATGCCGCTCGACGACGCGGAGACGCTTTTGAAGTGGGCGCGTCTGCCCATCGGTAAGCCGCTCGAAGAGACGGAAGTTTATGTGTTGGACAACCGGCAGCAGCCCGTGCCTGTGGGAGTGGAAGGAGAACTCTATCTTGGCGGCGAAGGACTGGCGCGCGGCTACGTCAACGAACCGCAACAGACCGCCGCGCTGTTTCTCCCTCATCCTTTCTCGACCACACCTGGCGCGCGACTCTATCGGACGGGCGATCATGCGCGTTGGCTGCCGGACGGTAATCTGGAGTTTCTCGGGCGGCGAGATGCGCAAGTGAAAGTGCGTGGCTTCCGCATCGAGTTGGGCGAGATCGAGTCTGTGTTATTGCAGCACGCAACGGTCAGACAGGCGACGGTTTTGGTGCAACCGGGAGATGCGGGGCAGCCGCGTCTCGTCGCCTACGTGGTCGCAGACAGAGACCGAAACACTACAAGTGGCAACGGGCAATCACGCACGGTGAGCGAACTACAAGAACACATGCGAGAGCGCGTGCCCGACTACATGGTGCCGTCTGCTTTCATCATGCTCGACGAGTTGCCGCTCACGCCTAACGGCAAAGTTGACCGCCGCGCCCTCGCCCTCATAGATGCCGCGCCGACGCCCGCCTCCGAGTCAGACACGAACTTTGTGGCGGCGCGCAACGAGGCGGAAGCGAAGTTGGCGGAGATTTGGCGCGACGTGTTGCACTGCGAACGAGAGGTCGGCGTGCATGACAACTTCTTCGAGTTGGGCGGCGACTCCATTCTCTCCATACAGATCATGGCGCGGGCGACGCAGGCCGGGTTGAAGTTGACGCCGCGCCAGTTGTTCGAGAACCCGACGGTGGCCGGGTTGGCCGAAGTGGCGCTGGCTGCGGAGGCTGCGGGCGAAGAGAATAGCGCATCCCTGGAGAGCGCGAGCGGTGAGCCGTATGAAACACAAGCGGCTGGACGGATGACCGGAACCGTGGATGGCAGTGGTCCAAACTTTCCTCTGGCAAACCTCGAAGCGGATGAATTAAATGAACTGATCGCGAAGCATCAAGACGTTGAAGATATTTATCGCCTGTCTCCGATGCAGGAAGCGATGCTCTTTCATCACCTGTTCGCTCCCGATTCGGAGGTCTACTTTCATCAGATCAGCGTCAAGCTGGAAGGGAAGTTGAATCTGGAAGCGTTCGAACGCGCGTGGCAGCAGATCGCAAGTCATCATCCGATCTTGCGCACGTCTTTCGTCTGGGAAGGCGTGAAACAGCCTGTGCAGATCGTGCATCGCGAGAATCGTCTGCGCCTTGAGCATCAAGACTGGCGCGAACTGGACGAAGGCGAACAGCAAAAGCATCTGAACGCGTTCGTAGAGCAGGAGCGCGCACGCGGGTTCGACCCCTCCGAAGCGCCCTTGATGCGAATCAGCTTGATCCGTCTGGCCGAAGACGCTTATCAATTCGTCTGGAGCCAGCATCATTTGTTGCTCGACGGGTGGTCGGGTTTGCTCTTGCTCAGGGAAGTGTTCGAGACCTACGAAGCGTACCGGCAGGGACGCAAGCCCGAGACGGAGCAACCGCGCCCCTATCGCGATTATATTCTCTGGCTGCAACAACAGGACCTCGCACAGGCCGAACAATTCTGGCGGCGCGTGCTCGCAGGTTTTCGCGCCCCTACGCCGCTCGGCATGGAACAACCTCACGGCGCGTCTACAGATGCGCAAACCGGAGCGGACTACGAACAACAGTATCTACAGCTTTCGCGCGAAGCGACGAGCGCGCTCCGCACGCTGGCGCGACAAAACGAGTTGACTCTCAACACGCTGGTGCAGGGCGCGTGGGCGTTCCTGTTGAGCCGTTACAGCGGCGAGCGCGACGTGGTTTTCGGCACAGTCGTTTCAGGTCGTCCGGCGGAACTCTCAGGGATCGCATCAATGGTCGGGCTATTCATCAACACGCTCCCCGTACGCGTGCAACTGCCGCCTCAGGTCGAAGTCCTCGCGTGGCTTCAACAACTTCAACAACAGCAAGCCGAAGCGTGGCAATACCAGTACAGCCCGCTCGTGCAGATTCGCGGTTGGAGCGAAGTGCCTGCGAACGTGCCTCTGTTTGAAAGCCATCTCGTCTTCAACAACAATCCGGCGGACGAAGATGCCGGACCGCTCAGCATGAGTCTCAAGGTGCAGGAGCCGCTCGAAGCAGGAGAGGAGCATCATCCGCTGGTGCTCACGGCGGCCCTGCATTCACAACTCCTGCTTCGCATCAGCTATGAACGCAGGCGGTTCCTTTCGTCAACCATCACGCAACTACTCAATCATCTCGAACTCCTGTTGTCGAACCTGCTCAAGCAACCGCATGCCGAACTGCAAACGCTCGAAGAGATACTTCTCACAGCCGAACGACAACAGCAAGCCGCCGAAGCGCAACAACTCCAGGAGATCAGCGCGGGCAAATTGAAGAGCATCAAACGAAAATCCGGCAATTGAGTTTCGTCTCCGCCGCATACTGAAAAACAGGCCGTCGCCACACTTAACATAACTCGCGCGGACGATTACGCCGATGCGTAATGAAACTGTGATCAAACAAACCGCCGCGCCAGAGATGTCGGACATGCAACAGGAAAACATAGACAGGGGATTCGCCTTATCGCCGCAACAAAAGCGTCTCTGGCTTTTGCAGCGCGACGGTTCGGCCTATCGTGTGCAGGCGGCCGTCAACATCAAGTGCGATGTTGACGGCGCAACTTTGCGCGCCGCCTGCGAGGACGTAGTGCGACGACACGAAATCCTGCGCACCTCCTTTCAACTGTCAAACGGCGCGCACCTCCCCACTCAAGTCGTCCACGAAGAGCCTCTTCCTGCGGTCCGCGAAGTGGATTTGACACGCCTGAGTCTGCCCGAACAGGAAGCCGCGATTGACGAACTGTTTGCGTGCGCGTTGCGCTCCGCGCTGCCCTTCAACGGGTCGCCGTCGTCGTGTCTGACCCTCGTCGCTTTATCCGCGCGTAAGTACATTTTGCTGGTCGAACTGCCCGCGCTGTGTGCTGATAATTCGACGCTCAAGCACCTGCTCTCGGAAATAACGCGGTCTTACACGGCACGCTTGAACGGGCGCGACGGCGGCGAGGAACCTCTTCAATATGCGGACCTCTCGACGTGGCTGAACGAACTGCTTGAGAGCGAAGAGACAAAGGCCGGGCGGGAATACTGGCTCAGGCAATCAAACATCTACGGCGCACAACCCACGCATCTTCCTTTCGAAAAGCGGCCATCCGCCGCAGAGGAATTTACCCCGCGTGTCGTCAACGCGCGTCTCAATCGCGCGCTCACGGAAAAGTTGAGCACGCTCGCGGAGCACAAGCGGACGACGCTTCCCATGCTGCTTCTCGCCGCGTGGAAAATTTTGCTTTCGCGCCTGTCTGGAAAGCCGGACGTGCTCGTCGGCGTGGCCTGCGATGGCCGCAGATTCGAAGAGACGCGGGATGCTCTCGGGATGCTCACGAAGTATTTGCCAATTCAGTCTCATCTCGAAACGAACGGCCGTATAACAGAACTCCTCAAGTGCCTCGATGAGCGTGCGACGGAGATCGAGCAGTGGCAGGAATATTTCAGTTGGGAGCAACTGGCGGACACGCACGCGAACGGCGCGAGCGCGCCCTTCTTCTCCGTCCTCTTCGACTTTCAACAACTGCCCGCGGAACTGTGCGAAAGCGGTCTCACTTTTTCTCTACACAAAGAATACAGTTGCCTCGACCGCTTCAAAATAAAACTTTCCTGCACCGCGCACGCCGGTGCGCTCGACCTTCAACTCTATTATGACCCCGCTTATTTCGACGCCGAACACGTCGAACGCAACGCGCGCGCATTTCAACAACTGTTGAAAAGCATCTCCGACGCGCCCGATGTTCCCTGCGGCGAATTTGAACTTCTGGACGAAGTCGAACGCGAGCAACTGCTCTTCGCCTTCAACCGCACAGACGCTCCCTTTCCCGCCGGGAAATCAATTCAGCAATTGTTTGAAGAACAGGTCGAGCGGTCGCCGCAGAGCGTCGCGTTGATGTGCAACGGGCGGCAACTGAGTTACGCAGAACTTAACGCGCGCGCCAACGGGTTGGCGCATCTGTTGCGCAAGAGAGGCGTCGGTCCCGACGTGCGCGTAGGGCTTTGCCTCGACCGTTCAGTCGAAATGCTGGTCGGCTTGCTCGCCGTTTTGAAAGCAGGCGGCGCATACGTGCCGCTCAATCACGAACACCCGCAGGCGCGGCTCAGCTATCAATTGAAGGAAGCCGCCGCGCCCGTCCTGTTGACGCAGGAGAAACTACTGGCCCACTTGCCGCAGGACTTCGAAGGAGAGTTGATCTGTCTCGACCGCGACCGCACGCTGTTCGAACGCGAACCCGAAACCAACCTTACGCAGATGACCGGAGGGCAATTTCTGGCCTACGTCATTTACACGTCCGGGTCTACGGGAGTTCCGAAAGGCGTCGGCATCACACGCAGTAGTCTGTCGAACTACACGCTGTTCATCTGTTCGAAGTTGGACATCATGAATACCGCGCTCGATTCTCAACTCCATTTCGCGACCGTCTCGACCATCAGCGCAGACCTCGGCAACACCTGCATCTTCCCCGCGCTCGTCTCCGGCGGCTGCCTCCACGTGCTCGATTACGACACGGCCACGGATGCCGTTTTATTCGCACGCTACGCCGCCGCACACGACATAGACGTGCTCAAGATCGTGCCCTCGCACCTGAGCGGCCTGCTCGCTTCGGCCAATGGTCAAAATCTACTTCCGCGCAAATATCTGATCCTCGGCGGCGAAGCTCTGCCGTTCAAACTGCTCGACCGCGTGAAGGAGCAAGGCGGCGCGTGCAAGGTGATCAACCATTACGGACCGACGGAAGCAACGGTCGGCTCGCTCACCTGCGAGACGGAAAAACTTACCGAATACAGCACGCTCGCGGCCACCGTTCCCATCGGACAACCTATCGCCAATACCAGCGCGTATGTCCTGGATGAATACTTCAAACCCGTTCCGGTCGGAGTAGAAGGAGAACTCTATCTTGGCGGCGAAGGACTGGCGCGCGGCTACGTCAACGAACCGCAGCAGACCGCCGCGCTGTTTCTCCCTCATCCTTTCTCGACCACACCGGGCGCGCGACTCTATCGGACGGGCGATCATGCGCGTTGGTTGCCGGACGGGAATCTGGAGTTTCTCGGGCGGAGAGATGCGCAGGTGAAAGTGCGCGGCTTCCGCATCGAGTTGGGCGAGGTCGAGTTGACCTTGCAGCAACACGACGGCGTGCGGCAGTGCGTGGTCGGCGTGCGAGAGGAAGCGAGCGGAGAGCCGCGACTGGCAGCCTATGTCGTGGGCGAGCCGGAGCGCGAGACGGAGTTACAGGTCAGCGAACTACAGCAACACATGCGCGAGCGCGTGCCCGATTACATGGTGCCCTCCGCTTTCATCATGC
>WUUC01049255.1_pt1 | contig 12503 bp, 8 predicted proteins | sample 6278441 | NCBI WGS metagenome assembly WUUC01 (sample SAMN13675441, study PRJNA597444) | soil metagenome | isolation source: soil | place: USA: Washington | collected 2017-10 | reverse complement strand
TATTTTTTCCGGCCATCGGCCTTCGGCAACCCAATTGAGAAGAAAGATCAATATCGACAGGTGACAAACACGAATAGAGAATGGAAGAAAAAAAACACTGCAGGAAAGTGCGATTAACGCGATCTTCTTATGTACGTGTTCATTCACCGGTTCGCCTGGGCAACCTTTAGTATGGCTTGCCTGTTGATCGAATCGCGTTCCGTATCGACAAACCATCCCCACTTATTAAAGTACGCGACTGCACTCGTTGCATGGTGAAACATTGTCCGGAAGCTTCTATACGATTCGCGAACATGGTGATGATAGATCACGGCGTCGGGGAAAAACACCGTTCGGTAGTGAAGATGCATTCTTCGCGTCAGGTCGACATCCTCTGTGTAAAGAAAAATACGTTCGTCGAAGAGACCCGTTTGGTGCAATGCATCCACACGAAGAAACATAAAACACCCGGACAGGAACGGTACGTCCATCACGCGATCGTAACCTGTGAATTGCATCTCGTAGTAATGATTCAGCTTTTTGTTGAAGCCTTTAAAGGGATGTAACAGTCTCCGCAGCAGCAAAATGCTGGGCGAAGGCAACAAGCGGCACAGGTGTTGTAGGCGGCCATCGGGATAAAGTACTTTTGGCATTACCAGCCCGGCATCTGAGTTTTGATCCATAAAATCCGTTAACCGGTGTACCACGCTTGCGTCGAAATACACATCGGGATTCAGCACGAGGTGATATTTAGATCCTGATCTCATGGTTTCTTTCAGCGCAAGATTGTGTGCTGCGCCAAATCCCATGTTCCAGCCATTGAAGATATACTTGATATTGATGTCGTTACCTAAAACTCTGGCTTCATCTGTCGGGGAATTATCGATGAGGTATAAATCCGAATCAGGCGCCGCCGTGATGAAACTCCGGACGGCTTCCCTGAGCAACTTGATATCGCTCTTATAAATCACAATGGAAGCTGTGAGTTTAAGCATATGTTCGCTTTACCAGATTCCTTATGATATGGAAGCGATCGGACATCCTGCGTGAATAACCCAAAACACTTTTCGTTCCCGTTGTTGAAGCGTTCGAACCATGTCGCCGGTGATACACCAAAACCTGATCGATAAATTTCGGTTTGAAGTACAATTCCGCCACAAGTCCCAGCCATTGATCGTGCATAGGTATGTTTTTTGGAAAAGGCAACGCCTTTGCCAGTAGCCTGCGACGAAATGCCATGCAGCATCCCATATACGAGTTACGGATGAGATTATTAATAAACCCGGTGGCAGAACCATTGATCTCAAAGAATAATTTGCCTTGCAGGTGGTTGTCTTCCCCAACGATAGCACAATTGGAAACTACCATGTCGTACATCTCCAGGTAGTGCTTCATCACCCTTACTTTATTGGAATGCCACACATCATCCTGATCTGACAGGAAAATATATTCGCCACGACAATTATCTAATGCGTTCCCGAAGTTTGCTACAATTCCACGACCGGCTCCTTCAATGATCCTGATCCTCGGGTCATTAAACGCGTCAAGAATTTCCAACGACCGGTCACACGATCGATCGTCTGACACAACAAGTTCGTCGTTAGTGTCGAGTTGCATCAGGATAGATTCTACTTGTTCCCGAATGTACGGCGCTCCGTTCCTTACCGCCATGCAAACAGAAACACTCATTCCACTAAAGTACGCGTTGCAACATCTATTTGAAAAAACTGCTTGTAACAGTTTTATGGACAGAGGGTTGCGTATTCTTCAACCGCTCTAACCCGGCCAATGAAATCAATACAATAGAGATGCCGATTGGGTTATTGATGTATTGATTGACAAATGACTGAATAAGAACATAAAATACCGCCAGAAGGAGTGGAGTTGCCAGAGGTTCAATCGCAGCATCGCGAAAACGACGAATAATCATGAATGTGACGTTCGTCCAGAACAGCAAGCCGACCAACCCCTGTTTGTGAAAAATTTCCAGGTATGAGATTTCCATATGTATAGGTCGCTCCGGAATGCCCTGCCCAAACCCATGACCTATCAACGCGGAAGCGAACGTTACGCGATCGCGCACCTGTTGTAGCTGGATCATCCTTTTTGCATCCGAGTATTCCCGATCGCCAAGCAAGCGGGTATCGAGTGCGCTAAGTTCACGAAGGTCAGTTCTGTTGAAACGATATTTCTTCTGCGCGTAATCAATAGCCTTGCTGGCAATTGCGATTGCTTCCTGGCCCTGGTTGATGACAAGAAATCCGCCAATCAAAAATATAACAGAGAAAATAAACGAAGAGCGTTTCCTCAGCGACCAAAACAACCAGGCATAGTACAGGGAATAGGTAAACAGCAACGCAAGAAGGAAACCCCTGGTGAAAGTGAGCACAAGTGAAAATACAAGGAGGGCAATAACAGATTTTTTTGGATGAACAAATTGCCACATCAGAACGCCGATGCCCAGGTAAATGAATCCCTTGTAAACGAAAGATATTTCACCTCTAAAGAAAAACTCCCCGGTTGGGTACACGAAGTGGTAGAATTGCAGAAATGGTATTATGCCGAAGTTGATCAGTACCAGCAGGACAACAAAAGCCATTGATAGAAAAACCGCACTTCCCTTTACAAGATTAATTGTTGTCAACAGATCGTCACGGTTCGCGATAGAGAAATAAAAGAACGGAATCATGAATAGATAAAGCAGTGGCTTCACGTCTTCCCACCAGGCAGCAGGGGCAGAACCGTTTGATATTCCAATGACGATGCCAGCAGCTAACACGATTGTCGTGACAGCCATCAATCGAATTATCCCCTTCGGCAACTTCTTTCCCAGGAGCAAGTGAACAGCAGTAAGGATCAGCGCGAGACCAAAGAACACCATCCGCAGGCTTACGGGACCAAATGTTGTAAGCCGCCCGCCACCACCGACTACCAACTCGACGGCGAGCAGACAGAAAAAAGCAAACGACAATCGATCAAAACCGGTTCGGGGATGCAAGGGACTTCTGAATTGAATTTCCTGAAAATTTATTCAAAATCTATTTTAGAATGGGTTCTGGATTCATTAGCCGTTATATTTCTGTTTCAAAAACCGAGTATGAAAGAGATCACGTCCATTGAGGAATACCGCACCGTCTATGATGAAAGCATAAATGACCCTGAAAAGTTCTGGGCTTCAATTGCTGACCAGTTTGTGTGGCGAAAGAAATGGACGAAGGTGCTGTCATGGGATTTTACAAAACCTGACGTAAAGTGGTTTATCGATGGAAAACTTAATATTACCGAGAACTGCATCGACCGGCACCTGAAGGATCGAGGCGAGCAAACTGCGATCATCTGGGAACCCAACCATCCTGGTGATGCGGCGCTGCACATTACTTATCGCGAGTTACATACGCATGTTTGCCGCACTGCCAACATGCTAAAGAAGAACGGGATCAGGAAAGGCGATCGTGTTTGCATCTATCTCCCGATGATACCTGAAGCAGCTTATGCCATACTCGCCTGCGCGCGGATCGGCGCGGTTCACTCAGTGGTTTTCGCTGGATTTTCTTCCGGCTCTCTTGTCGACAGGATCAACGATTCATCGTGCCGGATGGTGATCACCGCCGATGGCGCATTCCGCGGCGAGAAGACCATACCGTTAAAGGAGATCGTAGATGAGGCGCTAACCAAATGTCCGACAATAGAGAAAGTCATCGTAGCCGAGCGAACCGGCACCAAGGTTAACATGAAACCTGGCCGGGATCTGTTATGGAAAAATGAGATCGAAGGTGTGAGCGATATATGCATCGCGGAAGAAATGGATTCGGAAGATCTGCTTTTCATTCTTTATACATCGGGCTCAACAGGTAAGCCCAAGGGTATGGTTCATACTTGTGGAGGTTTCATGGTCAACATCGCGTATACGTTTGAAATTACGTTTCGCTACCAGGCTGGCATGATCTACTGGTGTACGGCAGATGTGGGTTGGATCACCGGACATTCTTATATTCTGTACGGTCCGCTGACGTGCGGCGCGACTACGATCATGTTCGAAGGTATTCCTTCCTGGCCTGAGTGGGACCGGTTCTGGCAGGTGATCGACAGGCATAAGGTGAATATCTTTTATACCGCGCCAACAGCAATACGTTCGCTTGAAAAGGCACCATTGAGTTTAGTTCAACGACATCAGCTTACTTCGTTGAAAGTGCTGGGGTCCGTAGGGGAGCCCATCAATGAAGAAGCATGGAACTGGTATCATACGAACATCGGAAAAGGGAAATGTCCGGTGATCGATACCTGGTGGCAAACTGAAACCGGTGGTTTCATGATCACACCGATCGCGAATGTTACAAAGTTAAAACCTGCCTTCGCAACTTTGCCGCTGCCTGGTGTGCAACCAGCTGTGATGGATGAAAAGGGAAGCGAAGTGGAGGGCAATGGTGTAGAGGGACGCCTGACCATGAAGTTTCCGTGGCCTTCGATGGCACGAACAATTTATGGGAACCATGAGCGCTTCCGCGAGACTTACTTTTCAACGTTCCCTGGAAAATATTTTACTGGAGATGGCTGTAAGCGGGACGAGGACGGTTATTACAGGATCACTGGTCGTGTAGATGATGTGATCATTGTGTCAGGACACAACCTTGGGACGGCCGAGATTGAAAGTGCAATTGACGAACATTCAGCCGTCTGCGAAACAGCGGTCGTCGGATTTCCACACGACATTAAAGGGCAGGGCATATATGCGTTCGTCATTTGCTATCAAATGCCTGCAGAGCCCGAGAAATTAAGAGCAGAGATTAAGGAAACAGTTTCTAAAATCATCGGACCTATCGCGAAACCCGATAAGATCCAATTTGTGAGCGGCCTTCCAAAAACAAGATCGGGCAAGATCATGCGACGCATCCTGCGAAAAGTGGCCGAAGGCGATACCGCCAATCTTGGAGATATTACGACGCTGCTTGATCCTGGGGTGGTGGAGGAAATCAAGTCCGGAGCTTTACGCTAGTCTGAAAAGTTCCTGGTTGAAGTTTGAGGATCCCCGCGATTTCCACATCCCCGCAAACCTACGGCTGCCAGTTGGCCTCAAATTTTTCAAACCTTCAAACTTTTAAACTATTTTTGGTTACAGGCACCCCACCTGCCGGATCAACAGTTTTTGTCTATAGTATGCCCCTAAGATTTCCCTCGACCCTGGCCGCTATTGGCCTGTTACTTTACTCGTGTATCGATACGAATGAATACCAGATTGATGGTATCGACATCAACCCAACCATGGCGCTTCCTCTGGTGCACGGGACCGTTACAATCCAGGATCTTTTAAACGACCAGGACTCGGCGCACGTGAAGGTGTATCCCGACGGCTTAGTTTATCTCACCTATCAGAATGAACTGAAAGCGCAAAGCATCAGGGAATTATTTGAGGTGGAGGATCAAAGCCTCAATCGCACGTTTATCATACCGGCCGCCGCCGTTCCGCCACACACAGCGGCCCTTAGAAAGGACAGCATTATCCAACAAGTGAGCTTCAACCTCGATCCCGAGCGCCTCGATGAAATTGCGCTGCGCAGCGGGCGATTGAATATCACGACCACCATCTTGCCGCAAGGTTCTTCGTTGAGTTATGAGGTTCATGCTTACTTTGCGGATTTCGTCTCACGCACCACCGGCCAATCATTGACACGCGTTGTTCGCGACAATACAACGATTGACCTTTCCGATTATACCTTTCAGCTTGATGACAACAGGTTCGATCTTAAACTCGTCCTGGTCTATCGTTCATCAGGGACAACTACAGTTATTCCTCCCGGGTCGTCGGTCACCGTAAACCTTTCTTTCCTTGATATGGAGTTCAACCACATCAAAGGTTTCCTTGGAGACCAATCAGCATCATTGCCCGAGGACGAACTCGACATTTCTTTTTTCGGAGAAACTTTCGGAGAAGCTGCCATTTCGCTGGCGCAGCCAAAGGTGAGCCTTCAGGTGGTTAATGAAAATGGAGTGCCATGCGTGGTAAATTTTGTGAAGCTCGAAGCACGGAAAGAAGGAGCAGCACCGCTGAGTATGATAGTAAGTCCGGGTAATCCAATTACTGTTAATTATCCGGCAGTTTTAGGGCAGTCGGCCACCACTTCGGTAACCGTTACCAATGTTAAAGACCTTCTTGACTATGCGCCATCGTCGTTCGTCTATCAGGCTGATGCACGCATTAACCAGGGATTAACCGCCGGCAATAATTTTTTACTCGACTCCAGTGCATTGCGTGTTAAAGTCGACGTGGAAATTCCACTCTACGGAAGCGCATCGGACATCGCGCTAAAAGACACACTTGAAATTGACCTGAGTAATGACGAGGCATCTAAAATTAGTTCGGCGGCACTCAAGTTGAAGATCACCAATGAATTGCCATTGAATGGAACACTCCAGTTGTATCTCACGGATGATGATTTCAATATCATTGAAACCTTGTTGCTCCCGAACCAAACCAATATCATCAAAGGAAGTAGCGTTACCGCTTCAGGTGATCTCCAGGCTGCTGGAGTTTACGACAACTCTATCGTGATGGACCAGGCGCGACTGGACAACATTTTTAAAGCCACTCATGTGATCATAGAGGCTACGCTTGAAACCTCGCGCAATGGCACTGGTGGTGCCCAGGACGTGAAGTTTAAATCATCGTATGGGATTTCGATCGAAGCAGGAGTCCTGGTTAATCTTAAGCTCAATATCAGGTGATGAAGGTGTTTAAAATTTTGTTTGCATTGTTGATTGGTATAGTCACCACAACTGCTGTATGTGCACAGGTTGAAGTTACCCAGTACTTCATGAATAGTTTGCCTCAGTATGTTTCCAATAACCCGGCGTTTATCCCAAAATACAAGTTCTCACTTGGGTTGCCTGCCATGTCGATGATGTCGACCGGTTACTATAATAGTGGATTTAAGTACAATGACTTGCAGACGTCGGTGAATGGTGAGCATATTTTACAAATGGACAAGCTTCAAAAAAGCCTGCCGAAGCGCACCTTCATCACGACAACCGTGGATACAGACCTGTTCAGGTTCGGGCTGCTGATCAAGCCCGGGGTCTTCCTTTCGATCAATAGTACGGCACGCGGTTATACCCAAACGATGATTCCGAAAGAACTTACCGGTCTGTTTGTGAATGGCAACGCGGCTTATGTTGGCTCCACGATCACTCTGGCACCAGCAGTGCATATGAACAGCTGGTGGGAGAATGCTATAGGTCTTTCCTTATCGCCGATAACGAATTTCACTTTTGGTGGAAGAATAAAGATGCTGAAAGGTCTGTTCAACGTGCACACGGAACGTGCGGATCTCCTGTTGTCGGTAGCAGACAACTATGCAATGACTGTGAGTGCGGATATGAAAGTGAAGACATCTAACATCGAAGGCATTGATAATATCCGCGGCATTTCGGCATTCAAAGGAAACAACGGCTGGGCGGCCGATCTGGGCGCTACATGGAAACCTGTACCTAAAGTTACCGTTGCCGCAAGTTTGTTAGACATTGGAGGCATCAAATGGAAAGCCAACACGTATGATTTCACATTAGACAAGAGCAAAGCAACCTATACTTTTGAGGGACTCGATATGAAGAAGCTGGCCGACGGCGATCGCGATTACATCGAACAGGAACTGGACTCTGTAGCAAAGAACTTCGAACCAACCGAGGGTCCGGCTGGCGCTTATTTCACGGGTTTGCCGACGCGCTTTTTTGCCAGCGGCAGCTACGAGGTCGTCAGAAATTTCACAGTGAGTTCGGCATTGTTTGCACAGAAATATCCCGGCAGGCTTGCCACCGGGTGGACGGTCGGTTTCAATAAGCATTTCGGACGTGTGATCAGCACAACAGTCAATTATTCTGTCACGAACAAATCGTTCAATAATCTCGGCGCCGGGCTGTCACTGAATTTCGCACCGATCCAGTTTTACGTTGTTGGCGACAATCTTTTGAGACTCCCGATCTCTGTGGCAGCCAACGGAAGGGTGAATGAATTCATTAACAGCACACAGGTTTTCAATTTCAGGATGGGTATCAATTTCGTTTGGGGATGGGCGCGCGACAAGCAACAGGTCAGCAAAGGAAAGTCACCCAATTCACAGAAGGATTCCAACTCAACTACCGATACTGAAAAGCATCCGCAACCCGATGTGGTGAAGATGAGGAAGAAGAAAAGGTAAAAGTTTCCCGTCCCGGTGGAGAAAAGTTATCGAACCGGGAAAACTGAGACCATCGCGTTGCGGTACAGTATCAGGTACCCAAAGTATAGTCAGTTGATACTTGAATAGAGTTATTCGTTGTTGGTTGCGCGTGCAACACTACGACTATATCCTATGTGTCGGGCGCCTGGAATGCCAGTGATCTAAGACACACTTCCAATAGCCAATAACGAATAACGAATAACCAATAACCATATCTATTGGTAAACAAAAAAGCCCGATTCACACCGGGCTTTTTTTAATAATGATTCTCTTCTGATCAGCTTCCGCAAGCTTCGCATGCATCGGGATTATCGAGCGAGCAGGTCATGTCGGACATTTTCTGTTCAAAATCAGCAGACGGCAATTGCTCGTACTGCAGTGTTTGCTGAGCCGATGCAAGAGCCGTAGCAGCTGCCTCAGCGGCAACCGCCTGCACTGCAACCGCTTCTGCCGCCGCCGTTGGTTGCTGAACAGCTGCCTTGTCAAGCGTAAACTTGATGGCATCTGCAGCAGCCGTAGACCGCAGGTAGTACATACCGGTCTTCAATCCTTTCTTCCACGCGTAGAAGTGCATAGAAGTGAGTTTGCCGAAATTTGGATTCGTGATGTGGATATTCAAACTCTGTGACTGACAAATGTATGCGCCACGATCTGCCGACATTTCGATGATCGCCTTTTGCGAGATCTCCCAAACAGTTTTGTAGATATCTTTGATGTTTTGCGGGATCTCAGCAATGGATTGAACAGAACCATTTGTAGAGATCAGCTTCTGGCGCATATTCTCGCTCCAGAGGTTGAGGCCGATCAGGTCCTTCATCAGGTGCTTGTTCGCGATGATGAATTCACCAGACAGTGTCCGGCGTGTATAGACATTCGACGTATATGGTTCGAAGCACTCGTTGTTACCGAGGATCTGTGATGTAGAAGCTGTTGGCATCGGTGCAACAAGCAATGAGTTGCGTACCCCATGCTTTTTCACATCTTGTTTCAATTGTTCCCAGTTCCAACGGCCGCTCTTAGGACTAACATTCCACATGTCGAATTGGAAGATACCTTTAGATACGGGCGACCCTTTAAATGTTTCGTAAGGACCAAGCTCTTTGGACTGCTCCATAGACGATTCCATGGCAGCGAAGTAGATCGTTTCGAAAATATCTTCATTCAGGCCGCGCGCTTCTTCGCTATCGAAGGGCATGCGCAACAGGATGAATACGTCGGCCAATCCCTGGACACCCAAGCCGATAGGACGGTGACGCATATTGGAGCGACGGGCTTCTTCAACAGGATAGTAGTTGATATCGATAACCTTGTTGAGGTTACGCGTAACAACTTTGGTGATCTCGTAAAGTTTCTGGTGATCGAATGTGCCTTCGTCCGTTACGAACTTGGGCAACGCGAGCGACGCCAGGTTACAAACTGCTACTTCGTCAGGTGCTGTGTATTCAATAATCTCTGTGCAGAGGTTGCTGGACTTGATCGTGCCGAGGTTCTTCTGGTTCGACTTCCTGTTTGCTGCATCTTTGTAGAGAATGTACGGAGTGCCTGTTTCGATCTGTGCTTCGAGTACTTCGAACCACAGGTCCTGTGCTTTTACCTGGCGGCGATATTTTCCTTCGCTTTCGTATTTCTCATACAATTTTTCAAAATCTTCACCATATACTTCAGCGAGTCCCGGGGCTTCGTTAGGACAGAAGAGCGACCACATTTCATTGTTCTCCACACGCTTCATGAAAAGATCCGGGATCCACATGGCGTAGAACAGGTCGCGTGCGCGAAGCTCTTCCTTACCGTGATTCTTCTTCAGTTCAAGAAAATCGAAAACATCGGCGTGCCATGGTTCAAGGTAAACAGCAAAGCTACCCTTACGTTTTCCACCGCCCTGGTCTACATAGCGCGCAGTCATGTCGAAATTACGGAGCATCGGTACGATACCGTTGGATGTTCCACCTGTTCCTTTGATGTATGAACCTTTCGCGCGAACGTTATGGATGCTGAGACCAATACCACCTGCGGATTGAGAGATCTTAGCGGTTTGTTTCAGGGTATCGTAGATACCGTCGATACTGTCGTCCTTCATGGTGAGAAGGAAGCATGAGGAGAGTTGAGGTTTTGGTGTACCTGCGTTGAACAAGGTGGGAGTGGCATGTGTAAACCACTTTTCCGAAAGCAGGTTATAAGTTTCGATTGCTGCGGTAAGATTTTCCCCATGAATACCGACTGCAACACGCATCAACAGGTGTTGAGGGCGCTCGACCACCTTGCCATCGATCTTCATCAGATAAGATCGCTCCAGGGTTTTAAAACCGAAGAAGTCATAGCTGAAATCACGGTCGTACAGGATAGCTTCATCGAGTTCCTGAGCATGATCGCGGATCACTTTCCAGGTTTCTTTGGAAATGAGCGGAGCATTCTGGCCTGTTTTAGGGTCTACATACTGGTAGAGCCTTTTCATTGTGTTCGAAAACGATTTGCTGGTGACCTTATGCAGATTAGAGACTGCAATACGGGCAGCAAGCTTAGCGAAGTCTGGATGACGCGTGGTCATTGTAGCAGCTATTTCTGCTGCGAGGTTATCAAGCTCTATGGTGGAAACACCATCATACAAGCCGTTGATCACCTTCATGGCTACCTCTACCGGGTTGACAAATTTTGCATCTAAACCGTAGCAGAGTTTTTCAATTCGCGCAGTGATTTTGTCGAATTTGACTGACTCTCTGCGCCCGTCGCGCTTCAATACTAGCATTCTAGTGGTCTGTTAAGAAGTGGTAAGAAAAAAGTTTAAAAAATGTTAATGAATGTATCAAAAATCCTCATTCAATGAAAATTTAGGGGCAGTTTCTTTTTCAGTACTCTTCATCACTCCTGCCTTCTGATATTCTGCTACGCGTTTCTCAAAGAAATTTGTCTTGCCTCTTAAACTGATCATCTCCATGAAGTCAAACGGGTTCGTGGCGTTGTATACTTTTTGGCCCACGAGCTCATTGATCAAACGGTCAGCTACAAATTCGATGTACTGACACATCTGAGCAGCGTTCATGCCAATGAGATTCACTGGCAATGCATCGGTTACGAATTCTTTTTCGATCTGTACTGCATCTTTGATGATTGCGATAACACTTTCAACAGGAAGTTTGCCAACGACATGCTGGGTGTACAGGTGACAGGCGAAGTCGCAATGCAATCCTTCATCTCTTGAGATCAATTCGTTTGAGAAAGTGAGCCCTGGCATGAGACCACGTTTCTTTAACCAGAAAATGGAGCAGAATGATCCGGAGAAGAATATTCCTTCAACCGCGGCAAAGGCGATGAGTCTTTCCTGGAAGTTGCCTTGTGAAATCCAACGCAAAGCCCAGTCGGCTTTCTTTTTAACACAATCCATTGTTTCGATCGCGTGAAAGAGCCGGTCTTTTTCTTTCGGATCCTTCACATAAGTATCGATCAGGAGTGAATAAGTCTCAGAGTGAATGTTTTCAATAGCGATTTGAAATCCGTAGAAGAACTTAGCTTCGGTGTACTGCACTTCTGAAACAAAATGCTCTGCCAGGTTTTCGTTAACGATACCATCACTGGCGGCGAAAAATGCCAATACATGTGTGATAAAATGACGTTCTCCGTCGTTGAGATTGACCCAATCGCGCTGGTCCTGGCTGAGGTCGATCTCTTCAGCTGTCCAGAAGCTGGCTTCAGCTTGCTTGTAGTACTTCCATATGTCGTGTTGGCGGATCGGGAAAAGAACAAAACGGTCTTTGTTCTCTTGAAGGATTGGTTCCAGGGGTAGGTTTTCGCTCATCCGTTTTGAAAATATTTTTTGGTTAAAGACAAAATAAGTGGCACCACAATAATTGTATTGTAGTTCCACTCGCCTTATTAAACTTTCAGGTGATCGGATGCGAGGGAAATTTTAGAGGAAAAAATTTTCGACGCTACCGATTGAACAAAGATGAATTATGAGGGAGAGAAATCAAAGACGGTTGGACGAGGCGAGAACCCATTAAACGTCGTTGGCGAAACTCTTCGTTGAGATAAGTAACTTCTTTTCATCTACTTGTGAGTTGATGACGAAGTGCGATGTTAACTGAAGATTTTTTGAAGTTTTTTTAAACCGGTAAATTTGGTTTTTCTCTAACAACGCGAATGCAGACTGGAACCAGTACGGTTGAGATTTCGATGTTGAGGACAATTGTTGAAAAAGCCGTGAAAGGGGGCTGATTTGGCATATTCGCAATCATTTATTGGTTTTTTCTGACCGATTGGCTACATTTGCATCCCATTTTAAAAAGGGAAAGATCATGTACGCGATTGTGGATATTGCCG
>WUUC01022552.1_pt1 | contig 12505 bp, 10 predicted proteins | sample 6278441 | NCBI WGS metagenome assembly WUUC01 (sample SAMN13675441, study PRJNA597444) | soil metagenome | isolation source: soil | place: USA: Washington | collected 2017-10 | reverse complement strand
AGGACGAAGCATCCGGCCATCCAGGTAGATCAATCCGTCCCTCATGACCCAAATACATCCCTTCTCTCAGTCCAAACACATGTCGCGATTGTCGACGAGCCATTTCGAAGACGCGTTACATCGCCTTACAGAGGAATTGACGAAGACGCCACCCTTGGCTCGACCAAGTCACTCACCACAACGTGTAACCTCCATCAACGTGGATAACTTGACCGGTGATCATGCTCCCGGCATCGGACGCCAGGAATAGAACAGTCGATGCAACCTCATCCCATCGTGCTTGTCGGCCGATGGGCGTCATGCTCATCCAGACAGGAAACATCGTCTCGTCGTTCCTGCCGTAACGATCCGGACCGTTGTCGACATAGGTGGGTGCAACGCAATTCACTCTGATACCCCTGGCTGCCCATTCAGCAGCCAACGACCGGGTCAAATGATGGACGCCGGCCTTCGCCGCGTTGTAGTAGCTCTGGGGCTGTGGCCTGTTGACGATTGTCCCGGAAATAGAACCGATCGTGATGATGCTCCCCATCTTGGCATCCAGCATCTGGGCGCCAAATGCCCGGCAGCATCGGAATACGCCAGTGAGATTGATATCGATCATTTCCTCCCAGAGCGAATCGGTGACGCTCTCTCCGGCGATGCCGCCACGGCCGCGTCCGGAATTGCAGACCAAGATATCGACCCTGCCGTATTTCTGTCGCACCGCAGCCGCCGCTTCGTCGACCTCTTCCGAACTGCGCACATCAAACTGCACGACGTCGACATGGTAGCCACGGCTGGCGAGGACGCTCTGCCCCTGTCGGGAGGTCTCGCTCTGCCTTCTTCCGGTAATGATGACTGTGGCCCCCGCTTCAGCGAGAGCATGAGCACAGGCCAGACCGATGTTGCGACCGCCGCCCGTGACAACGGCCGTGCGGCCGGAGAGGTCAAACTTCTCGAGATACATGTCGTCGGCCTGGCTTGACGAGATAGAGCGCCGCCCGCGGCTCACCTTCATGTTCCGCAGTTGCCATTCTTTTCGGCCGGTTCCCTCTCGCGTCTTCAGAGGCCGGCAGTGCGACAGGGTGTCGGCGATACCGAGGCCGGCAGGTCTCATCTTCGCTTATGACGCATAAGATCATTGGGCGATCCTTCATGCGAACTGGCCGGGCATGTCCCTGATCGGCATTATGTCGGTCTGGACGATTCTAGTAAACATGTATTTAACATGTTAGTAAGCGATTTCTAGGATACGCAATGGATCGGGGTGTGGCGAGGCGACTACCCAGGAAGCAAGCGCCTTCGCCAGTTGTCATCACGCGGCGATTGTTACAAGCTAACATGTTAAAATGTCTTCACAGACGCATGGATTGCCGTCATAGTCGGTTCTTGAGGTTCTACACCGCGAGACACGTTCCAGCCGGTCCGGCGAGCACGCGAGGCACCACCATCATGGATTTTTCACTGAACGAAGAGATGCGGCGCATACAGCAGCTCGCACGGGATTTCGCAGGCGCTGAAATCGGCCCGCGCGCAAAGGGCATCGACGAGAGCAATTCTTTCGACCGCACTCTCTACCGGAAGCTGGGGGATCTCGGATTCACCGGCATGATGCTGCCGGACGTTTACGGTGGCAGCGGTGCCGACAACCTTTCGTGGTGTCTGGTGATCGAAGAGATCGCCAAGGCGTCATCGGCGATCGCCAATTCGCTCGTCCTTTCAAGGAGCGTGGGCGATTTGCTCGTCGCTTTGGGCGACGAGCGGCAAAGGGAGCAATACCTGCCCCCCTTGGCCTCAGGAGAAGCCATCTACTCTTTCGGCCTGACGGAAGCCGGGGCGGGTTCGGACGCCGCCGCGATCCGTACGTCTGCGCGCCGCGAGGGCGATGAATACATTCTGAACGGCGAGAAAATGTTCATCACGCTCGGCCTCATCGCCGACACCGTGATCGTAGCGGCAACGCTGGACCGGCAGCAGGGGACGGACGCTATTCGCACCTTTCTGGTGCCGAAGGGCACGCCAGGATTCAGTCGAGGAGAAAAACTCGAGCTCATGGGCATCCGCGGCATGGAAACCGCGCCACTCTTCTTCGACAACTGTCGCATTCCGGCGCGCAATGTTCTGGGCCCCGAATCCCAGGGCTTCAAGGCCTTCATGCGGGCACTCGACGGCGGTCGGCTTGGCATTGCGGCGATGGCGACTGGCCTGGCGCAGGCAGCTCTCGATCTCGCTCTCGAATATTCCATGCAGCGCGTTCAATTCGGCCAGCGGATCGCGGAAATGCAGGCGGTCGAAAGCATGCTGGCGGACATGTCGGCAGAAATCGATGCGGCACGGCTTCTTACCCACAGCGCGGCCTGGCGCCGCGATGCTGGACTGTCCCATAGAAAGCAAGCATCGCACGCCAAGCTCTTCGCATCCGAGATCTGCGTCCGGCACGTTTCCAACGCCTTGCAGATTTTGGGGGGTTATGGGTACTCGAAGGAATACCCCATCGAGAGGTTTTATCGCGACGCGAAGATTCACCAGATCTGGGACGGGACGAGCCAGATCCAGCGCATGATTATTGGTCGCCATCTGCGCAGGGAGTTTGAAGAGGGAACGGAGCATCGATCTTCCGGCCGACCGTCCACACTTGAGCGGCGCGGCACTGGCTCGCCAACCACGGGCCCTCAGTTTGCCTCAAGAGCTCTCTCCCCAGGGGGCGTGTCGTGATGTCCGCCTCGCTCGCTGGCGTCCGGGTCGCGGCCTTCACCCACTTCGCGGCCGGTCCCCTGGCGGCACAGTATCTGGGTGCCCTTGGCGCGGACGTGATCAAGGTCGAGTCACCGAAACTGGACGTGAACCGCTCGGCGGTGCGCGATCCCCATGATCGCCTGAACGGCGTCAGCCCCTACTTTCTCGTCACCAACCGCAACCAGCGCTGCCTCGGACTCGATCTCAAATCAGAAGCGGGCCAACGCATCGCCCGCCGCCTTCTCGAGAGGGTGGATATCCTGGTCGAGAACTACCGCCCCGGCGTCATGGATAAGCTCGGGCTTGGCTATGAGTCTCTGTGCGAGATGAACAAGGAGCTCATCTATTGCTCCTTCTCCGCCTACGATCCGGCCGGTCCGGGCCGAGAGCGGCCCGGCCAGGACCTGTTGATCCAGGCCTTGAGCGGACTCGCCAGCCTGTCCGGGCGTGGAGATGGCCCGCCCGTACCCGTCGGTGCCTATCTGATCGACGGCTTTACTGCGCTGCAGGGCGTCATCGGTATCCTATCGGCGCTGAAGCATCGCGATCTGACGGGGCGTGGCCAGCGCGTCAGCGTCGACATGATGTCGAGCGCCGCCTATATGATGGCTCAGGAAGCGTCTTACGTCCTGAATGCCGATGCCACTGCCACACGCAGCCTGAACGGGATCGCACATATCCATCAGCCGGCGCCTTATGGGATCTACGAGACGTTTGACGGCGCTATAGCAATCAGCGTGTTTGGCGGAGGCGACGTGGTCAGGCGCGCTGCTGAAGCGCTGGGCATCCTGGATCAGGTGGCCGACGATCTCACCGACCGCCGGCGGCAGGTGCATCGCGATGCAATTGCCGCGGCATTCGCTCGGGCCATCAAGCCGTTGACGCAGCAGCAGGCAATCGGAAAGCTTCTGCCGACCGGGATTTGGGCGGTTCCAGTGAGAAGTCTGAGCGAAGCATTGGAGGACCCAGCCCTCATCGCCGCTGACGTTGTGAAGGACGTCGAGAGCAAGTATGGCGGTAGGCACCGGGTCGTTGTTGAGCCCTTGAAGATGAGCGCTTGCCCAATCGCCCACAGCCGGCCGGCGCCGGCGCCAGGTGAACACACTGCCGAGGTGTTGACGGACCTTGGTTTTACTTCCCGCGAAATTGCGGAGCTGGATCGTCAAGGCGTCACATTCTCCGCCAGGTAGACCGGTCGCCAGAGACGTGGGCAGGCGGCGCTATCGCGTTCGCGCGCCCCGCTTGCGCAGAACGGTGAGCAAGGCCGCTCTACGTGGCCGCGCGGTCATGGACATGACTTCGAGGTTGAAAGCGGAGCGCCTTCGAGATCGCGGTTGTCCGGAAGCGGCGGTCCGGCAAGCTTGACGGCCATCTGCCTCGGTGGCCGCCGCACGGGCGGCTTCGTATCGGGCTACAATTTCCGTCACCAGGTCAGGCCGCTCCGTGGAAACCAGAGCAGGCTACCATCCTCGGCGCCGACCAGGAGATCCGGTAGACTGCCGCCCGTCCACGTGACGGCTTCGGGAGCGCAGGAGTGCATCCCGAGGCGGATCGGTTCACCCTGGTGGCATAGGGCGCGCGGCAGCGAGAAGTACGGTTCCGCGTTGCTGCCGAGATTCTCCAGAATGAAGACGCCGGCTTGCCGGGTGGTATGGCGCGGCGCGCCCGAGGGCCCCGGCGGCACCGAGGCGCGACTGTGGGTGCCGAACAGAATGTCGTAGCGACCATCCCCCGTCCAATCGCACACGCACAGCTTGATTCGGCCGCGGCCCCCGCCGAAATCCTCCGTGAAAGTCACAGGTCTTCCGTCAGCCCACGCGAGGAAGCGCTTCTCCGTCAGCTCGCGATTCGTGCGCCGTCGATAGCAGACGAGGCGGCCTTCCTCATCAAGGCAGATATAGGAAAGCACCCCGTTTCCAAGCCAATCCACCACGGCTGGCCGAACGCGCCACACGGTCCTGAGCGGCCTCCCGTCGAATTCCAAGGCCACTGGCTGCTCGAAGGATGGCGGTGTGCCGGCGCCGGAATTGCGGTAGAAGTAGTGACCGCCAGTGATGTCGCTAAACAATAAGTCAGGACGTCCATCGCCATCCCAGTCCACGATCGTGGGGCAAACATAGGCGAACTTCTCTTCGCTCGGCCCTTGGATCGACCCGCTCGGGCCAGCCATGACCCGGATCTCTTCGCCGCCCGCGCGGCATCTCACTTCCTCGCCGAACGCGGGCGCGCCGGCGCCGCCGAGGTTGGGATAGAACAGCACTTCACCAGCGGAATTTCCCACGACCAGATCCTGGCGCCCGTCGCCATTCCAGTCATAGGCAGCGGGAACCGGCAGCACGCCGCCATGCAGGTTTCCGGCGGCTGACCGCAAACGGACCGGTGGCTGGAACCTGGGCCGGCCATCGCGGTCGAGGCCATCGTGGCGAAGCCAGGAGATGTAGCCATCCTCGGCGCCGACCAGCAGATCCTCCCGGCCATCCCCATCCCAGTCGACGGCGGCGGGGAAGTGAATGCAATGGCCGAGTCGGATGGGTTTCCCATCCACGGTCGACAAGAGGCTTGCGGTGCCGAACCCACCCTTCCCGTCATTCGGGATGAAATGAAGATCGTCGAGAAAGTCGCCGCACACCACGTCGAGCGACCGTGGGTCGCGAAACCGGCCGAATGCCGGAGCCAGTTTTCCATAGGTCTCGATCACTTCGCTATCTGCCCGCAACGGTACGCCGCGACCAACTTTGGGCCGCGTCAGATCGCCGTCGATTCTGAAGAGGTAGAGATGCCCCCGCAACGGCCCCCCCAACCACCGTCCGCGCGCGTCGTAGGGCTGGTAACCCCGTTCGTTCCATTCGCGGTTCGCAGGCCAATAGTCGCCCCAGTAGTCGGTGCCCACCAGGAGTTCGTGGCGGCCATCATTGTCGATGTCGACAAGCCGCGCAACGTGAAGCAGTTCACCCTGATGCAGCCAGTCCGCCTCGATTGGGATCACCGTCGGCTCGCCGAATCGGGGAGCGCCCACGGTGCCGCTGTTGACGTAGAGATGAAGCTCCTGGCGGATCCGAGACGTCGACAGCAAATGAAACCGGTCGCCCTCCAACACGACGGTGACATAACCGGTGATGCCGTCAATACGGCGGGCAGGCCCAAGGCACGGCGTGCCGTCTGTGCCTCGTCCCGTGTCCTCGAAGAGGTAAAGCCCTCCCTCGTAGCAAGCATCCCAGCATGACACCAACAGGTCGGTGCCGCCGTCGCCATCCCAGTCCACCACATCCACGCAGGCAATCAGCCGTCCTGCAAGAGGTGCCCGAATCACCGAGGGATGATAGTTGAGTGCAAGACCGCTGTAGGACGGTCCATGCCAGAGAGGGATGATGTCCTCCCAGCGTTTGACTGCCATGGCTCCTCAGGCCTCGAAACGGGATAGAGTGCTGATCTGATCTGTTATTCCCGGTTCCAAGCGGCTGAAAGGCGTGCCGCGCTCGCGGCGAGCGCGGCACGGTCGAAGGATGGACCGGCGTCGGCAAGCACGATCTTCGCCATTGATGCGAGATGGCGCGGCGTCCGTCGCTACCCGCCCTTCCGCAACAAGCATCATCTCCGCCCTTCCAAATTGCTGGTTAACATGTTAGATGCTATGTTACTCATGCACGACTGGAGCTGCAATGGTCAAATTAAGAGAAAAAGCATATCAAAGCTTCACGCAGAACCTGCTCACGTCAAAAATTCGGCCTGGCCAATTCGTGTCTCAGCGGGAACTCGTGGAGCTCATGAAGATGCCTCTTGGGGCCATCCGGGAGCTCATTCCGCGCCTCGAGGCAGACGGTTTGATCGAGACCGTGCCACAGCGGGGTATGCAGATCGCCAACGTCGATTTGAAGATGGTCCGCAATGCGTTCCAGTTTCGCATGATTATGGAGAAGGCGGCCGCCCGGAATTTCGTGCGAACCGCCAGCGACGAGAAGATCGAGGAGCTGGCCGCCGCCCATAGGGCCATTCTCAAGCGCGCTGAGAGAAAGGTGGACGAAGCTCTTCTGACGGATGCCCAGGCGGTGGACTGGAGCCTTCATGAAGCATTCGTGCGCAGTCTCGGGAACGATCTCATCTGGAACGCCTACCGGGTCAACAGCATCAAGATCCGCTTGATCCGCCTCGATCGCGTGCTGATGACATCGCAGGTGCTGCTTCCCGCCATGCGGGAGCACATGGTCGTTATCGATGCTTTAAGATCGCGAGCCGCCGACAAGGTCGATGAGGCGCTCGACGCCCATCTGGACAGCGCCTTGCGCCGCGCGATCGGTCTCTAGCCGAGGATAGCTGCATGGAACCGCTCCGCATCGCGGATGGGGAAGAGAGCGGTGCATGCCGCGGCATCTATGCGGCGGTCCTGACGCCTGTCAGGCCGGATGGAAGGACCGACCTCGTGCGGCTTCTTGAGCATTGCCGCTGGCTCTTTCGCCAAGGCGTCCATGGCGTGTCCTTGTTCGGGACCACCGGCGAAGGGAACTCATTTCCAGTCCGCGAACGCCGCGAGGTTCTGAGTGCGCTCGTTGCCGCCGGCATTCCGGCTTCCCGGATCCTGCCGGCTGCGGGTGGTTGCGTCGCCGAAGATTCGGTCGATCTGCTGTCGCACATCGTCCATCTGGATTGCGCCGGCGTGCTCATGCTGCCGCCCTTTTACTACAAGGAGGTGAGCGAGGACGGCATCGTCCACGCTTTTGCAGAAGCCATCGAGAAGATCGGCGACAGCCGGCTCAGGATGTACCTCTACAACATTCCACACGTGACCGGCATCCTCATCACGGAGAATATTGTCGCTCAGTTGGTTCACAAATATCCGACCGTCATACGCGGCCTCAAGGACAGTTCCGGCGACCTCGACTATTGTCGCCGTCTGCTCAAGACTTTTCCCCAGCTCCGCATCTTCACCGGCAGTGACGCGCAGCTCGCTGGTCTCTTGCGCGCTGGCGGGGCGGGCTCGATCAGCGGCGTCACGAACATCAACGCCAGAAACCTGAGACGGCTTTATGACGGCTGGAATTCACCGGAAGGCGCAGAGCTGTCAAAGGCAGCAGCGCGGGTCGCCAGCGCCATCGAGGACTTTTCGGGCATTCCAGCGCTGAAGCATATTCTCGCCCACTATCGCCGCGACCCTGAATGGTTACGAATGCGGCCACCCCTGGAGCCTCTCACACCGGCACAGGGAGAAACCTTGGTCCGACACGTCGAAAGCGCCGGATTCATGCCGCCGGATCTGTTCTGATCAGCTGAGCGCAGTTTCCAGGTACCCGCGCGACACGCCTTTCGCGCCATACGGTGCTCTGCCTCGGGTCGGCGATCACCCTTGTCATGCCGAACATTCTCCCAATCCCGCTTTAAGCACGCCGTTCAAGCCGAACCGCGGGTCTCACGACGCTGCCATGGCTCGCCATTCCTAAAGACCGAGCGCGGCGCCCACATTGCGAACGCCACACGTGATTTTGCAACTCTGCACGAGCCCGATGGGACAGCTCCGGCTGTATTTGCGCTCTTGCACCCGCTTTATGGTTCATAGTAACATGTTACATGTATGAAGCTGAACAGCTCACGCCGTCGCGAAACTGCCGCGCCGGCAGCAAGGGGAGGACTGAAATGAACAAGCGATGGTTTCGACTCTCGGTCTTTTCATGCGTTGGCATCGCCATCGGATCGGTGGCGGGCATCGTATCCACCTATGCCGGCGCTCAATTCGCCGGCCGCCAGGTCGTCATCTGGAGCGCTGGTGGCGCGCTCGCGGAGGCCATGAAGAGCGTCTACTTCGAACCGTTCGAGCAGGCGACCGGCGCAAAGGTCAAGGTGATCGAAAGCGGCTACGATCAGGCTTTGGCGCTTGCGGCCGCCCAGGTCAAAGCCGGCAATCCCGAGTGGGATGCCTTGGCGATGGTGGATTCACCGGCGGTACCCCGGCTGGTCGAGGAGGGAATCATCCAGAAGATCGATCTGAGCGCGATCCCGAGCGCCGATAGCCTGGCCAAAGGCGCCGCCACCGACTTCGGAATCGCGGCTTTCTCCGCGGCCGTCACCGTCTCGTTTCGGAAGGCCGACGGGGTGACGCCGATGACTTCGGTGGCCGACTTCTTCAATCCTGAAATCAAGGCGCCCCGTGCCGCCGGCGGAACGGCCGAAGATGCGCAAGTCATGTGCGTCCTAGCGCTGCTGGCCGATGGCGTTCCGGCAAAGGATCTGGCGCCGCTCGATGTCGAGCGATGCCTCTCGATTTGGAATCGCATCAAGGACCAGGTCACGGTCTGGTGGACGTCGGGCAGCGAGATGGCGCAGGCCATGATCGACAACCAGGTCGACTACTGTCTCTGCTTCGACGGGCGCATCGTCCAGGCCGCCAAGGCCAATCCAAGCTGGACCCTTACCTACCAGGGCGGCATCCAGTTCTTCAGCTACATCACTTACATCAAGGGAACCAAGAACGCGGACGTGTTGAACGCGCTGGTGGATTTCATGTCCGATCCGCAGCGCCAAGCCGCCTACACGGAAAAGGCGGGATACAGCGCTCCCAATCCCGCCGCGATCCAGTACCTGCCTGAGCAACTGAAGGCGTTCTTGAGCGTCACACCGGAGGCGCAAGCCAAGCTGACCGTTGTCCCGGGGGACGTGGAGAAGGCGCTTGCCAAGCAGCAGACCGAAATCGGCCGTAAATGGATGCAGTGGCTTTCGACGTAACCCAGGTCATCGCGCCATCATGGCTGTCTGGAAATCTGTGCGCGCCCGGGTATTCCGCCGCGCCGGGCGCGAGAGGAGCCAAAAGTCCTGGTCGAGAGGCGTCGCGCTCTCGACCAGGACGGCGCTGCTCCTGAGCCTGCCGCTCCTCCTCTTCCTCGCCGTATTCTTCTTTGGCACGATCATCAGCCTTCTCATGGAGACATTTTCCGGGGGAGCCGCAGCGGGCGCGGCGCTTTACTGGGACGTGCTTTCCTCCGACTTTCTCCGCATCGTCGCCGGCCGCACGCTCCGGATTTCGCTGAGCTCGACCTTCCTTACGCTCCTCATCGGATATGCCACCGCCTACGCGATGTGGCGAAGCACGCCGCGGGTTCGGATCGTCCTCATCGCCGTCATCATGTTCCCCCTCTTCACCAGCGTCGTCGTTCGGACCTATGCCTGGACGGCCATGCTCGGTCGCGGCGGGCTGGTGAACACCATTCTCCTCTACTTCGGCGTGATCGATGAGCCGCTTCGCCTGCTCAAGACGGAAGGCGCGGTGCTGGTCGGAATGGTGCAGGTGCTGTTGCCGTTCGCGATCCTGCCCATTTTCAACGCGCTGACGAAGCTCGACGAGAACCTGATAAGAGCCTCTTCCACAGTTGGCGCGCCGCCGCTTCACACCTTCCGACGGGTCGTCCTGCCTTTGACGCTCTCGGGGACGGCCGCCGCCGGCGTTCTTGTGTTTGTCGTTTCGCTTGGCTTCTTCATTACGCCAGCCATCCTCGGCGGACCCCAGGCCTCGATGATCTCCAACGTCATCGGAACGGAGGTCACGACGTTTCTGAACCTGCAATACGGCGCGGCAATATCGCTGATCCTGTTGGCGGTTACCCTCAGCTTGCTCGCCGGCGTAAGCAGGGCCCTTAACCTGACAGCGCATCTGAAGGAGTAGGACCCTGCGCGAGCAACGACACAGTCGGATGACGCGTTGGCTGGTTCTGCTGCTGGTCGCGAGTTATCTGATCTTACCCACCCTCTTCGTCATCCTTCTCTCCTTCGGAAAGGACGAGGTCCTGCGGTTCCCACCCAGGCTCTTCACGACCAGATGGTATTCGGAGTTTCTCGCCAGTTCAGACTGGACTCTCGCCACCTTGCGCACGCTCCTGATCGGCCTTACCGCGACCATCGCTGCTTCGGTGATCGGGACCATGGCGGCCTTTTCCCTCGTCCGTGGCACATTTCCCGGCAAGCGCCTGGTCGATGCGGCCGCCATGGCGCCACTCGTTGTTCCACCGATCGTTTTGGGCGCTGGTGGCTACTCCCTATTCCTCAAACTGCACCTGGTCGGATCGTATACCGGCGTCGCCATCATGCACACGGTCCTGGCCGTTCCCTATGTGGTCCTCATCGTGAGCGCCGCGCTGAGCCGCATCGATACAAGCATCGAGCTGGCCTCCATGAGCCTGGGCGCATCGGCATGGACGACTTTTCGCAAGATCACCCTGCCGAATATCGCACCCGCGGTGCTGACCGGCGCCCTGTTCGCCTTTCTCGCCTCGTTTGATGAAGTCGTTGTCACCGTCTTCCTCCTCGGAACACTCGGCCCAACGCTGCCGGTCAGGATTTTCGCCAGTTTGGTCTTTGCTGTCTCCCCGGTGGTCGCGGCCGTCTCCACCCTTCAGGTCGCCGTCTCAATCGTGTTGCTGGCGCAGCTGGGCCTTATCCGGCGCTGGCAGGCTTCCCGCTCTTCCCATCAGCAGGTCAGTGAGCAATTGGCATGAAACTGGCACTATCCTATCTGTCCAAGGAACACGGAATGACGTCCACGCCACGGTTCGCTCACAGCGAAACCTCCGACCTCGCTGAGCGAGCGCCGATAGCGGGATCAGCGGTCTCATTGACGGACCTACGCAAGTCGTTCGGATCCGTTGTTGCCGTCGACAAGGTTTGCCTTGATGTTGCCCCCGGCGAATTCATGTCGCTTCTTGGGCCATCCGGGTCGGGCAAGACGACCGTCCTCATGATGGTCGCTGGGTTTGAAACGCCGGATTCCGGCAGTATTCGCGTGGGCGATCGAGACCTTACGATGCTTCCACCGTATCATCGGGATCTCGGCATGGTCTTTCAGAACTATGCCCTGTTTCCTCACATGACGGTCTACGACAACATTGCCTATCCCCTTCGGCTGCGAAAACTGCCGTCGGAACTCATTCACAAGCGGATCGCCGCGTCGCTGGAGATGGTGCAGCTGCCTGCCGACAAATATGCGCACCGCTATCCAAAGCAGCTGTCGGGCGGTCAGCAGCAACGCGTGGCGCTTGTGAGAGCCTTGATCTATGAGCCTCGCGTCCTGCTCATGGATGAGCCGATGGGCGCCCTGGATAAGAATCTGCGATCAGAACTGAAACTCGAGCTGCGCGCCCTGCAGCGGCGGCTCAAGATCACCGTCATCTACGTCACCCATGATCAGGAAGAAGCCCTGACGTTGTCGGATCGCGTGGCGGTCATGAACAAGGGTCGAATCGAGCAGATTGACGCGCCTGAAGCCCTTTATCGGCGACCCAAGAACCGCTTCATCGCCAACTTTCTCGGGGATGCCAATCTGCTCGGGCTCAAGCGCTGCGGGCTGCACCAGGTCATGTTCTCCAACGGCGCCAGCTTTTCAGTCCATGGCGGCATGATGCCCCAGAATGGCGATGAGTTCCTCCTCTTGCTTCGGCCCGAGGACATAGAGATCGCTTCCGACGGCCGCGGCATGATTCAGGGCCGGGTGGTGGAAACGATCTACCTCGGCAGTCTGATCCGCGCTGAGGTCGACACCGCTCTAGGGCGGGTGACGGTCGTCAACAAGGCGCTCCATATGGCTGGGATCGCGCGTGGCGATACTGTGGCCCTGACGTTCGGCACCAAGGATCTCGTGTTGCTGCCAGCCGACCTGTAGAGCGGGCGCGCTCGCCATCAAGCAGCGCTGGGTCGAAGCGGAGCTGCCGGCACGGGCGACGATCGCGCTCGAACCGCGGCGATTGGTGTCAGGACTGGGGGATCGGTGTGAGCCAGTGGGCGTAGCGTCTGTCGGCGTTTCTGGCGGTCTGTT
>WUUC01126303.1_pt1 | contig 12506 bp, 8 predicted proteins | sample 6278441 | NCBI WGS metagenome assembly WUUC01 (sample SAMN13675441, study PRJNA597444) | soil metagenome | isolation source: soil | place: USA: Washington | collected 2017-10 | reverse complement strand
TCGCGGAGGAGGATCTTGATTGAACTCATGTACCAATCCCATTCGCGATCACGGCTCGTCCTCACCTGCTGAAAGAAAGTAATAGTCTCATCCGAATTACTTTCCAGTAAACCAGAGATCTTTGGGACATAGTACTTTGCATCCTCAGGATTGAAGAACTGATCGTGGTAAGCATCCGACCCCAAACCTTTCAATTCTTCCCACTTCTTTCCAAGCATCTCCACGCCGTTCGGCGACATGTAGACTACTGTAAAATCCGGAAGGTGATGAATGACAATAACCGCTGGGAAGTTCTCCGAAAATTCAGCAACGCGAGCAATGGCCTTGTCTATCGATTCCTGTAGAGTCGCTGAAGAAACTGGATTTTCGCTCAGACCACCGTCCATGAGGGCAAGATACCCAGAACAGGGTAGACGAGACAACCATCCGGGCAAAAATGTTATCCGGAACGTGTTCGGGTGTTCACGTGCTCAAGTGTTCACGTTGAGGTGACTATTGACGATCGTTCCGGCAGCATAACCACGGTGATAGTGTTTTCCACAGGTGATCTGCATTACCTGAACACATCGCACCTAGTTCTTGCTTACTCCAGGTTCACGATTCAAGAATTCGTCATACAGATCAGTCTGCCGTGTATTCATCGGCATGAGCCAACCATCTATGAACACGTGCCTGATCTGTGTTTTGGTTTCAAAGGGATCGCCATCTGAAACGAACAGTGTTGCATTCTTTCCTTTTTCGAGTGAACCCAACTGTGCGGATACGCCAAAGATCTCGGCTGAAACGATAGTGATCGCCTTCAATGCCTCTTCTTTTCCCATACCATATGTTGCCGCGAATCCAGCGTGGTAGAACAAATTGCGAACGTTCTCCGTCTCGTTTGTTTTGAGTGCGACCTTAACACCAGCTTTCTTCAACAAACCGGGATTGGCATAAGGCTTATCATAACGATCATAGTCCCTTGAAGGATTGACCAGCACCGGACCAGCTACCACAGGCACGTTGGCTTTCGCTATCTCACCAGCCACACGCCATCCTTCGGCAACACCTGTAAGGACAGGCCTTTTGATCTGCCGCTCCTGGATCCATTTCAAAGCCGCGAGTATATCCTTTGCTGCGTTAGCTTCGATCATCACGGCTTTCTCTCCGCGTACTGCCGGTAACAACGCCTGCAATTCAGGATAGTACTTCTGAGTTTTTGTAGCAGAATCAATTTTGTAATACTGAACAGCCTTGTCCCAGGTATCATTCAATTGGGCGAGCGACTTCTCATTCGCCTTCTTGATCTCATCATCTGTGCGCCGATCGAAGAAACCACGACGGCCGGTAGACGGAAAGTTGATCACAACACCTTCGAATCCGGCGTACATCTGATCCGGCACATAGCCATGAAGATTGACCAACGCAGCTTGTCCGGGCATCATACCGCCATCAGGATTAACGATCACGGTTGTTACACCACTTACCCTGGTTACGGGTATGATAGGTGTATTCGGATTGATGGCCGTAAGTGCTCTCATTTGCGGAATGACCTGACCGCTCTCGCGTTCGTCACTTGCCTGATCTACCTGTCCAAATTCAACTAAACCAGTGTGCGTTCCACCATCGATGGCCCCGGGATAAATCCAAAGACCCTGGCAGTTGATGGTTGTTGCGCCTTGTGGTGGTGTGATGTTCGTTCCAATGTCGGTGATCTTACCGCCGCTGAGTACGATCGTTCCGTTGTTGATCACACCGTTCGTAACAGTTTGGATCGAGGCGTTCGTGAGCACGTACACACCAGATTTTGCTTTCTGAACTTGCGACCATGCGGGAATCGAGCCAACGGCAATAAATGCAGCAATTAGATATTTTAATTTCTTCATGGTCGTACTCATTTATTATCAGTTCCGAAAAAGCTTTCAAAATTCAAATCTGCTCCGCGCATACAATTGTCATGGTGGCGCTCGCTTTCGCGGAGGTTAACTACGTCGATCGACACCTTGGGATCTACCGAGAGGCGCATGTCGTCGGGATCTTTCTCGCGATCAAAGCGAACCATTCCATCCACGATCGTAACCATTGGTATGGCGTAGATCGACAGGGGATGGTTTTTGAAAATTGCCACATCACCGTCTTTTCCAACTTCAAGCGAACCAATCCTGCTGTCGACGCCAAGTTGTTTGGCCGGATTGATAGTAATGAGCGCCAACGCTTCATCATCTGTCAGCCCTCCATACTTCTGCGTCTTCCCTGCTTCATGATAAAGGTGACGGATCAACTCTCCTGAGTCAGAGTTGATTGACGTTACGACACCGTTCTTCGAAAGTATCGCGGCATTGTAAGCTGTTGAGTAGTATACTTCAAGCTTGTATGCCCACCAGTCTGCAAATACCGACGCCATAGCGCCATACGCCGCGAGTTCGGGAGCCACTTTAAATCCTTCGTTCGTATGCTGGAACACGATGCGTTTCACACCAAAGTCCTTGCAAACACGCAATAACATGTTGATCTCGTCGGCACGGTAGCTGTGGCAATGAACGATAATATCGCCTTTAATAATGTCTGCCATGGTTTGCAGGCGAAGACTGTATGCTGGCGGGGCACCACGGAAACCTTTCGCCTGTTTATCCTTATTGTATTTGTCCCACGCTTCCATGTACTCTTTGCCCTCAGAGAAAGCCTTGCGGATCACAAACTCTACACCCATCCTCGTAGAGGGCTGCTCATTGTTACGTCTTCCATGGTTGGTTGGATTTTCGCCCAGCGCGAACTTGATCGTACGTGGAGCGTTCTCCATTTTGATCTGCTCCGGATCTGTCAGTCCCCACCGGTGCTTCAATGTTTCTGATTGACCGCCTATCGAGTTTGCAGATCCATGCAGTGCGTGTGAAACGGTAACACCACCCGCAAGGGCCTGGTAAATATTGATATCGAACGGATCAACAACGTCGCCTGTAAAGACTTCGGGGGTGATCGCATTGGTCGCTTCATTGATCGCACTCAAACCGACGTGAGAGTGTGCGTCGATAATACCGGGCATGACAAACATACCAGTAGCATCAATCACCCGCACACCTGCCGGGACAGCAATTCCTTTTCCGATCTGTGCGATCTTGCCATCGCGTACAAGAACATCCGTAGCTTCAAGCGTGCCTTTAGTAATGGTAATCACTGTACCATTCCTGATCAGCAGACTGCCTTTCGTTGCTTGTGCCGCCAGGTTGAACTGAACTGCAACCAGCAGCACGATGATATATATTCTCTTCATGATTATTTGGGGTCTTTCTTACCTTCAACAGGGAAACTACCGAATGAACCAGCACTGACGGAACCTTTAAATGTGTCGCCATCAACAGTTACGTCCACCTCTACATCGATGTTTTGGTTGCCACCCATCGTGAATACGTACTTGTACTTCAGGTTCGTGCCATCTACTTCAACTGAGGTGAGATCGACGGGATTAGGCATCATGCCACCGGAAACTTTTCCACTGTAATTATTTCCGTCTTTAGTGAAAGTCACGGTCGACTGATTTTTGCCATTCGGGGTGTCTGCGGTTACGCTCCAGGAGCCGGTCACATCAACTTTGGCGTTGGCGTCGCCTTTCTTCTCGGCTGGTGTCATCTTGAACGGCTGTCCATCAATAAATACATACTTCACCTTTGCTTTTTCATTGAAGTATGGTTTATCGCTGATGACGAGGTTGGCGATCTTTCCATTGTCAATGGTACCTAACCTGTCGGACATGCCGAGTATCTCTGCCGGGTTTACCGTTAAGGCAGCCAGGGCCGCATCTTCGCTGAGACCTGCCTTCACCATTCGCCGAAGGTTGGTGGCGATGTTGGCGGGTTTCACGTCCAATGCTGAGAACCCGAACCTGATGCCTGCCTGCTGGAACACAGCCGCCTGCGACTCATACTTTTTCGTAAACTCTTCTTTGCGACCTTCGAGTGCCGCCTTCTCGGCGGCCGTCATGCCTTCCGGCGATTTCTTTCCTGCCTGTCCGGCAGGCTGGTCTCCTTTCTTATCATCTTTTTTTACTTCTTCAGGTAGATCAAGACTCAACAACACGCGGGCATTGGCAGCCTTCAACTTAGCAATCGCGTCCCATCCTTCTTTCACATCCGATACAACAACGGAGAAGCCAAGGTCGGACTGGAGTTGTAACACACGTTGCACATCGAGGATCTTCTCTGCTTTAAATAAGACCGGCACCTTCTTATCGATGACGGGATAAAATGCTTCCAACACACGATCAGTGGCCGGTCTTTCCAATCCAGTGCGATTGGCAGCGTACAACCCTTCATACGTATGCGACAATGCAGCCTGGCGATAGAGATCTCTCCACTTCGCCATGATACCGAGGATTGTGCCGGGGTAAACTCCCTGGTTTGAAGTTAATTCTGAATACAATGAAGACCTGGTGACCAACACCACCTGATCGGCTGGTTTACCACTCAACTGAATAACTGCGGCAGCGCCTGGAAGCAGCACGCCGAACGGCACAACTTGCGCTGTAGTAAAACCGACGGACCGCATCTCCTCAATTGCCTTATCTGTTGCTATGAGATGATTGCGAACATCTTGCTGGGGAGTGATGCCTGCGCGTTCCGGTGGCGGGTTACCAGGATTAGCGAGACGCTCACGGTTGCCTTCCTCTTTTGGTTTGCTAACGCCGGTTCTCGAAAGACCATCGATAAAGCCAGCGTAGACAAACATCGAATCGCCTTTGATCACTACCGCTCCCGCAGGAACTGCAATGCCTTTACCGGCGGCCTGGATCAGTCCGTCTTTAATCACCAGCGTACCACCCTCGACCTTCCGGCCGGGCGCCTGAATTATGGTGACGTTTGTGATCGCGTAAGTTCTTGAAACCGGTGCAAGTTCTTTTTCTTCAGCTGGTGGACGCCCTTGCTGCGCCATTGTTGCACCTGGAATCAGTGCCGAAAGAACCAGGACCCGAAATGCATTTCGCATGGTCCAGGCAGAAAACCTTTTCATCATCATCAGGTCTGTGTTTAGGATGGCGGGAAGGTAATAAAGATTTGATACCGTAAGGGCGAGGGAGTTATACCAATGGTTGAATAACGGGTTTAAACTTAATGTGGTCACGGTCTTAGCCCTGGTCCTAGTCCCGGGTCCGGGTCCTACGCTAAGGCGGACCCCGGACTTCGGACGAGGACCAGGACTGAATTGTCGCGATTCAGTACATCCAATCCGCATTTGGCTACACAACGGTTGCCGGGGACGAATCCGGTTGGCACTTTTACCGTGTACTATACTAAAAAAGTACAATTATGAACCGGGTTGGCACACTCCTCTTAACACTCCTTATACTCAGCTTCAACACTGAAGCACAGGAGTCCAGTAGTTCATCATCTTCCACGAGATCGAGCCGAAGTAATAACACGATCCGGATCAGTCACAATAATGGCTATCAGAACTTTAATGTCGAAATGCGTGGAAAGATAGAGGTCACAGACGATGACAAGGATATTAAAAGTATGTCGTCGGACGGCTACCTGGAAATAACCAAGACAGTTTTTGGTAGTCGCCGGACACTTGTTATTACCCCGCAGGCGGGTGGGCTGAAGCGCGAATATTATGAAGGTCGCACGTCACTGCCCTATGAACCTGAGGGAAGAAAGTGGCTGGCTGAGATCATGCCCGACTTACTTCGTTCTACTACGATTGCCGCCGAAAGCAGGGTGAACAGATTTTACCGCCAAGGTGGTGTGAATGCTGTGATGACCGAGATCGAGGCCATGGAAAGCGACTACGTAATAGAACATTATGCTTCCGTTCTCCTGAAAGTTAGCGGTGTTCAGGCGAAAGATTATGCCAACATTATCAAACGCTTTGCTGAAGCGGTTGATTCCGACTATTACTTGTCAGAATTTCTTCAGAAGGGACTGGATAAGTTCCTGACCAACAAAGATGCGACCAACGCGGTATTCGCGGCCTGTGCGAACATGGATTCCGACCATTATCAAACCCAGGTGATCAAGGATGCGCTCCGAAGTCAACCCATCTCTTTGGAAAGTATTAAGATCATTCTGACTGCATCCGATAAAATGAGTTCGGATCACTACAAAACTGAAGTGCTCACCACGTTGTTGAAACAACCTAATCTGAATGATCAGATCATATCGGAAATGGTAAATGCAACAAAGACACTTGAATCAGACCATTACAGAACAGTTGTATTGAAACGTGCATTGGACATGAATGGATTATCGACTACATCCTACCAGCGTGTGCTTGAGTCAGTGAAAGAATTTGATTCAGATCACTACAAGACCGAAGTCCTCACTGATCTTTTGGCGAACAAACTTCCTACGGAGCAAGTATTCAATCTGGTGAATCTCAGTAACTCGATCGATTCAGACCACTATCTTACCGTTGTATTCAAGGAGGTATTCAAAAAGCAGGATCTGAGCGATGAAGCCTTCAAATCATTGGTAGACCGCGCCGGTGAAGTAGATAGCGATCACTACGCTTCCGTGATTTTGAAAGCAGCCCTCGATCTTGAGAATCTCAACGAGCAGAAAGTGATCAGCATTCTCGGTGCGGCAACGCGTATCGACTCTGACCACTACATTACTGAAGTGCTTGTTGAAGCGGCGTCGATGGTAAAGGGTGGTAGTAACGCCGTTAAGGAAGCGTACCGGAAAGCTGCAAAAGGAATCAACTCCGAGACATACTATGGCCGCGCGCTAAGAGCCATCGAATAATGAAATTCCAGGTCGTTCATCGGGCTTCTGCATCAAAGCAAAGCCCGATGTTTTTTACATCTCCTGATCACCGATTACAACCCTCCGTTTTTTAGTAGATTGTTGTTTCATGAACTCTGTTACACCAGGTGCGGGATTGGAAGTAATGCGCAGGTACACAATCCTCGCATTGGTATGCGGAGCACTGGGTATCCTCTTCCACATTTATCTTTCCTACAGCGAATTGGGGTACCTGCCGGCATTGAAGACCTCAATGAAAGGCTATTCCCTTGCGATTCTCGTGACGGTCGTTTGCGGGCTGCTGGCTTTTCAGATCGATCAGCTCCTGGACAGGCTCATCCAATGGAAGACTTCGTTCCTCGTCCGGTTCCTCTCCGGGTTTGTCGCCAACGTCCTTGTTTGTCTTACCCTGGTGGCCTTAAGTTCTATCTATCTCTTCAATTCGTCCCCGGAGAGCACATTGAAAGCCGCTATCCTTTTCATTATTACCATCTTCATCTACGAGATCTTCTACGGTTGGTATTACTCGTACAGGTATTATGCTATAACGCAGGTTGAAGGCATTCGCCTCGAGCGACAACAACTGGAACTTCAGTTCGAATCACTAAAAAACCAGATCAGCCCACATTATCTCTTTAACTGCCTTAACACCATTTCATCGTTACTCTATAAAGACAGCCACATGGCCGAAGAATTTATCCGGCGGATGGCGGACACCTTTCGGTATGTGCTATCGAACCAGAAACAACAGCTGGTTCCGTTGAGAAATGAGATCGAATTTGTGAAGGCATATTATTACCTGCTGCAGGTCCGCTACGAGCATCACCTGCGCCTCGAGATCAACCTGCCAAAATCAATTCTGGATACAGTCATTCCTCCACTAACTATCCAGATCCTGGTGGAGAATGCTGTCAAGCATAACCAGATATCGAAAGAATCGCCATTGCTCGTTTATGTGTCCGCACAGGACAACACGCGCATACTTGTGATGAGCACAAAAACAACGACGCTTACGCCAGCTCATAGTTTCAAGATAGGGTTGGATAACATCAGGGCCCGTTACCAGTTTTTTACCAATGAAAAGGTCATCATAAAAGATGAGGAAAAATTCATCGTTCAATTGCCTGTGATCCGGAACGCAGCTTCCGGTGGACGAAAAACTTCAAAGCAACCGGAAGCATGAGGAAGATCTTTATTCATCAGCCGATCTTCCGTATTTGCGCGCCGCCGGTGTTCGGGCTACTCTCCTACCTTCTTATCCTGTTGATCAACAACTCCGTTTCGGGGCTGGCCAAACTTTTCAGCAACCAGGAACTTTACGTGTGTATTGCACTCGGCTACATTTCCTCCGAAACATTGAGGTTAAGTATCAGGATCATCGAACGTCGCGGGAAAGATTGGACCATACAGCGCCGCATCATGCTTCAGATCATCATTAGTTTGTTGGCAGCAATCGGGATGGTAGCATTATCGATTAGCGCCTATTTCAATTTTGCTATTGGGTTCAGTATTGGCCGTCACGAACTCAATATGTTCCTGGTGATCTTCGGCAGCCTCGGATTGCTGTACAACCTGCTCTATTTCAGTCATTTTTATTTGCAGCGCGAAAACATTACGCAACTCGACATCGAACGAAAACTGCAGGAGAAGGTTGAAGCCGACTTCATTAGCTTCAAAAGTGAGATTAATCCCGACTTATTGTACGAGAGCCTCGAGAACCTGATCCTTACCATTCATCACAACACTGATCTTGCAGAAGAGCAGATTGATTACCTCGCAGGCATTTACCGCTACAGCCTGGTGAACAGACAAAAAGAATTGATAAGTCTTGAAGAAGAGCTCCACGTAGCCGAACATCTTCTTCAGTTACTAAACTTCCGTCACCAGGGTCACCTGAATTTATTTTCGGACATCCATAATCAGTCGGAGATCTTCCTTATCCCTGGTTCCTTGATGGTTTCTATCGACACAATCGTTCGCAATACATTGATCTCACCAAAAGCCCCACTTGTGATACGGCTTTATATCGAAGAAGAAGACGATTACCTCGTACTTCAGCACACCCTGAATGAAAAATTGATGTTGCACCACGAGAGCCTAAGCGCTTTCGCGAGATTGCAACGTTCATATTCATTCTTCAGCGACAAACCATTTGTGCAGGTGAAGGCCGGACGTGAGAACTTTATTAAATTTCCATTGATCCGCGTTACTAACGAACTTGCAACAGAAGAGAAATGAGTTCAACACTTTCCATGCGCGTACTGATTGTCGAGGATGAAACACCCGCGGCTGAAAAGCTTGAACGCTACCTCCAGAAGTATAGTGCTACGATCAAGGTGATCGACAAGCTTCCTTCCGTACAAGAGGCGGTGGAATGGCTGGCGAACCGGCAACATGAAGTCGATCTCATTTTTATGGACATCCAGCTCAAGGATGGATTGAGCTTCCAGATCTTTCAATCTGTAAAGATCATTAAACCCGTGGTCTTTATCACAGCCTACAACGAGTATGCGCTCGACGCGTTCAAAGTGAACGGCATTGATTACCTGTTAAAACCAGTGACATTCACGGACCTCTCGGCGAGCCTGAAAAAACTGGAGTCGCTCAGCGAGCAGCTTCAATGGAGTGAAACGCGGAGTGAGCAGGTAGCAACCATCTTTGAACAACCTTCAAAGACCTACAAGAACAGGTTCATGGTGAAGCTTGGCGACCACATCCGGTCGATCACGTCAGATCAGATCAGCCTCTTTTTTGCCGACGGTCGCGATGTATACCTGATCACCAATCAACTTCGCAAGTTCATCATCGACTACACACTCGAAAGCCTGGAGGAGGTACTTGACCCAAAAATATTCTATCGGGTTAACCGCTCTTACATTCTCAATATCTCAGCTATCCAGGATGTGATCGTGTATTCCAACAGCCGTTTGAAGATCACGCCCAACATCAAGTGGGAAGGCGAGATCATCGTAAGCCGTGAAAAAGTAAGCGAGTTTAAGGAATGGTTTGATGGAGCACACTAAAGTGTTCACGTGTTCACGTTGGTCTTACAGCCCGTGCACACCCAACAACCGAAATTGCAATTCGTGAGGACAGCAAATTCCTGGACCTTGAACACCTGAACACGTGAACACTTAGTAATCACATTCATCCATCCCGATTGGCTGTCCCGGAGGAGGCGCAAGCAGCGGTTCGGTTTTGAATTCAGCGGGTTCATCGCGCAATCTGGAAATTGATGCAGCGAGGTACTGGTAAAAGGCTTTCCACTCTTCCGGCGCGGCAGCAGCACGTTGGGTGAGCCACACCTGGTACTGCGATAGCTTAAAGGTTGTGATCGCCTTTGTAGGCGCTGATGCATTATTGTGCAATGCAAGCTTCGCCAGGTTAACGAATAACGCGTAGTCGATGGCCATCTGCACGGCGCCTTCGTATCCACCTTTCGGCGACGCCTTCCAGGTTGCAGTTACCAGTTTATCCAAAACACTTTCGAGACTGGGCAAGCGCGCATCGCGTGAATGATGCTCGAACATACGGTTAGCCCTCGCAGGGTGAAGGATCATTGCAAATGTCATGTCCGACGCCGTTTCAGCAATCGCCAACGGATCGAACACCAGGTCGGTGCGGGTCTTGATCACTTCGCGATGCCGGTCGTATCCCAGAGGCCGGGGTGGCAATTGGCGCAACAAGCCTTCCGGGATCAGTAGTGCAGCAGGCTCCACGGTTTTCAACAGCGCATCAAGTGCTTTCAACTCCTGCTGAGGTGTGAGCAACTCCACAACAGGTTGGCCGTCGCCTCGCATGGCGTAGCGATAATTTACACCACCCAATAACTTCGAGGCTGCCTCTACCTGGTAACGATGAAAAAAATACATCGGTACCAATGCTTCTTCCAGTAAAGCCATCGGTGTTCCCGGTTTGATATTGCGTTCTCCAAAATTTTTCAACGCTAGTGCACGCACATCCAACACCCGTAACAATTCGTCCGCTGGATCCTTCCCATTGTCCCAGAGGTGCGCGTAGGGATGAGCACCACCTTGCGGGCGGGCATCCTGGTCGGAAAGGAAAGTCAGTCCCGCTTTTAATGAATTCTGGATGATATCATTGAGCGCTTTGGTTTCGTCGGTACCCGCAGGGAAATCCTGGTAACCCCATGTGATCGCAACTTTATCGAATGCTCCGATCTTGTCATCGTAAGCAGCGCTGAGATCGATAGCTCCATTGGTGATCTTTGCAACGGGATGAGGATAATCCATCACCGAGGAAAAATTCTCGGTGCTTGAAGAGTAGGCGTGCGAAAGGCCAATGGTATGCCCCACTTCATGCGCGGCCAGTTGACGCAGGCGCGCCAATGCCATTTTCTCCATCTCCGGCGATACCGGCTTTCCATCTTCATAAGGCGCCAGCAAGCCCTCGGCAATCAGGAAATCCTGACGGACACGGAGCGATCCAAGGGTAACGTGACCTTTGATGATCTCACCGGTGCGTGGATCGGTGACGGACGCGCCATACGACCAGCCTCTTGTTGAGCGGTGTACCCAGTTAATAAGGTTATACCTAACATCCATCGGGTCTGCATCAGGTGGAAGCACTTCAACGCGGAATGCATCCTTGTAACCTGCCGCTTCGAACGCCTGGTTCCACCACCGCGCCCCATCCATCAATGCTGACCGGATAGGCTCGGGTGCGCCTGGATCCATATAATATATAATAGGCTCCACTGGCTCGCTCATCGCCGCGCCAGGATCTTTTTTCTGCAAGCGGTGTCGGTTGATCACGCGCTTTTCCAAAGGTTCGCTGATTGGTGTGGCATAGTCAGCATAACTGAGAGAGAAATAACCGGCGCGCGGATCAAATATCCTTGGCTTGTAATTGTTGTCGGGAAGCTGAACAAAGGAGTAATGCTCCCTCACGGTGACGCTTTGTGGTGCGGGTGTAACACTTCGAATAAACTCTCCCATTTGCTGGCTGGTGGTAAATGTGAGTGTCACCTCTACCTCTGTGTTGAGTGGAAAGTTCTTCATGCGTTCACTGTAAAACGCAGAGCGTGACTTATCCAGGGAATACGTTCCTTGTTGCGCGCCGCGGAGCCGGCCCACGACATCATGAATATCCTGAAGGAAAAAATCCGTGGCGTCGACCAGCACTTTGCCGCCGTCCTCAGCGGCAACGGTAAATCCCCATGTAATTGATTGAGCAAACGCTTCCTCTACCGATTTTCGTTCGGCAGCGTTATTGCTCACGGCCCTGAAGTAGTAATTCGATTCAACAAGGAAAATTTTCGGCCCGCGACGATTGAATTTCACTATTCGTTCGCGACCCAGCTGGTTCCTGTCGAGACCGATGTCGTTCGATCCTACTGCGGCTGTTAGCCCTGTTACCATCAGAAATTCAGTATCAAACTTGTCGATCACCAGAAAGACTTTGTCCTGTTTTTCATCGTGGTAGTACTCGATGAAGCCGGGCAGCTTTTTCATGCCCGAAACTTTTTGTTCGATGGTACTGCCTGCCGGCGTTGTCTGGGTATTGTTTGAAGTAACGGGTGCAGGTTCCTCTTTTTGTTTTTTCCTTTGGGCGTATGAGACACCGGAGATCAGTAATAAGAGAGCTAGCAGGAGACGGGTGCGCATGGGGTACGTTTTTCCCAAAAGCTAAAGATTCCGGTCTGGATTGACAACGGGAATGATTTGGAGATCTGGCAGCGCATATGAATCGTCTCACGCAGAGAGGCTGAGATAAATGAGACGCTGAGAAAATCAGAACTTAAATATCGCCTTTTGAGATGCATTCTCT
>WUUC01193424.1_pt1 | contig 12507 bp, 15 predicted proteins | sample 6278441 | NCBI WGS metagenome assembly WUUC01 (sample SAMN13675441, study PRJNA597444) | soil metagenome | isolation source: soil | place: USA: Washington | collected 2017-10 | reverse complement strand
GATTGCCGACGACGAGGAGCTTCCAGAGGCCCGGAGCGCTGTCGCTGAAGTCGTTTCCTGGCTAGCCCATCATGGCGTCAGAGCCGATGCGAAGGTGGCGCTGCCGAGCAGGGCGAACGCCTCGCAACTTGAGGCGATTGCCTGCGACTGGGGGCCGACCTGCTGGTCGCCGGGGCCTATGGTTACACCCGGCAGGGCCAGTGGGTTCTGGGCGGCGTCACGACCCAGCTTCTCGCCGGCGATCGTTGCGCGCTCGTTGCCCACTAGACGTGGCACGGAAGGTTCTCGTGCCGTTGCGCGTTTCTCGCCAGGGACGCTCGTTCGGACGAGTTCTGTTGGCGATGGTTTGCGCCGTCATGGCGTCGGGTTGCGGCATTACGGACGGCCAACCACCGCTACTTCCAGCCAGTCAGGCTCAGGCACGCCAGGCAACGTCGGATTCCCACGCCGCACCCTCGGCCTGGGCAAGCCTGAGGCCTGCGATTCCTTCACAAGGGAAGGCCATTGTGGTCCATATCCCATCCTTCGAACTGATTGCGCTGGAGGACGGTGGGCCCGTGTTGCGCAGCCGCGTGATTGTCGGGCGGCCGGCGACGCCGACCCCGGAATTGCTGTCCTCAATGCTCTCCGTCAGGTTCAATCCCGCCTGGATGCCCACCCCATCGATGGTGCGCAACGAGGGCGCACGTTACGTTCCACCTGGGGTAAATAACCCGCTTGGTCAGCTCCTGTTCGAGCTCGACAACGACCTGCTCATTTTCCTGCACGACACGAACGACAAGGCCCTGTTCGATCGGCCGCAACGGGCCCTCAGCCACGGTTGTGTGCGCGTAGAGCAAGCGCGGCCACTGGCTGCCTGGGCGCTTGGCCTGTCGCTGGCTGATATTGAGGCCCTGATCGCACGCAAGGCGACCTATTCCGTTCCTCTGCCAACGCCCATTCCGGTCTATCTCAGTCACACACGCTTGCCCGACTAACGACGCAGGGTGCGGCGTTGTCGGACATCCGTGCGGACGCTAGCCGGGTGCATGGACGAGCGTCATGCAGGACTATTCGGACGCATCCGGTCGATGCTCTTGAAAGCTCGCCGCGCATGGTCGACCAACTCGCCGTCGGTGGGATGGTCCATGGCGCCGGTTCCGACTAGGTTGTTTCTGAGCGATGGCAGGTGCCGGTCGACGTGCTTGAGCAGCTCCTGCTTGGCGCCGGACGGGCCGACCAACAGCCATTCGCTCGTGCCCTGCAGGGCGTCTTCTATGTGCTGGAAGAAGCTCGCGTCGAGTGACATGTGTCCCGATCCGATCACGCCTGCCTTGTGGTGAACCTGACGGAATGGATTGTGCGCCCTGATGCGGTCAGTCTCCACGTCCCCCGCATTGAAGCGGAAGATGCGAGCCTCCTTGGAGTCCATCCAGACGATTGCGTGATTGTGGGTCATTCCTGCTCCATCGCGTTGCTGGGCTGAGCATTCCCGTCTTTCGCCCAGTTCAAGTTGATGCAGGTCAAGAGCCCTGTCGGATCGGGTCTAGATTATCGCGTTTGATCTGGATCAGGGGGTCGTGACGGCTCGGCCTCAGGCTGGGTGCGCTTTGAAGGAGCCGGGCATGATCTCGATCGGAAAAAGCGATGTCTGGAATTCCGACTTGTGGCACAGCCGGGAAGGGGGCGCTTGAAGCCTTCATTGAACTTGCTGTGCGCTGGTTCGATTCCCAGCTTGCCGTTCGGGTTAGTACCCGTGCCTTTGATCTAACTCATACCGTCACTGGGTTGGGCGGGCTTTCTTGTTTCGAGAAAGGTGGCGGCTTCGCAAGAACGGTTGGATCAGGACGGTTCTCGTTATGGCCATTTCCCGTGAGAGCTTCGGCATCGCGATGGGCAGGAGGGTCCGCGCGGCAACCCGCTCGGCCGCGACGTGCAGCGTCTTCCTGCTGGTGCCGGCGCTGGCTCTTGCCGCAGCCGAAATCCGGGCTCAGTCGTGCGAGGTCGGGGAGCCGGATTCGCTGCAGATCAACTGGACGGCACCGTGCCAGGACGGCAGCTGGGACCTTGATCCGCAGGCCGGATGCCGGTTGTCGGATTGGCGCCCCGACCCAGAGGATACCGCGACATGGTCGGGCGCCTGCCGGTCGGGGCGGAAGGAAGGTCGCGGCGTCGTTCAATGGTACGAGCACGGCCGCCCGATCGATCGCTTCGAGGGCGTCTTCCGACGCGACACCCGGGAAGGGTTCGGTCGCTATGACTGGCCGGCCGGCCAGCGATACCAGGGTACCTACCTGGCCGGCCTGCCGAATGGACAGGGCGCCGTGACCATCGACGGCGCTTCGTACGCCGGCACCTGGCATCGTGGCTGCTTGGCGCACGGCGACAAGCGCATCGCCATCGGCGTTCCGCTCAGCACCTGCGGTGGCGGCCATTTTGCGGGAAACAGCCAATGAGCAAGCTGCCGAAACCGGTAGGCCACTTCGAGGAGGCACCGCTGCTCGATGCGGCCGCCGATCACCGCTCGCTGCTGCTGTGGCGAGGAATGGCAGCAATCGCCTTTGCCTTCCTCGCCTTCTTTTGGCCGAGGCTCACCGTCCTTGGTCTGACAATCCTGTGGGGCGGCTACTCCTTCGTCGACGGCGTTCTTGTCCTGACTGGCGCGATCAGGGGGAAGGCCGGCACCCCGCGGGCGTTGCTGAGCTTGATCGGACTCGCGGGCATTGCCTGCGCCGGCGCCGTGCTGGTCGCGCCCGATGAGGTCGCCCGGCACTTGGTCGCAATCATTTCCACTTGGGCGATCTTCACCGGTGCGACGCAGCTGTGGGCGGCGCTGAAGCTGCGCGAGGCAGTCGACGGAGACTGGATCCTGGCCCTCGACGGAACCGGCGCGATCCTTTTCGGGGTGGCCCTGGCCTCTTGGCCGCGGCTGGAACTGGTGCCTTTGGTGTGGTCGACCGGATGGTTCGCGGCGCTGCTCGGGAGCCTTTTCCTGGCCGTAAGCCTTTGGCTCGGTAGGCCGCGTTGAGCAGCTGGCAGTTTGTTTCCGGCTCCCGAACGCCGGTCATCCCCGGGGGCCGACGACGAGGACCGGACAGGGAGCGTGGCGCATCACAGTTTCAGCAACGCTGCCAACCAGGGCCCTCGTGATGCCGCGCCGACCATGGCTGCCGATCACGATAAGGTCGGCCTGCCACTCCTTCGCTGCCTTGATGATCTCCGGTCCGGGCGATCCGTGGGGGATGAAGCCGAGTGCGTGGGCGTCAGCCTGCAAGTGAGCGCGGAAATCGGCCACCAAACGTGCCGCATCTTGCTTGGCCGCGATAACAAGGTCGTCCGCCGCGATCCCCGCTTCGGGGTCGAGAATCAACGCTGGATCGACGACATGGATCAAGGCGACTTGGGCACGGAGCGAGCGCGCCAGATCCATGCCAACATCGGCGGCGCGAGCCGCGATCGGATCTTCGTCGATGGCGATAAGTACCTTCTGGATGCTCATCCTGCCCTCCGACTGCGCGGTGCGCCCGGTTAATGCATCATCAGCACTGGCCGATCGCCATTCTCGAGAAAATATTGAGTGCACCCGCCAAAAATTGTCTCTCGCATTCGGCCATGGCCATACGCTCCCATCACGACCAGTCCGGCATCATATTCGGCAATGGCCTGCTGAAGGCGGACTTCGACCGGCCGATCATCGGCAGGCAACCATCGGGTCTCAGCGTCGATCCCGTTCCACTGAATCCGCTTCGCCAGATCATTTACGGCCTCGGGCGGACCCCTATGGTTATCGTCCGTTCCCAGGAGCACAACTCGGGGGATCGCTTTCAAAATGGGCATAGCGATGGCTAGGGCGCGGGCTGCCTCAGGTGTCTCCTTCCAACACACCACTGCGGTCTTGATCGACTCCTGGTGCACGTGCTCAGGCGCGATCAGTACAGGCCGTCCGCTCTCGAGGAGCAATTGTTCCAAGAGGTCCCACGGCAATCCGTTGCTTCGTGCGGCGCGGCCCACCACGACGAGATCGTTGTGTCGGGCACGGAGCAGTATTGGCGAAGCCGCTGCTTCCGGCTGCTCCTCGGACCAGGACCCGCATACGACTCTTTGGCTCACGCCGACTGGGGAGGTCGTCAGTGGAACGCCTTCGCGTGCGCAGAACTCTTTGAAATGGCGTAACGAGGCTGCGGACCTAGCTAACGCTTCGTTGTTCAGCGCATCAAGTGCTCCTGTCAAACCCGCACCTCTCGCGAATCCCAAGTGCGGTGTATTGCTGGCCGCTTCAGCTTGAGAGATGCGGATATGAAGAAAGTCCAGATGGGCACCGAGCGGCTTTGCTACAGCAAGCGCGCTTGCGAACACTTGCTTGTCGGTCTTGCTTCCACCTGTCAGCACTAGGATCGTACGCATGCTTTGAACCCCGCGAATGAGAGTTGGTTAGTCTAGGGCGGGCTGCACAGGACAGTGTTGATCTGCGTCAATGGACCTGGCTCAGCGGCTGGTCGCTCTCGGGCTTGAACAGCCCGACATTCAGGAAGCGTTCTTTGGAGAACGTGTTGAGCGCCGCAGCTCGAGGCGGAGTGCGCTGCATTCTGAGATCGGCCAGAATTCGGCCGCGCCCTGCTCATGCCGTGGCTGCGTTTGGAGCCAGACGCTGAGGCCGTTTCTGTATCGCGGCGCCGGCTTCGATGTCGTGTGGCTGCAATAGCCAGCTGTGGCGTTTATGGGCGCCCCTGTTACTCGGCCTGGGAATTTTACGATTCCACAGAGTTACCGTTCAAAGCTAATAGCGGAGACTTCTCGCGCTCCGGCCGGCCTTGGTATGGCATGGATCCGATGATCGCGGTCGCAGGCTCCTGCAGGCACTGCGCCGCGTGCTCTGCGTTGATTGCCTGACCGGCCAGCTCCGGCCCGACTAGATCGCTCTGGTGCGGCTGACGCGCGGCGCGCACGCTGCCCGGCGATATGGACTTGGCGAGCGACGCCTCTCGATGCCGTCCAGTACTATGACGAACTTGTCCAGGGCGACTGAACATCGCCGCCAAAAAAGGCAGTCCACTTTGATCTACGTCATGTTGGTTCAGTCGAGCATCCTTAGGGTTCCAACATGGTCAAGCCGTGGACCCTTATGGTGATCCTGTCGGGTGCGCTTTGTACGGAAGGCGGCCGAGCTGCAGACGCACAAAGCTATGAGGCGTTCTACAGGAAGTGCTACGACAACGCCGATTCTGATCAAGTGATTGTAAGCTGCACGGCTGTCATCTCGCGAGGCCTTGCTGAAAAGAGTGATCTGGCTACAGCTTACAAGAATCGTGGCAACGCATACGACGAACAGGGTCAATATGCCCGAGCGCTGGAGGACTTTGGCCTAGCCATCGAAACGAATCCGCAAGATGCAGACGCCTTCAATAGTCGCGGTACGACATACATTGCGTTGCAACGCCACGACCTAGCAGTCCGAGACTTTGATCAGGCAGTCGGTCTCAATCCAGCGAGCCCAATAGCCCTTGGCAACCGGTGCTTCGCAAAGGCCGTCTTGGGTGACCTTGAGCAAGCCTTGAGAGATTGTAACGATGCACTCCACATCAAGCCCAACTATGCCGGAGCCTATGTTCCTCGTGGTCTCGTTTACATGAAACTGAAACGCCACGACGCCGCCATTGCGGACTACACCGCGCATCTTCGGATCCGACCCGACGATCCGCATGCGCTTTTCGGCCGTGGCATTGCTCGGTACATGAAAGGTGACGTGCGGGGCGGTGACGGCGATATGGTGGCGGCAGCGTCAATTAAGCCAGATGTTGCCGACCACATGGCCAAGCTTGGGATCACACTGCGAGACCTCAGATAGGATCGCTACTTGAAGCATTCCGAATCGCGATGAACCTAGCAGCCAAGATCATGGGGGCTTGGGATCAAACGCATGGGTTGCGCTCAGGGTTGCACGGCCGCGGGAGCCTCTTGCAACGCATTCCCGATGCGCGCGAAAGCGATGAGCGGGCGGCCGGACAGGTCGAGCGCGCCTCGCAGATTCTTCGTCGGCTGCGCACCTTCATTAAAAAAGGCGAGCCAGAGCTCCAGGCCGAGGACATCGCCAAGTTGATCGAGGAAGGCAGTGCCATCGCCCTGGTGGGCGCACGTGAGCGGGGGTGACGGTGCACTTGCGCGCCGCGCCGCGGCTCCGGCCTGTTTTTGTCGACAAGATCCAGATCCAGCAGGTGATTGAAAACCTGATGCGCAATGCTATTGAGGCGATGGACCAGTGCCCGCGGCGCGAAACTTGCTGTCGAAGCCGAACTGGCGGCAGGCGCCGATCAGGTCGTCGTCCGCGTCATCGACACCGATCCCGGCCTCGCTCCGGAAGTGGCTGAGCGGTTGTTTCAGCCCTTTGTAACCACCAAGGCGCAGGGCACGGGTGTCGGGTTGTCGATTTGTCGCTCGATCATCGAAGGCCACGGTGGTGTGCTGACGGCGAAAGCGATCCCGGGGGTGGAACGATGTTTTCCTTCGGCTGCCGATCGCCGGCCGTCGGTCGAGCGAAACGGACGTCCCGTCGTAGGAACTGACTCTCTCGCCCATACTTACCTTGCCGATGCTCCATCCGGACGTGATTGTGTCACGTGACCGTCGCGACCCTACGTAGAAGTCCTTAGGTCAATACCTGAATGGTGGGCCAGTGATCGAAGGGCTACTCCCATCAGAAGCCCTCCGATTGAGACAGCCACGCAGGCGCATATGGCGACGGAAGCCTCCAAGTCTCTTGCAGCCGCCGCTTTCCGTGGGGAGCCCACCTCGGACAGAACGCCTCCCGGCGACCCCACCACTTAGCGAGGTGACCGGTCGATGTGCCCTCTCGAGAGCCGGCAAACGAACATGCTTCGTCTCAAGCGCCTGGGCATCGATACGTGCCATGAAACCGTGGCCTTTCTCGCACGCACTTGCAATTTATACCGAGCGGAAGAATTCGTCGCCTTGGCACGAATCGAAATCCGGGGAGCGGGCCGATGCATCGTCGCCACCCTTAACATCGTCGATGACAGTTCGATCATGGCTGCAGACGAGCTCGGATTGTCGGCGCTGGCCCTTCGCCAGCTCGGTTTGCCGGAAGGCGAGCCAGTCGAGATCGCCCAGGCTGCTCCTCCCGTTAGCCTTGACCATGTCCGGGCCAAGATCGAAGGGGCGGTGCTGTCAGAAGATGCCTACCAGGCCATCGTGAGGGATCTGGTTGCCCACCGCTACTCTAAGATGGAGATAGCGGCATTCCTCGTGGCCGGTGCGCGCTTTACCACCACAGCCGAAGTCTTGTCGCTGACGAAGGCGATGGCCTCCGTGGGTGCTCACCTCTCGTGGAACGGCGACATGATTGTCGACAAGCATTGCATCGGCGGCATTCCCGGCAACCGCACCTCCATGATCGTGGTGCCCATCGTCGCTGCGCATGGTCTCAGGATTCCCAAGACCTCCTCGCGAGCCATAACGTCGCCGGCAGGTACCGCGGATACCATGGAGGTCTTGGCACGCGTCGACGTCAGCGCCGCAGAAATGCGCGAGATCGTCGCGGCAGAGAGCGGCTGTCTTGTGTGGGGTGGCCACGTCAACCTGTCACCGGCCGATGACCTGCTGATCTCCGTCGAGCGTCCGCTGTCGTTGGACACGCCCGAGCAAATGGTGGCCTCGATCCTGTCGAAGAAGCTGGCGGCGGGGGCGACCCACTTGGTGATCGACTTGCCGGTTGGTCCAACCGCGAAGTTGCGCGATAAGGCGAGCTTCGTGCGGCTGCGCAAGCTCTTCGAGTACATTTCGGACGAAGTCGGCCTCAATACGGTCATTGTCGGCACCGATGGCAGCCAGCCGGTAGGTCGAGGTATCGGCCCGTGGTTGGAAGCGCGCGACGTCATGCAGGTCCTGGAGGGTGATCCGACCGCCCCTGTCGATCTCAAGGAACGCGCCGTCCTCCTGGCTGGCCACGTTTTGGAATTCGATCCTGCGTTACGTGGAGGGCGTGGCATCGTGCGAGCCCGCGAGCTCCTCGAAAGCGGTGCAGCGCTCGCCAAGATGCGGCGCCTGATGGCGGCGCAGGGTCCTCCGCCCGAGGTCACCGGTCTGGGCAAGCTGACGTTTAATGTGGCCGCTCCGCACGATGGCGTGGTTGGTGCGGTCGACTGCCTGCGACTGGCGCGTATAGCGAGGCTGGCTGGAGCGCCCATCGACAAGGGCGCCGGCGTCGATCTTTTCAAGAAGATCGGCGATCCCGTCCAGAAAGGTGAGCCGCTTTATCGGATTCACGCCGCCTTTGACGCCGACTTCCACTTCGCCACCCGCTTCGCCGCCGACCATGACGGCTATACGGTCGTGGCTAGGCCATGACTCTCTCGCTTTTCGTTCACGGCGCTGCCGGCACGGTCACCGGTTCGTGCCATCGCCTGGTCACGCCACGTGGCGAGCTCCTGGTCGATTGCGGCATGTTCCAAGGCCCCAAATCGCTGCGTGCCTTGAATTATCGCCCGTTCCCCTTCGATGCTGCCGGTATATCGGCGGTGCTGTTAACCCACGCCCACATTGATCATACCGGCCTGTTCCCCAAGCTGGCGCTCGCCGGCTTCCGCGGTACTGCCCATGCGACGGAGGCTACGCGCGATCTGTTGCGCTGGCTGCTGCCCGATGCCGGTGCTATCCAGGAAAACGACGTCGAACGGCTCAATCGCCGCAACGCTCGCCGTGCCGAAAGCGCTGTGACGGCCATCTACACCAAGGCCGATGCCGAGGCCTCCTTGGACTTCATCCAACCGGTGCCTTACGGGCGCTGGTACGAGCCGGTACCGGGCGTGCGCGCCTGCTTCCGTAATGCTGGCCATATTCTCGGCAGCGCCTTCGTTGAAATGGAAGTCGATACCAAGCCAAGGCCGGTTCGATTTGTCTTCTCCGGCGATATTGGTCCCACTGACAAGGCGCTGCAGCCCGACCCTGCGCAGCCCTGGGCCGCCGACATTGCCCTGATTGAATCGACCTATGGAGATAGGGTCCGCCCGCACCTGACCGAAGGCGAGCGACGTGAATTATTGGGGCGGGAGCTCCTCGATGCGCTCAAAGCGGGCGGCAACGTCGTCGTGCCGGTCTTCGCGGTCGAGCGCACGCAAGAGATTCTCGACGATATTGCCCTGCTCAAGAGGTCCGGGCGTATGGCGGCGGCGCCGGTCTTCCTCGATTCGCCTCTTGCCGGCCGCATGACAGAGGTCTTTCGTCGTTATCGCACCCAGCTCACGCGTTCAGATGACGGCCATGTCTTCAGCGGCGGCGATTTTCGATTGAGCGAGACCGTCGAGCAAAGCAAGGCGATCGCCCGGATACGTGGTGGTGCGATTATCCTAGCAGGCTCAGGCATGTGCGAGGCCGGCAGGGTGAAGCACCATCTCAAGGACAATCTATGGCGGCCTGACTCGACAATCCTTTTCGTCGGCTACCAGGCGCCGGGCACGCTCGGCGCCCTGATCCGCGGCGGGGCTGCCCAGGTCCGCATTCACGGCGAAGAGCTCAGGGTGAAGGCGCGCATCCGTGTCGTCGAGGCGTACTCGGGTCATGCGGACCGCGACGGGTTGGTCGATTGGGCGCGGCCTATGCTGGCCAGCCTTGGTACCGCCCTGCTGGTCCACGGCGAGCCAGACGCGCTCGGTGGATTCGGCGTGGCGCTCGAAGGCGCCAGTCTAGCGCGGGAGCGTATGTCGGTGCCCACGCTCGATCAATGCTTCAATCTAGACTACCAAGATGGGCGTTGGGTAGCCGTTGCCGGTGCGACGAAGGCCGAGCGACTGACGGCTTCGGAGGCCAGCTCTCCGCGCGACTGGCACAACGACTATGCCCAGACGCTACTCGATCTTCGAGCGACCCTGACCAATGCGCCGGATGATCGCAGTCGTCGGCGGCTACTGCAGGAACTGCGCCGGGTGCTCTCCGTTCATGGACGGTGAGAAGAAGCGTCCGCTCGCGCGAGCGAAGCTTCGTTCCGCTTCGGATTGAGGCAGCGAGCTTCGTTCGGTGCGGCCCCGAATGTGGTGGACCTTCCTGAAAGCGGTGTGCGCCTTGAGGTGCTCACACTCACATCTGCCGTGTGGAACCCAAGGTGCGAGCTTCCTTGGCGTCCATCCAGCAGGTCGCCGTCCGATTGTCGTCGCGTCGCGCTTGACCTGAATCAACGCGTGGGAAGGAATTGCCGCCAGAATGGCCGGGCCATCGGGCACGTCGCCGAGGAGCCGAGATGGTTCTTACGACGGCAAAGCGGATCCCCCGGATCCGTGCCGCCCGATGGCCCCTGTGCGCTGCACATCGGCAAGGAGACCGGAATGTCCGGCAGGACAAAGCTGCTATTCGTCACGCTTGCGACCCTTGCCCTGGGCGGATTTCTTGTCGTTACGGAGATCATCGCCCCGGTACACCGCGGGGAAAGTGAGAAAGGTCCGACGCACCCCGCGAGCTCGCCATCGCCGTCAGACCGCGCCAGCGCGACTGCGCTGCCTGAGCCATCGGCGGGACTCGATGCGGACGCGGTTGCGGCGCTCTACTGGTCTTGCGTGTTGAAAGCCTTTCCCAACCGCGCCGACGCCGCAGTGCGGGCGACCGCCTGTTCGAAGGCGCTGCAGACCCGCCAGCTCAGGCCTGACCAAATCGCGCTGGCGCGGTTGACACGCGGCGTTGCGCGCAGCCTGCTCGGCAACATTGACTTGGCGAGCGAGGACTACCTTGAGGCCGTGCAGCACTACGACGAACTCATCGATTCCGGCAATCCCGATGCACTCGCGCTGTTTCGCCGCGCCGTCGCACTTAACGCCAGCGGCCAGAGCGACAAGGCACTGGCTGACTATACCGCGGCGATCAAGGCCGATCCCAAGGCGTCATTCGCCTTCCTCGAACGCGGCGTGCTGCTGGCGACGCGCAAGCGCGCCTACGACCGCGCCATCGAGGATTTCAACAAGGTGCTGAAGCTCGATCCAGACAATGTCGACGCCCTGATTGCCCGTGGCGACGCTTTCAGCAATCTCGGAGACCCAGGCCTTGCAATGGTTGATCTCAACCGCGCCGTAGCGCTGGCGCCTGACCGGGCCACCCCCTACCTGATTCGCGGGTTAGCCGAAGCCCGACAGGACAACCGGTCAGCCGCTCGTCGGGATTACGAGGCCTCGCTCAGCATCAATCCGCGCAACGCAGACGCCCATGTGAACTTGGCCGCCCTCGACCTGTTGGAAGGCCGGCACGAGGCCGCCGTCCGCGAGCTCGACCAGGCAATCTCCATCCACGCTGTCAACCCACTGGCCTTCTACAATCGCGGCTATGCACGCTTCGCCCTGAAGCAGTACGACAAGGCGATCACGGACTACGGCACGGCGATCCGCCTTGAGCCCCGGTTCGGCCGGGCCTATAACAACCGCGCGCTGGTGCGCGCCATCCTCGGTAGGGACTTGGTGCAAGCGCTGGCCGACAGCGACCAGGCGCTCAAGCTGCTGCCGATCAACCGCGATGTCCGAGAAACGCGCGGCTTCATCTTCCTGAGGCTCGGCGATCCGGCGCTCGCGCTCCACGAGTACAACACAGTCCTCGATATGGATCCCAACCAAGCAGTATCTCTCTATGGTCGCGGGCTGGCGAAGATTAAGCTAGGCGACGCGAGCGGCGGCAAGCTCGACCAAGCGGCTGCGCTTGCCATCAATCCCGACGTCGAACGCGAGTTCTCAGGCTACGGGCTGTAGCGCTCTTCAATCGACGGTGGTCAGTCCGGTGGTAGGCAGATAGCGGATGAAGATCTAGCAGGAGAACATCCAGCGGCGGGAGTAGGCCTAGTCACTCATGAACGACGTTACGCAACAGGCAAGAAGCCGAACGCTGCCGGCCGAAGTCCGTGCGCTGGCGAAGCGCCTCGGTGCACAGGAGGCCGGAGCGGGCTCCCAGGTCCTGTTGACCCAGGCGGGTACGCTGAGGAAGGGCCTTGACGACAAACCGATGGCCTTTGTTGCAAGGCAATGGATCGGTCTCGACGCGGTTGCGTTCGACTGGCGCGCCAGGATTGGCCCCTTGCGGCTTATCACGGTAATCGACGCGCTGATCCACGATGCGCCTCGGTCGGAGGTCCGTGTCCTGGGAGGCCTTCGACTAAGCGGGGCCCCGGCTGGCGTGTCGTTGCTCAAGGGTCAGGTCATGAGATACTTGGCCGAGCTTCCTTGGGCTCCGGATGCCATCCTTCGTAACTTCAATCTCCATTGGTGCATCAACGGTTCGGCCATCCATGTGACTGCACCTTGCGGCGAAGGCCGAGCGGGCGTTGAGCTGACACTGGACGACCAAGGTTGGATCGCGTCGGTATCGGGCGATCGCCCCCGGATCGAACGGCAGGCCATTGTCGAACGCCCCTGGCGGGGCAGGTTCTTTGACTATCGTTGGCACCAGGACAGGTGGCTGCCGTTTCAGGGTGAAGCGGCCTGGGTTCTTGATGGGTTAACCGTGCCGGTTTGGCATGGCTCAATCGGGACGTGGAAGATCCGTTAGGAC
>WUUC01055921.1_pt1 | contig 12513 bp, 10 predicted proteins | sample 6278441 | NCBI WGS metagenome assembly WUUC01 (sample SAMN13675441, study PRJNA597444) | soil metagenome | isolation source: soil | place: USA: Washington | collected 2017-10 | reverse complement strand
CGCTGATGAAGACGCGGTAGTCCGGCGACGTCGCCTTGTTGACGAATCCGATTTCGCTGTTCACGATCTTCCCGCGCTCCACCTTTACTTTGACCGAGGAATCGCGATGCGCGTCCTTGGCCTTGTCCGCGACCTTTTTGGCCCGTTGCACTTCTTTGGGTTTGGTAGCGGCCGAATGCACATAGTCGATCTTCGCGCCTTCCAGGTGCAGATCGTCAATCGCCACCACGGTGGCTTCCTTGGAATAGGTCAGCCGTCCGTTCAGATCGAGCGCCCCTTGCCGGCACTGGACGTTATAGTGACCGGCGACTGGGAGCAGATTCCTGATTTGAAGACGCTCGACTTTGACGTCGGCTGCGACTTTCGGCACAGGGACCGCCAATAAATCCGCCCGACCATCGAGCGCCACCCGCGACTGGTCAGGCAGCAGCGCGCTCACGCGGACGGTCGAGGGATGTTCGCTGCCCTCTTCCGGCCGATTAGTAATGTCCAGCGCCTCGATGTCGATCCGTTCGACGCGAAGCGGCTGCGAGGCTGGTTGTCCTTCGTCATAGGTGAGGTGGCCGCCGTTCAGGTGAAATGCCGCCCGGAAGGCGAGCATGTTCCGCACTCGGTCTTGCCAGGCTTGTGCCTCTTCCTTAACCTCTTCCTTCTCCGTTCGACGAAAGAACCCATCCACGTGCTTCTTGTTGAGGGAGAAGGCCGGCGTCTCGACACGCACATCGGCACCGACCCGTCCGGCGAACAAGGGAGCAAGCCGTGCATCGGCGGTCACGCGAGGGATGGAGAGCACCGGAGGATCCGGATGGATCTCCTGACGCACGACGAGGTCCTCAACATCGACCGACAACGTAAACGGATGCAGATCCAGTGCGCCGATGGTGATGCGATAGCCGGGTAAGAGCGAATTGGCTTTGTTTTCCGCATACTGCCTGAGCGGCTCATCGGCCACCGACGCGGCAATCACGACGGCCACAATCAACAATCCTACGACGGCGAGCGCAATGGTCCAGGCGCGACGATGGGCGAACATGATTTATCCTTTCCTTCGGCGAAGGAATGCCGTCAGGCAGGGGTCGGTGTGGTAAAGGAAGGAAGTGCTGTCAAGAGTTGCCGGTGACACCGCGTCACTCGTAGCGGGTCCGCCGTTGGCCTGGGCGAGATGCCGCCGTCCCGCCGGGACGGCTCAACTGGTCGAGCAGCGACTCTCCGGCGATACGGACGATGTCCTGAATGAACGAACGGCCTGTATGCAATGCGGTATTGAGTATCCGGCTCCGCTCCCGGGCCAGGTCGTCTCTGAGTTCGTCCCAGAACGAGCGCAAGGGCTTCCACAGATCAGACATCCTGCTCTCGCCTGCCGGACCGTCATCCGCCCTTTCCCGTCTCCGGCCGTCAGTCACAGAGCGAGGAGCTTCGCGTCCATAGAAAGGGTAGACTCCGCTCGGGAGGTCGGCTGATGATTTTTCCGGCTCCACATCCGCACCGTCCGCATCCGGCGGGTAATAGCGGTACACGCCGGACGACCGCCGTCTGTGCTCGATCAAACCCGCAAAAAAACCGACCGCAATCGCGCTGCCGATCATGATCCACGGCCGCCTACCGGCTTGGACCGAAGGGTTCAAGTGATGCGTGGTGGACTCGATAAAATCGGCTGCTCTGTTTCTGGCCAAGTCCAACGCATCTAACGCCGCCGACTTCGTTGTCTCCACCGTCTCTTCGACCCGCCGTTCGAGCGCCTGTATCTTGTCGCCTAACGCCAGGCGGGTCTCAAGAATATTTTTCAGGTCCTCTTCAACGTCATGCGCTCTTTGATCCATTGGACGTTTTCCTTCATGGTATGGATGCTTCGGCGTGGAGTCGTGTGCACAGTCCCGGCCAATGACTGAGCCCGGACGATGAGCGTCACGCCGATGCCGGCCAAGAGACCTCCTACGATGCCGTAGCAGGCCCATAGCGAAAGCCCCGTCCACTCATGCAGGCCATGCACGAGCATCAGGAGGAGGAACAAGGCGCCGACCGCAGCCAGCACGGCGCCGATGCCGAATCCGGACGCGGCCCGCACCGCCTTCGAGACTTCAAGTTTGATCTCGTCGCGCAGGAGCTGCACTTCCTGTCGGGCGAGCATCCTGGCATCGTCGAGAATTCCGCTGATCAGATTCATCAGTCCAAAACCGGACTGGGGGGTCGTCTCCTGCATCATTTACCTCACTCGCCTGGCCATGAGGTAGCCGACCCCCAACGCCACAAGAAGCGCTGGCCAGGGATAGCGCTCAACAACCGATTCGAGACGATTAAGCCAATCGGACGCCCAGGCCATCGACGATTCCGGCGCGCGGTCGAGGCCGTCCAGATCGGTCATCACTGTCTCGAGTGCAACATGTTCATTCATCTCGGCTTCCTCTTACCATTCGGCTTGCCAACTGCTCATGTGTTGACGATACCATGCACCCAAGGGCCACCAACTGGGAGGGTCCCTAGACGGCCGTTGGCGCCAATGACATGCAGGCGGTATGTGTTCTTGGGAGCGTGCGCCCGTTCACGCGCCGCTCAGGAAATGCGCTCGAGCAACGCGATCGGCACGTGGTTCAAGATCTTGGCCAACGACAGGACCCGACGGCCGTTCATCGATTCGGCCGAAATGATCTCACCCGTTAACAGATGTCGAAACTCGCTGAGTGTGGGCCACGGAGGCATGACGATCCAGCCGTCTTCCCACACGGAAGGACCGATTGGCGGATGCTTGCTATCCGGGTTCAATGTCGCGACCAGCCGGGGCACGATCGTGACAAGGGCCTCGTGTTCGAAGATACGGGCAAATGCGCAGATGTGTTGTTTCTTGCTGCCGCCGCATTCCAACGGCAGATACTCGCCCTGCTGGAACAGTTCTGGGTGAAGACGGCGATAATCCAATGCGGCCATGATCGTGTACATCTTGACCCGCCCGTCATACGCCTGTTCGAACAAATCGCGCGCGAATTCGGCCCGGTCCGGTCCCAGTCGGTTCCAGGCGGTGCGTAACTCCTCGAGCAGCGCAGAGCGCAGGCGGTAATCCACGGGTCCTCGATTGTCAGGATCTACGAGGTGGAATGACCACAGTTCGGTCCCCTGGTACAAGTCGGGGATGCCGGGTGCCGTCATCTTCAGCAGCAACTGTCCGAGGGAATTGTAGAGTCCGTACCGCGCCACCCGTTCTTGAAACGGGAGGAAATCTTGCAGAAACCGGTTCGCCGGCGTGCGTTCCAACACCGCATCGACGAAAGCCTCCATGGCCTGATCGTATGCAGGACTTGGGTTGATCCAACTTGTGTGCGCTTTCGCCTCGTGCACGGCCTTTTGCATATACCGTTGCATCCGTCCGCGGAACTCCTGATAGGCGTCGTCACCCATGGCCTCTAGCGGCCAGACGCCGATGAGTGTTTGATAGAACAGATATTCATCGTTTCGTTCGGGCATCCGTTCGCCTTCGATCTCGCGGACATGCGACCGGTTCAGCCGGCTCCATCGCCTCACGTTCGCCTTCCATTCGTCGGGAATCTCCGACAGGACATTGATGCGCGCGCGAACGTCTTCCCCGCGTTTGGTGTCGTGGGTGGACGACGCCGACAGGGCGTGAGGCCAGCGCGTCTGGCGCTCCCACATGCGTTTGTGGAAGTCCTCCACGGAAAGGCCGAATTGTTCCGGCTCGCCGCCGACCTCATTCAACGACACCAGACGGTGGTAGCGATAGAACGCCGTATCCTCGACGCCTTTGGCCGTGACGGGACTGGTCGTTTGTTGAAATTTCATGACGAAGCGGATTTGCTCGTCGTGATCTTCCCTGGTACGCGTCTCGCGCTGCTTGAGAAGGATTGAACGAATGAAGTCGAAGACCTGACCGGTGATGGCCGGATTCCTTCTCTTCGCACGGGCCACCGCCATGTGAATGTACGCGCGGTCGCGCTCGACCACCGTCTCGGGCCCTTCCGTCACGTACGTCCGATAGACGGGAAAGCAGGCGATGATTTCACGGATCGCGTGGGTCAGATTGTTCAGCGTAAAATCCCTGGACCGGCGGTCTCGTTCCGAAATACCGTTGAGCTGATGTCCGAGCACGTTGATCTCGCTGGCCATCGACACTCGCATGATCAACCGTTTACAGGCGTACACCAGGTCGGCGTAATCGTCTTCGCGATGGATGACTTTGGCATAAAACTCGGTAAACAGTTGTTCATGGGCGCCGGCCACGAACAGGCCGTTGACCTGGTTCAAAAAATCGTAGCCCGTGGTCCCTTCTACAGGCCACGATTCCGGCAACGGCTCATCCTTCCCCAGTATTTTTTCCACGACGATAAAGAACGGCGTCCCGGGGTCGGCTTCGGTCTTCGTCAGTTCCCGCAACTGCCGCAGATACCGTCCAGGGTCGTAGAGGCCGTCCACATGGTCGATGCGGCACCCGCGTATGATTCCTTCGCGCACCAACCGCAAAAGCAGTTGATGCGATTCCTGAAAGACGGCCTCTTCTTCCATTCGTATGGCGGCCAGATCATTGATGTCGAAAAACCGCCGATAGTTGATTTCTTCGGATGCGACCTTCCAGGAGGCAAGGCGGTAGGCCTGATCGTCCAACAAGCCATCGAGGAGGTCGAAACTTTCTGACCGTCCGCGCTCCCCGTTGAACATCCGCACGTTTTCAAGGACGAAGCCCCGAATGGTCGCGCTCTCCTCCATCAGAACCGACAGCCGCTTCTTGATGATTTCCTTTTCCCGGTAGTGTTCCGCGACCCGTTCAGGATTCCGTTCGGTTGGTCCGAGAAGATTCTTCAGGGCCGTCAAGATGCTTTGCAGCTCCAGCACGGGCATCGCCTGCTCGCCTTCATTCGCGACCAGGACCTCGAGGCGATGGGATAGAATGTTCGTCCAGGTCTTCGGCGCCAGCGGCAGGCGATGATCGCCATAGCGCAGGAGGAATGACCCGTCCTCGTAGATGAGCTCCATTTCCTGATTTTCGAGGATAGTGCCGTATTGGTCTCCGAGAATCGGCAGTAAAACCTTGTTGGCCAATTCACGTTTAATGGGATGCCACTCGATATCGAACGCCGTGGCATAACGGGAGCTGGGACCGTTTTCCAGGACGTCGCGCCACCACCGGTTCAACGTCTTTGCAATCCCCATGTGATTGGGCACGACATCCAGCACCACACCGATCCCATGTTCTTGAACCGCCCGGACGAATCCCTGAAAGTCCTCTTCACTCCCCAGTTCGGGATTCAAGACGGCCGGATCGATGACGTCGTATCCATGATCGCTTCCGGGCATCGCCTTGCTGATCGGAGACAAATAACAGTCCGTGATGCCCAGAGCCTGCAAGTAGGCCACCACTGTCTTCGCATCGGCAAACGTGAAGCCCCGGTGCATCTGCAGACGGTACGTGGCCAGGGGAAACGCCGGTCGACGTGTCGCACTCATGACGCGCGCCTCAACAGATTGACGGACGACTGATGCGGCAGCACGACGAGTCCCGTATGCGACAGGTGGAAGTGCTTGCGGTCATGCCCTGCATCGTATCCGATGCGGCTGTGCGCCGGCACAATGCTGCCGCGGTCGGCGATCACCCGCCGCAGGCGCGCATGAGGTCCGATTTCCACGTCGTCGAGTATGACGCACTCCTCCAGATGGGCTCCGCGATCAATCCGCACGCCGCGCCCGATGACGCACTTCCGGATGTTCGCGTCAAGACAATGACTGCCGTGCCCGATCATCGAATCATCAACCTGCGTCCGCACGAGAGAAGCCATGGGCCCGTCATAGGCGCCGGACAAAATCGGCCAGGCGGGGTTGCGCAAATCAAACACCGGCGATTCCCCAAGCAGATCCATGTTGGCTTGCCAGTACGCTTCGAGCGTTCCGACATCACGCCAGTAGCCGCGCTCTTCGTATGGATGCAGCCCGGGAATGTCATTGTCGTGCAGATTGTAGACGTACACTCGATGGTCCTCGAGCAGCTCGGGGACGATATTTCGGCCGAAATCATGTGTGCCCGGGCGTGACGCGTCGCGCTTCAGCAAGGGCACCAGCGTTTCCGTCTTAAACAAATAATTGCCCATAGACGATAGCGCCAATGCCGGCCGGCCGGGCATGGACTTCGGCACGGACGGTTTTTCCTCAAATCCGATCATACGTCCCGCTTCGTCAGCCTCCAGGATGCCGAAGCCGCCGGCCGCTTCCACGGGTACGGGCAAGGCGGCGACCGTCGCGTCGGCATCGTGGTCGAGGTGTTCCTGCACCATCTGGCGGATATCCATGCGGTACACATGATCGGCCCCGAACACGGCGATGATATCCGGTTCCCAGTCGTCAATCAGGTTGAGATTCTGGTATACCGCATCAGCCGTACCTTCGTACCATCCATCCCTCGCACGCATCTGCGGCGGCACGACGCTGACGAAATTCCGGGTTACACGCCCGCCGAGTTGCCAGCTTTGTCGCAGATGTTCGATAAGGGATTGAGAGCGGTACTGCACGAGGACGTACAGGGAGGTAATGGACGAGTTGACAAAATTACTTAGCACGAAGTCGATGATACGATACTTCCCGCCGAACGGAACGGCCGGTTTACTGCGCACTTCGGTCAATGGCAGGAGGCGTTCACCTTTTCCTCCCGCCATGATGATTCCCAAGATCCGTTGCGGCTTCATTCATCCCTTGCTTCTGCTTCCGTCGAATGGAACTTTCGTCGCACGGAGGGCTTTGGCAGGTCGACACCGAACGATAGCAAGTGCGCAGGACTCGCCTAACTGGGAGATGCCCTTGTTTCCGGAACCACGACCCGTCATTATGTAGGGAATCGCTGACTGGGGAATTCCCCAGTACGTTTCGACCGGTCTACCGGCGAAGATGCACCATCTTTCGGTCTGTAAGACAACCGGACCGGCACAGAGATACTTTGATGATCTGGCCTCTCATGAGTTTCCTTGTGCTGCTTGCCGTCGTCAGTACGACGGGCCATGCGGCGGATGAAGGAGCCGGAGGCGAACGGGCCAAGGAAGTTCCACGGGCTGTCGAGCCGAAAAAAAAGCTAGAGACGGAAGCGAGGCTTGAGCCTGATCCGAAGCCAGCTTCGGAAGACAAGTCGGAGAAGGCGAAATCAGATGAGCCGCCTTCCCTGAAGCAGGAAGAACCGGCGAAGAAGCGAGCCGCCGAGCCGAAAAAAAAGGATCCGGACTCCAAGACCGATGCCAACGGCAAATCCGCATCGGAAGACAAGCCGGACAAAACGAAAGCAGAAGAACCCAAGTCTAAAGCAGAGGAATCCAAGCCGAAACCGGAAGAACCCAAGGCAAAAATAGAAGAACCCAAGACGAAACCAGAGGAACCAAAGGCGAAAATAGAAGAACCGGCTCCGCCAAAAGCTGAAGAACCTACGAAAAAGCCGGTCACATCACTCAATCTGGCGATCAAGCTGGCTCTCATGGCTGATCCGCATTTGTTTCCCCTCGAGATCGAAGTCGAGATCGACAAAGGGAAGGCCGTTCTCAGCGGCGCCGTTCCGACCGAAGAAGAGAAGAGCAAAGCGGCTGAGATCGCCGGCAAACTCGAAGGGATTGAAGGCGTCGTCAACAAGTTGCAAGTGACTCCCGCCCTCCGCGATAAACTGGCGAAGAAGCAGGATGAAACGATTGCGCATGTCGTGCGAGACCGTCTTTCGCGAAGTGAAACGCTGAAAGCCGTCGGGTTCGACGTCAAATCGGAAAACGGTGTCGTGTATTTGAGCGGCAAGACGCGCTTTCAAGTCATCGCGCTGGAAGCGGCAGAAGCCGCAAGACAAGTCCCCGGCGTGCGAGCCGTCGATACTGCCGGCGTGCAGCTCGTCGCCAAAGAATAGTCACATCAAGCAGGTCGAGGCTGAGGCCGACGTCACGGTCGGGCGCCGAACGCACGAACGCTTGGCCGGACTCGTGTCCCCGGTGCGGAGGATCGTCTCACGCGTGTCATCAAAGATTTATCGAAGCATTCCCGCCAGCATCACCGGCACCATCACGTCCGCCAGCGGTGGCTGCTCAGTGCCGACTTCTCGTACGTGTGGTGGGGACAGGTCGTATCGCAAGTCGGAGACGGCATCTCGAAATTGGCGTTGCTGTGGTTCGTCTATTCCGTCACAGGCTCGCCGCTCAAAACCAGTATCATTGGGATTCTGCAAACCGCTCCTGCAATTGTTCTCGCTCCGCTGATCGGCGTCGCCGTCGACCGCCTTCCCAAAAAAGCCTTGCTGATCGTGTCGGATCTTGTGCGGGCCGTCGTCATTGGACTAATTCCCTGCTGGATGTCGGTCGATGGCTTTACCGTCTCGTCGCTGTATGTGCTGGTGACGCTGCACGCCGTCGCGACGGCCGTGTTCGGCCCGGCGCTGACTGCTTCGGTTCCCTCGCTGGTCGTGCCCTCTCAATACACGTCGGCCAATGCCTTGCTTCAGATTACGACAAGCCTCGGTATCATTTTCGGCCCCGCCTTGAGCGGACTGGGCATTGCGGCGCTGAGTTCACAGGAAGTGCTGTGCCTGAATGCGCTGACCTATGTCATTTCGGCCGCCTGCTTCATTCCCATCCGGTTCGCACCGCCGGTCATGAGTCTCGTGTCCCGCTCTCCGATCATGTCAGCCTGGCGTGACGTGGTGGATGGACTGCGGTATGTCCTGAAAGGCCGCCGGATCATCATCTTTCTGACCGTCACAGCGTCGCTGTACACCTTTGCCACGAGTGCATTCACCACCCTCTTCCCCGTCTTCGCAAGAAACCTGTTGGATCTGGGTCCCGTAGAAGTCGGCTATTTATGGTCCATGCTTGGAGTCGGACTCCTCGCGGTATCGCTGGCGCTTACGGCCGTCAGTGCCTGGAGCATCGCACATCGGATCAAGGTCATCGCGTGGGCCAGTGGCATCAGCGGTCTCGTGCTCTTGGCGCTCGTCATGGTAAACCACGCTACACCGGCGGCAGCCCTCTTGATTGTGCTGGGCGGAGGTCTGGGCGTCCTCACGCCGGTTGCCTGGGGGGTGTTGCAGGAGGTCGCGCCGGCCCATATGCTTGGCCGGGTGCTGGCCTTTTATACACTGGGGGCCATGGGAGCGGCCATGGGAGGAATCACCTTGTTCGGTTGGATCACAGGCCAATTCGGAGTGCCAGCGGCAATTACGGCGATCGGTGTCGTGATGGGAGGAACCGGCTTGTCGGCCTGGGGATTTTTACACCATGTCTCCGATCGGCCGCCGAAACGGGAGCTTCCGAGCGGTCGGGACCATTCCTGAATGGCATTTTGCAGCTAGGGAGTGACCGAGTCATGAAAGCGTTCGTGTGTATGATATGAATGGTTGAAACTGCAGGGCGTAAGAACGGGGAGGATCCCTAGTCTTGATTCGCAGGATTTCCGACTTATTCACAAATTCAGCTGGAGCCACGGAAATCGCCGCAATATCAATGTTGGAGCGGGCTTCTTTAAGATAGTTGGACCCGTCTAGCAGGCAGCAGCCCGAACTTTTTATGTGGCAAGGTCTGTGCAGTAGTCTCGGTAGCCGACAGGAGTGGTCTGTCTAAGAGACAGTTGATCGACCGAGGAGCAGCATGACGACCGATGCCGTTGAGCGGCCATACCTTGTGACTGACAGGAAGGTCCCCCCCACGCCCAGCCGTGCGGCCGACGCAGTGCCAGGATGGCAATTGCTGAAGGATCGCGACTTTAGTCTCCTGTTCTGGGGCCAGATGACGTCCCAGATCGGTGACAGTCTCAATAGGGTGGCCCTGCTGTGGTTCGTCTATCAGCTGACCGGTTCCGCCATGAAAATGGTGATGATCGGCCTCTTGCAAACGATTCCCCCCCTCGTCCTCAGCCCCTTGATCGGCGTGTATCTGGATCGCGCCAACAAGAAGCAGGTCATGGTGTGGGTGGACATTCTTCGGAGCGCGCTTGTTCTGCTCATTCCTCTTCTCTATGCCTTTGATCAGTTAACGCTTGAGCGTTTGTATGCTGCCGTATTCTTATTGGCCGTTGTGTCAACGATCTTCGGCCCGGCGCTCTCGGCCTCTGTGCCTCAACTCGTGCGGCGCGATCAACTGACCGCCGCGAATGCCCTGCTGCAAACAACCACGAATACCGGTCTTCTCATCGGCCCGCTGATCAGCGGCGTCGGAATCGCGCTCATCGGATCCCAGAATGTACTGTACGTGGATGCGGTGACGTTCTTCGTGTCGGCCCTCTGTCTCATCGGCATCCGCATGCGTCCGCTGGAGGCGGATGCAAAAGACAAGACACGCGGGACATTGACCGAGGAGTTGCTGGCGGGAATCCGCTTCGTGTGTCTCGAACAAACCGTTTTGGTGCTCATGGTCACGGCTGCGCTCTACAGCCTGGCAGCCAGCGCGTTTGCTTTCATGTTGCCGGTGTTTGCGGAACAGAATTTGAGCGCCGGAGCGCTCGAGGTCGGCGCCCTGTGGTCTGCCCTCGGGGCCGGTATGCTCGCTACCTCCACCTGGCTGGCCTCGCTAGGCCAAGGCGACTTGCGCGGCCGCTTTACGCTGATTTTCCGCTCAATGGCTGTCGGCGGTGTCGCCATGTGCGGTCTGAGTATGCTGACCGCCCCTCTGATCGCCGGTGCGTTGATCCTCATCATTGGCGGGAGTACTGCCCTCTTCATGCCGATCGTGTGGGGCGTGTTGCAGGAAGTCACGCCTGCGCCGCTTCTCGGGCGGGTCTTCACCACCTTCAGCACCGGATCAATGGCTTCTGCGATGGCGGGGATGGCGGGATTTGGCTGGGCTGCCGATACAATGGGGCCGCACGTAAGCCTGCTCGGCATCGGGTTCGTACTGCTCTGCACGGCCTGCATCGCCGCCCTGTCTTGCCGCCGCTTTCCGCGTATTTCTCCGCCCCGAACGGGCCTCGACGCGCCAAAGCTCGCCGCCTAAACGAAGGCGTCTCCCCAAAATCTGATGGATCTTACGCCGCGCGCAGATTGGGAGCATCGCCGGTGATCCGACGGTCTACCACTCGCCAGTTGATGTTCGCGAAAAAGGCATCGATGTATTGTCCCCGCTCAGCCGGTGAGTAATCCAGCAAGAAGGCGTGTTCCCACACATCCATGACCAACACGGGGCGAAACCCGGCGACGTTCCCATGTTCGTGCAGAGTGATCCAATGATTGCTGAGCCGCCCCGTCTCGGGATCTTGTAAGCAGATGGCCCAGCCCACCCCGCGCATCTTGCCGACACTCACAAAGTCGGTCTTCCACCGGTCATAGGTCCCGAAGGACGCTTCGGCTTGCCTCAGGAATGTAGATGTACTGTCCGGTTTAGAGGAGGCTTGCGGAGTGAGATTGTTGAAATAGTGCTCATGCAAGACCATGCCATTGAACTCGAATCCGAGCCTGCGCGTGAGTTCCGAATAGGCCGGGAATTCTTCCTGATCCACATTGCCATCCTTGAGGTATTCCGCGATTCGCCCTTGCAGGGCGTTGGTCGCCTTCACGTAGCCTTCGTACAGCGACAAATGCAGATCGATGGTCTTGTCGGATATCCCATGGAGCCCGTGAAGATTGAACGACTTCGTTTTATAGGGTTGATCAAGCATGACGCCTCCTGTCAGGCGAAAAGCGCTCAAATGGATATGTCCTTCTGCTCCTCTTGGGCGCCCATTCGCATGCCGCTCTCCTCCGACGGCGATTCGACGTTGAGAATCTTCACATCGATGATCAGGTGCTTGCCTGCGAGCGGGTGGTTGAAGTCGATCGATGCCACTGGGCCCGACATGTCCGTCACCACAAACGGCACGCCTTCTTCCGTCGTGAATATCGTGCCCGGCTTGGTATCCGGAGGCAGACTCTCCGTACTGATGACCCCCTTCTTGGTTTCATCATAGGGCCCGAAGGCGTCGTCCGACGAAAGATCGACCCGCTTCTCTTCGCCCTTTTTCATGCCCGCGAGCGCCTTTTCCAGATTCGGCAACAATTCGTGGTGGCCGGGCATGAATTGACTCACGTTCTTCGGGATGACGAGGCTCGATTCCGGCACCGTAATGGTGAATTCCATCAACACCACGGCGCCGTCCTGTATGACCGGCTCCCCTTCGGCCGAGACGTACAACATCAGCGGTGGAATGAGCAGCCCGACGAGCGCAGCGGTCAACACCAACAGTTTGAGTCGACGCATGATCGGCTCCTTTCCTTTCGGACATCGCTCACGCCGGCGTATCAGTGAGGAGCGATGCGTCCGGAGTCGCCCGGTTCTCTGTCGTACAGTTCGCCGCGCTCCTGATGAGGAGAGCCCTGCGCCATCTGACGCGCCGCATGACTCTGGCGCCAGCTGCTGTATTGCTCCGGTCTCAACACGTCTCTGGCTTCGCGGAGCGCTTTGATTCCAGCCATGCGAAGCTTGCTGTGTTCCTGGTCGGCTTTCTGAACAGCCGTTTCGATTGAAAACAGCGAGCTCCGGTTGTCATGGATCAGCTTCAGCGCATCCATCTCACTGCGTTTGTACGCCGTTTCTCGAT
>WUUC01057916.1_pt1 | contig 12515 bp, 9 predicted proteins | sample 6278441 | NCBI WGS metagenome assembly WUUC01 (sample SAMN13675441, study PRJNA597444) | soil metagenome | isolation source: soil | place: USA: Washington | collected 2017-10 | reverse complement strand
ACCTCTGAAATAAATAACATGATTACAGAATCTAGCATAAAATCTATTAGTTGCCGCAGAACCTATATAATAGTCTTTAGTTATTTTATTAACTATCATATATATACCGCTTAAACCTCTGGTATCGTTTAATATTTGTTTTCTAGTATCTTCTAAATTTAAATTTTCATAAATATATACCGGGTTTAAACCTAATTCTTGAAGAATTGTTTTTAGTCTTTCAGAAATTTCAATATTATCTGAAGGACGATTTGTACAATATCCTCTTTTTACTATGCTTTGGTTAAACAGTATTTTACTGTTTACTTTGTTATACTTTATTATATTTCCTTTATTACTTATATTAAATCATTTTGGGCTATATTCATAACCCAGGAAAGCTGTCTAAGTTCCGGCTAACTATATCCTAAATATATCTGTATAGCGCCCCTGTGCTTTATCAATATATTAGTCCCTGATATCTAGCAAATATCTTTATAATATATATCATCTAAAGCCTTGTGTAATCTTTTCAATTAGGAACTTTCGACTGTACATTAAGCATCATTTCAGACACCCGCCAGTGATCCAGTCTGTAGCGATTATATAATTAACCGACGGTCTATAAACAGATAACGAATGTTTAACCGTTTTCACTAGCGTAGCCAGGCAATATACCCAATACCCCTATCAGGGTATTCTACTTTAGTTCATGATTAATACAAAAGCTATTAATTATAACAGTATATTTTTAATTATATATTGCATATACTCTAAGTTAAAGTAGGACTTTGATTTTTGGAGTCAAGTTAAATATACCCTATAAATTTATATTTCATTTCATCTATTATATACGGTTTAACTATTGAAACTAAATCAGCCATAGATTGTTTTCATATACTTATTTTTCATTGATCAACATGGCCTGCTTTTATAACACTAGTTTTAAGTCCATATTTTTCATTAAGTATTTTACTCAAGTAAAGACAATCTTTATATGAAAAACTATTAGTTGCAAGAGTTATTCCTTGATTTTTTTGTCTAGATCCATCTTGCATAATCCAATGAGCTAAACCTATAGGTGTTATAAATTCTCCTATTCAATCTGGTATTTTTTTCGTCATAATACCGTTGACTTCATAATAAAAGGAATTGTATATCCATAATAGACTAGTAAAACTATGGGTTGTTAATCTATAGTTATAACGAGTTAACGTAGGATCTAATCGTTTATCAACCTTTGCTTCAGATTTAACGATTAATTTAGGAGTAATTGTAGAGCAGTAACCTAAATCACACAAAACAATGTTAAGGTGATGTATATAAGCAGAGTTTTTTACACCTTGTTCAATACAAAATCTAACACTATCCATTTGTTGACCTTTTATCTTATTACCCCATCAATCTCCTAACATACCACATATTATTATTGATAATGCATCAATATTATGAGGACCTATTCTACGAATAGCTCTAGTTCTACCTTTATTAAAAGGTAAAACAGAAACTACGATATCGCTAGTATATTTAACTTGATAATCCACTAATCCATTTGGCCACATAATTTCATCAGTAGCCATCATAAGTATAAGTATAACAGTACCGATAGCTCAAACTAATGTTCTTGGATATCTATAAGATCCGTAGTATATACCTCTACCTATGTGTAAGTAGCAAATCTACCCCTTTTGCCATTTATAAAAAAAAATATTTACAAAACAGGCTGAGTAGGGTCCTTACCCCCAGGGTCCTTACCCCCTTCTTAGCAGTTGGTTAAGCAAAGCTTAACACAACTACTAATTTAAAACAATAATGTTAAGAAAACACCAACCTAGTTAAAAGATCAGCATGCTATTATTGTTCTATAATGTTTCCATTAGGGTTTGACTATATCTTAAGCACGACAATATAAAATATTATACATGCCAACCAACATTTAGTCGATGAACTGCACACCCATACTATAAGTATGTAGGTGCTTGGCTGCGGATAACCTATTTCCTTTCGTGCATCAATTTTGATTTTACCTTACCACGAGTCATTACCTGTGCCACAAACTATGTTACCATGTTTGTTTGGTTAAAATTGCTTTAAGGTGTTCCCGCAATTTGATGGTTTATAGCAGGAGGTTCACTCCCACAAATCGGCCAAAAAAGAGATTACTCACATCTCCTTTACTATTCCTCAGTACCTTAAAAGCATAATGGACTATACATTACATATATAGTTAGATACTTTATATGTAACTGAGTATAGGGCCTTTAATTAGAATTATATTTATAAATCTTTCATTATATCCCTTTATCCGTATCCCTGAAGGGATGTGGATTAGCAAGCGACGAATATCAAATTTTTTCCGTTATATTCTACAATATTCCCTTTATCTAGTCTTCTGTTTATAGTTCTACTATGAACATTAAAGAATAAAGCACAATCTTTTATCGAATTAAAGCTATATACTAATCCGCCTTTTTCGTCTAAGACTTTTACTCCTACGTTCCCTCTACCTTTAAGATAAGTACCTGTTGATTTTATCAATATTTTTCCATCTGGCTGTGTTTCATAATTAGAGGGGGCAGATAAAAGTTTTAATACTCTTTCCTTAACTTTATCTTCTTTTAAAAAAGTTATTTCTCTTTCTCCTGCGCCTACGGAGGAGATCGGAGTCAGAAGGGCTTCATTATCTAATTTGCTTACTTCTTGATAAGCTAAACTAGTAGATAATCTATTATTATTCATTCTTTTAGACAATAAAGATATTAACTCTTTACCTTCATCAGTAAAATGTTTACCTTGGTTAACAATATTTATTATTAATTTTCAGTCTTTATAATCCTTTTCTTTCTTACTTAATCAAATCAAATTATCAAAAAAAGGTATAAGTATATTAGTAATATAACCTAATTGATTAATTGAGATAGAGGCCATAGGTTGATGATTTCGACCTTTAGCTTGATTATAAATATCTAATTTTATAATATCCTGGTTTTTTCTTTTTACTGAGTATTCACCTGGTAAATTTAATAGAAACTTTTTAATTTCTTCTAATACATTTAATTCATAATAAGTTTGTGAAATTCCAAATTTTAATGAATAGTCAGATTGATTGACAGAAAAAAACCCGTCACCTTCTATAAATCCCAATAATCAATAACGAGTAATGTCTATAGAATGACCTTCAGGTTGATTAAAATCAACTCTCTTTTTATTCATTTGACCCTTAAGGTTAAGGATTTTTTCACGTAATTCATTAGAAACTGTAGATTCACGATTAAAATAAAGATCATACGCTTGTCTAAACATTATGTAATTTAAATTTTTACTAGTATTAAGAGATTTTTTGTCTAAAATATTAAAAATTTTCATTAGATCCACTTTTTTTGAAATAGAATAATTAACAGTTTTATCTCTTACATAAAGATTTCCTACTCCTAATTTTTGTGCAATACATTTAATTAAAGGTGTTTCATCTTTATGTACACAAAGTGTAAATATAAATTTAAAACGACCTTCAAAGACTTGTATAAAAAAATTTCCCTCCGCATCGATAAAACCTCTTAATCATTCAGAGAAGTCTTCATCTGAAAGAGTATTTAACGAATTTTTTTGGTTAGAAGTAAAATCTATTTCATTTCCTACATTAGAAAAATTAACAGACTCTACTTCTTCATATCTAGATTCTTTTAATAAAAAAAAAGGGATGAAAGCATCAATAAATATTACACACAAATAAAAGCAAATATAAAAAGTACAGACCAAAAAGAAGAAAGCTGAAGCTGTATTACTATGTAAGTAACGAACTAATCATCCGTTATTTACGTCACGCATAATCGGAAAACCTCGATTGAGTCTGTTTCCAATTATTATGAAAAATATTAAATTTATTAATTTACTTTAAAGGTACAGATGAAAATTTGTATTTATCTTTATACAATTTACCAGTATCAATATATCTACCTATAACTCTACTACCTCTTTTTAAACCTAACACTTCATGACCATCTCCATAAGTTGAAAAAGGTGAACCTTTCACTTCTTTTAAGTCAGATCTCGAATTACATTCATAAATATGAACTATAAATCCTTTACGACCTCCTTTAGCTATAGTAAATTCTCTAACTAGTTCTAAATGACTACGACCATTAGAGATGTTAAATGGCGGTGTTTTTTTTAAAAGGTTTAAAATGGATTCTATACTTGGTAATCCTATTTTATTTAAATCATCTTTGGTAGTATAACGATATTTATTAGTAGATGAAGAAATTTGCAATGCAATTTGTTTTCCTTCAGGTAAATAAAAATAACCTAATTTGTGTATAAATACTGAAATAACTCATCATTCATAATCTACACTCTTTCTACTTAAAAATGTCAAAGATTCAAAAAAAGGTATAACATAATAAAAATTATCGTCTACTTTTTCTAAAGTCATAGAATATACACCTGTTAATTTATTTAAATTATATTTAAACTCCAATTCTTTATTTTTACTGTTTATTAAAGAAAACTCTTTTAATAAATAATCTTCAATAGCTTTTAATACAAATAAATTTTTTTTATTTTGAGCTATTTGAAAATAAGGCACTAGATGTTTATAACCAAATGTCCCTTCACCTTCTATAAACCCTAATAATCACCATTTAGAGATAGAAACTTTTTTAATTAAAAGTTTATTTTCTTCTTCATTAATAATTAATCTTTTAGTATTAGTAGATTGTTTTAAATCTATTAATTTTTCTAAATCTAATGAAGATAAACTTTTATTCTTTAAGTTTTTAGAGTTTAAAATAATTGAAGCTGCATCGGCAAAACTAATAAAATCTAAGTATTTAGTAGTTTGTAGAGGAAAATTTTTAAATAAAGGTATAAGAACTGAATTTATATCTTCAAATTTTGATATAATAAATAAAGCTGAATCTCTATTTTTTTTTTTAAGCACTCTACCTACGCCTAAAGTACTAGCTATTTTATACAATACTTCAATATCATCTATATGAAGTTCAATAGTAAAGCTAAGACAAATATTTTTTCCCTTATTTTCTTTTACTATTGAAAAACAACCTTCAGCATCTGTAAACCCTACAAATCATTCAATAAATTCTTTTGAAGAGGGCAATTTATTTTTTAAAAGAGAATCTAAATTATTTTCACTGGATTTTAAAAGTAAATTATTTAAGTATTTTTCAATTATATTATCTTTCAATTCTTTTAATTTAAAAGAAAAATTTCAATATAATAATTGGATGCCTCTCATAATCATTGAGAATATTATTATTAATTATAGATTATCTACCTTCGACCGGACAGGTTGTAAATATTAAAAAAAATAAATTATTATCTACTATAATCTAATCCCTAGACGCTCTATCTACGGGCTTAGATGTGAAAATATATTTATTTTTATAAAGTCTATTTGTATCAATATAACGATTACATGTATTACTACTAGGTTTTAATCCCAATGCTTTATGTGCTGAACTGAATGAAGTAAAAGGTGATCCATTTACCATTTCATTATTAACATAAATATAAACAATCTTAGGATTTTTAGAACCCGATACATAAATAAACAATGATAAAATTATGCCCTCAAAAAGGCATAGATAGATAATCTATAATACTCTACTTCACAGCAGAGATTGGACTATATCATCATCTAGATTTAGTTTTAAATCAGATGTCGGGCGTGTAGTCTCTGAAGATCCTACCAGGAATATAATAAACATATCCGTTGGTTTCCTGCTGATTGTCTTAATTAAAGATTTTCCAGCAATTAGCCCGATTTAAAGAGCACATTATGCTATATATTCAACTAAATTAAATGCTTCTGATATTAGGACTAGTGAACTAGAATAATCTAACTCAACTAGGTGTGTTTTATCTAAAAAAAAGAACTATTATGAATCGAAAGAAGGGGGAGATGGACGATTATTATCTAAATATGTACTTAGTAACCCTCGGATTTCTATAGTGTTTAAATTTTCTAAATTAGGAGAAATTGCTATAACATATTCCTCAAAGCCAGTAGAAATTTTTAGGTCAAATACTGATGAGAAAAGTAACCATAAAACTCTATTAGGTGATACGAAATTAATACTAATATGGTATTCTTTGTTATCCAACAGATCGGAACCTATGATATCATATGATACCTCAATATTAGAGATAGGCTGAATAGAATATACACAATATCATATACTAGGTGTTAACTCAGGACAATATATAACTAATCCCTGAATATTACTATTTAACGCGTATAAACGTCTCAAATTGTATCCTGTAGGGTCCTTTAAATCTACAATAGCTTTATAATAACAATTTCCCTTCTTTAGAAGAATAGGGGTTAGATCTAATTCTAATTGCTTCCTATTCTCTATAGCTAGATATAAGATAGCTAACAAAGTTAATATAATATATCATAAGGTTAAATAATTCAAATCTAAACCTAATAGCTTCTTTATTAGAGCTATGATTTGGTCTATATTATCTAAATTAATATCATCAATGTCTATTCCCAATCCTTCAACATCAATCCCCAGTCCTTCTAAAACCTCTTTTATACTAGGTTTTTTTATAATAATAAAATGCATAGCTAATGTAACACCTATTATAGTTTTAAGATTAGTAATAGTATTATTACTAATATAAAAATTTCCATACAATAAAAGTTCTATTAAAGAGTTAGTAAAAAACTCTACATAATATTTATGCTCTACTGAATTAAATGCTTCTAATACATTAGGACTGTAATGCATCGCTAACGTTACTCCAGTAATTATCTGGATAATCAAGCAAATAGCTAATAATGACCCAAAATTTCATAAATAGCTAATGTTACTAGGTTCTGATGCATCAATAATATACGAATTAACTAATCTTAATAAAGGATGACTCTTTAATATTCTCATGTTTTGATTCTTCTTATTTTAATTTAGGTTAGTAAAATTTAGAGTTAATAAAAGGCTCTTATATGTATTATATACAATTAATATAGAGGGTAATAAAAATGTATTGTAAATAAAAATTAAGAACTTTTTTTTTTTATTTGTGCGCAAGCGACGAATTTATAATAATTAAAAAACCAAATGTATTAAAAAAGAAAATAAGAGACTTGAACTCCCATCTTTCCGAAAACATAACGAATACTCTACCTTATTGAGCTAATTTTCTTTAATATTATATTTTACTATAAAGTTTATTACTATTATAAATACTGAACAAGAAAAAATCATACTAATCTCTTGTACGTTTAGAAGCACTTGCTATGTTATTATCTCCTACTCTTTTATAATCAGAAGTATCAGGAAAATATTTCGCTCTAGTGCTTTTAAATTGACTTATAAGAGACATTTGATTCTCGAATTCAGATCTAACTGACTCTAAATCTTCTTTTTCTTTAAGATAATCTTTAGAATTAGGATCAAGTTTTTGGATCTCCTGATCTATTCTTTTTATCTCTTCATGTATTTTATCTGCAGGAGATTTATATACATACTGTGATTCGTCACCCCCTATTGAATTTTCTTTATTGGGCTCTGAAACATACATTATAGGAAATTCAGGATACACTAAATTATATATAGTATAGAATAAATTAACAGTAAAATATAATATTAATATTAAATCTAAATTTGAATAAATTATATCTTTAATTTTATAAAATCAACATAGGAATGATTTAAAAAAATTAGATTGTAAAATTTTATTTTTATTATAACCATAGTTATAGTTGAAAGTACTTAATGAGAAAGTAGCTAATATAAATAATAATACCATATTAAAATCTAATAATCCTAAATAGGCAACAGATAAATACCCTATAAAACCTATTAATATATATAAAGCATAACTTGTCACAACACCTGTACTTAAAGATGAAATATCTTTACTTAATTTAACCAATCCTATTTTTAATTTTTTAAAACCAGGAAAACCGAAACTGCTATTTAATACAACACTATCTTTAGAAGGCAACATGTTAACTAGTCTTTCTTTATTCATACCAGATTTAATTTCACGAATTTGATTTAATCCTTCTGAAGTAAGATGACCTTTCTTCTCCATAATATCTATCACTTTACATAAATCTAAGAAATCTTCAGCTTTAACCCCTAAAATATTATGTTTTTGAAAAAACGGTATGATTTTTTGATTAATGTCGGCAAAACTTCTACATCTGTAATCTACCGTATTCTCCTGACTTCTTATATGGATACTTCCACATCCAAAGTAAGCAATAAAACTTTCTAATAATGCCTTATCTCTATTATGTTGAGTCAATTTAAATTCTGGACCTACACTGAATTTTACCTTAGTATCTGGTGATGGAGATATACCTACTGAAAAAGATCCGTCACCTGATGCAAAACCTGCCATTCACTCTGGATGTGGAACTTTTAAGTTTTCCACTAATGGTCTTGGAACTGGATTAATATCTGGAAAAGCAGCCTTCAAATCGTCACTAATACCTAAATTTAGACTAGCTTTAATAGCTACAATAGATTGTAACCCTTCACCTGTTAAATGAGCTTTTTGTTTAAATATCTCAAAACCCATCTTAAATAGAAGGTAGTCCGCTAATTTTTGAGTAATTAAACCATAATTATCAAAATGGTCTAAAATTATAGTCAATTGTTTTTTAGATGTTACAACATAACTATAACTAGAAGCCCCATGTTTTGATATACGACCTATCCCTCCGAAATAAGCTTTTATACCTTCTAGTAAAGGTAAATCCTTCTCATGTATAGATATTGAAAATATAGGTATAATTTCTCAACCTGAACGTGATTTAGAATTCTGTCTAATATGTAGGACAAAACTACCCTCCGCATCAACGAATCCTGTTACAAATCATGGTTCTAGTTGGATAGGTGAAGATACATGGTTAGTCTCGAGTAACTCTTCTACATGTGTACTATAATTACGAGTACCCTTGTAACTATATGGTATTAACGATGAATGTTTAAACTTTCCTCGTAATAGGGCTTTCCTCCGTAGAAAAAGCCATTAATGAAAAACCTGTTAATATTATTAATAAAACTAAGTTTCATTCAATTTGAACTAAGTAGACATTAAATATCAAGTAGGTAATTACACCTATTAAGATATATAGTGCGTACGATGTAACTACACCTGTACTTAAAGATGAAATATTTTTACTTAACTTAATTAACCCTAACTCAAGACCAAAAGGTCCTAATAACTCTATACTTCCTTTATCTAACACTTTAGTCGTTTGTCCACCTAAGTTTAAAACTAAGTTAGTGATATATTTATTGTAAAACATTTCAACTAAAAATCTTTGATTAAAGAAACCAAAAATGTTATAACCTAATTTAGAAAATTTAAAGCTAATTAGAGATTCAGGTAAATATTCTGAAAGAATAAGAGCTAAAATACTAAATGAAACAGTAAATGCTAAAGGTAATAATTTAAATAATACAGGAACGGCAAATTCAGTATCTAACATTATTTCATGAACAGGATGTATAAAAATACTGTTATCAATAAAAAAACTTGAACCTAAACCTATAAAAATATCTTTAGTTATATAACCAAAAAATATTGAAAATACAGCTAATACTACCAAAGGTAAACTTAAAAATAAATCACCTTCATGAGCATGTTTATAATATATCATAGATCCATTAGGATTAGTTAAGAAAGTTAAATATAGAACTTTAACTGAATACAAAGTAGTGAATATTGCACCTATTACTGCTATTACATATACAGCTATACTACTAAAATAATATTGACCAAAAGCAGATTCTAATATAAAATCTTTACTATAAAACCCTGTCATAAAGGGGAAAGCTACTAAACTAAGACTTGCTATTAATATAACAGAATATGTTAAAGGTAAAAATGAAATCAACCCTCCATATTTTCTGAAATCCTGGTTATCTGCTACTGCATGAATAACAGCACCAGCACCCAAGAATAGTAATCCTTTATAAAAAGCATGATTTACTAAATGAAATAGAGCTACATTATAAGAAGATAAACCTATTGCTATAACCATCATACCTAATTGACTCATAGTAGAATAAGCTATAACTTTTTTAATATCTTGTTGAAATAATCCAATAAGAGAACTAAAAACAGTAGTAATAGCACCTAGTCATAAACATAACAATAAAATAGTAGAACTATATTCTATTAAAGGAGATGAACGTATCAATAGATATACCCCTGCAGTTACCATAGTAGCTGCATGTATTAAAGCAGAAACTGGAGTAGGCAAAAAATTTGTTGATTTTTAATATATATTAATTAAAAATACGCAGTTATTTATATAACTGTTCGGACTATATCTTCATATATATTATTTATACAAAAAGGAATAATAAAAGTTACCAGCCTTTTTGTATAAAATAAATACCTGTATTACGATATTTATGAAGCTAATCTATTTAAATTCTTTTTATATTTAGTTAAGAGTTTTATATCTTCATTAGTTAAATACTTTTTCTCTTTAATTAGGATATAAATTTTTCTTATATTAAAATAAACTATTGATTTATTAGTTTTTAAAGGATGAATATTTAAATAATTAATTATTTTAGACAATTTAGTTGTATTTACTGTAGTTTCGTAAATACCATTATTATAATGTGTTTTACCTTTTAAGATTTCAGCCAAATATTTCATTTGGTCGAAATTACCTTCTTGATATAAAGTAAAACTCAATTTAACTAAACCGCTTTTATCAGGTTTATCTTTAATAGTACAAGTAAAACTACCTACGGCGTCAGTAAAACCAGATAATCAATAGTTTGACAAATCAGGCTTATTATTATTTTTAAAATAAACAAGAGTAGTTCCGTATTTTTTGTTGTATGTATCTATCAATAATTTAAATTCTTTTTCTTTAGAATCTAAAAATAGATTACCATTTAATATTGAAATTAATTTTAATAAGCCTTTTTCATCATTTACTTTAAAGCAATGATTATTTTTTACTTTATCCTGTTTTCGCACAATACCGAAGCCTAATTTCTTCTTTATATATAATAAAACTGAGGCATCTGTAGATTTATGTACTATTTTAAATTCTAAATTTTTATCTTTATCAATAATAAACGATCCTTTACCTTCTAAAAATCCTATAAATCAATACTTAAATAGATTATCCTTTAATATATATGCTTCACGTGTAGTCTCTGAAGATCCATGATTGGGCGGCGTAGCCGCCGCCATGTTTCCTGCAGGTTGTCCCTTATATTGGATTTTTCCTAACAATTCGAAATTTAAGTGATTATGGTTATTCATTTCTGTTTCTATTCATCCCTTCCTTAATCTTTTTTATTTCATCTAAACCTAAACTAGTTAAATGTTCTTTGTTTTTCATTAATTCAACTAATTTACAAATATCTCTATAATCTAAAGCCTTAACTCCATATATAGGATATTTTTCAATAAATGGAAGAATTTTTTCATGAATATCTGAAAATTTTGTTACCACAAAATCTCCTACATTTTGGTTAGGACGTAAGTAATAATTTCCACAATCAAAATATTCTATAAAACTTTTAAGTAATGCAGCATCTCTAAAATGTTGAGAAATTTGAAATCTTAATCTAACCCTCTCCGTGATGCTATTAGATTTAGCTACATTTTTCGCTACTCTTTCTATATGAATAAAAAAACAACCTTCAGCGCTTATAAAACCCCCTAACCAGTATGGATTTAAAATATATATTTCTTTATTAATATCGGGCCTTAAAATAGGTTTAACCTGCTGCGCAGAAAAAGCTTGTGCTAGTTCCGCAGATAAACCCTTATTAATAGAAGACTTAATCGATACAAGTTTATATAAACCATCTGTAGTTAAATGTTCTTTACAAGAAACCAAATTAAAAGCTTGTTTAAATAATAAATAGTCTGCTAACTTTTGAGTTATTAAAGGATATTTATCAAAATGGTTAATTAATATTCTTAAGTCTTTAATAGATGAAACTTGTAACTGGACGGCTTTTTCCCCATTATTTGTAATATTACCTATTCCTTGTAATGAATTCTGGATAGCTTGTAATAAAACCTGATCTTTTTTATGAAGATGAAGACCAAACCCTAATTCCACAGATCAACCTATTTTAGATTTTGAATTCCTACGAATTCTAAGATAAAAATAGCCCTCACCATCTGCGAATCCGGTAACTCAATAAGGATCAAGGCAAAAAATCTCATTAGATTTTATGTAATTACTTTGGTTTGAATTTATCATATTTATTAATCTTAAAAATACCTTCGTAAAGGATGAATTACCTACTCCACTATTGCGATTTGATTTAAAAATCACGAAGCACGAAGCAGGCTTTCTCAGATTTGAACTGAGAATTTGGAGGTTGAATGCTCCCTATATTTCCATTAAACTATGCTCTTAAAAAAGCATATCCGATTTACAGAGTTCTCTTTACCCTGATCCCAGCTTTGCCAGGATGCCTCCGGAGAAGGGATCGATAATTACCCAGATATGGATAACCACTATCACTATAAATTTTTTGTGATTGAGTGGACCAATACTTAAA
>WUUC01082706.1_pt1 | contig 12518 bp, 10 predicted proteins | sample 6278441 | NCBI WGS metagenome assembly WUUC01 (sample SAMN13675441, study PRJNA597444) | soil metagenome | isolation source: soil | place: USA: Washington | collected 2017-10 | reverse complement strand
GGACGATGCTATAAAACAACCATGAGATGATGAGCCCGATGGTCAATATGATCTGACCCAATACCCAGAAAGGCAACAGCTTCCCAAGAATAAACTGATACTTACGGATAGGCGTGACATTGATCTGTTCGATGGTCCCGACTTCTTTCTCCTTCACGATATTCAGTGCAGACAGGAATGCGCCCGCCATGGTCACCAGGATCACGAGAATACCCGGTACCATAAAAAACCTGTAGTTCATGAGAGGATTGAACCAGTTAACCGCCGTCACCTCGATCACCGGCATGGGATTAAAACGCGGCATCTGAACCCAATCCAGGCGAACCTCGCGGTTAAAGTCACCGATAATGCTTCGCAAGTATGCACCGCCTAGGTTGGCCTTCACGCCGTTGATCGCATTCAGTGCGAGGAAGAGCGTCGACTCATCTTCTTTTACCAGCTGCCGTTCGAATGAGCTGGGGATTTGCAGCACGAGGTCCGCTTCATCGTTCTCGACACGCTCCAAAGCTCTGGCGTACGAATCGGTATAATCTACAAGCTGAAAGTAATTGCTGGCCACGATCTTGTTGGTAAGCTTTTGTGAATAGGTGGAATGATCGTAGTCGACGATACAGATCTTCACATTTCTTACTTCATAATCGGCAGCCAGCGGCATGATGAGCAGCTGCACGGCGGGCATGATGAAGATCATCCGGAGGATCGCGGGATTCCTGAAGACCTGCCTGAATTCTTTTTCGAGTAATATTCTAAGCACTCTCATTCCAGCCTGGTTTTAAATTTCTTGATGCTAACGACCATAAAGAAGACCGTCATGCCGACGAGTATCAGTGTCTCCTTCCAGATATAGGTGACGCCCAGTCCTTTGATCATCACATTTTTTACGATGTAGTAGAACCACTTCGCGGGGACGATGTTCGAGATGATCTGCAGCGGTATTGGCATATTCTCCACGGGAAACATAAACCCGCTGAGCATTACCGTCGGCAGGAAGAGTCCCATCAGCGAGATCAGCATGGCGGTCTGTTGGGAGCCGGCTGCAGACGAGATCAGCAATCCCAATGCAAGCACCGTGATCGTGAACAACAGGCATTCACCGACCAGCAAAAACAGGTTGCCCTGTACCGGCACGTCCAGCACAAAAACGCTCAGGAGCAAAATACTGGCGATATTGATGGTCGACAGCAGGAAGTAAGGGACCATCTTGGCAATCACAACCCGGATCGGAACAATAGGTGACACGAGTATCACCTCCATCGTTCCGAGCTCCTTTTCCCTCACGATCGAGATAGAGGTCATCATCGCACAAACCAGCATGAGGACCATAGCCATTACGCCCGGCACGAAGTTGTACGAGCCCTTCATCTGCGGATTGTACAACATCCGCATTTCTGTGTTGATCGTGTACGGATATCGCTCGCGTCCTTTGAGATTGTCCTGGTAATTCAATATGATCGCCGATGCATAATTGATCAGTGTATTCGCAACATTCGGATCTGTTGCATCGCCGATAAGCTGTATCGGGGCCTTGTTCGCATGTAGAAGCTCTTCCTGGAACCGGTCGGGAAACACAACCGCCAGCTTTATTTTACCCGACTGGAATGCCGGCTCCAGCTCGGCGTTAGAACGGATGTCTTCCTGGATATCGAAATACCTGCTGGCTTCGAGCTCGTTGATGATCGCCCGTGATGCGTCATCTTTCGAATTGTCGAGGATGGCGATGCGGGTATTCTTCACTTCGTTGGTCAAGGCAAATCCGAAGATCAGTATCTGCATGAGCGGCATGCCGAAAAGTATGAGCATGGTCCGCTTGTCGCGCCACAAGTGGAAGAATTCTTTTTTAATAAAAAACAAAAATTGCCTCATGTGTTTTTAGTCTGCTGTTCTGACTGCCTTCCGTGCCAACTGAACGAATACGTTACCCATATCCTCCGCATTGAATTTCTTTTTCAATTCATCCGGGCTTCCGAGCGCATCGATGCGTCCGTCGACCATAATGCTGACGCGGTTGCAATACTCTGCTTCGTCCATATAATGAGTTGTTACAAACACCGTCGTTCCGCCTGCTGACGCCTGATATATCAGATTCCAGAATTCTCTTCGCGTGATGGGATCCACGCCACCGGTAGGCTCGTCGAGAAAAACGATCTGCGGTTCATGCAACATCGCAACAGAGAACGACAGCTTCTGTTTCCACCCCAACGGCAATGACTTCACTAGAGTACCCGCCTTGTCTTCGAGCTTCAGCTGATGAAGAAGGGACTCCATTTTTGTTTTGATCTGTTGATCGCTGAGTCCGTAAATGCCTCCGTAGAAACGAATATTCTCTTTCACGGCGAGGTCTTCGTAGAGCGAAAACTTCTGGCTCATGTAGCCAATGTTCTTCTTGATCTGTTCGGCGTCTTTGAAGAGATCATAGCCTGCCACCGTAGCCTTCCCGCTGGTAGGAAACGACAGCCCGCACAGCATCCGCATTGCCGTGGTCTTCCCCGCTCCGTTCGCGCCAAGGAATCCGAATATCTCTCCTTTGCTCACATCGAATGTGATGTGGTCGACAGCTACGAAGCTGCCGAACTGCTTGGTGAGATCCGTTACCGATATGACCTTCTCTTCATTCATTTTGATCGCATGAGGTCCATAAAACAATCTTCTATTGTCGGTTCGATCCGGTGTACACCGAGGTTGACGTAGCCCTTGTCAGCAAGACGTTTCCCGATGTCCTCAGCCGACTGATTGGAGTCGCGAAACACAACATGATGCTCCGATCCGAATGGGTAACACGATACAACTTCGGGCATGGCCACGAGGTCGAGCATGAGATGGTACATGTCGTCGGCTCTGAATGCCCACAGTGGCTTGCCAAACTTTCTGGTGACGCCGGTAGGTGAGTCGATGTCGAGTATCCGTCCCTTCTGGATCAATGCCACGCGGTCACAAAGGCCGGCTTCGTCCATATATGGTGTCGACACAATGATGGTGATGTTCTGTTTCTGAAGCTCACGCAGCAACTCCCAGAATTCCTTCCTCGAAACTGCATCGACCCCGGTGGTGGGTTCATCCAGGAACAAAACCGACGGTCGGTGAATAAGCGCACAGCTCAACGCAAGCTTCTGTTTCATCCCGCCCGACAACGCCCCGGCTTTCCGGTCCTTGAACTTCTCGATCTGAGAGTAGATCCCCTTCACCAGGTCGTAGTTCTCTTCGATCGATGTGTTGAACAGCGTTGCAAAGAATGAAAGGTTTTCGCTTACCGTGAGATCCTGGTAAAGTGAGAACTTCCCGGGCATGTAGCCCACTCTCTTTCTTATGTCCTTGAAGTCTTTCACCACATCGAAACCGTCGACCGAAGCCGTGCCCTTATCAGCGATCATCAATGTTGTCAATATCCGGAACAGCGTGGTCTTCCCGGCTCCGTCCGGGCCGATAAGGCCGAAGAGCTCGCCTTGCGCGGCTTCGAACGACACATCATGCAAAGCAGCGACAGTCGCCTTTTCGGCTCTGAACGTCTTAGCTACGTTATTTACAATAACTGCATTCATATCCGTGCGATCCGTGTGATCCGTGAGAGATGTATTTGTTATTCCTTCGTCGCATCAAATTTCACTTCTCCATACATTCCAAGCTTCAGGTACCCATCATTCTTCACCTTTACCTTCATTGCGTACACGAGGTTCGCCCGCTCGTCTTTGGTCTGGATCGTCTTAGGTGTGAACTCGGCTTTTTCTGAAATCCACATGATCTCTCCTTCATAAGTCTTGTACGCTCCTTCCGGTGCATCGACCAGCACCTGCACTTTCTGTCCGAGCTTTATCTGCGACAGCTGGCTGCCGGAAATGTAGGCCCGTAACACCAGAAAAGAGAGGTCGGCCACTTTGTACAGCGCCTTTCCTTGCGAAGCCATCTCATCCTTGAGCGCATACTTCGTCAGCACCGTTCCCTTGAAAGGATTTTTGATAACCGACTTGTCTAATTGATCTATCACCTGGTCGAGCTGTGCCTTCAGCGGCAGTGTTTCACTCTGTATCGACTGTGATGTGATCAAAAGGCTCGACTGCGAAGCATCATACTGGCGTTGCAGCAACTGCAGTTGTGCATTGATGTCATCAAGCTGTTTCTGTGTGGCCGCGTCGTCCTTCAAAAGGTTTTCGACGCGCTTCTTTTCGCGCTGTGTCGTCGCGATCTGTTCCTTAAACGCTGCCAGTTGCACGGATGCGTTGGGCGACTTGGCTACCACGGCTTTGATCGAATATTCCAATTGCTTTTTTCTTAAATACAATTGTGTGGTGTCGATCAATCCAACGACGGCATTGGCTTCGAGCTCCTTTCCCTCTTCGATGTCGAGCTTCAGGATCTTTCCGGCAGCTTCGGAGGAAATGATCACTTCATCCGCTTCAAAATTGCCGGTTGCATCGAATTCGTCAGATGAGTCCTTGCATCCCACAAGGGTCATTATTAGGATGATTATTGTATTCTTGTTCATAGCGCTTATTTGCTTTCGCCTGTTGTTGCCAGATAGTTATATTCAGTCATCAGTAATTGTATTCTGTGTACCGACAGGTTTTGCCGTGCCTGGTCTTCGGCATTCAACTCTCTCAAGTAGTCGTTTGCCGTGATCACTCCGTTGTCAAGCTGTGCCTTGGCTGTCGTCTTGATCTTTGTGCGCAGCTCGATGATCTGCTGGTCGACTGTTATCAGATCGTTTAGCTTGATGATGTCCGTGTGCTGCTGTTTCAGCGTTAGCTTCGTGTTGAACATAAAGATCTCTTTCTGAACATTGACGCCCTGCAGGTTTACATCCAGTTGCTGTTTGTCGCGAGTTGTGTTATAGAATCCCGTGAGATTCCAGCTCAATCTCAGTCCGCCGAGATAGTATGCCGAAAAATCGCTATTGAGCATATTCAGACCCGGCCGGCCATACCCGCCCTGCACGAAGAACCCGAAGCGCGGAAGGACCCTGGTGTTGTTGAGCTGTTGCTGTGCAGAGAACAACTGTGACTGGTAATTGTAAAGGCTGATCTCGGGACGTGTGATAGTCGGCTCGGCCGCAGCCTGGATATCTTCGGGGCGCTGGAGAGTTGTGCCCTCAGTCAGTTCTTGTCCGATGAAGATCCCGAGCATCGCCAGGTATGCCTGCTTACCTGCTTTCAGCTCGATAGCACGTTGATCTGTTTTGAGTAGCTCGGCCTGAAGAATGTCGGCGTTGGTTTTGAAGGCCGTGCCATTCCGGATAGACGACTCTACCTTTTGAAGACTTGTGTTGATGTCTTTGCGGATAAGCTCTACCTGTGCGAACTGTTCGTCGATCAGCAGTGTTCCAAAGTATATCTGGTTGATCCGTTCTTTGATCTTGAACAGCTCAATCTCGAGTCTTTGGTCTTCGACCAACGCGATGGTTTCAGCGATTGCATTCTGTTTTTTTATCGCGCCGCCGTCGTAAAGCGACTGGTTCAATTCCGCATAGATCTTATACTGGTCCTTCGGGAGGGTTTCGATGGTGAAGCCCGGAACCTCGATCGGCACTTTTGTTACGTCCGATTGATACGTAGCCTGTCCGTTGATCGACACCTGTGGCAGATATCCGCTGCGTGCGTTCGCCATCGTGAACTCCTTTGTGGAAACGAGAAGTTCTTTTTGCCTGATGAGCGGGAAGTTCTGCCGAGCCTTCTCATAGCATTCAGCGAGAGTTAATTGTTGTGCGTTAGCGCCCGCTCCGCAGAGCATCAGGGCGACTATGAAAAGAGTTTTCATTTTTCCGTGTTTTCCGTGCTTTCCGTGAGAACCAACGAAAACTAGCCGTTTTGGCCGGCCCGGTGAGCCCATTTCCACGCGAAGGGTCAGGATTGGCTATTGAAGTGTTGTTTTCGAAGTCCGACTCAGTAAGACCATTTCCCGATTCAGCACGCCCATTTTTGCCGATAGCGGTATTGTTTGTCAACTTTGGACTCGAACCCGTATAGAAGGTAAATTGTTTTAAATGAGAGCTCGTCATCGTTTAGTTTGGATCATCGCAGGCATCGCAGTAGCATTTCTGGCATTCGCGGTAGAGACACACGCACAATCACACGAAGGTTTTATCTACGGAAAGGTTTACACCAACCGCAGCACATACACAGGTCCCATCCGCTGGGGTAAAGAAGAGGTTCTCTGGACCGACTTGTTCAACGGGGCCAAAACCGATAAGTCGTTCGACAAATTGGTACCCAAGGACAAGGGCTCGGATTCATGGGGCGACTACAACTGGAGCTTCGGCAGCATCTGGGAAGACAATACTCAACATCAGTTCACCTGCCAGTTCGGCAATATCAAGGAAATGGTTGTACTCAATGACGAAGACGTCATCATCCGGCTCAAGAACGGAGGCGAGATCAAGGTCGAGGACGACGGCAACGATATCGGAGAAAAAATACAGGTGATGGATCCAGAGCTGGGTGTCATCAATATCGACTGGGACAACATCGATCGCGTAGAGTTCCTTCCCACACCCGCCAAGCTCAACCAGGTTTTCGGAGTGCCGCTCTACGGCACGGTAGAAGGCATCCGCAAAGAGAAATTCACAGGCTTTATTGTATGGGACAACGACGAGCGTCTCACCACCGATAAGCTCGACGGCGATTCCGACGACGGCGATGTATCAATACCATTCAGTGAAATTATCTCGATAGAGAGGCGCGGAGGCGGCAGCTACGTAACCACTAAGTCGGGGGGAGAACTTCGTTTAACCGGCTCGAATGACGTCGATGATGACAATCGCGGGATCTTTGTGGTTAGTCCCGAAGTCGGAGTTATCAAGTTCTCATGGGAGTCATTCCGCAAGCTCACCCTTGCGACTCCCAAAAATACCGGCCCCTCGTTCAACGACTTCAGGATGCCGAAGATCATGACCGGGACCATTTCCCGTCTCGACGGCCGCGATGTGACCGGCCAGATCGTGTTCGACATCGATGAAACAGTGGACTTCGAGATCATCGAAGGAATTGAGAACGACATCGAGTACTTCATACCGATGAAGAACATCAAGTCTATCACACCCAAGAATTACGATTATTCAGAATTGGCTCTTGTGTCGGGGCAGACTCTCCTTCTCGGCGAGGGCCGCGATGTATCGGCAAGGAACGCGGGATTACTCGTCTTCGAAAAAGGCAAAAAAGATCCCGTCTACATCTCCTGGAGAAAGGTTAATCAGATTACCTTCAACTGAACATTACCGTAAAACATTTGGCTGGCATCAATACCAAAGGTCTCATCTACCTGGGCGCAGGGCTCATTGGCGCTGCGTTCATGGGCTGGCTTGCGGTAAGTCTGCAGCCTGGCCCGGTCCTGTATTTTACGTTGGGTTGGGTGGCGGTGATCTCCTTCCTGCTTTGGATCGGCAACCGGTTTCTTACCCGACGGCTCGATAAAAGCATGCCCTGGGCCCGCTGGGGCAACATCCGGTTCTTTACACAATTGCTTTTTGGCCTTGCATACCTGCTGGTGCTGATCAATGCCACGTACTACGCGATCAAGACTCCGATCACGGGAGATCCACCCAGTGCAGAACAGCTTATCGTCGCGAATGCCTGGGGAAGTGTCATTTTCGTGCCTGTGTTCTCGATATACTTCAGTCTGCATTTCCTCAGGCACTGGAGAAAGTCGGAGCTTGAGATGGAACGTTTTCACAAAGCGAATATCCGCTCGCAGCTCGATTCATTGAAAAGTCATCTCGATCCTCATTTTCTTTTCAATAACCTCAACATCCTGGCTTCACTCATCGACAAGAATAAAGAAGCTTCAAAGGAATTCGTTCATAAGTTCGCCGAAGTCTACCGGTCCATTCTCAAAAGCAAAGCCGATGATCTTATTTTGGTTTCGGAAGAGATGGATTTCATTCAGTCATACATTTACCTGATCAAAACCCGCTTCGAAGAAAACATACAATTCGAGATCGCGGTAGCCAATATTTCCAGAAGCAAGATGCTGCCTCCACTGACCCTACAGATGCTCCTGGAGAATGCTATCAAACACAATGTGATCACGGAAACAATGCCTCTTGTGATCACGGTGAAGAACGAGGACAACTATCTCATTGTCACTAACTCTCTCAATAAGTCACGGGAGCAAACTTCCTCGGGAACGGGTTTGCAAAACATCCGCCAACGTTACGCGCATTTCACCGACAAGCCGGTGGCTGTTCACGAAGGTGACGGGAAATTCGAAGTGCGGATACCACTGTTGGAAATAGAGCATTCATGAAAGTACTGATACTGGAAGACGAGACGTTGGCGGCCGACAAGCTCGAGAGCGCGCTGCTCGAGCTTCAGCCCGACTGGCAGGTTGTGAGCCGCATAAAGTCCATCGCGTCGGCTGTCGAGTGGCTGCAGAGCAACCCGCATCCCGATCTTATCATTAGCGACATCCGTCTTCTCGATGGCCTTTGCTTCGAAATATTCTCACAGGTGAAGGTGGAAAAGCCCGTCATTTTTACCACCGCTTACGACCAGTATGCCATCCGAGCTTTCGAGGTCAATAGCATTGACTATTTGTTGAAACCGGTTCAAAAGGAAAAACTGCAGGCAGCCCTCAGCAAGGTCCAGCTACCGAAGGAGCCGCCGTTCCCCGACTACAACGAGGTCCTCAGCTTCATCAAGTCAAACAAGACATCTTATAAGTCCCGGTTCATGATACGGTTGGGTCAGCGGATCGTCGCAATACCCGCCGAGAAGATCGCGTATTTCTATAGCGAGAATAAGCTCTCCTACATCGTCACCCTCGACAACAAGAAATTCCCGATGGATCAGCCGTTGGATGAGCTGATCGATCTCCTGGACCCAAAGCGCTTCTTCCGGGCCAACCGCCAGTTCATCGTAGCCTTCGATTCCATTGCGGAAATACACCCCTATTTCAAAGGACGGATCAAGATCATCCTCCAGCCGAAGTGCGAGGAGGAGGTTGTTATCAGTTCCGACCGCACCCCGGAGTTCAAGAAGTGGATTGATCAGTAGGGCCGGGCTCAGGTTGATGCGTCGTTCTATGAAATGTCATTGCCCGGCTTGACCGGGTAATCCCGGGGGAGGTTAGGTCAGAGAATACGTTCCTGGCTTTCCACGGGGTTGCCCGCATAAAGCGGGCAATGACAGCGCTGTAGAACGGCCATACCTGTCTTAACGTGCGCAAGGGTCAGTTCAAACCCGGCAAGGAATTTTCCCGATTCATCCTTCTCCCGTTCCGATCCATCCCTTACCCCTTATCAGACAGCGAACCTTGACCCATATTGAGAGTATAATAGGTCATTATGATGAAAACTTTTACTCACCAGGTACTATCGTTCGCTTTAGCGATAGCCCCCTTGTTCGCTTCTGCACAAGACGAACACTTCATTTACGGACGCATTACTTTGGTTGACGCCAAGGTATACGAGGGCCCCATCCGCTGGGGAAAAGAAGAGGTTTACTGGAACGACATTTTCAACGCCGCCAAAGTGCGGAACGAAAACCTGCGCTACCTGTCTAACAATGAGCGCGAAGATCTCGACGAACGACAGTTCTATCACAGGCATGACGGCGGCGACTCCTGGGGCCGATGGGCCAGCAACACTTTTGCCTGGCGATGGGACGATAATAATTACGACCGCGACTACACCCACCAGTTTTCATGTCAGTTCGGTGAGATCAAATCGCTGAAACCCCAGGGCAGTAAGTGGGTGGATGTAGAGCTTCAGAACGGAATGAAGTTCGAGCTCAGCGGTGACGGATACAATGACGTCGGCCTCGACATCCGTGTGATCGACAGCGAGCTGGGTGATATTGAGATCTACTGGAACCGCATTGAACAAATAGAATTTATAAACACACCGGCCAAGCTTGCTAATCGCTTCGGCCGTCCTCTCTACGGCACTGTAGAATCATTCGGCCAGAAATTCACAGGTTACATTCAGTGGGATCATGACGAACGCCTTTCGGTGGATAAGCTTGACGGTGATTCCGATGATGGAGATCTGGCAATCGAGTTCGACAAGATCAGCTCGATCATACGCATGGGCAACCGCTGCCGCGTTGTGCTTAAATCAGGAAGAGAAATAGAGCTCGAAGGCTCGAACGATGTTAATCGCGAAAACAGGGGTGTTATCGTAATGAACAAAGACGTTGCGGGCATCGACATTCCCTGGAGTGAATTCGATAAGATCACCTTCGAGGAAAAAACACCCGGTGCACTGGTTTCATACGGTCAGTACAAAACTCAGAAAGAATTATCGGCTACCGTTAGAACTTTCGGAGGTGAATCATACTCTGGAAGGTTAGTGTTCGACCTCGATGAAGAGTACGACTTCGAGCTACTGCAGGGCCGTCAGCGCGACTTCGAATACACGACGGCATTCAGGAACGTAAAAAAGATCAGAACACACGACGACGACCGTTGCGAGGTGGTGTTGAAGAACGGCGAAAAGCTCATGCTAAGCGACGGACAGGATGTAAATGAACGGAACCAGGGCGTATTGATATTCGCCCAGGGAAAAGACAAGCCACAGTACGTCCCCTGGAATAAAGTCAGCGAGATCGAATTCCGCTGACCGGAAGATAGTAGCGCCTTAAAACCTCACTCCGCATGAGGGTACTCCCGGCCTCGTCGGCCGGCGAGGCCGGCGTTATGTTTAGGGTAACACCACCTGCTCTCCGCGCGGGTGGTGTTTTTTTTATGAATTTGTTCTTAAAAAGAGAAACAAATAGCCGACATTTGGAGTATAAGTATCCTGGAACATGAAAGTATACCTCGGGGAATTCGAAGAATTGGTGCTCCTCACCATAGCAACGCTGGGTGACGAAGCATACGGTGTGGCTATCAAAGACTCTATTGAACAGAGATGTGATCGCACGATAAGCATCGGCGCATTGCACTCAACCATTACACGCCTGGAGGAAAAGAAGTTTCTCCGTTCGTGGATGGGCGGGGCGACTGCCGAACGCGGCGGAAGGAGCAAACGCTACTACGAGATCACACAGGAAGGGAAAGCCGCCCTGTCTACCGCGAAGAATCTGCGTGACGAGCTTTGGAGCGAATCGAAGGTCAAGCTTTCACTACAAAAATGAAACGTAAGACTCATCCGCCGCGCCTGGCCGAATGGTTATTCGAAAAATATTGCGGAGGCGCAAATGTCGACGACCTGAGGGGCGACATGGTGGAATTTTTTTACAGGAACGTTCAGGCCAAAGGGTATTCACGCGCCTCACGTATCTACTGGCGGCAGGTGCTTTCACTGGTGTTCTCTTACGCCATCCGGAAAAGAAAAAAGAACGCAAGCTATCTCAATTACGCATCATCAAATCCATTTGACATGTGGAGCAATTATCTCAAAGTCGGGCTCAGAAATCTTGTAAGGCACAGGTATTTCACCATACTCAACATGGCCGGGCTGGCAATTGGTATGTCGATCAGCCTGTTGTTCATCACATTATTTGTTTCTGTTACCGATTACGATGAGTTTCATACGAATAAGAAAAATATCTACCGGGTTATAACAAAAACGAGCGACGGCAAGGATCTCGCGCTGGCGCCAGCAATCCTGGGGGAGAAACTTAAAGCAGAGTACCCGGGCATCAAGGACGTTATTCATATCGGTCGCGGCCTCTACACCGACGAACCGCTGCCGAAGCATCCAGTGTACGTCCATGGATACTACGTGGATCCGGCATTCCTGACAACATTCACCTTTCCATTGGTTGCCGGCGACCCGAGAACAGCACTGAATGACCCGCGGAGTATTGTGCTGACAGAAACGACAGCGAGAAATATCTTCGGGGAAAACGATCCAATGGGTAAACAGATCATGTTGGACACGGGGCCCGTACAAGTAACGGCAATCATGAAAGATTTTCCGGCCAACACGCACTTATCATTCCTTGCTATAGCTCCATATTCAAGTATTGCGGCGGAGGCGGCAAACATGGATGTTGAAAAATCCTGGTCAGAGATGCGGGATAGTTATATCTATCTGCATCTCGAGGACGGCCAGGATCTTTCGTCGTTGCAGGGCTATCTCGACAAAACGGCGGCTGAGGTCTATAAAAACAATCCTGATTTTAAAGCCACCTTTCACCTTCAGGCGCTCGGCGATATTACTCCGGGCCCGGAGCTGAGCAACGAGATAGGTCCACAGTGGAGTTATTTGTCATTCGCGATAGCAGGCGGTCTTGGATTATTAATACTTCTGCCTGCATGTTTTAATTACACCAACATCTCTATCGCCCGGGCGCTCAAGAGGTCAAAAGAAATCGGACTCCGGAAAACACTCGGCGGTATGCGCCGTCACATCTTTGCACAGTTCATTGCGGAAACGGTTATCGTTACAACATTGTCATTGATTGGCGCGTGCGCGATATTCTTTATCATTCGCGGTGAATTCCAGTCCATGCTCGTACATGCTTCGTCACTCGACCTGAGCCTGACCTGGGAGCGATTCTTTTATTTCCTGATCTTTGCGATCCTGACCGGTTTTTTTGCGGGACTCTTCCCTGCCCTGCATTTCTCGCGGCTCAATCCTATCGAGG
>WUUC01111617.1_pt1 | contig 12520 bp, 11 predicted proteins | sample 6278441 | NCBI WGS metagenome assembly WUUC01 (sample SAMN13675441, study PRJNA597444) | soil metagenome | isolation source: soil | place: USA: Washington | collected 2017-10 | reverse complement strand
GGATAGCTCGGGTCGGGCGGGTACGACGGGTCCGGCGGGTAGCCCGGACTGGTCGGGTCGGACGGGTACGCCGAGCCCGGTCCCGCAGGATCGGGCGGGTACCCCCGGCTCGACGGATAGCTCGGTGCGGAAGGAGCCGACGGGCTCGACCGGTACGATGCCGGGCTCTCCCGGTCGGGATAGCCGGGTCGCCCGGGGTAGGCCGGCGGCACGTGCTCGGTCGGCGGGCCGGGATCGGGCGGGAAGGACCGGTCGGACGGCTGCGCCCGGCCCGTGTACGACGGCCGCTCGGAGCGCGGCGTGCGTCCCGGCAGGACCGGGCGGTCGGGTCGCTCGGACGGGTCGCGGTAGGAGGGACGCACCGGTGCGGCCGGTTGACCGGGCTCGGCCGGGTACCCCCGCCCCGCCCCACCCGGACGCCCGGGGAGCCCGGGCCGCTCGGGCGGACCACCACGACCACCGGCACCACCGGGCTCGTCGGCGAACCCGCCCTGGCCAGGGCCGGTGGGGTAGCGCGGTGACGCCGGCAGATCACGCCGGGCGCCGGGATAGCGCGGCCGTGACGGCGAGCGCGGGTCGGAACCAGGCGGCGGACCGGTCTGGTACGGCGGCTCGTCGTCCTCGTAGCCGGCGTCGTCGTCGACCTCGTCGCCAGGATCGGGGTCGGGAACGGGACCGGTGGGGTAGCGGGGTGGGCGGTTCGGCCCTCCTCGTCCGTACCCCGGACGTCCGGGAGACCCCCGACCCGATCTCGGGTCGTTCGACGCGGACCGCGCGTTGGTCAGGGGATCCCCTCCGGTCGCTCGATGGTCGGCCCCACACCGAAGGTTCGGGGCATTGAGAGGTTAGTCACGGCCTGACAGGCCCACCAGGCGTAGTGGGTACCCTGGCCGCGTGAACGCCGATCGTCCTGCGGCTGCCGGCTCCAGCCGTCGTTTCTACCTCACCACGCCCATCTACTACGTCAACGATGCCCCCCACATCGGGCACGCGTACACGACGGTGATCGGCGACGCCGTGTCCCGGTGGCACCGGCTGCTGGGCGACGAGACCTTCTTCCTGACCGGCACCGACGAGCACGGGCTCAAGGTGCAGCGGGCCGCCGAGGCCAACGGGGTGACGCCCCGCGAGTGGGCCGACCGCACCGTCGAGCGCTTCCGTGACGCCTGGAAGCTGCTGAACATCAGCAACGACGACTTCATCCGGACGACCGAGCCCCGCCACTACGCGGCGGTGGGCGAGATCCTCCAGGCGGTGAAGGACAACGGCTACATCGAGCTTGGTGTCTACGAGGGGCTCTACTGCGTGGCCTGCGAGGCGTACTACACGGCCGACGAGCTGGTGGAGGGCGACCTGTGCCCCATCCACCACCGCCCGGTCGAGCAGGTGCGCGAGGAGAACTACTTCTTCAAGCTGTCGGCCTTCGAGCAGCGCCTGCTCGACTTCTACGAGGCCCACCCCGGCTTCGTGCTGCCCGAGTCCAAGCGGAACGAGGCGCTGGGCTTCATCCGCCAGGGCCTGCAGGACTTCTCGATCAGCCGCACGTCGATCAACTGGGGCGTCCCCCTGCCGTGGGACCCGAACCACGTCACCTACGTGTGGTTCGACGCCCTGACCAACTACATCACCGCCGTGGGCTACGGCGACGACGAGGCGCGGTTCGAGAAGTGGTGGCCGGCCGTCCACCTCATCGGCAAGGACATCCTGCGGTTCCACTGCGTGTACTGGCCGGCCATGCTCATGGCGGCCGGGCTCGAGCCGCCGGCCACCGTCGCCGTCCACGGCTTCCTGCTGGTGGGCGGCGAGAAGATGTCCAAGACCAAGCTCAACCAGATCGCCCCCGACGAGCTGGTGGCCGAGTTCGGCGTCGACGGGTTCCGCTACCACTTCCTGCGCGACACGCCCTTCGGTCCCGACGGCGACTTCTCCTACGAGCGCATGATCGAGCGCTACAACGCCGACCTGGCCAACAACCTGGGCAACCTGCTGTCGCGGGTGGCCACGGTGGTGGGCAAGAAGTGCGGCGGCATCGGTCCGGGCGCCCGGTCCGACAGCCCGCTGGCCGCGGTGGCGGCCGAGGTCTACGAGGCCGCCGCGGCGGGGTGGGCCAACATCCAGCCGTCGGTGGCGCTCGAAGCGACCTGGCGCCTGGTGCGCGAGACCAACGCCTACCTCGAGGTCAACGAGCCCTGGAAGATGGCGCCCGGCCCCGAGCTCGAGGCCGTCATGGGCGACGCCCTCGAGGTGCTGCGCATCGTGGCCATCATGGCCAGCCCGGCCCTGCCGTCGACCTGCGACGAGCTGTGGCAGCGCATCGGCCTGCTCGGCCACCCGTCCGACCAGCGCCTGCCCGAGGCGGCGGTGTGGGGCGGCTACCTGGGCGGCGCCGAGGTCACCAAGGGCGCGCCGCTGTTCCCGCGGCTGAAGCCCTCCTGATCCGTGGCTGCTGCGGCTGTGCGCTGGACCGACAACCACTGCCACCTGGGCTGGGATCCCTCCGGGGACGGCTCGGACGCGTGGCCGTCGGTCGCCGACGGCGAGTCAGCGCCGGCCGACAGCCCGCTGGCGGCGGTCGATGCCGCCGTGGCGGACGCTCGGGCCGCCGGTGTCGAGCGGCTGATCACCGTGGGGACGGACGCGGCGACGTCGGCCCAGGCCATCGCCATCGCCCGGCGCCACGCGGGGACGGTGTCGGCCACGGTCGGGCTGCACCCCCACGACGCCACCAAGGGGCTCGGCGGGCTGGCCGAGCTGCTCGACGATCCGGCCCACCGCGACCACGTCGTGGCGGTGGGGGAGTGCGGCTTCGACTTCTACTACGAGCACTCGCCACGCGACGCCCAGCGCCAGGTGTTCGCCGCCCAGATCGCCATGGCCAAGGAGCGTGACCTGGCGCTGGTGATCCACACCCGTGACGCCTGGGCCGACACCTTCGACGTCCTCGACGCCGAGGGCCTGCCCGACCGAACGATCATGCACTGCTTCACCGGCGGTCCCGACGAGGCCAAGGCCTGCCTCGACCGGGGGGCGTTCCTGTCGTTCTCGGGCATCGTCACGTTCAGGGCCGCCGACGACCTGCGGGCCGCCGCAGCGCTGTGCCCGCTCGACCGGGTGCTGGTCGAGACCGACAGCCCCTACCTGGCGCCCGTGCCCCACCGGGGACGCCCCAACCGCCCGGCCCTGGTGCCGCTGGTGGGCGCGGCGGTGGCCGAGGCCATGGGCTGCACCCCCGACGTGGTGGCCGAGGCCAGCTGGGCCAACACCTCCGCCGCCTACCAGCTCCCGTAGGCGAGGCCGCTCTGGTGACCATCTGCACGCCCGGCCAGAGGAGCCGGGACCGCTCGTCCATCGCCCGGGGACCGCTGAGGCCCGAGCCGTGACGCTCGGCCCGAAGCGGGTGCGTGAGCTGCTGGACCAGCATGACCTGGCGCCCAGTCGGGCGCTGGGGCAGAACTTCGTGGCCGATCCCAACACCGTGCGCCGCATCGCCGCTCTGGCCGGGGTGGGACCGGGCGACAAGGTGGTCGAGATCGGCCCGGGCATGGGCTCGCTGACGCTGGCGCTGGCCGAGACGGGCGCCGAGGTGGTGGCGGTCGAGACCGACCGTCACCTGCTGCCGATCCTGGCCGAGGTCGTCGAGCCGTTGGGCGTGCGGGTGGTGCACGCCGACGCCCGCCACGCCGACTGGACCACGATCCTGGCCGGCGGTGATCGTTGGGCGCTCGTCGCCAACCTGCCGTACAACATCTCGACGCCTCTGGTCCTCGACCTGCTGCGGGACGTCCCGGCCGTCGAGCGGATGCTGGTGATGGTCCAGCGCGAGGTCGGCGAGCGCCTGGCCGCCCACGTGGGCGACGACGCCTACGGCATCCCCTCGGTCAAGGCGGCCTACTGGGCGCAGGCCGAGGTGGTGGGACGGGTCCCGGCCACCGTCTTCGTCCCCCAACCCCGGGTCGAATCGGTGCTGGTGCAGCTGGTGCGCCATCCCGAGCCTCCCGTTGACGTCGAGCCGAAGGAGTTGTTCCGCCTGGTCGACACCGGCTTCGGCCAGCGCCGCAAGATGCTGCGCCGCTCGCTCGCCGGTCTCGTCGACCCTGATGCGTTCGTCGCCGCCGACGTCCGTCCCGAGGCCCGGGCCGAGGAGCTCGACCTGGCCGCCTGGGCCCGCCTGGCCGTCGCCGCACGCGCGCCGGCCTGAGCCACCCGCCGCCCGCTCGTCCGCGGCCTGTCCGAGGTCGCCAGGTGGGCCTCGCCGTCTGCGCCGCCCGTCGGCCCCTGCTCGCCCTCGCCCGGCGGTGGTTCGCCGTGGCTGGTGGCGCCGGGCGCGGTTCGTCGGGTGCGGGCCGGGTGGCAGGCTGACCTGGTGGTCACCCCTGCCGAGACCGATCCCGCCGCTGTTCCTGCGCCGACGCCGTCGCCTACCGGTGCCGGCACCGGCGCCCAAGTGACGCTCGAGGCCCACGCCAAGCTCACGACGTCGCTGCGGGTCGTCGGCGTCCGGGACGACGGCTACCACCTGATCGACGCCGAGATGGTGAGCCTCGATCTGTCCGATCGGCTGACCTTCGGGCCCGGCGACGGCCTCGAGGTCGAGGATGCGCCCGGCCTCACCATCGGCGACGACAACCTCGTGTGCCGGGCACTGCGGGCCGTCGGCCGCACCGCGCACATCCGGTTGGTGAAGCGCATCCCGGCGGGCGGCGGACTGGGTGGCGGCTCGGCCGACGCCGCTGCCGTCCTGCGCTGGGCCGGCTGCGACGATCTCGACCTGGCGGCCGGGCTGGGCGCGGATGTCCCGTTCTGCCTGCGCGGCGGGCGGGCGCGGGTCACCGGCATCGGCGAGGTCCTCGAACCGCTGCCCTACGAGCGCCGCAGCTTCACGCTGGTGACGCCGCCCTTCGGCTGCTCGACGCCCGCGGTCTACAAGGCGTGGGACCAGCTGGGCGGACCGACCGGCGGTGGCGCCAACGACCTCGAGCCCGCGGCGCTGGTGGTCGAGCCCCGCCTCGTGGAATGGCGCGACATGCTGGCCGGCGAGACCGGCGAGCTACCGGTGCTGGCAGGGTCGGGATCGACCTGGTTCGTCGAGGGAGCGTTCCCGGGCGACGACCGGATCGTCGTCCACACGGTGCCCGCGGCCGGCGCCTAGGACAGGCACCCCGGGCCCGAGCGGTCGACGCACCGACCCGACGGTGAGGTCGGGGTGAGAGCAGCTCAGCTCCGCCGGGGCGCGCGACGACCAAGCGATATTGCTGCTTGAGAGGTCGGAGACGCCCGGCGGCGGAGGTGTGTTGCTGCTACTTGCCGGCGGCGCGACGCTGCCAACGAGTGCGCTTGAGCATCTTCTTGTGCTTCTTCTTGCGCATACGCTTGCGGCGCTTCTTGATGAGCGAACCCATGAGGGGCGACACCTTAGTGGCGTCTCCCGACCCCCTCCAAAGTCACGGCCGGTCGATCCTTCGGGCCCTCCCGGCGGGCGCGAGGCGGGCGCAGGGAGGGCGCGCCCTGCGTTTCCGACCCGTCGAGGGGCTGGTGGGGCGGCTACCCTCGGGCGTTCCTTCGGGGGTAGTTCAACTGGCAGAACGGCAGCCTTTGGAGCTGCATGTTGGAGGTTCGAGCCCTCCCCCCCGAGCGCACCGCCGCCCGCCGCGCTGTCCGCTCCGCGCTAGTCCCGCTGCACCAGGGGGTCGGCGACGAAGGTGCGCAGGAAGGCGATCTGGTCCTTGCGTGAGCGCCCGGCGGGCATCTCCATGGCCAGCAGGCCGGTGGCCACGACGCACAGCCACTCGGTGGCCTGCTCGACGGTGGTGCCCGGGCGCAGCATGCCGGCGGCGGCCAGCCGCTCGATCGCCGGCGCCACCAGCGGGGCCGTGAGCTCGACGAAGGCACCCGGCCCGCCGCCCAGCCCGGCGATGGCTGTGGTGGCTCCCCGGTCGGTGAGCGCCTGGAACCACCACTCGTCACGGATGGCGTCGACCGTGGCCTGCAGGCCCTCGGCGATGCGCTGGGCGGGATCGGCCACCCGCCGGAGCCGGGGCTCGAGCTGCTGCGAGCGGGCCCGGGCCAGGCGGACCAGCACCTCGCGCACCAGCTCGTCCTTGTCGGCCACGTGCCGGTAGACGGTGGCGCGCGAGCACCCGGCGAGCTTGGCGACCTGCTCGATGCGGACGTTGTGGGGGCCGTGCTCGCGCATCACCGTCTCGGTGGCGTCGATGAGCCGGTCGCGCACGTCGGTGGCGGGCCCCGGAGCAGGGGTGGGTGGCGTCACCCTTGTCGTGCCGATGTCCGCACGGTACGTTTTCGATGAGACGAAATCAAGATTTGTCTCACCAGGCGGGTCGCTGCGAACGCGGGGCGCGGTCGACCGACGCAGAGGGGGAGCAGTGCCCGATCGGTACACGGTCATCTCGGCGGACTGCCACGGCGGGGCCGGCATCGACGCCTACCGGCCCTACCTGCCGACCGCGCACCTCGACGCCTTCGACGCCTGGCGGGCCGGGTTCGAGAACCCCTACGACGACCTGGAGGGCGCCGACGCCGCCCGCAACTGGGACCACGACCGGCGCCTGGCCGAGCTGGAAGCCGACGGCATCGTGGCCGAGGTCGTCTTCCCCAACACGATCCCGCCGTTCTTCCCCACGCCCTCGCTGTTGAACCAGCCGCCACCCGCCCACGCCGGCGATCTCGACATGCGCTGGGTGGGCCTGCGGGCCCACAACCGGTGGCTGGCCGACTTCTGCGCCCAGGCGCCGGGGCGGCGAGCGGGTGTGGTGCAGATCCTCCTGCACGACGTCGACCGTGCGGTCGAGGAGGTCCGCTGGGCGCACGAGGCCGGCCTGACCGGCGGCATCCTGCTCCCCGGCGCGCCGCCCGGGTCGGGCCTGCTGCCGCTCTACGCCCCCGACTACGAGCCGCTGTGGCAGGCCTGCGCCGAGCTGGGCATGCCGATCAACCACCACTCGGGCAGCTCCACGCCCGACTACGGCGACTACCCCGAGTCCAAGGTGATGTTCCTGCTCGAGGTGACCTGGTGGGCGCACCGGACCCTGTGGCACCTGCTCTTCGCCGGTGTCCTCGAACGCCACCCCGAGCTGCAGCTGGTCTTCACCGAGCAGGGCGCCGCCTGGGTGCCCGAGCGCCTGATGTCGCTCGACTACTACACGGCCCGCATGTCGGGCGCGGGCGACGTCGAGGGCTCCCAGGAGGAGATCTTCGGCCGCGAGGTGATGGCCAGGCTGAGCCTGCAGCCCAGCGAGTACTTCGCCCGCCAGTGCCACGTCGGCGCCAGCTTCATCCGCCGCCAGGAGGTGGACATGCGCCACGCCATCGGCGTCGACAAGATCATGTGGGGCAGCGACTACCCCCACCGTGAGGGCTGCTGGCCCTACAGCCACGAGCACCTGCGCCTGGCCTTCGCCGGCGTCGACCCCGCCGAGGTGGCCCTGATGGTGGGCGGCAACGCCGCCGAGGTCTACGGCTTCGACCTCGACGCCCTGGCGCCCCTGGCGGCGCGCGTCGGTCCCCGGGTCGAGGACGTGGCCGTACCGCTCGAATCCGACGACATCCCCGAGGCCGCCCTGCGCTGCCCCGCCTTCGCCGCGGCCGCCATCCCGGCGCTGGCCGGCGGCGCGGCCGCCACCGCTCCCGGCAACGCCGCAGGAGCGCTCGGGGGCGCCAAGAACGCCGGGGTGGGGAACGCCGGACGGGCATCGAGGTAGCGGCATGCCTCGATCCGGTCACGGCGACCACACCCCGGCCGTACCGACCTCGCGGGTCGACCGGGCCCCGCAGCAGGGGCCGGTCGGGAACATGCGGATCGCTTGACGATCCGTCACTGTCCGCGGGCGACGCAGCGCGCCGGGCGTGGTCCGCTCCCTGCGATCCCGGGCCCGGGACGCGCCTTCCCGGCTGCTATCGGCGTTCCGAAAGCCCTGCTTGTTGTGTTCGCGCCCGCGAGGCAGTTCACTCTCGTAGTGGGCTCTCGGCGGGAGGGCCCAAGGCGGAGCCGAAGCAGGTGTCTGTTGTTCACGCACGTCCGTCCCCGACGGCCGCCGACCGCGGTCGTCCGTCAGCGCGCTACAAATAAATGATGAGCGCCCGACCTCTCTCTGCCGTCGTGCTCTCGGCCGGGCACGGAACACGCATGCGGTCGGATCGACCCAAGCCGCTCCACCTGCTGGTCGGGCGCCCCTTGGTCCGCCACGTGCTCGACGCCCTGGCCGACTGCGACGTCTCACGTGTCGTGGTCGTCGTGGGCCACGGGGCCGAGGCGGTCACCAAGAAGCTGCTCGAGGCACCGGCTCCCTGGCCCATCGAGTTCGTCGAGCAGCGGGCCCAACGGGGCACCGGCGACGCCGTGGCCGTGGGCCTGACCGGCCTGCCCGACGACGACCTCGCCGCCGACGACGGTGACGTGCTGGTGCTGCCCGGCGACACCCCGTTGCTGCGCCCCGAGACCATCGCCTCGCTGGTCGCCGACCACCGGGCGTCGGGCGCGGCGTGCACCATCCTCACCGCCCACCTGCCCGATCCCACGGGCTACGGGCGCATCATGCGGGCCAAGGACGGCCGGGTCCGTCGCATCGTCGAGCACCGCGACGCCACCGAGGACGAGCGGCTCGTCGACGAGATCAACACCGGCATCTTCGTGTTCCGCCGCGGCCTGCTCGCCCCGGCACTGCGTCGCCTCACCCCCGACAACAGCCAGGGAGAGCTCTACGTGACCGACGTGATCGAGGTGCTCGCCGACGCCGGCCACCTGGTGCTCTCGGCCACGGCCGAGGACTTCGACGAGACCCACGGGGTCAACGACCGGGCGCAGCTGGCCTCGGCCGAGACCGAGCTGCGCCGGCGCATCAACGAGCGCTGGATGCGGGCGGGCGTGACCATCGTCGACCCGGCGGCCACCTACATCGACGCCGACGTCGACCTCGAGGTCGACGTCACCCTGTGGCCGGGCACCGTGCTGCGGGGCCAGACCTCGATCGCCGGTGGTGCGGAGATCGGGCCGGCGACGACGCTGATCGACACCCGCGTGGGGCGCGACGCACAGGTCGTGCGGACCGTGGCCCAACGGGCCGAGATCGGCGACGAAGCAGTGGTCGGGCCCTTCGCATCGCTCGAGCCCGGTGCCCGCATCGCCCCGGCTGCGAGGACCGGGCCGTTCTATGCTGCTGCTGCCAGCGACGCCTGACCCCTGAGCGCACCAGAGGTGCGGAGGAGCCCGATGGACCCGGCGATGATCAAGAAGCTGCACCTTGTGTCCGGAAGGGCCAACCTGCCGCTCGCTCAGGACATCGCCGAACATCTGGGAGTCGGGCTCGGCCAGGCCAACCTGTCGAACTTCGCCAACGGCGAGATCCACTGCCGCTACGGCGAGTCGGTGCGGGGCAAGGATGTGTTCATCGTCCAGAGCCACGGCGCCGTCGAGGGCAAGTCCCTCAACGACGCGCTCATGGAGCACCTGATCATGGTGGACGCGGCCAAGCGGGCCTCGGCCAAGTCCATCACCGCGGTCATGCCCTTCTTCGGCTACGCCCGCCAGGACCGCAAGGCCGAGGGCCGCGAGCCGATCACCGCCAAGCTGGTGTCGAACATGTTCGAGGCGGCCGGGGCCGACCGGCTCATGTCGGTCGACCTCCACTCCGGCCAGATCCAGGGCTTCTCCGACGCCCCCTTCGACCACCTGGTCGCCATGCCCGTGCTCGTCGACTACCTGACCGAGCACCTCGACGACGACCTGGTGGTGGTGTCGCCCGACGCCGGGCGGGTGAAGGTGGCCGAGCGCTACGCCAACGCCCTCCACGCCGACCTGGCCATCGTCCACAAGCGCCGGCTGCGGGGGGCCAAGAACCAGGTCGAGGCCAAAGAGGTCGTGGGCCAGGTCGACGGCCGCACCTGCGTGCTCATCGACGACATGATCGACACCGGCGGCACGCTGGTCGCCGCGGCCGAGCAGCTCCAGGAGCGGGGGGCCAAGGCGGTCTACGCGGCGGCCACCCACGGGGTGCTGTCGGGCCCGGCCATCGATCGGCTCAAGAACTCGGCCATCACCAAGGTCGTGGTCACCGACACGCTGCCGCTGCCGGCCGACAAGCAGATCGACAAGATCGAGGTTCTGTCGATCGCCGCGGTCATCGCCGACGCCATCGACGCCGTGTTCGAGGAGACCTCGGTGTCCGAGATCTTCGGCGGGGCCAACCAGACCTGAGCCGCTCGCGGCTCCGGCCGTGGGGCTGCTCCGGGCTGCCTCGGGCTGTGCGAAGAGGCCCGTGCGATTCCTGAGCAGCGCGCCGGAACCGCTACTCTGGCCAGCCCTCTCGGGTGACCGAGCGGGTACCCGCACGCAAGACATAGCGCTCCGGCGCGATCTCTGAAGTAGGGAGCCTCCGATGGCTGAGATCGTTCTGACGGCCGAGACCGGCCGTCCCCTTGGTTCCGCTGCCTGCCGGCGCCTCCGCGCCGAGGGCAAGGTGCCCGCCGTGGTCTACGGCACCGGTGTCGAGCCGACCCCGGTGGCTGTCGACTGGCGGTCGCTGCGCTCGGCCCTGACCACCGACAAGGGCCTCAACGCCGTGATCACCCTCGACGTGGCCGGCGACCACCAGATGACCATCGTCAAGGACCTGCAGCGCCACCCGGTGCGCCGCGACGTGCTGCACATCGACTTCCTGGTCGTCGAGCGCGACAAGCCGGTGGTCGCCGAGGTGCCCATCGTGCTCGAGGGCGAGCCCGAGAAGGTCCTGCAGGAGCGGGGCGTGGTGGCCCAGGAGCTGCACACCCTCACCATCCTGGCCAAGCCGGCGTCCATCCCCGGCCAGATCGCCGTCGACGTGTCCGAGCTCGAGATCGGCGAGACGATCACCGTGGCCGACCTCGTGCTGCCGGCCGGTGTCACCACCGACGTCGACGTCGAGCAGGCCGTGGTGTCGGCCCAGGTCACGCGTGAGGCCGTCGAGGCCGAGGCCGCCGAGGGCGCCGAGGGCGAGGAAGACGCCGAGGGCGGCGAGTCCGGCGACGAGGGCGGCGAGTCCTCCGAGGGCGACGGCGAGTAGCCGCCCGGGCCCGTCGAGCCACGCTCGATGTCTCTGTTCGGTCGAGGGGGTGCCGCCGCCGAGAGGCGCGGCACCCCGACCGACCTGTTGGTGGTGGGCCTGGCCAACCCGGGCTCCGACTACTCCGGCAGCCGCCACAACCTGGGCGCCGACGCGGTCCGCCTGGTGGCCGAGCGCCACAGCGGCTCGTTCCGGCGCACCCGTGAGCGGGCCGAGGTAGCCGAGATCACCATCGACGGTCGCCGGGTGGCCCTGGCCGTGCCCACGACCTACATGAACCTGTCGGGCGAGGCGGTGCTGCCCCTGGTCCGCCGGCACAGCATCGACGACCCGGCCCGGCTGGTCATCGTCCACGACGAGCTCGACCTGCCGGTGGGCCGGGTCAAGGTCAAGGAGGGCGGCGGCCTCGCCGGCCACAACGGCCTGCGCTCGATCAAGTCCCACCTCCACACCGACGAGTTCGTGCGGGTGCGCATCGGCGTGGGCAAGCCGCCCACCCGCGACCAGGGCGCGCACCACGTGCTCCGGCGCATCGGCAAGAAGGAGAAGGCCGAGCTGGACGTGTCGGTGGTCGAGGCTGCGGACGCCGTCGAGCTCATCGCCCGCGAGGGTGTGGCCGGGGCGATGAACGTGGTCAACGCCCGCCCCCCGTCCCCCTCGTCGTTCTAGGCCTTCGCTTCGGCGGCGGTCGCCGCGGCCTTGGCGTCGAGGGCGGCGTCTTCCCGGGCGGTGGCGCGCTGCTCGGCCTGCCACCACTGGCGGACGATGACGGCCGCGGCGATCAGGGTGAACACCTCGCCGCTGCCCCAGAACAGGGCGGCGGCGGTCCGCTGGTCGTCGAGCAGGGGGTAGGTGGACGGCGCCATGGGAGTGGCCGCCGAGGTCATGGCCAGCGCCACGACGGCGTGGAAGGGCACCGCGGCCAGCAGCGCCAGCAGGCGGGCGGCGTGGGGGAGCCGGCGGGGCAGCGGGTCGACGCCCAGCAGCGGCGCCAGGAAAAGGACTCCGGCCGCGGTCATGTGGGCATGCACGGCCATGTGGATCAGCGGGTTGTCGGCGGCCGCGTCGAGCAGGGGCGTCAGGTAGAGGGCGGCCATGCCGCCACCGAAGAGCGTCCAGCCGACGAGCGGGTGGGTGAGCAGGCGGGCGGCCCGGCTGTGGAGGGCCTGACGGAGCAGGCGGCGGGTGCCGGGACGGGCGGTCTGCAGGGCCAGCGTCAGCGGCGCCGACAGCGTGATCAGCAGCGGGACCACCATGGCGATCAGCACGTGCTGGGTCATGTGGACCCACATCCGCTGGTCCTCGTGGGTGGCGATGCCCGACTGGGTGGCGAGGGTGGTGGCGGCCAGTGCCCCGGCCAGCGCCGCGCTGCGGCCGGGCGACCAGCGCCGTCCCCGGGCGGCCAGCCGGCGCACGCCCTGGACGTAGAGACCGGCGGTCAGGGCGATCACGATCGCCGCCGCGGG
>WUUC01010616.1_pt1 | contig 12521 bp, 6 predicted proteins | sample 6278441 | NCBI WGS metagenome assembly WUUC01 (sample SAMN13675441, study PRJNA597444) | soil metagenome | isolation source: soil | place: USA: Washington | collected 2017-10 | reverse complement strand
TGGCGGCGCACAAGCTGCGCTCGGCCCTGACCATGCTCGGCATGATCTTCGGCGTCGGCGCGGTGATCGCCATGCTGTCGATCGGCGAGGGGGCGGAGCGGCAGGCGTTGGGGATGATTGAGCGCCTCGGCCTGCGCAACGTCCTGGTGCGTGCGCGCGATCTGGACGAGGAGGAGGCGCGGGAGATCCGCCAGAAGTCGCTCGGCGTCTCGGCGCGCGACGCCGCGGCGATCGCCGAGGCCGTCCCCGGCGTCGAGCTGGTGGCGCCGCGCATCGAAATCGAGCCCTACAAGGTGCTCTCCGCCACGGGCAAGACCACGGCCAAGGTCTACGGCGTCTCCTCCCGCCACGACCAGCTGGCGGACCTGGAGCTGGCCGAGGGGCGTTTCCTCGATCCGCTCGACGAGAAGTCCCACGCGCAGGTGGCGGTGATCGGCCCCGGCGTGCGGCGCGACCTCTTCGGCTATGGTCCGGCGCTCGGGCAGGTCTTCAAGGTCAACGACGTCTGGCTGGAGGTCGTGGGAGTGCTCGCGCAGGTGGGGGAGGGGACCAGCTTCCAGGGGGTGCAGATCGGCTCGCTGGCAAGCGAGGTCTACATCCCGGTGAGCACCGCGGAGCGCAAGTTCGATCATCCGCCGCTCGACGCGCCGCTTGACGAGATCGTGGTGCGCCTGAAGGAGGGGACCAGCTCGGCGCAGAGCGCGCAGCTGATCGACGAGCTGCTCTCCCGCCTCCACGCCGGAGCGGACGACTACGAGCTGGTCGTCCCCGAGGCGTTGCTGGAGCAGAGCCGGCGGACGCAGCGCCTGTTCAACGTGGTGATGGGCTGCATCGCCGGCATCTCTCTGCTGGTCGGCGGGATCGGCATCATGAACATCATGCTGGCCACGGTGCTGGAGCGGACACGGGAGATCGGCGTCCGCCGCGCCGTGGGGGCGAAGCGCGCCGACATCCGCTTCCAGTTCGTCGTCGAGTCCTTCGCGATCAGCCTGATCGGCGGGCTGATGGGGATCGCCGTCGGCCTCGCGATCGCCCGCGGCGTGGCCCTCTACGCCGGCTGGGAGACGATCGTGACCGGAGCGGCGATCCTGGTGTCGACCGGCGTCGCGATGACCGTCGGTCTCGCCTCCGGCATCTATCCCGCCACCCGCGCCGCGGCGCTCGATCCGATCGAAGCGCTACGGTACGAATAGCCTCGCACCCCTGGCCCATCCCCACTCCCTCTCCCGGGCAAGCCGTCGTGGTGGCGCCGGCCTGCCCGGGCATTTATCGCCGGGCGGGGGTGCGCTGACCAATGCGGCCCCTCACCCCCCCGCCGGCGGCGGCAGCGCGGAGGTGTCCGCGCCGCTGTGCATCCGCCCGCGTGGGTTGTGGTACTGCCAGACCACCCGCGTCGGGGCGTGGGTCACGGTGAGGGTGTAGTCCACGTCGGTGAGCGCGGCGTGGAAGACCCAGGCGTGGCCGTTGAGCGCCGAGCCATCGAGCACCTTCACGAACAGCTCGATGTTCCCCTGATCGAAGAACCAGAAGGCTCCGCTCTCCTGGGAGAAGGCGAATCCGCGCGCGGTCCGGGTCTGGCCAGTCAGCGGATCGACGAAGTCGACGGTCACCTGGTACTCCATGCCCAGGAGGCAGAGGGCGTCGGCCCCGTAGGCGCAGAGGATCGGCTCGATGAGCGGCTTCGCGGCCGGTTGGACAGACCTGGGCAGGAGCGAAGCGGCTCCGGACGCCGCGTCCGGGAACGCCTCGACGTCGGCGTGGCTGGCCATGTTGCCGGAAGGGTTCTGATAGGTGCGTACCTGGCCGGTGACCGTGTCCTCGATCCGGATCGTGTACTCCACGTCGGACAGGCTGCCGTAGAACACCCAGAAGCGGCCGTTGACTCCCTGGCCGTCGAGGATCTTGACGAACAGCTCGGCGTTGGACGAGGAGAAGAACCAGAAGGTCCCGGTGTCGTCCCCCAGCGGCACTGGCTGTCCAACGCCGGTGTTCCCCTGGTGGTCCCGCCAGGAGACCTCCGCCCGGAAGCGGCCGTCCCGCAGGCAGAGCGTGTCCTGGTCCGCGCCGCAATCCAGAGTGAAGATCTGTGCCGCGAGCGGCTCGGGGATCGGAGTGGTGACGAAGTCGAGCCCGTACCAGAGGGCGAGGAACTGCCCCGGCCAGGCGGAGGCGGGAGACTTGAAGAGCCTCTGCCCGGATGCGGGAAGGGGCATCTCGAAGAGACCCGAGAGCGGCTGCAGGGTCGACAGGTCGTACAGGCGCGCGGAGGTCACCTCATCGAACCCCGGAGCCGCCACCAGGAGGCGCCCGGCCGGATCGACCGTCGCCTCGGCGGACTCTCCGGGAGTGGGGAAAGTGGAATCCACTTCCGGTCCGGCATGCTCCCCATTGAGATCCAGCCGCAGGAGCCAGGGCCTGAACGAGGGGCCGCTCGCGACGAGGACGTAGCCATCCCCCTGAGGCCGGGGAAACAGGTGGCCACGGCTGCCGTACGAGAGGTATGCCGTCTGGTGGAGAGGGGCTCCGTGTCCGTCGAACCGCCGTCCATGGAGCGTGTTGACGTGGACCGGAGTGATGTTGTCCCCGGAGCCCTGGGACCAGACGACGAAGAAGCCACCGTCCGGTGCCGCGGTCACCCGAGGTCCGGAGGGGAGAAACGCGGTCTCATCGAGGACGGCCGCCTCCGTCTTCGGTGTCGAGTCCGCGGCGAACCACCGCCCGTAGAGGACGCCTTCGTAAAGGAAGGTGATGTCGGTCTCCCGCCAGACGGCCATCCAGCTTCCATCGGCCGCGACGGCGACGGAGGGCTCGAGATTGCGCCGGCCGGAGTGCCGCTGCGGTCCGACGACGAGGAAGCGCAGAAAGTCGCCGTTCCGATCATAAACAGCCGCCCGGATCTCGGTCTGCCTCACGTAGACGACGATGAAGCCGCCATCCGGGCGGAACGCGACGGCCGGCGAATGGAGGGAGACGCCGGCGCCGCCCTGGTCGATCGTGATCTCTTCGCCGACCAGAGCGCCGCCCGGGCCCACGAACCGGCCGAAGAGGCGCCCTCCTGATCTGGTGACGACGAGATAGGTGCCGTCCGGCCGGGCGGCAGCCACGTGGGAGGTGTCCATGGGGTGGATGATGCCGATCTCGAACGGCTCGTCGACGGGAACGAGCGGCGCCGCGGTGGCGGGGGCGCTGAAAGAGGCCGCCACCAGCAGGGCGGGCAGAAGAAAGCGGGTGAAGGATTTCAAGGTTGTCTCCCCGATTTGAGAGAGAAAGTTGAAGAGCCGAGCGGCGGTGGCAGCGCGGAAGTGTCCGCGCCGCTGTGCATCCGGCCGCGGGGGTTGTGGTACTGCCAGACCTCGAGCGGATGGGCGGTGTAGCGGACGGTGATGGTGTATTCCACGTCGGTCAGCGCCCCATGGAAGACCCAGGCGCGGCCGTTGACCGCCGAGCCGTCGAGCACCTTGACGTACAGCTCGACGTTCCCCTTGTCGAAGAACCAGAAGGCGCCGCTCTCCCACGAAAACGGGAGCGCCCGCGCCTGGCGGATCTCGCCCGTCAGGGGATCGACGAAGTCGACGGTCACCTCATACTCGCGCCCCAGGAGACAGAGAGCCACGGCGCCGTAGGAGCAGGAGAGCGGCAGCGGCGGCGTGAGCGGTGCGGTGGCGAGCCGCGGCGCGAGGGGCGGCGCGGAGGCTGCCAGGGTCGAAGCGGCTCCGGTCGCCGGGCTCGGGAAGGCGCGGACGTCGGCGTGGCTGGCGATGTGGCCCTGAGGGTTTTCATAGGTCCGGACCTGGCCGGTCACCGTATCCACCACTCGGATCTCGTACTCCACGTCCGACAGGCTGCCGTAGAACATCCAGAAATGGCCGTTGAGGCTCCGGCCGTCCAGGATCTTGACCAGGATCTCGACGTTCGAATTGTTGAAGAAATGGAAGGTTCCGGTGTCCTCTCCCAGAGGTACGGGGTGCCCGGCGCCGGTGTTGCCCTCGTGATCCCGCCAGGAGACCCGCGCCCGGAAACGGCCGTTCACCAGGCACAGCTCGCTTCCGTCCGCGCCGCAATCCAGGGTCAGGATCTGTCCCATGAAACCCGTGGGAAAGGGAGTGGTGATGGGCACGACCTCCTGCCACAGGGCGAGGAACTGCCCCGGCCAGGCGGACGCCAGATGGCTCAACCCCCAGAGGGAGGGGATCTCGAGCGCGGCCGAGAGCGGCTGCAGGCTCGATTCGTCGAACAGGCGAGCGTGGACCCGGCCATCCGCCGCCATGCCGGCCACCAGGAGCCGGCCGGCGGAATCGATGGCTGATGCGCCGAGGTCTCCGAAGTCGGGCAGGGCAGCCTCTACGAAAGGTCCGGCCGGCAATCCGTCGAGATCGAGGCGCTGGAGCCCGAGCCCCGCCCTGTCACCATCCACGAGGAAGACGAAGCCATCCCTTTCGGGCCGGGGGAAGAGCCGGCCCTGGTTGGAGTATGCGAGGTGGACCGTGGCGTGGAGCGGTGTCCCGTGGCCATCGAAGCGCCGTCCTCTGAGCTCGTACAGGTGAATCGGAGTCACGTTGTCGCCGAAGATCTCGGACCAGAGGGTGAAGAAGCCCCCGTCCGGCGCCGCGGCCACCTGGGGAATGTGCTGCCGGGACGAGGGCTTGTCCAGCACGGCCGGCGGTGTCTTCGGTGTCGCATCGGGAGCGAACCACCGCCCATAGATGGTGCCGAAGGTGAAATCGATTGATTCCGACTCGTTCCAGACGGCCATCCAGCTCCCATCGGCCGCCACGGCGACGCCCGGCTCCCGGTTGACGAACCCGGGTTGCCGCCGCGGTCCGACCACGATCCTGGTCTGTTCCAGGCCCTGGTGATCGAAGACGACCCCCAGGATCTCGCCCGCTTTCTGGTAGACGACGACGAAACCACCGTCCGGGCGGAAGGCGATGGCGGGCGACCTCGCGCCATTCGTGTCGATCACCAGATGATCGATCCCCGCGCCTCCGGGGCCGACGATCTGGAGGTAGAGGAGGTCCGAGGGTGGGTACCCGCCGGTGGTCGCGACGACCACGTAGGTGCCGTCGGGCCGGGCGGCGACCGCGGGAGAGGCGTTCAGCTCATTCGAGGGGCCGATGTCGAACACCTCACCGACCGGCACGAGCGCCGCCGCGGTGGGTCCGGTGAGGGCCACCGCCACATGGGCGAAAAGGAGAAAGCGGGCGAATGGTTTCAGGGCCGTCTCCTCAGAACCCCGACGGCGGCGGCAGCGCCGAGGTGTCCGCGCCGCTGTGCATCCGGCCGCGTGGGTTCTTGTACGTCCAGACTTCGTCCGAATAGAGGTTATGCCGGACGGTGATGGTGTACTCCACGTCGGTGAGCGCTCCATGGAAGACCCAGGCGCGGTCGTTGACCGCCGAGCCGTCGAGCACCTTGACGAACAGCTCGATGTTTCCCGGGTCGAAGAACCAGAAAGCGCCGCTCTCGCGGGAGAAGGGGATCGCCTGAGCGTGACGAGTCTCACCGGTCAGAGGATCGACGAAGTCGACAGTCACCTGATACTCAGGCTCGAGGAGACAGAGCGCGATGTCGCTGCTGGTGCACTGGACCGGCGGTGAGAGAGGGGCCGTGAGATTCCGGGGAGACCTCGCCGGCGTGGAGGCCGCGGCGACGGTCGGAGAGACCGGGGAATCGCCGGGGAAGGCGTTGACGTCGGCGTGGCTGGCGATGTGGCCGGCAGGGTTCGTATAGGTCCGGGTGAAGCCGGTCAGGGTATCCTCGATCCGGATCTCGTACTGCACGTCCGACAGGCTGCCGTAGAACACCCAGAAATGATCATTGACGTTCCGGCCGTCCAGGATCTTGACCAGCAGCTCGACGTTCGACTCGGAGAAGAACCAGAAGGTCCCGGTGTCCTCTCCCAGCGGCACGGGGTGCCCGACGCCGGTGTTCCCCTGGTGGTCCCGCCAGGAGACCTCCATCCGGAAGCGGCTGTCCCGAAGGCAGAGCCCGGGGGCGGTGGACCCCGGGATGTCGCAGTCCAGGGCGAGGAGCTGCCCGTAGAGCTGCTCGGGGAAGGGCCAGGTCACCTGGATGCTGTACTGCCAGACCATGAGGAACTGCCCCGAGCGGGAGGACGCGAATTCCAGGGCGGTGGGGTTGCGGTCCGGGAGCTCGAAGACATCCGAGAGCGGCCGAAGGGTGTCGACATCGAACAGCCGTGCCTGGATTCGGCTGGAATCGTCGGCGCCGGTCACCAGGAGGCGTCCCGCGGCGTCGAGAGCCGCCGAGGAGGACCAGGTCGGCGGCAGGCCGGCGGTGAGCTCGGAGGAGACCACCTGTCCGTCAGGGTTAATACGGATCAGCAAGATATCGCCGCGCGCGGCTTCGTCCGCGACGACCACGAATCCCTGGTTTCCAGGCAGCGGCAGGATCCGCCCCCGGAGAGCGGTGGCGAGACGGACCTCCGGTCCGAGAGGCGAGCCCGCGCCGTCGAACCGCCGCCCCACGAGGGAGTAGGGATAGATCGGCAGGACGGGGGTGTCGTGGTCCTCCGCCCAGATGGCGAAGTAGCCGCCATCCGACGTGGCGGCCACCTCGGGGAGGGACTGGGAGGTCAGCAGCGAGGTGGCCAGGGGGGTCGGCTGCGTCTTCGGCGTGGCGTCGGCGGCGTACCATCGGCCGTAGACTGTCTTCAGGTCTTCCGTGGTCGCCACCATCTCCTGCCAGGCGATCATCCAGCTCCCGTCGGGAGCCACGGCGACCGATGGATCCTCGTTGACCAGCTGGGGTTGCCGCTGCTGCCCGACCAGGAACGGGTTCTCCCGCGCCCCATTACGACTGACCAGGGAGGCGCGGATCTCGCCCGCCTTGGCGTAGGCGACGACGAAGCTGCCGTCCGGTCGGAAGGCGACGTCGGGTGACTCGATCGCGCCGGCGTCGATCTCGAAGAAATCATTGCCGAGCGGCGCGCCTCCCGGACCGTAGAACCGCCCCTGGAGGCGCCGTGAGCTCCCGTTCCCGAACATCCCGAGGATCAGATAGGCGCCGTCCGGCCGGACGGAGACCACGGGAGAGAAGGCGATCTCGCTTTCCGAGCCGATGCGGAAGGGCTCACCGGCGGGAACAAGCCGAGCGGCGGCGGATCCTGTGATGGACAGCGCCAGGAGAAGGAGCAGCAAGGGGGTGCCGAATCGTTTCAAGCGTGCCTCCAGGCGAGTGATGCTTCTGTTTATGCCATCCTAACATTTGGAGGGTGGAATACATAATGAGGAAGCGTGGGCATGGCCAGGCCGCGACGGAACGGGCACTCTCAAAGCTCGGTTCCCGGTCGGAGGCGCGCGCGTTCCCGGGGAGCCGATTCAAGGTCTTTCCGTCGTCTCTTGGCGATGATAAGATTCCTCCTGCGATGATCAAGCAGACCTATTCAGTCCAGGAATTGGAATTGCACCTCGACGAGGCGCTCGATCGGGTGCGGTCGGGAGAAGCGGTTGTCGTAACGGATCAGGGGCGCCGCGTGGCCGAGATTCGCCCTCTCCCTGCCGAGCCCTCCTCACTTGAAGAGGGTCTACGGGAGCTGCAGGAGATGGGAGTGATCGGAGCTCTGGTGAAGCCGGAAGGGACGATCGAGCCGCTCGCCAGAAGGCCCGGTGCCCTCGCACGGTTTCTGGAATCCCGTTGAAGGTCGCTTACGTCGACAGCTCCTGTTTTCTGGCGATCACTTTCTGTGAGCCAGGCTGTCGCGAGTTGCTAAAGCGCCTTTCCCACTTCGACCTTCTTCGTAGGGGCGCAGCATGCTGCGCCCCTACAGGAGCCTCCGGTCCACGGAGGCCGGACAGGGTCCTGAATCACTCCCTCTACGTACACGGCCCCTCATACGCCATGTGCCGCGCCTTCCCTCCGTCCAGATCCCGGTAGACCCAGCAGGTCCAGTAGGCGGATTCCGGGAGGCTGGCCGGGCAGGGCTGCGCTTGCGGATCTGGAAGCTGGCGGGGCGGAAGAACCCGGAAGCGGCCGTCGGAACGGATCGACAGCAGAGTATCCACCTGTATGGTCGACTCCGGGTCCGCTACCTTCCAGAAAGGTATGGGGACGAGGATTTCCTTGCCCTTGACCGCTTCCACCCGGGTGTCCATTGGGATGACCCACTCGTGTACCGTCTTCCCCACCGCGTCGAGCTCGTGGACGGTATCGCCGGTGATCGCGTCCTCCTGAGCCGGGAGACGGTCGACGAACACCGTGGCATCCGCTCCACAGGGGTGGCTGGCCAAGAACCGTGGTGGCTCCGCGAGCTCGGCTTCGGGCTCCCAGAATGACAGTGGCACTCCGTGCTTCTTCCGGTACGCCTCGATCCGCTCCGCCGCGTCGGCGCGGCCGTGGATCTCTTCGAGGAAGAGGTTCCAGCGGTCGATCCGTGGCTGGATGTCGCCGACCTTCTTGGCATCCACGTCTTGCCTCCCAGGCTCGCTGTCCGCTTTCACGGGTGCTGAGGATTGCGCAACGACGGCGGCGGGGGAGAGCGCGGAGACACACGTGCCCAGGGCATACGCGAGGAGCAGGCTCCCGATGTTCGGCATGGCTGGATTGTACCTCCATGGAGAGCAGCGCGCGGACCACTTTCTGTGAGGGCGAAGATGAGTTTCTTTTAAATTGCGGCTCTCTTCAGGCGCCTTGCCTCACCTTTGGATGCAACAGCCCATTGGGACAGTGCGTTCCACAGGGAACCGTCCCATCTTTTTCGGAGGAGAGCATGCACAAGCAGCTGATGAGAGGCATTGCGTCCGCATGTTTCGCCGTCCTGGCCGCCGCGGGTCCCGCCGCGGCGCAGGGATCGCCGCCAGCCTGTCCGAAGTTCGCGTTTAGCCGCACCTTCACCAACCTGACGGGGAAGACTGTCCAGGGATTGCACCTGGCGCTCCACGGACCCCGGGAAGCCGGGCGCTTCTACACGGGCCCCGAGAACCCGTTCGGCCCGCCGACCTTTGAGGGGCTGGGCCCGGACGGTTCCTACCGCGTGCGCTTCGGTGGCGCCAACGTCACCAACGGCCAAGTGGTGCGCGTCGCGTTCTGCATCGACCGCCCCGCGTCCGACCTGGTCCCCCTGGGGAGCTCCCCGGCCCAGACCTGGATCACCGAGTCGAGCCCGGGGATGGAGGAGCCCGCTCCCGAGCAACGCCTGCCCGCCCTGGGCGCCCGCTGGTCTCCCATCGCCGTGGGCACCGGCAGCTATCAGGTCGAGGTCGAGTTGACCAATGCCGAGGAGAGCGCCGTCGCGCTCGTCAATCTGGAGTGGACGCGCCTGGTCCAGCCGCTGCCCGTCGAGGATCTCTCCTGGACCAACTCGACGCCGCGGCTTCCTGGCAGAGCCTGGGATCGGCGCTGACCGTCCCCGCTTCGCCCCATGAGGCGGGGCCGAGCCGCTCCGCCTTCCTCCTGCCGGCCAGCTTCCAGTTCGACGAGCCCGGCGTGCTCGTCTTCCGGTTCGCGGCCGCCGAGCCGGGCAGCAGTCAGAACGTCGTCCAGGGGGTGGGGCAGGTCGCCATCGCCTCCCTCCTGCGCCCGGTGTTCCTGGAGACCCGCGCCCTGCAGGTGGCCTCCGGCCATCTGGGGGTGCCGGCCTCGGCGCTGACCGTGCTCCACTCGTCCGAAGGGGCATATCCGCTGCAGGGTCAGACCATCTTTCCGTTCAAGGTGGGGAGTGCCTCCGGCACCATCGCGAGCCTGATCCTCGATCCGTCGGGCAACGAGCTCTTCGAGCATCAGCTCGAAGGCCAGGAGGCGGCGCTCCGCGCCACGCTTTACGGCCGGCTCGACCCCGCGCTCGCCCAGCGCCTCTCCTCGCCCGGCCCCGGGGGCGGGGCCCCGATTCCGGTGGCCCTCTGGCTGCTGGCGCCTCCGGAGGGGGAGGGGCCGGCAGCTCCCGGGAAGGTCCATTCGCAGGAGGAGCTCGACGCCTACCATGACGCGGTCGACGCCTACCTCGCGGCGCGGACGGCGGTGCTGACCGCACCCGTGGTGAGCCGGCTCCAGACCATGGGCTATCCGGCGCACGCCGACGCCTTCGCTCCGATCATCTACGCCACCCTGCCACCGTCCGCCATCCAGCAGGCGGCGACCTGGCCCGAGGTGGAGACGGTTTACGAGGCGAAGGTCTACGCGAACCTCCTCAACATCGTCCGGCCGGTGGTGCGGGCGGACCTTCTCCACAATGCCAACATCACCGGCTCCGGGATCAAGCTCGGCCAGGTGGAGGTCAACGGCGGCACCGCGGCGGGGAACCCGAACTTGGCCGGCGTGACCCCGGACACCGGCTTCTCCTGCCTGGATGCTCACGCCACGGGGGTGGCCGGCATCATCGTCAGCACCCATGCCACGCACAAGGGGATCGCCCCGGCGGCATCGCTCTACGCGGCCGGCGGCTGCAGCGGCGCGGAGCAGGCGGTCAGGGACGCCTCAGACCGTGCGCTCAATTGGGGGGCCCTGACCCTCAACGCCAGCCTGGGCGCCAACTCGGGTACCGCCCCGACCACCCTGGACCGCTTCTATGACGCCGCGGTCCGCGGGCGCCGGCGCTCCATCGTGGTGGCGGCCGGCAACGAGGCCGGTCCCTGCGGCTCGGGGAACGGCCGGGTCACCACCCCGGCAAGGGCTTACAACATCGTCACCGTGGGCAACTACGACGACCGCAACACCCTGGGCTGGCGCGACGACATCATGAGCTCCTGCTCCAGCTTCGTCGATCCGACCTCGACCAACGGCGACCGGGAGAAGCCGGAGGTCTCGGCACCCGGCACCTCGATCCTCAGCACCACCAATGCCTCCCCCTGGACGGGCAACATCGGCTCGGGAACCAGCTACGCCGCGCCCGCGGTGACCGGCGGCACCGGACTGCTGTTCCAGCGCGACCTTACGCTGGGCGCCTGGCCTGAAGCGGTCAAGGCCATCCTGATGACCACCGCCGTCCACAACGTCGAGGGGGCCACGGTCCTCAGCGACAAGGACGGCGCCGGCGGCATCGTCCTCGATCACGCCGTGGCCACCGTGGACAACAGCCGGTGGGGGAAGAACAACAACTATCTCTGCACCGCCGCCGTTTCGCTGGACGTGCAGACCATCGCGCTCGGCGCCGGCCGCCGGACCCGGGTCACCCTGGTCTGGAGCACGCCGGACACCTATACGAATTACGCCAGCCGGCCGGCCGTCGACCTCGAGCTCGAGGTGGTCGATCCGGCGGGCAACGTGGTGGCGGGCAGCTACTCGCTCGACAACACCTACGAGATCGTCGACTTCCTGGCCCGCTCCACCGGCAACCACAAGATCCGCGTGCGCAAGACCCGCTGCGACCTCGATCCCAGGTACCTGGCCTGGGCCTGGTGGCAGGACGTGGAATCGGTCATCGACGGCGCGGGCTGGGACGGCCAGGGGGCCGGCATCGACGTCTACGACCTCAACGGCAACGGCGCTCCCGAGGTGCTCCTGATGGCCTACGACGCCCCGCCGGGCCAGAACAATTTCCGCTACAAGATCGGCTGGGATGCCGACAACCTGGGCCGGACTTCCAACTGGAGCGCCGTCGTCCAGGAGAACGGCGTCGGTTGGGAGGGGCAGGGGGCGAGCCTGAACCTGTTCAACCTCGACGGCAACGCGCGCCCCGAGATGATCCTCATGGCCTACGACAACCCGCCGGGCCAGAACAATTTCCGCTACAAGATCGGCTGGAACCTGAGCACCACCGGCACCACCGCCACCTGGACGGGTCCGATCCAGGTCCCGGGCGTGGGTTGGGAGGGGCAGGGGGCCGGCGTCGAGATCGCCAACCTGGACAACAACCCGCTGCCTGAGATGATCCTCGTGGGCTATGACAACCCGCCGGGGCAGAACAGCTTCCGCTACATGATCGGCTGGAACCTGAACAACGCGGGAGTCGCCGCCGTCTGGACCGGACCGCTCCAGATCGGTGGGGTGGGTTGGGAGGCGCAGGGGGCCGGCGTGACCATCGCCAACATGGATGGCAACCCGCGTCCCGACATGGTCCTCATGGCCTACGACAATCCGCCGGGGGCGAACACCTTCCGCTATCTGGTCGGTTGGAACCTGGGTCTCAACGGCACCACCGCCAACTGGTCCAACCTCACCCTGGTCGAGGGGATCGGCTGGGAGGCGGACGGCGCCGATCCGCGGCTCTTCGACATCGACAACGACGGAGTCCAGGAGCTGTTCCTGATGTGCTACGACGATCCCTGGGGTGCGAACACCTTCCGCTACCGCGTGATCGAGCCCTGAGGCATTCGTCCCGGGTCCATGGCTTCGGCCGTGGACCCGGGTCCCTCTCGCTCCCGCCCCCCGACCCGCTGTAGAGTTCCCCACCGTGCGCAGACTCACGCTGATCACCACAGGTGGAACCATCGAGAAGACCTATGACGAGGTGTCGGGCAACCTCGCCAATCGGCAGTCGATCGTCCGCCGCATGCTTTCCGAGCTTCGCCTGGAAGAGGGCGAGGTCAACGTCGTCGAGCTGATGAGCAAGGACAGCCTGGAGATGA
>WUUC01223235.1_pt1 | contig 12528 bp, 13 predicted proteins | sample 6278441 | NCBI WGS metagenome assembly WUUC01 (sample SAMN13675441, study PRJNA597444) | soil metagenome | isolation source: soil | place: USA: Washington | collected 2017-10 | reverse complement strand
CGCACACGGCAATTACTGGTCCAACGGAATACAAAGGTCTTCCGGTATATCAACCGCATGGCAAAGGTCCCCTGAGGTTACAAGACCATGGTAATCCGGTGAGTTATAGGAATATTTGGATCAGGGAGTTGTAGGACTGAAAATGTGTGCGCCGCGACGACGTAAAAAAGTTGTGTGGCAGGCACTGCTAAAACTAATAGCTTCGACTTAGATACGCACACATTTCGCTTCCGGCACCGCAAGTCATAAAAAAAGTCAGGCTACCACCTGACTTTTTTTTGATAACTAATTGGCTTTAAAATATTGAGCTAATTATTCGGAGTCGGGGACTGAACTTCACCTTTGATGATCAATTGCGTGAGACCACCTTCTACATTCGCTGTCATCGTAACTGCTTTGTTGAATGCACCTATTGCACCGGCATTGAATGTTGCTTCAATAAATCCTTTGCTTCCTGGCGCTACAGGTTCTTTCGACCAGTTCGGGGTAGTACAACCGCACGACGCCTGAACATTGGTGATGATCAAAGGAACACTGCCGTTGTTGGTGAACTCAAACTTGTGAGTAACGGGAACGCCTTGTTTGATCTTACCAAAATCATGAGTTTGTGCTTCAAACGCAGCAACTGCCATATCAGCCTTCGGTGTGCCCGACGCTGTCTGGGCATAACTTGTCTGGGCTGCTACCAGGACGATCATCATCAGAACTAACTTCTTCATTTTTCGTTGTGTTTAATGGTTGAACATTGAATGATATTACGCCCAACCGAATTCCAAAATTACAAAAAAATGTAATAGGGCGCGCTGGTTGAACGGCACAAACATCGCGGCAAAAAGCAGGCTGGCGTGTTAATAACCGCCTAAAAGATGTTAACAACTTGTTAAAGATCAACCACTCGCCCTAAACCACCGTATTTTTACTCTGTGAGCCGAACCACCCTTCGCATTGTTGTTATTCTTGCAGCCTTGAGCATCGCGGGTATTACTATAACACAGATCTATTGGGTACGTAAAGCTTTTGACATCCGGGAGAATCAGTTTTACAGTAACGTGAACGCAGCGTTGCGAAACGTGGCGACAAACATTTTTGATATCAACAAAACTCCTTCGCCTGCCAACAATCCCGTAACGCAAGTCACCACCAATTACTTTGTAGTTACAGTTAACGGCCCGGTAGAATCAAACCTGCTCGAATTTCTTCTTGTTACTGAATTCGAGAAAAGGAACATTACAGCCGATTTCGAATACGGAGTTTACGATTGCATGGATCGTTGCATGCTCGGTGGCAACACGATCTCTCCAAAAAACAAAAAAGTAGTCAGCACTTCCACCCTTCCTTCATGGAAAGGCGGCACTTTTGATGGCTATTACTTTGGTGTTCAATTTCCACGTCTCGAAGCAAACATCATCAGCCAGATGGGGATCTGGGGATTCTCGTCTGTGGTAAACCTTATTGTTATTTTCTTCTTTGTCTACACACTCTTCGTCATTCTGAAGCAAAGACGACTATCGGAGATCCAGAAGGACTTCATCAATAACATGACCCACGAGTTTAAGACCCCCATTTCAACTATCGCCATATCCGCCGAAGTCCTGAAAGATCCGTCCATCGTGCATTCACCTGAGCGTTTGTTGAATTACACAACCATCATTCAAAATGAAAACAGCCGGTTGCGGCAACAGGTCGAACGCGTGTTGCAGATGGCCCGGCTGGACCGTGAAGAGATCAATCTTAAACGCGAAGCCGTTAACGTGCATGAGTCGATTGATGGAGCAGTAAAAAATATTTCTTTGGCTATTCAATCAGCCAGCGGCCAGGTGGATCTCCATTTTGATGCCGCTACTCCAACAATTATCGCGGACAAACTTCACCTGACAAACGTTTTTTACAACCTGATGGATAATGCATTAAAGTATTGCAGCGATAAACCCCACATCACCATTACAACAAACAATATCAATCATTCACTTTCGATTTCATTCAGTGACAACGGTATTGGTATAAGTCCCGAACATCAAAAAAAGATATTTCAAAAATTCTACCGTGTCCCAACCGGCAATATCCACGACGTAAAAGGATTTGGCATTGGCCTGAACTATGTGAAACTTGTCGTCGAATCCCATCAGGGAAAGATAAACCTGGAAAGTGTAGCCGGAAAAGGTAGTACTTTCACCATCACGCTACCATTGGCATGAGTACCCGCATATTACTGGTTGAAGACGATCCCAACCTTGGCTTCGTGGTTAAGGACAACTTGCAGTTGAAAGGCTACCATGTTACGCTTTGTAGCGACGGTGAGGCAGGCGAACGAACATTCGAGCAGCAAGTGTTTGATCTTTGTATCCTCGACGTGATGATGCCACGAAAAGACGGTTTTACTCTCGCCCGCTCGATCCGGGAAAAAAACCAGCGCGTTCCCATTCTCTTCGTCACTGCCAAATCGATGTTGGAAGACAAACTTGAAGGGTTCAAGGTTGGCGGCGATGATTATATCACTAAACCTTTCAGCGTTGAAGAGTTGTGCCTGAGAATAGAGGTCTTCCTGCGCCGCTCCCAGACTACCGGGGAAAAAGGTGAATCGTTTGCGCTCGGTAGTTATCACTTTGACCCGCAAAATCTCGTACTCAGAAATTCTGCAGGTGAAAAAACACTTACACAAAAGGAGTCTGATGTTCTTTCCCTGCTTTGCAATAACCAGGGACGGATCCTGAGGCGCGAGGAAATACTGAAAGCGGTGTGGGGCGATGATGACTACTTCCTGGGACGCAGCCTTGACGTTTTCATCTCTAAACTCCGGAAATACCTCAAAGACGATCCAGCTGTACAAATCGTGAATTATCACGGGATCGGTTTCCGGCTTGAGATCAAATAGTGATCAATAGTCTGGCAGAAGTCGGCTAACTTTACGTTGCATGGCCGGCACACTCGAATCTCTTCTCCGGATCGCCAGGTTTTGGAACCTCGCGATCATCGCACTGGCCCAATATTTCACCGTCGCCTTTCTTGTCGACCCCAACCTCATTCTTGATTGGCGTATGTTGGCACTCTCCGTATCCACAATGAGTGTTGCAGCGGCCGGTTATATCATTAATGATTACTACGATGTCAAGATTGATCTTATCAACAAACCTGAAAGAGTGGTGATCGGTAAAAGCATCTCAAGGCGATACGCGATCCTGATGCATTCAGGACTATCAATTTTCGGTGTAGCTATTGGCACCGCACTCAACTGGAAGATCGGCGCCGTCAATTTCTTTTCAACATTCTTATTGTGGTTCTATTCCAACAATCTGAAACGCCAGCCCTTCATCGGCAACCTTGCCATCGGCATGCTCACAGGGATGTCGATTCTCGTCGTCATTCTTCTCTATCGGTTCGCACCCAAAACCAATATTGTGATCTATGCCACCTTTGCATTTTTCATGACGCTCGTTCGCGAGATCATCAAGGACATCGAAGATTTTAAAGGCGACAATACTTTCGGATGCAAAACACTTCCAATCATGTTTGGAATCCGCCGTGCGAAACAGGTGATCTACTTGCTGACCATCGCCTTCCTGGTGACCATATTCGCTATCCATTTCCGCGTGGAACCCCTGCCGATGACGTATTTCTCCGTCTTCCTTTTCGTCCCTGTTGCGTGGCTGCTGCTGCGCTTAGTGCGTGCCGATACAAAAAGAGACTTCGAACTATTAAGCGTACTGTGTAAAGTCATCATGATACTGGGAGTACTTTCGATGGCTGCGGTGTAACAAAGGTTTGAAATTTCGAGGGCTTGAAAGTTCGAGGCTATCACCGATTTAGTTCCGTTCGAATCGTTAGTTTGATTCTGCCCTGGGCCATCAAACACTTTCATACCATCAAATCTTCTAACGACAAGACCTCGTCCGGAATAAAATATTTCAGGTTCGTTGCAACCATTTGCAGGATTCGGAACACTCATGCACAGGTACCGTACATATGGAGGATTTTGAACTCGCCGGGGAATTCCTGAGTTCGGGAAACGAACGGGCATTCCGGATGCTCTATACCAAATACACACCCGGGGTGTATCGGTTCGCAACCAGGCTCACCGGCGGCAATTCATTTCTTGCCGATGAACTGGTTCAACAGATGTGGATCATCGCCATTGACCGGCTGGGATCGTTTCGATGGGAGTCGTCGCTGCGTACTTGGCTTATCGGAATCGTTGTGAATAATTATCGCACCGAAATAAGAAAGCAAAACCGGAATGAAACCCTGGAACAGCATGAAGTATCACAGCATGTACATGATGGCACACTTCAAATAGATCTCCAGGCAGCATTCGACTCACTTTCACCGCGCTGCCGACAAGTATTTCTCCTGCACGATCTCGAAGGATGGCCGCACCGGGAAATCGCAACCATGCTCGGCATCGATGAAGGAACAAGTAAAAGCCAGTTGCATCACGCGAGAAAGAAATTGCAAAAATTTCTCAACGACTAAAGAACTGATTATGAATGATGATGAACAATACCGTTCCCTTGCCCGAAAGCTTGCTGACGAAAGCCGCAGTGCTCCAGCGCACCTGGAAGCAACGATAGTCAAAAGATTGACGCGAGAGGGCAAAATCAGGTCGGCCAGGACTTCACATTTTAGACATTGGCTGCAAGGGATGGCTGCTGCGGCCATGTTTATTGCAGGATTTGGTGCAGCATACCTGTATCAGATGCCCAGGGCAAAATCGGATGACACCTACATGCTACTTCTTTTCAATGGCGAGCATTTCAACCCACCAAACCAGGGTTCCCTGCGGACGGCGCATAGCGAGTGGATGAAAAGTGTGCGTGGCGTAGAGGTTATAGCCGGCGAAGAACTTCAGGCGGAGGGGATATTGATCAGCGACGAAGGTTTGTCATTGAAAAACCGCGCTTCCGGATTCTTCATCGTCCGCGCTTCATCCGCCGATAAGGTGGTGGAGATTGCCAAAACAAATCCCCATGCACGTTACGGTGGAATTATAGAAATCAAAAAAGTACTGCAATGAAAAATTTTGTTGGTGTCCTCTTCCTGGCCATTTGTGTGAGCGCCGTTGCTCGTGAGAATCCACCTGTCATCAAAACCTATGGAGTGAGGATCAGTGTACCCGATATGGACAAAGCTATTGCATTCTACTGCGATAAATTAAAATTTAAACTTGAAACGACAGATCGTACTGCAAAGATTATTCAACTTAGCGATGGTGACCAGTCGGGCTCCACGCCAATATTCCTCCTTCTCGACAAGAATCAAAGAACGTCCGGTATCAACGAGGCGAAGAGCAAGATCACATTGCAAGTCAACGATCTTGACAAGGCAATGGAGCGTGCCAGTAAAGCTGGTATTACATTCGCCGAAACTGAAGTCCGGGAAGAAGCGGTTGGCCGGGCCATTTCAATCATGGATCCATTTGGAACAGTGATCTCCTTGATGCATGTCACTGTGCGACAGGTTCCGGAATTCAACGAACCTCGTATTTACAACTATGGTTTCACCACAAACAATATGGAGGCTTCGCGGGAATTCTATTCAGGTGTATTGGGTTTCCCGGTGATGAGCGAGAAATACTTACCATTGGACCTCCCCCTTAATAATCCGGACACTCGTTCGGATTCATGATTCATTTCCGAAGTTGGATCACACCTCCGCAAAATGGAAATGGAAGGGTGGCGTTGGTTTTTCAAAGCAAGGATCTCGATGAAGCCATGCGTTATTTTCGTGAAAGTGGCGTGAGCTTCAGTGAAAACAAATCGTGGGCGACCCGCGCTATTAGTATTACTGATCCAACCGGAGTTGTTGCCGATCTGGTGGAGAGAAAGTAGAAGGTCCAAAATACATTTCTCGCAGGCAGCGGCTATCACACAGAAGATTCGGAGTGCACGCAGAGTTCGCGCAGAAACACAAATGAAATAATGAAGTGCAAGCTCATCGACCTAGAACAATCTTTTTACGCCACCCAAGCGAACCATCTGCATTTGTGTATTTTTGGCGCTGAATGAAATCCATACGGCTGGCAATATTTGCTTCAGGTAACGGAACTAATGCGGAAAGAATAATTTCTTATTTCAAAGCTCATTCCAGCATTGAGGTGGCTATGCTGCTAAGCAACAAACCTGATGCACCAGCCCTGGCCAGAGCGGCCAATGCGGGATTACCAACCAGGGTTTTTAGCCGCGAACAATTCCGCGAAACAGGTGAAGTACTTCGGTGGCTTCGACATGAAAAAATCACGCACATCGTACTGGCCGGTTTTCTCTGGCATGTTCCGGATAACCTCGTCACCGGTTATCCAGACAGGATCATCAACATTCACCCAGCACTCTTGCCCAAACATGGCGGGAAAGGAATGTACGGATCATTCGTTCACGAGGCCGTAAGAGCGGCAAATGACAAAGAGACCGGGATCACGATTCACCTCGTCAATCATAAATATGACGAGGGACAAATCCTGCTTCAGGTAAGATGTTCAGTTCAGCCCTTTCATACAGCTGAGCAAATCGCCGCTCATGTGCATCAGCTGGAACATGAGTATTACCCCAAGGCAGTCGAGAGCTGGGTATTAAATCAAAAAATTGAAAATCTAAAATCCTAGATTTTTTGCTTTGGTTCCGCCCACTCAAATTCCGGACCCTTTGGGAACTTCTCGAATATCTTTCTCATGAATTCATCCGGAACCATAAGTTTGCGTTTGGCGAGATCTATCCAGGCGATGTCGACTGTAACGGTAGCCGCATGTATGTCGCCTTCCTTAACAAATGAGTGACGCAAGGTGAATCGCGAATAGTCTTTCAAACTTTTCAGCAACTGCACATCAATAGTAACTTTATCCTCCAGACGTATCTCCCGTCTGAATACAGCTTCTTCACGGAACAAGATCGGCCCCACCTGGAATTCCTCCAGCTTGCCGGTTGTAAGACCCATCCCACTCAGGATGTTCATACGCATAGCGGCAGCAAAGTCGTAATAGGCTGAGTGTCTCAAATGGCGGTTGGCATCAATGTCGGCCCAACGGAGAACAATAGGTTGGTTAAAAGATGTATTCATTCTTTTACAGTATTCTTTTGAAATTCTGATCTGAGGTCAATTAGTCTTTTGTCGAATTCATGATGTTCATAACCTCCTACCTTCACTCTGCTGAACAACTCCGTGAGCTCGATGCTGTGATTGATCCTCCTCCCGTCTTTTAACCCGACATGCACAAACGTCGACCACATGACCGACTTCACGTGAGTACGATGCTCATCCAGCATTTGCATCTCTACGAGGATCTGGTTATCCTGGAAGTTAATAACTGCAGAGCGAAGCACCACCCGTTCATTTACTTTTGCAGATTTCAAGTAGGCAATATGGTTAGTACTCACCACCCACCCGACACCTCGTTGTGCGAAGTCGGCAAGCGTTAGTCCGTACGATTGCGCAATATGGTCTTCTCGCGCATCAAGGAAATATTTTACATACCAGATGTTGTTGAGATGGCCGTAAAGGTCGCAGTCTGAAAAGCGAACCTGCATTTTCGTCTCAGGCCATAGTAAGAGAGATTCTTCTATTGTATCCATTGTCTTCGGGTGGTCTTCTGTAAGGATGAAACTATCGTTTTAAGTCAGACTGTATAAAAGCTTTCAGTGTTTCCATCGCCCGGCTCATCCGCCTATGATCATCGAGTGCCTTGGCCATAAATATGGCTCCTTCAATTTGCGCGTAGATGAATTCCGCATAGTGCTCACTGTTCACTTCCTTCCTTATCTCCCCGAGCCGTTTCCCTTTTTCAATTATCCGGAACAGGTCGTTCAGCATTTTTTCCACGGCAACCTTCACATCCTTCTTCAGTCGCGGCATGGTATCATCCACGTCAATGCTGAAGTTGAGTATCGGGCATCCACCATCAATCGGACTTTTGCGCGTGTAGTCCTTATGGTAATCACAAAGCGACAATAGCTTTTCGTAAGGACTTCCCTTCATGATCAGGGCTTTCACTATTCCCTGGTAAGATTTCTCAAAGGCATACCTGAAAACTTCGCGCGCGATCTCTTCCTTGTTTTCGAAGTTGCCATACAAACCTCCCTTAGCAAGCCCTGTGGCATGCAGGATATCGCTCATCGACGTGCCGGAAAACCCCTTTCGGTTGAAAATCGGAGCCGATTTCTCAATGATCATCTGACGCGTGCGATCTGCTTTTGTCAACATGCCACAAAAATAGACCGATCGGTCTAATTTTCCTAAAGTATTTTTTTGCGGCCTCAACTCTAAGCAATTATCAAAAAAACGTTCGTTGTTCATAGTTTATCGATTGCCCAGGGCGGCAACCCGTAACGGCGCGGTACAAGAATTATTTTGGTCAGATTCTGCCTGAACTAAGAACCAAGAACTTAGAACTGTTTGAGTTTCTTATCTTGGTCAATTAATGCACTTTCTATGCGAAAGAGTCTCCTCCTGTTAACATCTGTTTGCCTGGTTTTTTCATGTGGTCCGCGGCAAGAAAAAGATGAAAGAAATCCGGAAACCGGTCTCGCTGATCTGAAAGTTTATGAAGGTCTCGAAGTAACGCTGTTTGCTTCGGAACCGATGTTCTCCAACCCGACCAACATCGATATTGATTCGCGCGGACGGGTTTGGGTTTGTGAAGCGTTCAATTATCGAAATCAGTACAATCCAAAAAACCCAACGCGCACTGAGGGCGATCGGATCATGATCCTGGAAGATACCGACGGCGACGGTAAGGCAGACAACAGCAAAGTATTTTACCAGGGAACAGACGTAAACGCTGCGCTTGGTATCTGCGTGCTGGGTAACAAAGTGATTGTGTCATGTAGCCCCAATGTATTTGTATTTACAGACGATAACGGCGACGACATTCCCGATAGAAAAGAAGTTCTCTTCCAGGGTATCCGCGGTGTGGATCACGACCATGCCATTCATGCTTTCACATTCGCCCACGATGGTCGCTTATATTTCAATATGGGTAACGAAGCGGGTGTGCTGGTGGATGCCAAAGGTGATACTGTCGTGGATATCAATGGAAAGAAGGTCGTGTCCAATGGAAAACCATTTCGCGATGGCCTCGTGATGCGCAGCGATCCCGATGGAAGCAACGTTGAAGTGGTAGCACAGAATTTCAGAAACAATTATGAACTCACGGTTGATCCGTATGGCACCATCTGGCAGTCAGACAACGATGATGATGGCAACAAGGCGACACGCATCAACTACGTGATGGAGTACGGAAACTACGGCTTCAAAGATGAGATGACGGGTGCAAGCTGGCAGGCGCGGCGTACTAACCTGGAAAAAGAAATTCCCTTGCGCCACTGGCACCTGAACGACCCCGGTGTTGTTCCCAATCTTTTACAAACAGGATCGGGATCTCCCACTGGCATGACCATGTACGAAGGCACGATGCTACCCGAAGTTTTTCGTGGTCAGATGATCCACGCGGAACCCGGTCACAATGTGATCAGATCTTATCCGGTGGAAAATGACGGTGCGGGCTACAAAGCAACAATAGTGAAGTTGCTGGAGGGAACAACAGACCAATGGTTTCGCCCGGCCGATGTAACTGTTGCTCCGGACGGCAGCGTGTTTGTCGCGGACTGGTACGATCCCGGTGTTGGTGGTCATGCGATGGGTGACCCGAATCGCGGTCGTATTTACCGGATAGCTGCACCCGGTGCGGAATACATTATCAGTCCGCCTGAGTTGTCCACTGTTGAAGGTGCTGTTGCAGCGTTGTTAAGTCCTAACCCGGCCACACGTTACCTCGGTTGGACAGCGCTGAAAAACATGGGACCCCAGGCCGAAGAGTCACTTCAAAAGATCTGGACTGGCAGCAATACCAGGCATGCGGCGCAGGCTTTCTGGCTGTTGACGCGTTTACCCGGCGGAGAAAAATATATCGACGAGGCAATCAACAATGACGACGCCAACGCCAGGATCATGGGTATTCGCGGCGCGCGGTTGATGAAAATGGATGTATTGAAGGTTGCCGGTAAACTGATCAGAGACACTTCACCGCAGGTTCGACGTGAGATGGCGATCGCACTTCGTGGTAACAACACCGCTGCCGCTGCGACTGCATGGGCTTCTTTAGCCGGCCAATATGATGGAAATGATCGATGGTACCTGGAAGCATTGGGTATTGGCGCCGAAGACAACTGGGATTTGTTTTTCACAACATGGAAAAAACAACTTGATGCGACGCCTGATGAGAATGTTGACGAAGCGGCGGCAAAAGACATTGTGTGGCGAAGCAGAAGCAAAGCTGCTTTACCTGTTTTAGGAACATTGATCGCCAACGCCGGCGACGAAGACATGATGCGGTATTTCCGGGCCTTCGATTTTCACAAAGATCCTTCGCGACAGGTTGTATTGGCCAGCCTTGCTACAAGCACGACAGGTAAGAAACAACTACTCGCACTGAAACACATGAATACCGCAGATATCATTATGACCTCTGCACTGAAACAGGCATTGAATAAAACATTAAAAGAATATGAGAACCAACTTGAATATGTAGAGCTGGTTGCCACATTCGGCCTCAAAGACAAGAGTAAAGATCTTTTGGAAATGTGTGTCAACTTTCCCGACAGCGCCAAAGGCAGGCAGGCTGCCGGTGCGCTCATCAATTGGGATCAACACACGTTAATGACCAATACACTTCACGGGTCTGACAAAGATCGTGCAGTAGCCCTCGCGCGATGCATCGACGCGCACATGTACAATCCCAAAGCCATTGCCCTAATGGAAGGGGTGATAGTGGATTCGACACTTGATGTTGAACTGAGAAAACTGGCCGTGAGGTCGTTCGGCGGTCCCTGGGAATCGGAGGACTACCTGTTGGCGATGGCGCGGGACAATAAGATCCCCGTCGACATGAAACCCGCTGCTGCGGGAATGTTCGCCACCGTGTGGCGTGGCGGCATACGAACAGAAGCGACCAAATACCTTCCGATGCCGGGCAACAAAGAAGGAAAAGCGCTTCCTTCGATCGACGTTCTATCGGAAAAGACGGGGACAGTTGAAAAAGGAAAGTTGGTATTTGCCACCCTCTGCGCCAATTGTCACATGGTCAGCAACGCGGGCCTGCCGGCCGGACAGGCAGGCGCGAACTTTGGCCCCGACCTTAGCGAAATCGGTGGCAAACTTTCCAAAGAGGCTATGTACAAAGCGATCTTGTTCCCGGACCAGGGAATAAGTTTTGGTTTTGAAGGCTTTAGCTTCAAACTCAGCGACGGGTCTTCTGCGTTTGGCCGGATCGTGTCTGAAACAAGTGACCAGGTTGATCTGCAGTACATGGACAATAAGCAAACTGTAAAAAAATCGGATGTCGTGTCGCGCACAAAACTTGCGAACTCATTGATGCCAGGAGATCTTCAGGTCAACATGACTGAGGAAGAGTTGGTGGACCTGGTGGAGTATTTGATGATCCTGAAAAAAGATTTGTGAATGCTGATTTCTGATGTGTGATTCTGACGCAGACCAGAAGGAAAGCCTGGTCCTAAATCAAAAATCCTAAATCAAAAATCAAAATTCAAGGTGTGTTTATTTCATTGAACTCCCCTCTTCCGTCGGTCCAGCTCATCGGGTAATTCGCGTCATTGAACTCCAACGCATCGGTGGTAAGATGCAGTGGGTGGAAGGTATCGATCATGACGGCCAGTTCGTGAGTTTCTTTTGCCCCAATACTTTTTTCTACGGTACCAGGGTGAGGACCGTGCGGTAAACCGCCGGGGTGCAATGTGAATGACCCGCGCTCGATACCGCGGCGGCTCATGAAATTTCCCTCAGCATAGTACAGTACTTCGTCACTATCAATATTACTGTGGTTGTAAGGGGCGGGTATCGACAATGGATGGTAGTCGAACAAACGCGGAACGAATGAACAGATCACGAAATTCCTGCCTTGAAAAGTCTGGTGAACCGGAGGCGGCTGATGGATACGGCCTGTGACCGGCTCGAAGTCATGGATGCTGAAAGCGTACGGCCACAGGAAGCCATCCCAACCAACGAGATCGAGTGGACTGTGTTCATAAACATACTCGTGTAGATGTCCTTGCTTTTTAATCTTCACAGCGAATTCACCTTTCGATGTATCGGTGATGAGCTCATGCGGGGGCCTGATATCGCGTTCGCAATATGGCGAGTGCTCAAGCAATTGTCCTAGCTGGTTACGATAACGCCTCACGGTTTCTATGGGAGACGCGGATTCAATGATCAGCAACCGCAGCGGGCCATCGTTGAATTCCAGTTTGTAGATCACTGTTCTGGGAATAACAACATAATCGCCTTGCTTAAAGTCAAGCCGGCCAAATGGAGAAATAAGAGATCCGCTTCCGTCGTGAATGAACAAAACTTCGTCTCCTTCGGCATTCTTGTAAAAGAAATCCATCTTCCGCTGCGACGGCGAACATATTGCCAATGAACAATCATTATTCTTTAACAATACTTTCCTTGCCTCCAGAAAATCTTTGCCTGTGTTCGTTACTTTGGAGGTGTTGAGGTGGGTTTGCCGCAACGCATAATTATCTACTTGTG
>WUUC01072414.1_pt1 | contig 12528 bp, 8 predicted proteins | sample 6278441 | NCBI WGS metagenome assembly WUUC01 (sample SAMN13675441, study PRJNA597444) | soil metagenome | isolation source: soil | place: USA: Washington | collected 2017-10 | reverse complement strand
TGGGACCGTAGTTCGTGACATACAGATCGACGGCGCCGTCGTTGTCGTAATCGCCGGCACAGGCACCCATACCGTACTCGCGATGGCGGATGCCTGATTGAACGGAGACGTCCTCGAACGTTCCGTTTCCGCGATTGCGGAACAACCGATGTCTGGCCGCCGCGGCCACCCGCGGGCTCGCAACCGATCCGCCGTCCACCGCGAAGATGTCGATCCAGCCGTCCCCGTCGAAATCGAAGAACAACCCTCCCGAACCCATGATCTCGGCAAAGTATTTTTCAGGGCTGGCGCCGTTGATGTGTGTGGCGTTCACGCCCGCCGCCAGGGCGATGTTGCGGAACGTGGCACCCGCGGACCTGTCCGAAGGAGGCTTGGCGGCAGCGGGCGCCTGGCGCGCAGGAAGCTCAGACGCGGCCAGACACAGAGCGACGACGAGAGCGGTCGGGAAGGCCCACGCCATACGGGCGCGCTGGCTACGGCATCTGGCCGTCGGTGGAAACGGTAATCCTGGCACCTGGGTGATTCAGCAGAGCCAGTGAGAAATTCTTCATCTGGCCTTGAGCGCCGGCAGGACGCTCGAACACGATCCGGTGCTGCGTCATCTGCCTGATGTAGCGCAGCGTGATGTCCTGCGCGAGTCCGGGCAGGATGGTCGAGCTCAGCGCGCTGGTGCCCGTGCCGGTGATGGGGACGTAGCGCCCGCGCGTGATCTCCTGCACCGTCTTCGCGATTTCCGCATTCTGCCCCTCGTTGGCGTCGATGACCGGAAGCCCGCCCGGCTCGGTCAGCGCCCGGCCCGGAGCCATCATGATCATGGTGGTCCGGACGCGGTGCTTGCTCAGCGACATGACCATCTTCAGGTTCGACTCGCGCCGGACCTCGCTGCCGTCCTGGTGCGTCGTGGCGATCGACACCAGCACCGGCAGGTATGGCGGCAATTGCGGTCCTTCGAGCTTGCGGAATTCCTCGTCCAGGCGGGCGGCGTATTCGACAAGTGCATCACTGAAGCGGCCGAGCCCTTCGTCGGTCGTAATCAGGTTGACTCCTTTCTCAATTTGTATCCTGTCCGTCGTTTCGCGGAGCAGCCAGCGCGGGTTGGGTGCCGTCGCGATGAGCGACACCGGCACCTGTGGAGGCAGGCCAGCGAAGAACTTCTTCATTCCTGTGCGGTAGTGCACAAGCGCATCGGCGGTGCGGGGGCCGTTATCGACGAGGACCGTGACTTTCAGCGGCCAGCCAAAGCGGCGGACGCTGACGATCGTGCTCGGCCCGACATCCTCTTTGATCGCAACGTCCTTCGCCTGAACGTCGAGCAGCGGCGTCCCCTTCTGATCGAGAGCGTGCAGATAGATCGCGGACTGCTCTTGTGCGTAAACGGCTGCCCAGATGGCAAGACAGCCCACGAGCACAGAGAAGAATACCTGCCGGCGACGAACTGAACCTGAAATCATGGCCGTCAGAGTCTGATCGAACCGGCCGCCATGAGCCACCTCCGATGGCGTTCGAGTCGCCCAAGTCTATATCCTTTAACTCTATGCGCGCTCTGGTTGCAGCCGGGCTCCTGCTGTCCATGGTGACGGCAGGAACCGCCTATCAGCGGAATCCGGCCACTGGCACCGCCGTCGCAGCTGCCGCGTTCCGCGACGTGGCAGCGGGCGCCGGTATCGACTTCACACATCTCAACGGAGCAAGTCCGGCCAAGCACTTCCCCGAAACCATGGGATCGGGAGGACTGTTCTTCGACTACGACAACGACGGATGGATCGATGTCTTCCTCGTTGACGGAGGATCGGCGGCAAGTCCCGCCGTCGCGCGCACGGCCCGCCACCGGCTGTACCGCAACCGCCAGAACGGCACCTTCGAGGACGTGACCGCCAAATCCGGCATCCGGCACAGCGGCTACGGCATGGGCGCGTGCGCAGGCGACTACGACAACGACGGCCGCGTTGACCTCTACGTGACCAACGCCGGATCGAACATGCTCTACCGGAACTCCGGCGGCGGCGCCTTTGCCAACGTCACGGCAGCAGCGGGCGTCGGCTCGACCCGATGGGCGTCGAGCTGCGGTTTCCTCGATTTCGACCGCGACGGCGACCTCGACCTCTTCGTCACCAATTACGTGACGATGGGCAAGGATGCCAACCGCGTCTGTCGCGGCGGCACGCCCGCGGTGCGCGTCTACTGCCACCCGCTGAACTTCCCGCCGACGCAGAACACCCTCTATCGCAACGATGGCAAAGGCACGTTCACCGATGTCATCACGCCGGCAGGTATCGCGTCGTTCCGCGGCAACGGACTGGGTGTGGCCATTGCCGACTATGACGACGACGGGCTGGTGGATGTGTTCGTCGCCAACGACGCCGTTCCCAATTTTCTGTTCCATAACGAGGGGAAGGGGCGCTTTACCGAAACGGCGCTCGGCGCCGGTGTTGCCGTCGCGACCGACGGGCAGGCGCGCGCGGGGATGGGTACCATGTTCGGCGACTACGACGGCGACGGCCGCGTCGATCTCGTGGTCACCAACCATGAAACGGAAATGCACTCGTTGTTTCGAAACGTCGGTGGCGGCCTGTTCGCCGACGCGACCGTCCAGAGTGGCGTGGGTCCGGCGACAGTTCCGTACGTCGGGTTCGGCGTCGTGTTCTTCGACTACGACAACGATTCCGACCTCGACCTGGCCGAAGTCAACGGCCACGTCATCGACAACGTGGCGCAGGTCCGCAACGGCGGGCGCTACGCGCAGAAGCGGTTGCTGCTGCAGAACACCGGGGGCCGCTTCCGTGACGTGAGCCGGCAATCGGGCCCCGCGTTTGCGGCAGAGAGTGTGGGGCGGACACTCGTCACCGGCGACATCGACAACGACGGCGATCTCGATCTGCTGGTGACCAACAACGGAGGCCGTGCCGAGCTGCTCACGAACGACGGCGGTAACCGGGCGAACGGGCTGCTAATCCGGCTGGCCGGCGAGAAGAGCAATCGCGATGGAATCGGGGCGCGGATCCGCATCGCCGCTGGAACACGGACCCTGGTTCGCGACGTTGCCTCCGGCGGCAGCTACCAGGGACAGAACGACCTTCGCGTGCATGTTGGACTTGGCGAGCGCGCACGGGCGGACCGCATCGAAATCCGCTGGCCGAGCGGCCTCGTCGAGCAGCTCAAGGACGTGTCCGCGAATCAGATCATCACGGTGCGCGAGGGCAAGGGGATCGTCGCATCCACGCCGTTCGCCCGCTGATCAGCAAGGCTGAAGCCGGACTCTACCCCGTATCCGGCTAAAGCCGGACTCTACCCCGTATCCGGCTAAAGCCGGACTCCACGCGAAAACGCCCGCGGGCTCGTGTGAACCCGCGGGCGCTTAATGCTCGATTCGCTAAGCCTTCTTCGCGGCCTTCGCGATCTTTGCGGCCTTCGCGCTTACCAGTTGAACTGCACCTGCAGCCGCACGAACCGCGGTGCCACGAGGCCTTCCGCCACGCCCCAGTCGTTCTCGTTCACCGCTGTCGCCGGATTATCCAACGTGTAGTCGTTCTCGTACTGCTCGACGGCGTCGGAGTTGAACAGGTTGTAGACGTCCACACCGACCGTCGCCCGCTTGTTATTGAAGCGGATGTTCTTCGCGAACTTCAGGTCGAACAGCGTGATGCGCTCGCCATACAGCTCGTTGTTGTTCAGCAGGTTCCACGTGACGTTTGCCGTGTTGCGCGTCGTGCCGACGCACCCGGTACCGGCTGCCGCCACCGCTCCGGTGCAGGCCAGGTTCGCGCGGAAAGCGGCCTCCGGATTCCAAATGATCTCGTTCTTGCTGAACGCCATGTTTGCGCTGCGCTCCACACCCGGGAACGACTGGAAGACCGTGCTGACGAGCACATCCACCCACGGAATGACGTAGGCGGCGCTGCCGTTGACGCGCGTCAGGAACGGCGACTCGTTGATACACCCATCCATGTAGGGAGCGCCTTCACGCCCCTTCAAAGGCGAGCTGGGGGTCACGCCCAATCCAGCGTCCGGGTTGGTGCCGAAGTCGTTGAGCGTGCCGCAATCATCGCGATTCGTCCGGTAGGTGCTCGTGCCGCCGTTGACCCGCAGCCCACGCGGTCCACGCCACACGAAGTTCGTGTCGAAGCCGTTGTAAGCGTATTCGAGCTGTTCGTTGATGGTAGTGGCCGTCGGTCCTCCAGCGGCCGATGCGGCCCCTGCAGGGGTGACGGCGCCGGTGGCCAGGCCGGTCAGCAAGTACCCACCCCCGCCGGGCAGACGCGGATCGACCGGGGCCCTCAGTGAGTAAAACTGGTATGCGGAGTTGCTCTGGAAGTTCAACAAGCCCTGACGGCACGTCTCGTAGTCGACGGTGCCGTTGAACTGATCGCAACCGAGGCCGATTTCGTCATTCAGCGTCAGGTTGTAGTAGCTGCGGCGGTTGTATGTGAACTCGCCGGACAACCGCGGCAGGATTTCGTGCTGAATCCCGATGCCCAGCTGCCACTCGTAACGCCGCTTGCCCCAACCGTCGAGAAGCGACTCACCATACGCGGCACAATAGTCGAGGATCGATTGCGGGATGATGACCGCCCCGGCTTCAGTGGTGGCACCACATTGCGACGAGTTCACGCCGATCGGATTCGTCGACGGGTCGGTTCCAAATCGCGCCTGATTGGCCGCGCTGCTGGTGAAGGTCCCGCAGCCGTCTCTGGTATCCGCCGGATTGCGGATGTCACACCCGACGATGCGATCTCCGTTCGTGTCGGTCCAGTTACGCGTGAGTGAGTTCACCGTCCGGCGCGCCGGATTCGCGTTCGCGTAAATGCCGCTGATCGTCGCCGCATTGAGGCCCTTGCCCATGTTCCACTTGAGCGAGGTGCGGCCGGTCCCGAACAGGTCGTACGCGACACCCCACCGGGGCGAGATGTCGTGGAAGGTGACGCCGTCGGTCTCCGGTGTGCAGTAACCATTAGGGATAAAGGTGTCCGGGCCGACGCACGTGCTGCCGTAATTGCTGGCCGCATGGTCGTAACGCAGCGAGCCGCTGACGGTCAGGCGCTTCAGCGTCCACTGATCCTGCGCGTAGAACGCGTGATAGCTGACGTTGTCGTTGATGGTCCTCTGCCCGGTCGAGAACCCGACGGTTGCCGGCACGGGCCGAAGCGAGCGGTTAAACGGGTCGCTCGGGAACTGGAGGCTAGTATTGCCGCAGGCCAGCGGGTTCGGACTCGTCAGACAGGGAGCAGTGACCACTCCGCCGGCGACGACGAGCGGCGTCGAATAGTTGTAAGTCATCCGAAGGTCATTGACCTGGTTCGTCTGATCGCGGATGAAAACGGCTCCGTCGTAACCTACCTTCGCGTGATGCGTGCCTGTCACATACGACCCTGACGCGCGCATGCGGTAGTTGCCGGAATCCTGAACCTCGGCTCCGCCGTCGTTCAGCGAGCCTGACGTCAGCGCGAAGAAGCCGTTGCCGGCGAAGCCGTTAACGCGCCCCGCCTCCGCGTCGCCGCCGGCCGTGCAGCCGAGGACTGCAGGCGTACCGCCGCCCGCCGGAATCGGCGACGCGGAGATATTCGTCTGACACGTTTCGACGATGCGCGGGATCTCCTTATAGTTCGGATATTCGCGGTGCTCGTCGGTGCGGTATTTCTGAATCGTCGTGCTGAGGCCCGCCTCCAGTAGGACCTTGTTGGTCCACGGATTGGTCCACGAGACCTGTGCCAGGCGGTTAGGGTACGACTGCACCGACCACCACGATTCGGGCGACGTGAACACTGATACGACGCCCAGACACGGGTCCTGACAGAAGTCCTGCTCGTCCCAGAAGACATTGAACTTGTTGCGCTGCGACGCCTGCCAGGTGACGCGGGCGTTTACGTTGCGCCAGATGTTCTCGTATTCGACGCGCGGTTTGCTCCGGTCCGGCTGATAATTGAAGCCAAACTTGCCCTCGTTCAGGTTGGGCCAGAAGTCGTTGGCAACCGGGAGCTTGCGAATACGCTGGTCGCGCGCCACCGAGTAGAACCACAGACGGTCTCGCTTGATCGGGCCGCCGAATGCACCCGACACGTCGTGGTCACGAAGAACGGCCTGGAACTCGGGTTCGATGCCTCCCAGTTCGGGGGCTGCATACGCCTCGTTGTTCTGACCGAACCACCCACGGCGCGTATAAAGGAGATTGAAGTCACCCGCATAGCGGTTGCCGCCCGTGCGCGGGATGATGTTGATTGACGCGCCACCTGTTTCGGATTCGCCCAGCGCGCCCGACAGCTGAATGTTGACTTCCTGCGCATTTGCCAGATCAGCCGTGTAGCCGCCGGCGGCGCCGACGATCGGAAGGTTGCCGCCGCTGTTGACGACCTGTCCGTCAACCATGACGCGGCCCTGCGACAGGTTACCCGTATCGCCACCGGCCTGGCCGCCCTGATTGAACGCGGTCACGCCAGGGTTACAGAACACGCCGACGCCGCCGCTGCAGACGCCGGACAGCGTCCCTGGCTGGTATCCGCTGTTGATGCCAGGGGTCAGTGCGAGGAGGCTGTTGACATTGCGGTTGGTCGGCAGGTCACGCAGTTGCTCGCCATCGAACACGACCGCCTGCCGCGCGTTCTGAACGTCCACCGCAGGAGATTCGGCTGTGACGACCAGCGTCTCGGCAAGCTGCCCGACGGCCATCGTCGCGTTAACCGGTGCGGTGAAGCCGGACGTCAGGATGACGTTGTCCTGCTGCCGCTTCTGGAAACCCTCGAGCGAGAAGGTCACCGTATACGTGCCGATGGGCAGCGCCGTGATTCGGTACTGCCCGTTTTGATCTGTTGTGGCCGACCGAACCTTTTCGATCAGCGCGGGGCTCGTCACTTCCACGGTCACGCCGGGCATCACCGCGCCCGACGAGTCTCTGACCGTTCCCGCTATCGTGCCTTCCTGAGCGAAGGCGGCTGCCGGCAGCAGTGCGATCACCGCAGCTACCGCCAGACACACTCTTGCAACTCCACGCATCTACCTGCCCTCCAGTCCCGCTGTTGGAACCGGCACCCCCGAGCAACCGGGCGCCGGTAGCTTCCCGTAATACGCGTCTCTGCTGAACTTGTCAAGACGCAGACTCCCGCCCCGGATCGCCCAGGTGGGAAGCCTCGGGACTTTACCACTAAATGTCCCTATCTGAGCAATGCAGCGCCGGGTAGCGGCGGGAAAAACGTGGGCGTCAGGCCTACGGGCCGGGCTGGATACCTGCCGCCTCGCGGATTACATAGAACCGGTCGGCCGCCACCGGACCGAGCGTTTCCACGGTGCCGTTCGGCCAGCGAACGGTCACCCGATCTACGGTCGCCGTTGTCCCCAGGCCGAAGTGCACCCGGGTGTCGTTGTGGGAGATGTAGCTGCCGCCGCTCCGTACTTCGGCGACCTGCCGGCGGGAGCCGGCCTGGATCGTCACCCTGGCGCCGATTGCGGAGCGATTGCTCGCGGTTCCCTCCAGCCGAAACGTGATCCAGCGGCCCCCCGCCGAATCGTTACGCAGCAGAACCGGCCGATCGTCGATCACCGACACCAGGACATCCATGTCCCCATCGTTGTCGTAGTCGCCGAAAGCGCTCCCACGGCTCGACTGCGGCAGGAGCAGCGGGCCCCCAACCTCCATAGTGATATGGCGATACTGCCCGCGGCCGACATTGCGAAACAACTGGTTGCGCTGACGGTAGGTGCTCGTGCCCGTCTTCTGCACGTCGGGATAGACATGGCCATTGGCAATGAACACATCGAGCAGCGAGTCGTTGTCCACGTCGACGAATCCGACTCCCCATCCCAGGTAGGGACCGAGTGTCGCGGCAAGGCCGGAGCGGAAGCTGACGTCGACGAACAGGCCGTTACCCTCGTTGCGGTACAACGAGGTGTAATCCTGCGCGAAGTTCGTCTTCACCAGATCGAGGCGGCCATCCCCGTCGTAGTCGCCGACGTCGACACCCATACCCGCCTGCTCGCGCCCATCCGCGCTCACCGCGAGCCCCGACTGCAGCGCGCGCTCGCTGAACGTTCCGTCCCGGCGGTTCTGAAAGAACAGGTTCGGCGTCGAGTCGTTAGCCACGAAGATATCCGCCCACCCGTCCTCGTCCAGATCGCTGAAAACGACGCCGAAGCCGTAATGTCCGGGATCGACGATACCCGCGGCTCTGGTGACGTTCGTGAAGATGCCCTTGCCGTCGTTGCGGTACAGCGTGTCGGGCTCGCCGGGCAGAGGGCGCGGGCCGCAGAATGACTCGATGTTCATGAAGCGCCCGCACTCGGCCTGGCCACGCATCGGCACTTTGCCGGGGACGAAGCGCACGTAGTTGGCGACGTAGAGGTCGACATCCCCGTCGCGATCGTAGTCGCCGAAGGCGCAGCCCGTGCTCCACCGCGGATCCTGTGCCTGCCGTGTCGCCGTAAAGGTGCGCCCCTCGACGTTCCTCCAGAGCACATTCGGCCCGAACGCGGTGACGTACAAGTCTTCGAAGCCGTCGTTGTCGAAATCCGCGATGCACACGCCGGTACCCCAGCCGCGCCTGATCAGGCCGCTCGCCTTTGTCACGTCGGTAAACCGATCGCCGTCGTTGCGATAGAGCGCAACCATTTGATGGCCGCCTTTGAGCAGCGCTTGAAGGGTGGAACCGCTGACGAAGAGCACGTCGAGATCGCGGTCGTTGTCGTAGTCAAAAAACGCGACGCCGTTTCCGTTCGCGTCGGTAATGAAGTCCTTGGTCGGGGTGCCCGACACGTTCACGAATGAGGTGAGTCCTGTTGAGCTGGCCACATCGGTGAAGCGAATACGCGGGCCTTGCGCGGCGTGCGGCACAGCCAGCAGGAGCGCCAGAAAGAACAGAGACGACGCGCGGATAGGGAGCGTCATCGAGCGCGCCGAGCATACCCGCGTGCGAACAAATTTGTAAAATTCGTGTAAAATCCCGGCCCGCCTTGACGCCCGTGGAGTCCGGCTTCAGCCGGATTGACGGTTGCGGGGCCGCTCAACACAGCTATGCCGCCGAAGGGTGCAATCGCCGTCGCCGTCGTCGCGCTGCTGCTGCCCGGCCCGGCCGCCGCGCAGAAAGACTCCTTCGTCGATTCGTTCATCGCCTTCCACAGCGCCCTGGCGGGCACTTACGGCGACGAAGGAGCGGCCGCCAGGGCGGCTCTCGATCGCATGGCATCCAGCCTTGAAAACTGGGAGCAGGCACAGGCCAGCACGGAAGCGGCGCTCAAAGAGCGCACGGGCATTACTCCCGCGGAGCTTGCGCTGTTCTACGCCGAGCATGCCCGGTTCGAGGAGGCGATCCGAGCGGCGGCGGCCGCGTCCGTCGCGGAGCCAGCGCGAGCCTCGTTGCAGACGTTCAGAGGGCTGCTGCAGGAGGCTGCGGGACATGACGCGGATGCAGCAGCAGCGTTCGCAGCCGCCGCCAGGACCGACCCACGCGATCCGGTTGCGACTTACCTCGCCGCATCACGCATGTCATCCGCCGCGTCGCCGGAAGCGGTTCAGGCGCTGACCACGGCGTTCGTCGCCGCGGCTGCAGCGCGCCCCAGCACGCAACGGACGCCGTTCCTCCAGTTCGATCTGATCAACGACCTCTTGTCGAAGGTTCCTGTCTTCTCTCCCGCCGCTTATGAGGAAGGATTCGCGTTGTTTGCGAGCGGGCGGTTCCGCGAGGCGGTCGCGCATTTCACGAACGCCGTGACGGCCGATCCGCTGGTCGTCGATCCCGCCGCCAGTAACGCACAGGTGCGCTCGGGTATTACCGCGCTGCGGGCGAAACAGGGACCGCAGGCGCTCCAGCAGCTCGAAGCGGCAGTCAAGGCGCTGCCGAATTCGTCGGAGGCTCACCGGGTGCTTGGCGTCGCGTACCGGGCTACCGCTCGACTTGCGGACAGCATCCGTCACCTGGAAGACGCCGTCCGCCTCGCCCCCGCGGACGAGCGGGCGCGCGTCACGCTTGGCGACACACTGGCAGAAGCCGGCAAGCTGCCCGAGGCTGAGCGCGTCCTCCGCGAAACAATTACGGCGCTGCCGAAGTCCGGCGAGGCGCGCTGGGCTCTCGCCCGCGTATACGAGCGGATGAATCGCGGCCTCGATGCGATCGCGACGCTCGAAGAGGCGGTCGCCCTGACGGTCGTCGCCGGGAAAGCCGCGCTCTACTGGCGCATCGCGGAGCTGGCGCACCGCCATCAGGACTACGACCGCGTCGTCGCGGCACTGACCGAGCGCGCGCGGCTCCTGCCAAATGAAGGACGCGCCCACAAGGATCTCGGCCTCGCGCATACGCGCATCGGACGCACCGACGAGGCGCTCATCGAGCTGGTAATGGCGACGCTCCTCGGCGTCGAGGACGCGGAAACACTCACCGCTATCGGTCAGATCCACCTCACCGCCGAGCGGTTCGACGCCGCCGACCAGGTGCTCCGCGCCGCCATCGCCCAGGACCCGAAAAATGCGCAGGCACGTTACGCGATGGGAATGACGCTGACGCGAGTCGGCCGGGCAGACGAAGCGAAAGTGCATCTCGACGAGTTCCGCCGCCTTCGCGCCGCGGCCCTCAGCGAACAGCAGCGAAAATTCGAGAATCAGCCGAAGCCGGCGGGGGCGCTTCCGTAAAGGGGCGACGTCCGTCCGGCGGCGCGCCCCTGTGTCGATAGAAGGGATCATCGTTGAGCACGGCAGCCATCGTTGCGATCGCGACATTCCTCCTGGTCTTCGCCGTTGTTTGCGCAGGGGCATTGATGATGCGGTCGCAACGTGGCCACGGTGGTGCAGAGCTGCCGCTGCACGTTCGTCGCCGCTCGTCTACGGTAACCGTCGCCGTGGCGGTGGCGGTTACCGGCATCCTCAGTTTCTTCATCCTCATTGGGATCGCGCGTTTATCACTATCATTATTCGAACCATTTCTGGCATGGCTGGCTGCACAGTTCTGGGCGGTTTTCTTCAAACCGTACGGTGCTTTCGTTCTGGGGTTTGTCGTTCTCGTCGCGGGGCTGCCGTTCAGCAACCGTTTTCGCCGCCCTTCGAGGTTCAGGACCGGCGTGGTTCTCGTTGCAGCGGCGCTCGTCACGTTCTGGCCACTGCAGTACGGGGTGGGACTTTTCGATTTTCGATTCTGGGAATGGGAGGCGATCCTGCACGTCGTCGCCTTCTTTTTTTCAGTGTCGCTGCTTGGCGCCGGTCTCGAGTCGATGCGTCGCGCGAACAACACGCCCGAGGCTGACTCGTGGGAGTTCTTGTAGTGGCACCTCGGTAGAGCCCACGGCGACCAATGAGAAGAGTCCTTCGCGCAACGCTCGGCGCAGTGATCGGTGCCACGGTCGCACTCGCGCTCGAATATCTTGCCGCAGTCGTCGTACTTCTGGTGACCATCGGCATTCCGCTCGGCGCGCAGCCGCGCAGTCCGACCCCTGTTGAATACATCGTCTTGCTGCTCGCCGGAGCGGCGGCCGCCGCGGCCGGAGCGAGGGTCGCGGCAAGAGTAGCGACACCCTATCAGCGCCCCGCGCTGATTATCCTCGCATGTCTGTTGCCGCCTTTTCTGGTTTGGCTGTTCTTCGATTCGCCGGGATGGCCGGCATGGTGGGGACCGGCGCTCGGCGCCGCGATGGCTGCGGGAACGGCCATCACAGCGGCGTCAGCGCTCCGTAAGCGAGGTACTTATGGGCGCGCGTCCTAGTGGATTGCTTGGCGTTGTGGAAATCGGCGGCGACCCGACGCTGCTCATCGTGGGTGCGGTGTTCATCGGCACATTCATTGCGGTCGCGGCGGTGGGGTACCTGCTGCTGCGCAAGGCGCGAACCGATCGCACCACGCCTACGTGGCAGTTTCAGCTGCAGACTCGATTACCCGTATCGAAACCTACGTTCGACCGGATTTCCCGCGCCACCCAGGCAGGTCTTTCAACACCGGCAACGAGCCCGGCGACGCGAGCGCAGTTCGATCAACTCGACCGGGCCCGCAGTGTCTTTGTGTCTGTTTATCGAGTGGTCATGATCCTCGTCGGGCTGGCGGGAGTAACGGGCGGAATCCTGCTGATTCGGTCCCATACGCCGGGCAACATGCAGGGATTGCCAGGCGCGATCATCGTGCTGGTGTCGCTTGGCGCGCTGCTGAACGGACTTATACCCCCGCGATCCATCCGCCCGATCACGCCGCTCGATCCGGCACTCCTTGACGAGGCCAAGCAAAAAATCAGGATCCAGGTGAGTCACGCGGCGCCGCTGCATGTCACGCTCAGTGAGTCCGACCTGCAACGCGCCGCCGAATCACTCCGCCGGGGCCTTCCGGTGGCCGACGTGGCCCGCGCCGTTTACCCGTCTTACGACAATCTGGACGACATGGATCGGAGAGCTCTCGAGTCGCTCATCCGGCAGGCGGTGGGCTGAAACAACCCTGACGATTCACACTTCCGGGTGCTCGAACCCTGACCGTTCACACTTCCGGGTGCTCGGTTCTCCGTTCGTGTTCTGAGTTCGGTTCGTGTTCGGAGGTTCCGGTTCGGAGTTCGGAGTTCGGAGTTCGGAGTTCGGAGTTCG
>WUUC01037238.1_pt1 | contig 12528 bp, 15 predicted proteins | sample 6278441 | NCBI WGS metagenome assembly WUUC01 (sample SAMN13675441, study PRJNA597444) | soil metagenome | isolation source: soil | place: USA: Washington | collected 2017-10 | reverse complement strand
TCGGCAATGACCGGCCATTCCGCCTCTATGCGGCCTGCGTCCAGTAATGTGACTTGCATCACGCGCTGAGTTTGTTCGGGTCCAGATAGGTCACATCGACATCAACCAGCCCGGAGGCGTTCGATGACGTAACCTTCAACGACCAGCCGGCCCGCAGGAAGATGGGCGTTTCGAAAACAACCGTCTCTCTGGCAGTCATAGCCTTGGCGTTGCGGTAGTGGATTGTGCGAACGCCGTTGGTCTTGGCGATCGTGAGGTTCGGCGTTGCGCCGCCCGTCTCGCAGCACACGACAGACAGAACGATGGTGTTGGACTTGGCGGGGCCAAGGACGGTCGTTGCCGCGCTGGTGGTCAGATTTTCATCGGCGCCGAGGATTGCCCCACCTGAAACATTATACGTCATTACTTCGGCCCACCCGTGGACGCTTCGATGAAGTCAACACCCTTGGCATAGGTCCAAGTCGCGCCAGCCGGAGCCGTAAACTCAAACGCGATGTTCTTGCCCCTGCCCCGCAATGGCGTCCGGCCAGAGGCAACCTTGCTCTCCGCCGTTTTCCACGTAATGGCAGTGGCGAGCATATCGGAAACGCCAAGGCTCAACTGGCTGGTGGCGCAGTCGTCAATGCTGGTCGCCCACTGGATCAGGCCCGTTACCGGGCTGGGCTGCGCGGTTGTCTGGATCGTCGGCGCCGCATTGTCACCCGAGTAAAGCGCCAGCTTGTAGTCTGCATTAATCGCGGCAAGGAACTGCTGGCCGCCCTGCCAGAAGCGATCATTGAACGGGATCGTCGGCATGTCGTCCCACGTCGCCCAGATCGCCCCAGCGGCATCCCAGGTATAGCCGGAGGTCGCAAGCCGGGTCAGATAGGTTGCTGTCGTGGACCACGTAAACCAGCGGTTGGTGACGCTTGGCGCCCAGCTATAGCCGAGGATCAGTCCGCCAGCCGGATAGAGGAACAGAGTAATCTTGCGGAAGGGGTCAATCGACGCCTGAATGTCCTTCAATTCCAGCGTCGGAACCTGAGACAGGAACCATCGGTCAATAAGACCGTCTCCGATTGGAACCAGACCCTCAGCCGAGAATTGCCAGAACCCGTTGGTTGCGAGGAAGTAGACCACCCCGTCAAAGCCGATAACCGATTTCGCCCCAACCGCGCCTCGCCCCTCTGCCGCCTCCGGGAGGGCGTATTGAGCGCCGCCGCCAACGTTGCCGAACTGAATGATCTTCATGGCTTCGCGCTGGAACACGATGGCCGCGCCATTCTTGAGCCGCACGCCGGCAATCAGTTCAGCGCCGCTCTCCAACGGCTGTTGATCCGCAGATCCGCCCGTCCAGTCGGTGTGATCGTTGAAGTCGGAATTACGAATTAGCCTGTTATTGCGGGCCGCCGCGTCGTCCTTGCAGTCCAGCCCGAACACCATATTGGCATTGACGAATATCTGACGGGGATCGCCGGCCGCCGAGATGTAGCTGGGCGCAGCGCCAGTCTCGATATTGTAGGCCCACATGCCATCCGTGGTGTTGGTATAGAGCAGGTAATCCCCGAACTGCACACAGGACCAGTCATCGCCGGGAGTGCAGGAATAGCCGTTATCCACCAGAACGAAGGCATATGCGGCGTTGAGCGAGTAAAACGCCGTCTCCGTGAACACAAACACCTGCGTGGTGCCGTCCCGCTTAATGCAGGTAATATTGCCACGGGGCGCGGCTGGCAGCGCAGTTCCGCCACCTGGCAGAACCATTTGCGGAGATGGCCCATACCCGCCGGGAATGGGAATGACGTTGTTCGCCTCACGGCAAATGCCCGGAGTGCTGGCGCCCTGATCCGGAGCGAATGGTCCAAAGCCGAACTGCATCAGAACTCAGTCGCCTCTAGATAGCCCAAGGCTACCTTGTCGTGCGTTGCGCCAAGCAGGCGGTTCAGCGCATCGCCCTCAGCCGCGCGCATGATCTGTGCATTGTTCGGGTCTTCCCAGCGATGGGCATAGAGTTCGGCTTTGGCCCGACACATGATCAGGTCGTATGCCTCGGTCATCCAGATATTGTCAGCCTCACCATCAGACGCGGGGGCGGCAATCTTCACATGGCCGACCAGACGCGCGCTGTAGATGGCATCTGGAACGTCATAGAGCCTCACAGCCTTGGCAATGTAGGCATAGGCCATCGGCGCGGCTTCGGTCGGCGTGGACTGCCCAGGCTCGATCTCGGTATAGTTCACGCGCTCAAGTTCGGTGATCTCGCTGCCGTCAGTTAGAAAGGCGCCGTCGATCTTGTAAAACTCGGTGCCGATGGTGGTGAAGGTGTATTCAGCCGTGCTGGCAACCGTATTGAAGGTGACCGAACGGCTTTCATTGAACCAAAAACGTTTCGGCTGATACTGGCGAACAGCAGCGGCAATCTTGGCCCGCATTGCCGTCACATCGGACGCGCTGGTGCGCTCCGTATCGGCCTGAATTTCAGCAAGCATGATGGCAAGCGTGGTCATGATACTGCCTTCTGCCGCTTGGCGCGCGCTGCCTTCTTCCCGCGCCGTGGCAGGTCAGGCTTCGCGACGATTTCAGGAGAGGGTTCGGGCGGCAGGTCGTAGCCCGCCGCCCAAAGGTATTCGACGGTCGGGTCCATTTAGGTCGTCGCAGACGTAACGGCACCGTCGAGATTGGTCTGGCCGCGTCCGTACCACTTGGTTCCGTCGCACCAGAACTGGATGAAATCGCCCACAGCGGCAACGTTGGCGACAAGGGTGACCAAGTCGGCGTTGTCATCGTATGGGCCGTCATCCGAGGTATCGACCTCAAGCTCATTGATGCCGATGACGATGATGTCCGCGGTGCCACCATTTGGCGCAAAGGTGTAGCCATTGGAGGTTGGGGCGGTCTTGACGATGAAGTTGTATTCCAGACCCAGAGCGGGGGCCGGGAACGTCGTCAGGAAGCCCGCGGCGGCGTGGAGAAAGAACGTCTTGCCGCTTTCAGCTGCCGTCAGGACGTTGGTCGCGGTGACAACCTCAGCCCGGCCCGAAACATCAGCGGCGGCGTTGATCTCGGCAGCGGTGGCCGTCACCCCGTCGAGAATATTCAGTTCGGCGGCGGTCGATGTGACGGCTGTCCCGCCAAGGGTCAGGGTCTCTGCCCAGACATCGCTGTCTTTATAGAGGTCGTGCTTGCCAGTTGACATGTGAGTTCTCCTTGTGAAGGAGGCGGGCCGAAACCCGCCTCACATGCCCTAGTTGGCGAGGACGTAGGTGATGTAGACCTCGGCAACGCCGGCAGCGGCGTTGTTGTTCTGGCCGTTGTAGATGCACGTCACCGTGGTATCGACGGTCTGCACGATGTTGGTCGTGGCAGCGAGTTCATCGAGAGCGATGAAACCCACGGCGGACAGATCGAGTAGGGTCGCATAGGCGTTGGGATCAGCGGTGGATGAGCCACCGGTAAAGCCAACGTCAAGCGTGTCGGTCCCGGAGTCATCGAAGGCAGTGATCACATGCACGCCGCCACCGATGACCGACGCACCAGCGGGAATGACCCCGATGGTAATGGCGGTGTTTTCGATGGCGAAGGTGATGCGCTTGTGCAGGTAGTGAACCTGCTGCGTTTCGAGCCGGCGCGCTACGGAGCCGGCAGTGTTGGTAGCCATTTGTCAGCCTCCTTAGCTGGTGTGAGCCGCGGCATAGGACGACACCACAACCGTGCCGAAGTCGGCGCTGTTGAACTGGGTCTTCTTCATGCCGAAGATGGACATGACCGAAACTTCGAGCTTGCGCTTGTGGTCAAGCAGCTCTTCGTTCCACGAATAGTCGGTCTCGCCGCCATCCTTGGAGGTCGCCATGGCAACCGCCTGACCACCGAGCAGAACCGCGCGGCGGGTATTGGCAACCGAAGTCGTCGGGGTGCCGGAGTCGGCGCCCAGAGTGACGTGGTTGGCCTTCTTGAGGATGACGTTGTTGTGCTCGCCCAGGGCATCCGTATAGATCGGATTCTTGGACGCGCTGCCGTTCGCCAGGGCGGCTTTCTGAATGTCCAGCCACTGCCCGGTGGACGTGTTGGTCCGCATGTCGGTGACCTGATAGGGATGCAGGTACATCACGTACTTGCCGCCCGAGATGTCCCGGCCATCGTCGTGACCTTCGACGTTGATCGGACGCACCGGATTGCTCGCGGTTTCCGCAACTTCGCGGGCGATATCGACCATGCGCAGGGTGAACACGTCATCCGATGCAAGGTTTTCGTCGCCGTCAGAGTTGTTGTTGCCGGCATCAACCCAGATCTGGCGACCAGACGAGGGGGCGATGATGGCATTGTTGCCGCGGTACTTGGCGCGGGTCTCCGGCGTGTAGCCGCAGACGTGGTTGAAGAACACCGTGGACAGGCGCTTGCTCCACCAAGCGCGCAGACCCATGCGGGCGGCGTCACGCAGGTTGAACGGCACGCGCTGGTCATCGATGGACCGGCCCTTGTTGGGAATGCCAACCACATGGCCGAGTTCGTTGATGACAATGGCGTCCGAGTAGATGGACAGGCTTTCGCCATTGCCTTCGGCGATTTCACTTTCGGTGAAGCCGTCGCCGGTCAGTTCGGTCATCAGGGAGAAAGTCACCTGATCGCCGGCCGACTTGGAGGTTTCCGGCTTGAGCTGGATGATCGAATTCGCGGATTCACCAATGAGCGAGGAAATGTCGGTCCGATACACGATCTGGAAACCGAGACGCTTCGCCCACAGCTTGACCGCATTGGCGTCGTTCACGCCAAAGGTCGTCGTTGCCATTTCTGGCTCCTGTTGCTGAAAGAAATGAGGGGTTTGCGCCGTGCGATGACGCCCGCTTGGCTAGGCGAAGCCCCGATTAACATGCGGGGCGCATGAGAAAATTGTTGCCGGTCTTACGGTCCCGGCGTCCGAAGCATAGGCTTTAGGCCCCCATGCGTAGGCCAACAGAGACGCTGATTATTGGCAGGATCAGCGTCCCATGATGTCGTCAAACCGGTCCTCGTTGCCCTTCTTGGACATCCAGGCCTTGAAATCCTTGTCGCTCATGCGAGCCAGCGCCTTAGCATCCAGCGGGGGCACTGCCTCACCACCAGGCGCGTCCGAAAGGCTCTGATGACGCTGCTGCGTGTCGGCAATGGTGCGCAAATCGGTCTTGGGCGCCTGCTGCGCAACTGCCGCCGTTGGTTGCCAGCCACGGGCCGATGCGAGCGCCTTGATATAGTCGGCAATCGGAAGACCGCGCGAGGCTACGAACTTGATATGGTCGCGCTCCATGCGGTTCAGCTCGGCTTGAGCCTGCGGGATGGTGTAGCCCATCGCCAGCAGTTCCTTGCCCTGCGATTCCCGAAGAGCGTTGTAGGCAAGGTCAACCGTGGGGTCGGCCTGCTTGGCAACTTCATAGTCCTGCGACACCACATCGGCGATGGCGCGGAATTCCTGCTCTTCGCGCTGCTGTGTGGCTGTCTGTTCGCGCTCTGCCTTCTGCGCGTCCAGCATGGCGACGATCTGCGCCTGTGTCCATTCTCCGGCTGCAATCGGGTCAGTGCCAAACTTGGGCACAGCCGGGGGCTCTACCGCGGCGGGTTTGGCCTGCTGCTGCGAGCCAGCGAGGAAGTCATTCCATCGCTGTTCAAGAACGGCGGCTGTCTGCTTGGCGGCACGGGCCTCGGCTCTGGCTTCCTGCAAAGCGCGGATATCGACAGTCTTGGGCTCTTCGGCCTTTGCCGGCTCTGCTGCTTTAGCGGGTTCAGCATCGGCCTTTGGTGCCGCTACCTTTTCATCGCCAGGCTTGGCTAGATCTGGAACATCGATCTCGTCGTCCTGCGAAATGTCGTCGCCGTCATCCTGCGGGCTGCTGTTGATCGTGCCCAATTCTTCGTCAGTAGGGGAAAGCCCAAGGCTTTCCTCAGTGGGTAGAGTACGTGCCATTTAGTCCTGCCTTTGCCAATGATTGCCGGAATATCCCGTCCGGTCGTCGGGAACTATTCTGCCGACTGCGTGTGTCGGGTAGCTGCCGCTTTGGCGCGGGTTGCCATGACCTGGGCGCCTATCTTTTCCATGTCGGCCTGATGCTTCTCGCGGTCGCGTTCCCGCTCAAGCTGCATCTGCTGCATGGTCTGGACGAATTCAGCGCGGGACACTTGCATGTTCATCTCGGCCTCGGCGTGTGCGGCCTGCGCCTCGATCTGGATCGTCTGGCCCTGCGCGCCCTCTGACTGTGCCTTGGCGGCGTTCAGGGCGGCTTCTGAGGCGGTCTTATCGATCTCTGCGGCGATGAGCTTGGCGCGGGCGGCAGCCGCTTCCTGAGCCTGCGGATTGGGGGCCTTAGCCATCTCTTCAAGCTCGGAAACCACCGAAGCCGGGAGCGGGCTGTATTTCAGGGCCTTGAGGATGTATTCGGGCGGAATGACCTTACCGACCAGCGGCATCATTCCCGAGATAATCGCCCAAATCTGCTCTTTCTGATTCGGAGCGTTCGGCGCATCATCCACGATGATATCAAAGGTCTTGTCGGCCTCGCGCATCAGTGGAACGTACTGCTCGGAATCCTTGCCGGCGATGCGAACCAGTGTGCCTTCCGGAATATCGTGCTGCAGATAGTAGAGCACCACGCGGCCCTGCAACTCGCGATAGAGCTTGAGGCCGTCGAACAGCGGCTGCAGAATGGTCATGCCCGCCTGGCGGCGCTGCATCTCGAGGCTTGCCGCCTGGTCAGCCTCGCGCATGCCAAGCATTTCCACCGACACGCCGGACACGTCACGAATGGACGAAATGGCGAACTCAGTAAGCTGCTGGAACCCGACCGGAAACTGCGTCTGCGGCTTTTCCTTGATCATGTTGCCGGAGATAGCGCCGTCATTCATCATCGTGACGCTATCGGGATTGGACCATTCGGCCTGCGCCGTGCGAGCGTCCTTGAACGCGCCGGCTTCCGCCATAATGCCGCCTTTGGCATTGGCGTTCATGATGTGCATCATCTGGGCTAGCCACTTGTTGGCCCAGCGCTGAGGATCTTTCATTGCGCGGACAGCGCCGTACCAAGTGCCCTTGTTGCGGTCGAACTTGGCGGTAACGCACTGCAGCGAGAATTCGTCATTGCAGGGGGCCGGGCCGTAGCTCAACACCACCTCGCCAAAGAACGCCTGCTTGCGCACCTTGCGCTTGAACTTGACGCCTTCCATTTCCATGCCAATGGCCTGCTTGAGGCGCTTGTTGGCCTGGGCGTATTCCTCGGGCGTGAACTCGGCTTCGGAACCTGTCATCGGGTCTTGAGCGAGGTAATAGCTTTCCTTCTCAACCCACTGGCATTGCACGATGGTCACATAGCCGTTTTCCTCGGCGCCACCTTTGGGCTCATGGGCGCGCATCAGATCGGCTTCGGATGTTACCTCAGACCATGCCGCATGCAGTTCGTTGCGATCCTTGCCGGGGAACATCGACTGTGCTTCGGCCAGGGGAATACGACGAACGCGCCAGACGCGGCGAGCATCCTTCAGATTGCGCTGACGGGCATCTCGATCCCACGCCATTTCGAACGGGTCGAGTTCCTCAATGACCGGCTTGGGCGTCGGGCCTTCATTGAGGTTGATGCGGGTTTCAGTCCAGCCCATTCCGCAGATCACCGACGACGCAAACATGGCGCTATCGGCATAGTCGCCGTAGCCCTCATCGCGGAACCACTGGCCTGCACCGGTCAGTAGCTCATTGGCGCGCACATCACCAAGCTCGCGCGGGATGTAGCGCACTTCGCGGCGGTTGCCGATCTCATAGCCGGTGATGCTATCGATGATCGGCCCGATGCGATTGAACACCACGGCAGGGCGCTTACGCTTGGCGAGCTGCTTTAGTTCTTCGTCATTGAACTGACGCGAGGCCACGAAGTCAAAATCTTCCTTGGCTTCTTCGCGCCAGTCCGCGGCTTTGTCGCGGTCGGGAATGTACCACTGGCGAAAGCGCAGCGGGACAGACTCGCCAACCTTGATATTGGTTTCGGTCAATACGTCAGCCATGAGCCTTCATCATCCTCGCGCTCGTAGTAGCTGCGCTTGTGCCTGTCGCCATCATTGACCGGCGCGGCAGTTGGGGTGTGGGTGCTGTTCGCGAAGGTTAGATAGGCGTCGGCGCCGTTGCTTTCTGGGCCATGGTAAGGATGGTCACGCCACACCAGGCGGCGGTCGTCCCATTCCTTGCGGTACAGTTTCAGGCGCTTCATGCCCTCTTTCGTGCCGCTCTCATCGAACGCGACCGAACCGAACTTGCGCCGGCCAATCTTGATGCTTTCCCACTTGTCGGGGTGGCGCTTGACAATCTTGGGCCGGAAGCCCAGTCGGGCCATCACGGTCATTGACCCTTCTGGCGTCCATATCGTCTTGCGGTCGCCATCGTGCGGGAGATAGTGCACGCCAAACACAGCGTCGTGCTCGGTACCCCAGGTCTTGAGCCAGCGAATGTAGTGCTCGATGCCCTCGCCGGAATTCTCGTAATAGCCGATGAACGTGGGCTGTGCGCCGTGATCCTGCTCAAGCCAAATCGCCGTTTCGTCGTTGTGGCCCAGATCCCAGAACGTGTTGACCGGGCGCGACTTGTCGAACGGGAAGTTGCCAATTCGCTTATGCTTGTAGGCAATCGCGATATCGTCGGCAAAAATGGCGCCTTCAATCGCCTGCTCAAAGGCTTCCTTGGGCGTGGCCGGGTATTCCCGTTTCATGTCGCTACCGAGTTGACGCTCGGTCGATAGCCACCAGTTGCGCTGCGGCTTGGTAATCTCGCCCGAAAAATGCACCGCCAACAAAGGGTCGGCTTTGATCTCTGCCGTGATGCGCTCGAAATAGGCTGCATCGTCCGGCGACTCCGCAATGGTCGATTGCGCCAGCACGTACTCCTTAGCTCGCCACCAGGGGAAGAAGAAAAACTTGAAATCACGCGCCGATGGCTCAACCCTGCGAGCCTCTAGCTCTTGAGCCGCTTGGCTCTGGTCGTGGAAGTCGCCGCCCTCCCCTTCCGCCGTGCTTTCAATGGTGATGACGCCATTCTCAGCAGCCGGGAAAGAGCCAGTCCGTATTTCCCGCGCCTTCTCCGGGAACTGAGCGCAAATCTTGCCGTATTCCGAGACGTGCAGCCAATTGAGCGTGCCAGAGCGGGCCGAAGTCGAAACCCGAAAGCTCGAATTGTTCACCAGCGTCAACGTATCTGCGCTATCCTGCGTGACTGGCATCGCGCCCTTGAGCCCTTCATCAAGGTGCTCGTAGGGAAACTTCACCTTGTCGCGAAAGATGATTTTCGCATCGTCCAACTTGTGGGCAATCACTGCCGCGCGTGTCGTTGGGATGAATATGCAGGCGTCCAGCTGAACAATGCACATCAGCGTCGTGAACCCGCGCTGCCGGCATTTAAGGATAAGGTTTCGGGTGTGAATGGTTTCGAGGAATTGTCGCTGCTCATCCCATGGGCGAAACGGGACGGCGCGGCCCTTCTTGTCGATGATCGTGTAGAGATTGCAAATCCGCCAGATCGGGACGAGAAACTGATCCGTGCTAACCGTCGCTGACATCGGTCTTAACCAGCGGCTGACCGTTCAGTGCGATCCGCTCAAACATGGCGAGCATCGCGGCATCGCCTGACACTGTGGTGTCGTTCTTGCTCTTATCGGTAATGAGCCCGTGTAGCTTGGCCTTGCCCATAACCGCGCTAATCGCAGCGGCAGGCATTTCCAGATTGCGGGCCATCCCCCGATCTTCGTCTAGCTCTTTTGTGAGGCTTTCAAGTGTGACTAGCGTTCGCTCTCTGGCTTCCTGCTGGAGTTCCATCACCCTTGCGGTGACCTTGGGGTCGGCAAGGGTGCGGGACGCCTCGCTCCAGATGGTTTCCGGCTTGGTGTCTCCGCCCACCTCGTAAGCCTGCCTGTATGCCTCGCTGGCATTGCCAGTTTCTACATAAGCGAGGGCAAAAGCCTGCTGTTTAGGGGTCAAATCAAGCATTTGCGCAAAACCATTCCTACCAGCCCGTGGCATTGCGTCACTTGGCGATACGTTTGTTCTAACAAAGCGCCTTTATGCGTCCTCAAACCCGAGCTTGATGCGCAGCGATGAAGCGCCATAGGTCGGAGTGCCAGAGCGCAGGATGCCGCCCAGATAAAGCGTGGTGTTGGGCTGCAGAATGAGGCTGACGCCCCACTTGGTGGCCATCATGGAGTTGATGAGGTCCGAGTGGTCCGCAATCAGCATTGAGACAACACCAAGGATTTTGCGGGCATCGGCGTCGGTGACGTTTACTGCGCCGTTGATGGTGCCAAGCGTTATGTCGCCCTGGCTGAATACAAGGTCGATGTCCTGACCCTGGTCAGCTTCGTCCAGAATGGCAACGCTGACCAGTTTGCGAGCACGAGACCCAGCAGTGGCATATGCGTCCTGAAAGCCGGGAACAGCGATGGGGACGAACAGTACATCATTGTCCGCATAGATGGCTGTGTCCAGCACGGGGACGATTTCTACGACCTGCATGGTGCTGGCCTCCTATGTCTGTATGGGGTCGAGCGGGCGACCAGTTGGCTAATATACCGGGGTTGGTAAGGTGCCGCGCGCGATGGGGGTTGAGGCCCTGACGGTGGTGGGTAATTAGCAGGGGGGGGATGCTGGCTCCGCAGCTTACATCCTCGCCCCTTTGAGGCTTTGGCATTCGCCGCGACGTGCGCTAGGTTAACGGGACTGCCGTTTTGCCCCTCCGCTTCGTCAGCCTCAAACTGAATGCAAGTTGGAAGGACCGCGTTACCGCTGCAGTCCACCCCTCATGTGTCGCGCCTGTCGGTAACCGCGCTCGGGGTATTCGTGGAATTCTGGGCGCAGAAAAGAATGCGCCAAACTCACTTGGCTGGGTCCGCCGCGCCTCGGCTCAATGGCTGGCGTCAGGATCACGGATCATCCGTTGGTGAATTTGCCGTGCTTCGCGTCGAAATGCAAGCGATTTCACGCGGCCTCCACGTGATTTAAACCGACATTGTTCGACCAATCGAGGATTCCCTGCAATTTCTTTGCGCGCTCGCCGGAAACCTGGATGACGACGGGGCGGTCTGAGGCTGCTTTAGTCTTGAGCGACATGGATGACCGGATGACGCCCCTGCCCTGCACGGAAATAAGAGGCACTGAGCGCTCTACCTCGATTTCCTCACCATCCACCCGGACCATGACCTTGTGCCGCTCCACGGTCATCTGGCCGTCCGCCTGATAGGCGCGGTAGCGAATCCAATCCTTGCTGGCCGTGTCTATGCGGCGGTATCGACCATCGATCGACAAAACGCCGTTGACGACATGCAGGCTCATGACGCGATACCAGTTTGGTGCGGACGGAAACCCCACAAAGATGGTGCCCGGAAGCGCCGCATGTGCTACCTCTAGCTTGCCCTTGGAGTGGCGCGTTTTCTTACGAAACCGCGTGTCGGTCGGGATGAAGGTGACGCAGCCCATCCGGTTCAGAATATGGCCAGCCACGTATTCCTTCTGGCGCACCACGTCGAGCGCGTACCAGTGGTATTCGTCCTCATCGTACTGGCGTCTGCCCATTTCGGTGCCTCTCGCTCTCTAAGGTTGCTGGTTACGCTGAAACGCCAAAGGCGGCTCTTGCCGCGTCGTATGCGGCGAGCCGGGTATTCAGTTCCTCCAACGAAGGCGCCGGGGCTTGCTCGTATTCGTCGCTCATCTCGGCTGTGCGCCAGTGCCCAGGGCCGACGATGAACACATTGCCCATGATGTTGCGCTTGTTCCGCAAGCTGTAGTCCATCACCTGCAATACGCCGTTCTCGTTGGCGATGATGTCGAGGTCGCCGCTGTGCTCGTAGTCAGCGCCATTAGTGAGTTCGATCCATACCTTGCGCATCTGTGTCTCTCGCTCTTTGAATTGAAGGGTTAGGCTGGAACCATCGAATAGAGCTGCCCGAGCAGTTTGACGCTTTCGCGCATCGCGGCCACCTTGGCCGACGCGTCCTCCATCGAATACGCCCAAAGATCGACCCCGTATTCTCTGTCTTCAAACTCGAACGCGAGGGTGAACAGGTACAGCTGGCGACCGTAATCATCCTTGCGAACGCAGTCGGCGTCCGGCTTTTCCGATGCATTGCGGCGTTCGTTCAGGTCGATGATATCCGTCATTCTTCGTTTCCCTTGCTTCTCTCAGCCATGAAGGGGGATGGAGTGCGATTGCGGATGGCATCACGGATAATCCCTGCGGTGTCGGCGCACATACCCCAAGCCTGATTGACCAGCATCTTGTGGGAGTCTGTAGTTTCCGCCTGCCGCCTGCGAACTCGGACAGCCTCTGTCTCGGCTATCAGCTCACACGCTTCCCGTTCCTCTGCCTTTGCGGCAAGGATGGCGCGGGCGACTTCGGCTATTCCGGCGCTCTCGGTGAAGTACTCGCCAAATACAAGTACCTTCGCCACGTCCCAAACGCTTTGCGGGATATCCTCGGGCTTGGTCATGCTGCATCCTTTGAACGTTGTGCCATGAAGGCTCTGAACGGTATTTCGTAGGTCATGCGGCGCCTCGCGTTCC
>WUUC01190414.1_pt1 | contig 12530 bp, 12 predicted proteins | sample 6278441 | NCBI WGS metagenome assembly WUUC01 (sample SAMN13675441, study PRJNA597444) | soil metagenome | isolation source: soil | place: USA: Washington | collected 2017-10 | reverse complement strand
TGTGGCGCCAGGACCACAACGGCTTCTCCCACCAGGACCCCGGCTTCATCGACCACGTCATGAACAAGAAGGCCGAGGTCATCCGCGTCTACCTGCCACCGGACACCAACACCCTGCTCTCGGTCGCCGACCACTGCCTGAAAAGCCGCGACTACGTCAACGTCGTCGTCGCGGGCAAGAACGAGACCCCCGACTGGCTGCCCATGGACGAGGCCGTCCTCCACGCCACCCGCGGCGCCGGCATCTGGGACTGGGCAGGCAACGAGGACGGCGGCGAACCGGACGTCGTCCTGGCCTGCGCGGGCGACGCGCCCACGCTGGAGGTCATGGCCGCCACGTCCATCCTGCGCGAGCAGCTGCCCGACCTGAAGGTGCGGGTGGTCAACGTGGTCGACCTGATGCGGCTGCAACCCCACACCGAGCACCCGCACGGCATGACCGACTCCGAGTTCGACGCGCTGTTCACCACCGACCGGCCGGTCATCTTCGCCTACCACGGCTACCCGTGGCTCATCCACCGCCTGACCTACCGCCGCACCAACCACCACAACATCCACGTCCGCGGCTACAAAGAAGAAGGCACCACGACGACCCCGTTCGACATGCTGGTCCTCAACGACCTCGACCGCTTCCAGCTGGTCGTCGACGTGCTCGACCGCGTGCCCGGCCTCGGCACCCGCACCGCCCTGGTCCGCCAGCGCATGCTCGACCTGCGCGCCCGCCACCACCAGTGGACCCGCGAACACGGCGAGGACCTCCCCGAGGTCCGCGAGTGGAGGTGGCCCTCCCGGTGACGCGCGTGCTGGTGGTCAACGCCGGGTCGTCCAGCCTGAAGCTGGCCCTGCTCGACGGCTCGGACGAGGTCGTCGAGCAGGTCACGCTGGACCGGTGGTCGGGCGAGGACGAGACCGACGACATCGCGCGGTTCGTCGAGGACCTGCCCCGGGTGGACGCGGTGGGGCACCGGATCGTCCACGGCGGCTCCGGCATGACGGGGCCCACCCGCCTGGACGAGGCGGTGCGGGACCGGATCGCGGACCTGCGCGAGCTGGCGCCGCTGCACCAGCCGCGCGGGGTGGCGGGCATCGACGCCGTCGGCACCGTCCTGCCGGACGTGCCCGCGGTGGCGTGCTTCGACACCGCCTTCCACCACGGGCTGCCCGCCGCGGCCGCGACCTACGCCCTGCCCCGTGCGTGGAACGAGCGGTGGGGGCTGCGCCGGTACGGCTTCCACGGGCTGTCGCACGCGCATGTCGCGCGGCGGGTCGCCGAGCTGGACGGCCCGGACCGGCGGATCGTGAGCTGCCACCTCGGGTCCGGCGCGTCGCTCGCCGCGATCCGGGGCACCCGGTCGGTGGACACGACGATGGGGTTCACGCCGCTCGCGGGCCTGGTGATGGCCACCCGGTCGGGCGACGTCGACCCGGGGCTCGTGCTGTGGCTGCTGCACCACAGCGGCATCGACGCCGCCGAGCTGTCCGACGTGCTCGAGCACCGCAGCGGGCTCGCAGGGCTCACCGGCGGCAGCGGCGACCTGCGCGACCTCGTGGACGCGGACGACCCGGCGGCGCGGCTCGCGCTGGAGGTGTACCTGCACCGGCTGCGGCGGGAGGTCGCGGCCATGGCGGCGGCGATGGACGGGCTCGACGTGCTGGTGTTCACCGGTGGCGTCGGCGAGCACCAGCCGCGGGTGCGGGCCGCCGCGGCGGAAGGGCTGGGGTTCCTGGGCGTCGCGGTGGCGGCGGAGGCCAACGCGGCGGGCGAGGCCGACATCACCGCGCCGGGGGCGCGGGTGCGGACGCTCGTCGTACCCGCCCGCGAGGACGTCGAGATCGCCCGGCAGGTGCGGTCCGTGCTGCGGTAACCGGTCCAGGGACCTTCGGCCCTGGTGATCGGGGACCACCTTCCACGGTGCGGTGCCCGCGGCAGGCATAGCGTTGGGCCTGAGCACGGGGACACGGTCGAGGAGGCAGCGGTGGCGGTTCGGGTTCTGTTGGTGGACGACCACGAGATCGTGCGTCGCGGGATCGCCGATCTCATCGCGAACGCGCCGGACCTGGAGGTGGTCGGCGAGGCGTCCGGTGTCGCCGAGGCGCTGGCCCGCGCGCCGCAGGTGGACGCGGACGTCGCGGTGCTGGACGTGCGCATGCCCGACGGCAACGGCATCGAGCTGTGCCGCGACCTCAAGTCGCTGCTGCCGGACCTCAACTGCCTGATGCTCACCTCCTACGCCGACGACGACGCCCTGTTCGACGCGATCATGGCCGGGGCGTCGGGCTTCGTGCTGAAGCAGGTGCTGGGACTGGACCTGATCACCGCCATCCGGACCGTCGGCGCGGGCGGCTCGCTGCTCGACCCCAGGACGACCGCGGCGCTGATGAACCGCATCCGCCGCGAACGCGCGGACCAGAACCCGCTCAACCAGCTCTCCGAACAGGAGCGGGCGGTCTTCGACCTCATCGGCGAGGGCATGACGAACCGCCAGATCGGCGAACGGCTCTTCCTGGCGGAGAAGACCATCAAGAACTACGTGTCCCACCTGCTGAACAAGCTCGGCATGCAGCGCCGGACCCAGGCGGCGGTGCTGGCCGCCGAGCTGCGCTCCCGCAGGCCGGAGCAGTAGCCGGGAGCGGCCGCGGGGTCCGGGGCACCCGCGGCGCCCGAAGGTGTGCCCCGTTGGGCGGTGCCGAGGTGGCGGCGACTGCGTCTTACTGGCTGCGCGCAGCCAGGCAGAGGAGATCGCGTCATGTCGTTACCGGTGCTGGACAGGGATAGCTACCGACACACGTCGTCGGAGTGGGTGGTGCGGGCCGGGCTCGCGCTGAGGGAGGCGGGCTACCTCACCGCCGACCCGACCGGGGTGTTCGACGAGGAGTTCGCCGCCGCCGTCGCCGCCTTCCAGGAGGCCAGGGGGATCCACGAGGGGGGCGAGGTCGGGCCGTTCACGTGGGACGCGCTCGGCGTCCAGGACGCCGCCGCGCAGTACGCCACCGGGGAGTACTCCGAGGACGGGCAGTGGCAGTGGGACGGGAACGACTGGGTCGCCGCCGGCACGGCCGATGACACAGCCGGCACGGCCGAGCCCGCCACCGCCGATCACGCCGCCGATCACGCCGCCGCGCCCGCGGGCCAGCTGTCCGAGGACGGGCAGTGGCGGTGGGACGGCAGCCAGTGGCAGGCGGCCGTCGAGCCGGTGGCCGTCCCCGCCCTCGTGTCGGGCGCGGTGACCGCCGCGCCGGCCGCCGCGGCAGGCGCCGGGCCCTCGGAGTTCGAGGACACCGAGCTCGCCGACGCCATCGTCCGGTACGAGCTGGGGATCCTGCGGCAGTGGAAGGCCGCGCTCGACTCGTTCAACGAGGTCATGGAGAGCGAGACGACGAAGACGGCCCAGCCCGACTTCGCGGCGGCGCTCGCCAAGGTGTTCGCGGAGAAGGTGCTCGGCGAGCTGGCCAAGGAGTCCAAGTCCGAGCTCGTGATCGGCCTGCTGAAGGGCGTGGTCGGCGAGGCCGAGCGGGCGCGGAACGCGCAGAAGTCGGTGGCGTTCCGCGACTTCTACACCACGCACCAGACCCAGATCGCGAACGTGGACAAAGAGCTCGAGATGAAGAAGGCCGGGTTCGTGGCCGGGGTGCGCAGGGAGGTCGACCGCATGCTGCGCGACGACCCCGACGCGTACGGCATGCTCCGGATGGAGCTCATGGACCTGTACCAGGACGTCGAGCAGCGTTACCAGACGGCGACGCAGGAGGCGCTGTTCTCCGAGCTGAGCGCCGAGTGGACCCGCCTGTCGGTGAACCGGATCAGCTGGAACGCGGAGGCCGCCGCCGAGATCCGGGTCCGGCTGCACGACTCGGACCTCTCGGTCATCGACGTGGTCATCAACGCGCCGGACGGCGACAAGCTCGTCGACCAGATGACCGGTCAGCCCGGCGGCATGGACGTGTGGCACATGCGGGCCCCCAAGCTGCTGATCTTCATGGACGACGGCGAGAACGCCGTCGGCTACGTCCGGCTGGACGCGGACAACAAGCTCACCAACCTGCCCGCCGAGCAGGACGGCCGGTACCGGCAGCGGTACGACCGGCTCGTCCGGCAGGGTGGTCTCCCCCCGGTGACCAGGAACTGACGGCCCGAGGTGGAGCCGGCCGGGTGCGCGGGGTCTCAACGCACCCGGCCGGTGTCGGTGGTGGCGGGCTCACATCCGGTGTTCGGTGACCTCACCGCCCTGGATGGTGATCACGGCGTGGACCGAGCCGTCGTGGTGCCAGACCGTGTAGTCCCCGGCGGGCACGGCCGGGAACACCGCGGTGCGGGCGGTGTGGTCGCCGTTGTGCCGCGCGTGCACCACGTTGTGGGCACGCGGTGTGCGCCAGTCGACGCCGGGGCTGATCTCGATCTCCCGCTCACCGAGCTCCGGGCCGGTGTGGATGACGAGCGCGCCGACGTCCGCGCCGATGTCGAGTACCAGTGTGTCCACGGTGGATCCTCCGTTCAGCTCGACGGGGTGGTGAAGCCCTCGTTCGGCACCCCGAGGTAGGGGAACCGGTTCAGGTAGGGGATGTCCAGGCTGCTGGGCGTGACGCCGTCGTCGACCTGCGCGGCGGCCGGGTCGGGCGTGAACGTCCGGTCCACCAGCGCGTAGGTGGCGCCCGCGAGGGCGCGCAGCTCGATCGCGACCACGAGCCCGAAGTGGTTGTGGAGGTCGGCGAACGGCCGGGGGTCGAGCAGGTCGAAGATCGCCCCGAGGTCGACGTAGAAGCCCTCGGGGCGCTGCCCGGCGAACACCCGGCGGCTGCCGGGCAGGGTCCGCACAGCCGCGTCGGCGAGCGCGGGGTAGTCCGGAGTGGACAGTGGACCGGTCCGGCACGGCGGGCAGGGCAGCCAGTCCGCGAGCTGCACCCGGCCCCGCGCGTCCCCGCGCGACACCGAGTAGAACTGCCTGCGGTTCCAGTTCGGCGAGTCCAGGCTCAGGATGGGACCGGTGTTGCAGAGGAAGGTCTCCTGGTTGCGCACCAGCGTCGCGAACCGGAACTCGCGCACCTCGCCCTGTCCTCGCACAGCTTCGGCAGTGCGACTGGACGGTCACTGGACGCGGAGTGGACGTCCTACCCGGCAGTCGGCGGGTTTCACCCCAACGGTCCAGCAAATAGGCGATGCAGGTATTTCTTTGCTACCGAGACGATATGTCGAATACCTGTTGACCTGGACAGCCCAATCTTCCTCGTGCGATTTGCACGGATATCCCGGGTAACAAACCTCGAATTTCGGGCGACGCAACGTTGGTCCCTGGAAATTCCACCGGGGAAGGTTCGTCAATCAATTGTCCCGCGAAAGGGATGACCATGCGCGCGCGAACGAGAACCGGACCACCACGAAAACGCACCCGACTACTGGCCATGACCGTGGCCGTCACCCTGCCTGTCGCACCCGCCGCGTTCGTGGCGCCCGCCGAGGCGGTGGTGGCGGGCACCGACGTCCTCTACACGCTCGACGCCGATTTCGACGAGGGCGTCCTGCAGGACGTGAACCACGACGCACCGGACAACGACCAGTTGCAGCTCGACCGGACGAATGTCTTCTTTCCGTACGTCAACATCGCCGCGTCGGCGCGCGGCACCATGATCCGCATCGACGTCAACACCGGCGAGACGATCGGCGAGTGGTTCTCCGCGCCGAGCGGCCGGGGCCGGGATCCGTCACGCACCACCGTCGACCGGCTGGGCAACACCTGGTTCTCCAACCGGGCCGAGTCCTCGGACGTCGACGGGGACGGCGACGGCGAGGGCTCGGTCACCAGGGTGGGGGTGGTCGTCGGTGGCACGAGGTCGAACGCGGACGGCACGCCCAACCCCGCGGGCGACCACCTGGCGGCACCGTTCGCCTACAACACCTGCGAGGACCGCGACGGCGACGGCCTGATCGCCACGTCGCGCGGACTGGGTGACATCCGGCCGTGGACCAACGCGGGCGGCGTCGACAACGACGGCGGCGTCGACACCGCGGCCGACGAGTGCGTGATCAACTACACCCGGGTGAGCGGCACCAACACCCGGACGGTCGCCGTGGACGCGAACAACGACGTCTGGACCGGTGGCGCGGACAACGACCACGAACGGCTGGCCGGCGGGTCCGGCGACCCGGTGGGCGGCACCGACTTCAACCTCGGGTGCGGTGGCTACGGCGGGCTGGTGGACCAGGGCGGCAGGCTCTGGTCGGCCCGGTTCGGCGCGAACCTGCTGCGCTACGTCCCCGGTACCGGCGGCGCCTGCCTGGACACCTCCCACGGCGACTACGGGCTCGGCATCGACCCAGCCACCGGCCACATCTGGCACACCACGGTCGACCGCGGTCTGGTCATGGAGCTCGACCCGGCCACCGGCAACGTGCTCGGCTCCTACCCGCACGGCAACACCTTCGCCCAGGGCGTCGCGGTGGACGGGGACGGCAACGTCTGGGTGGCGCACTCCATCCTCGGTTCGCAGACCACGGTGGGGCACCTCCGCACCGACGGCACGTTCGTCGGCAACGTGACCCTGCCCGGCGGCGCCGGGCCCACCGGGGTCGCGGTGGACACCAACGGCAAGATCTGGGTCGCGAACCGGGACACCAACAACGCCATGCGGATCGACCCCGACGCCGGGCCGGCCGGTGGCGGCGGGTTCCCGGTCGGCGCGGTCGACCTGACCGTCGACCTCGGCGCGGGCTCCGGTCCGTACAACTACAGCGACATGACCGGTTCCGTGCTCGGCGAGGTCACCGCACCGGTGGGCACCTGGTCGGTGGTGCAGGACGGCGGCGCGGCCGGGCAGACCTGGGGCCGGATCACCTGGAACACCGAGGCGCAGGGCAGCGTCCCGCCCGGCACCAGCATCACCGTCGAGGCGCGGGCGTCGGACACCGAGGCGGGGCTCGCGGGCGAGTCGTTCGTGCCGGTGGGCAACGGTTCGCTGTTCTCGCTGACCGGCCGGTACATCGAGGCGCGGGCGACGTTGCGCGCGAGCCCGAGCGGCACCAGCCCGGTGCTGTCGGACCTGCGGATCAGGACGGCGGAACGGACCGGGGTGTTCTCCTGCCAGGCGACGGCGCTCAACCTGGCCGGCATCGTCGTGGCGAGGGCCAACCCGCCGGACGTGCCGTGCGTGGACGACCACGCCAACGTGGCGGACGTGAACCTGAACGCGGGCATCCTGACCGTGCGGGCCAACGTGCTCGACGCCAGGACCGACCAGACGCCGGACAGCCTGCCCGGGTCGCCGCCGACGGCGCTGGACAACGCGACGTCGACGGCGCGGATCAACTCCACCAGGATCACCGCGACGCTCGTCACCGTCGAGCTCGGGTTGATCAGCTCGACGGCCACCGCCCGGTGCGTGGCGGGGCCGGGTGGGCTGCACCCCGAGTTCACCGGCTCCTCGACCGTTGCCAGTCTCCGGATCAACGGGGTGACGATCGCGGTGGGCAGTGCGCCGTTGACCATCCCGCTGGTGATCGGCTCGTTGCGGCTCAACAGCACCACCACCACCGCGACGAGCGTGACCCAGCGGGCCGTGGTGCTCGACACGCTGCTCACCGACGTCGTGCTCGGTGAGGCCAAGGCGAACGTGGAGGGCACGCCCGCCAGCCCCGGCGGCAACCCCTGCGCGGTCGGTTGACCGGTAGGTGGGCCGCCGGCGAGCTCGTGGCCGGCGGCCCACCCGCGTCACGGCGAGGTCAGGGGGACGCGCCAGACGAGGCGGGTGCCGCCGCCCGGGTTGGGCGACACCGTGGTGGTGCCGCCGCACTCCCCGGCACGGCGTTCCAGGTTGAGCAGACCGCTGCGGGCCACGTCCGGGGGCATGCCCCGGCCGTTGTCGGTCACGCCGACCACGAGGTCCGCGCCCGCCTCCACCGTGACCACGATGTCCGTCGCGCCCGCGTGCCGGATCGCGTTGCTGACGCCCTCGTGCAGGGCGGCGAGCGCGTGGTCGGCGACCGAGGGCGGCACCAGCGTGTCCACGGCGCCGGAGATGCGCACCGCGGGCGACCGCTCGGTGTTCGCACTCGCCTCGGCCACGAGGTCGAGCATGCGGCGGCGCAGGCTGGCGGGGCTCTCCTCGCCCGCCGTGTGCAGGTCGAAGATCGACGTGCGGATCTCGCGCATGGTCTCGTCCAGCTGGCCGACGACCCGGGTGACGCGGCCGCGGGCCTCCGCGTCGCTGATGCGGCCCACGATCGCCTGCAGGCTCATGCCCGCCGCGAACAGGCGCTGGATGACGTGGTCGTGCAGGTCCCCGGCGATGCGGTCGCGGTCGGCGAGCAGGTCGAGCACGCGTTGCTGGCGCTGCTTGTCGGCGAGCTCCAGCGCGAGCGCGGCCTGCGCGGCGAACGAGGCGAGCAGCGGGAGCTGGTCGTGGCCGAACGGGCGGTCACCCTTGTTGCGCAGCGCCAGGAGCAGCCCGGCGATGCCGCCCGCCGACACGAACGGCACCGCGTCCGCCGGGCCGAACTCGCCGAACATGTCGGCCTCGGCGCCCAGCGCGTGCGCGAAGTCGGCGTAGACGGTGGGGGTGCGGTCGGTGATGACCGCGGCGATCGCGGGGGTGGACGCCGAGATGCGGCGGCCCACCATCTCCTCGCCCCTGGCGCCCGCGCCCGCCTCGACCGTCAGCGTCTCCCCCGCCTCGTCGGCGAGCAGGATCAGCGCGCTGTCGGACCCGGACAGCTCACAGGTCCGCCCGGTGATCAGCCGCAGGGCCTCCTCGATGGAGCCGCCGCCGAGCAGCAGCGCGTTGACCTCGCCGGAGGCCTGCTGCCACCGCTCGCGCAGCCGCGCCTCCTCGAACAGGCGAGCGTTCTCCACCGCCACGCCCGCGGCCGCGGCGAGGGCCTCGAGGACGACCACGTCGTCGTCGTTGAACTCGGCCTCGCCCTTCTTCTCGGTGAGGTAGATGTTGCCGAACACCTCGTCGCGGACCCGGACGGGCGTGCCCATGAAGCTGCGCATCGGCGGGTGGTTGGCCGGGAACCCGACGGAGGCGGGGTGGTCGGCGAGGTCGGGCAGCCGGATCGGGACCGGGTGCTCGATGAGGTGCCCGAGCAGCCCCTTGCCCTCCGGGAGGTGGCCCATCTGCGCCCGCGTCTCGGGGTCGATGCCGACGTAGACGAACTCGGACAGCCCCTCGACGTCGCTCAGGACGCCGAGCGCGCCGTAGCGGGCGTCGACCAGCTCCACCGCGGTCTGCACGATGCGCTGCAGCGTGCCTGCCAGCTCCAGGCCGGCGCCGACCGCCACGACGGCGTCGAGCAGGCCCTGCAGCCGGTCGCGGGTCTTGCCGATCTCCGTCAGCCGGTCCTGGAGCTCGTTCAGCAGTTCGTCGAGCCGCAGCCCCGCCAGCGACACCCCGGGGGACCGGCGCCTTCTGCCGTCGGGCATCCTCACTCCACTTCCGGACCACGTCCGCCGGCACGGGACGGAGCAGCCGGCGGTGCGGGGACCCAGCTTATCCGCCGGGGCGGCGCTCCGGGCGCGTGTCACCCACCTGCGCGGCGCTCAGGCCCCGTCCCCCTCGCCCGCGCGCGCCACGGTGGCCCGGACGACACCCGGGACGGCCTCGGCGAGCACGGTCGCCACGTGGCGGTCGGCGCCGCCCTCGTGCTGGTCGCCGTCGCCTCGGTCAGCGTCGCCCTGGTCAGCGTCGCCCTGGTCAGCGTCGCCCTGGTCAGCGTCGAACCGGTCGGTGAGGTGCACCACGCCGTCGTGCACGTCGACTCGCCAGCGGCGGTCGCCGCCGCAGACCTCCAGGCGGTGCCGGACGTCCCGGGCGATCGAGTGGTCGTCCCGGGGCGATGACCCGGACGATGTCCCGCCTGGTCACGATCCCCACCAGCCGGGAGCCCTCCGCGATCGGCATGCTGCGGTGCCCCGCGGCCAGCAGCGCCTTCGCCAGGACGGCCACGTCGGTGCCCGCCCCCATGGCGGTGACCGGCGTGGTCATCACCTCGCCGACCGTCGTGGTGGCGGCGGTGGCGACCGCGTCGCCGGGGTGGCAGCGGGCGCGGGGGTCACGGGGCAACCGGTCGCGCACGAGGTCGGCCTCGGTGACGATGCCGACCAGCCGGTTGTCGGCGTCGACGACCGGCAGGGCGGTGAACCCGCGGGCCGCGAGCACCGCGGCGGCCTCCTTGATGGGTGCCCCGGGCCGCACGGCGGTCACCGGGGTGGTCATGATGTCGCGCGCCAGCATCGTTCTCGTCTCCGTTCGGTGGGTCAGGCGGGTGGCGGGCCGGTCGCGGTCCGCCGGGGCGGGCCGTCGTCGAAGGCGAAGCCGAGGCGGTTGCGGACGTCGACCACGCCCGGCACGGTGCGGACGCGGCGCTCGGCGGCGGCGACCTCGCTGCGCCACTCGAGCCGGCCGAGCAGCAGCACCACGCCGTCGCGGACGGTCACGCCCAGGTGCCCGCACCCGGCGGGCGGCAGGACCCGCCGGACCTGCTCGCGGACCGCGTCGTCGTCCAGGAGGTAGTTCTTCAGCAGGTCGCGGCGCGACAGCACGCCGACCAGCCTGCCGTGCCCGGTCACGAACAGCCGCCGGACCCGCGCGCCTGCCAGCAGCCGGGACGCGGTGTGCAGCGGCGCGCCGACGTCCACGGCGCGGACCGGTCCGCTCATCAGGTCCCGCGCGGTCCGGCCCGCGCCGTTCCCCCGCTCGCGGATCAGGTCGGCCTCGGACACGACGCCGACCGGGTGCCCGCCGTCGTCGAGCACCGGCACGGCGCTGACGCCGCTCCGCGCGAGGACCGCCGCGACGGCGGCGAACGACAGGTCGGCAGGCACCGACACGGGGCACCGCGTCATGACGTCCGCGACCGTGCCCGCCGCGACCGGAACCGTCTCCATCACATCTCCTCACCGCCACCGTTCTCACCGCCGTCGTCCGGCCTGCCTCCAGCTTCGCCGGGCGAGCGGTCCGCGGGCAGGGCCGGAGGCACCCGGGGCGCCGTCGAAGGTCCCGGAACAGGTCCCGTGCAACACGGGACCTTCGGCCGTGTCCCGGAGCGCCCCGGCGGGGCAAGGTGCGAGGAATGAAAGAGAGCGACCACAGGACGGTCACCCATTCCGGGCTGGCGCTCCTCACCGGGTGCGTCGCCGTCATCGCGTTCGGCGGTGCCGTGGGACTCGCGGCGGGCCTGTTCGAGCCGGGAACGGTCACCGGCGAGCGGCTGCCGTCGGGGAACCCGGCCCTTCCCGCGCTCGTCCTCGCGCTGGTCGTCGGCGTGCCGATGACGGCCGCGGCGGTGCGCGCGGCCACGGGCCGCGCCCACACCGCGGAGCTGGCGATGCTGGCGGGCGCGCTGCTGGTCGGCCTCACCGGGGCGCAGCTGCTCGTCGTCCGCGCCTTCAGCTGGCCGCAGCCCCTCGTGGTGGTGGCGGGGCTCGTGGTCTTCGCCACGGGGTGGCGCCTGCACGGCCACGCACCGGTGCGGGCCACGCACTGAGTGCGGCCGGGAGGGGAGTCATGCGCCTGGACGGCAGCTGGTCGATGACGGAGAGCCAGGGCGGCTCGCTCCAGTTCGCCCTGTACATCCGCGACGCCCTCGGCCTGGTCGACGACGCGCCGGACGCGGTGCCGCCCCTGGTGCCCGCCGTGCCCGCGACGAGGCGGCCGGGCCCTTCCGACGACCGGGCCTGGCGCGCCTGGTTCGTCCGGGTGCTCGCCGCCGCGCAGACGGACTCGCCGGGTGACCCGCTCGAGCACCTGCTCGCGGCGGGACCGACGCCGACGCTCGGCACCGCGGCCACGGAGCTACTGGAGGAGGCCTGGGCGTGGTGCGAGGAGCGCGAGGCCGCCCACGTCGCGGGCTTCCGGCGGCAGACGCACGAGGAGCGGCTGGCCGTCACCCGCCTCGTCGACGAGGTGGAGCGGTCCCTCGGCCACCGGGCGGCGCCCTTCACCCTCCACCTCGTGACGCTGCCCGTGGCCGGTCGCTGGGAGCTCCGCGCGCGGCAGGACCTCCTGCTGTTCAGCGCCGGGTCGCGGCGCGACCCGGCGCGGCTGCGCGCCGTGCTGGCACCCGTCGTGCGGGAGCTCGCGCGACCGTTCTGACCGTTGTCCGATCATCCCCCCTCTGGTAGAACGTGTTCTAGATCTGCCGCGAGGAGGGCCCCATGGGCGACGATCGGGAGGAGGTCCTCTCCGGGCGGGCGTGGGCCGGGTTCTGCCGCGCGCTGGAGCGGGCGGGCGAGGTGGTGCTGCGGGAACGCGCACCCGCCACCCCGCTCGACCGGGCCGAGGGGTACCGGTACCTGACCCGGCTCGTGCGCGAGATGCTGTACTCCACGGTCGAGAACGCCGACCCGGACTTCCCCCGGCTGCACGAGCTGGACCTGACCAAGATCGGCGCGGACAACCCCGACAACGTGTACCTGTCGGCGAACATCCGCGGGGACCGCACCTACCGGATCACCGGCACGCGCGGGTCCATCGCCTACTTCAGCATCGGCTCGAAGGCCAACCGGTACGCCAAGGACGGCACCATGGCCTCCACCGGCG
>WUUC01115589.1_pt1 | contig 12530 bp, 2 predicted proteins | sample 6278441 | NCBI WGS metagenome assembly WUUC01 (sample SAMN13675441, study PRJNA597444) | soil metagenome | isolation source: soil | place: USA: Washington | collected 2017-10 | reverse complement strand
TTGATTCGTTACCCGCTGAGTACCGTCTTGGGTGAGGACCAACCGATCACGATCGTCGTACACCATGTACACCCAATCCGCACCGGGTACCCTTTTGGCGATCATCCGGTTGCGGCCATCATACTTGTATTGGAAGCTCCAGTTGTTCAGGGCAAGGGTTATTTCACCCACCTCGAAAGACGATATTGCTGCGGGTGCACTGCCGGAATAGATCGAAGTCTTGCTACGCAGCTTGAGGGCCTGGCTGACAGTGACGTTTCTCAGCACCACTCCATTGCGACTGTAGCTCACGTTTGTTCCCGTGCGTTCTATCCTGATCACATCACCGGGTTGGTACGAGCTCAGGAAAGTTTGGCTGCCTCCCTGTGTGTTAAAAAGTGTCGACGTTGTAGCGTCGACGATCACGGCGTTCTCGAAAGTGGTGCTGGCGTAGTTACCGGTCAACGTAGCGAAGCCGGTCATAAATGTTTGTGTGTTGCCTGGGATTACGAACTGTATCCAGCCGTTTGTATTTGGCGCAAGAGATGGAGTGGTGATCGCACCGCCGTTCCATGCAGCCACGCCAGTGAACTTGGTCAACGAGAAATCGGACTCCACGTTAACGCCCACCAGCTCATCCCATGTCGGATGCTTATCAAGTACGAATGTTCTCGATTCAGTGCGCGTCTGCGCGTCGGTTACAGTTAAGGTGTAGGTTCCGGCGGCCTTACCCGAAATACCCGGAGTCGTTTCGCCACTTGACCACGAATAGGTATAGGGCGGTGTTCCTCCTGAAGCAACTACGGTTATTGCGCCCGATGTAGTTGAGGTCTGTAAACCATTCACGGTTCCCGTGATGTTGATTCTGGAATCGAACGAGGTATTGAACATTGGCACGGTTCCAGTGGAAATCGCCGCCTTCCATCGAAGCTCGAGAGCGGGGTCAACTGTCACCGATCTCTTAATTACCCCATTCCTGCGATAATTTACGGTAGGGCCATTCCTCTCTATTTGAAGAACATCGCCGGGCAGGATATTGCCGAAAAAGCCACCGCTACCGGCTTCAACAGCATTGATACGTCGGGAAAAGCTCATCTCAAAGCCGTTCCTGATAGAGCCAACAGCATACGAACCGTCGGAATAGCTGAAGCCGGCGCGATATATAAATGCTGCCGTCGCATTGGGTACGATCATCTCCACCCAGCCGTTGGTGCTGGCTGGCAGATAACCGGAACTGGTTGCTCCACCGTCCCAGTTCATAGAGGTTGTTTTAGTGATCGAATTTGCTCCTACACTGAGATTGGTCGTGTTGCTGAATATCTGCCTGTAACCGAGTGAATACGTGCGCTGTGCAATGCGACCCTCGCTGTCGGTAACTGTTACCGTGTAACTGTTACGTGCTTTGTTTGTGATCGCATTTGCAGTGCCATTGCCGTTCGCCCACAAATAAGTGTATGGTGCCGAACCTCCCATGGGTGCAACCGTAATTGAACCTGTGCCATCAGCTTTGCCTGTCCCTACGACTGTCCCCATCGGAAAGACCTGGGTGTCGCTGGAACATATTATCGCCGGTACGGTACCACTACCTATAGAGAACTTGGCTCGCAGCTCGTAATCGGCATTGGTAGCGATCGTTCGTATCACGACTCCGTTCCTGTAATACTTCATGTTGCTTCCCTCCCGTGCAATGCGAAACACATCCCCGGCCTTTGTACTGGTGAGAAATACACTAGCGCTTGACTCAACGTAGTTGGATTGCCCGTTGCTTGCCAAACTGATCGAATTAAGGAAATCGATTAACCCAAAACCATAGTCGATAAGGCCGAACCCTACCTGATAGTTAAACTGATTATTCTGGTGTACCCATTCAACCCATCCATCCTGGCCAGCCGGAATAACATTGGAAGAGTTTGCTCCTGCCGGCACTGCTGTGCCGTTATAAAAGCCCGCGTAAGTGCCGTTGGGGATGACGTTTGTCAGATCCGTCAGATAGTTTTTGTACTGGATGCTATATGTCATTACCGTTTGGCGGGTCTGGGCATCGGTAACAGTCAAGGTATAAGCGCCTCTTGCCTTGCCCGAGATACCGGAAGTAGTTTCGCCACTTGACCATGAATAGGTGTACGGGGCGGTTCCGCCCTCCACTGTAGTTGTGATAGATCCTGTATTATTGGCAACACCGGTTCCTGTTATCACCGGCTGAATCACCGGGTCTGAATCGAAAGACGAAACAACAGGCGGCGCACTGACCGCATAAACCGCCGACTTCACGGCAAGTTCACCTGCCGGATTAGTAGGGAATGTTCTTACGGCCACACCATTGCGGTAATAAACAATGTTTGAATTTTCTCTTGCAATTCGCAACACGTCTCCCGGTTGCGCACTCGGCATCGTAGTGAGTGAGGTCATCTCGGTGGTCGCCAATTGCTGGTTTGCACTGTGAACGTACCAGCCATTTCTTAAGTCGTTAAACGTGTAGGCCGTGAATGAATTACCGAACCCGATGGCGTATATCGAACTCATGTCATTCGAAACCACCCACTCGATGAAGCCATTGGTGTTTGCCGGCAGCGTGTTGAATGAGTTGGCACCCTGGTTCCACCCCACACCGGGGGCTGTTCGCGTGAGTCCATTATTAGCCGTCTCGGATACACCGAATATATATGTGTATTTCTGCTTGAACCCAATGTAATACGTTCTCTGAGTGGTCCGCCCCTGCGTGTCGGTGATGGTGACCGTGTAGGAACCTCTTGCCTTGCCCGAGAGAGACGCAGTGGTTTCACCACTCGACCAAGAATAAGTGTAAGGTCCTGAACCGCCAATCGTATTTACTGAAATTGCACCTGTGTTGTCGATCCGTTCCGTGCCTGTAACAACAGCAAGCGGCATGAGACTGGACGCATGAGATGAAATGACGGTTGGAGAGCTGCCTGTGTAGATAGTTACTCTTCCTTTCAACTCAATGACCGGGGTCTGAGCTGAGGATCGTAAGAGAACACCGTTTCTGTAATACTTTATATTACCTCCTTCGCGGGCAAGGCGCAAGACATCGCCCGGTTTCCACGTACCCAGTGCGGTCGTTACCGTGCTCTCCCACGCCGTGATTGCGCCGTTATAATGAACCTGTATGCCGTGCTTCATTGCCCAGGTGGGATCATGCGAATTGTCCATAAGGCTGAACCCTACAACGTAAATAGCGGTGGTATTATCGGGCACAAACTCGAGGTAGCCATCGGTGTTCGTAGGAATAATGCTGGAACTTATCGCGCTCGAATTCCATCCCGGAGCACTGGTTTTCGAAAGCCCATTTCCCGCAGGTGCGACATTTGCCAGAGTTGTCCACGTATGATTGTATTGAAGATTGTAAGTCCTGGCCGACGTCCTTCCCTCGGCATCGGTAGCTGTTACCGTATAGGCATTTCTCGCTTTGCCCGAAATACCCGCAGTTGTTTCGCCACTACTCCATGAATACGTATACGGAGCCGTCCCACCAGACACACTTGTGCTTACAGAGGCTGTATTGTTAGCTACAGCAGTGCCGTTAACAATTCCTTCAACAACTAACTGCTGTCCGAACGAAGAAACAAAACGTGGCGAGCTTCCGCTATTTACGCCAACCTTGAGCTTTACCTCAAGACCCGGAGTCATCGACGTGGTTCGAACCGCAGTACCATTTACTATATAAGTGATCGTGTTGCCGGTGCGGTCGATGCGCATCACGTCGCCCGGTTCACCACCCCCGGCTGCGAATGGAGCCCCTCCTTCGTAGGTTAGCACCTGGCCGCTAGAACCCACGTAAACAAACCCATTCCTCCAGTTGGTGTAGTCCCATTGAGAATCTCCCCACTGAAAACCTATAGCAAATGACGGATTGTCGGGAGGAACGACCCACTCCGCCCACCCATTCACACCGGCGGCAAGCACATGTGAAGTATTGGCACCTCCAACCCACCCGGCAGCGCCGGTGCGTTTGATACGTTTGTCCGGTTCTTCCGTTGCCTGAACAAGCTGGGTGTAATTTTCTTTGTACGCTATCGCGTAAGTCCTGCTGAAAGTCCGGTTCTCAGCGTCGGTAACTGTCACTGAATAAGACCCACGGTTCTTGCTCGCGATCGACGACGTGGTTTCAGACGACGACCATGAATAAGTATAGGGTCCGACACCTCCATAGGGAGAGAGGGAAATACTTCCGGTCCCATCGGCAAAACCTGTCCCTGCGACAACTGCATTGCTTCGGAGACTGCCGTCAACAGAACAGTTGACCTTTGGCACAGAGCCTGAGGAAACAACGACTTTAAGCGGATGGTACGTGACTGAAGCGGCCACGGTCCTGAAGACTGTTCCATTCCGGTAATAGTTAATATTGGATCCTTCGTGCGCTATTTTGAATACGTCGCCCGCACGATACTTCCCGATTGACGTTCCGAAAGCCAGCTCGTAAACATAAAATGTACCGTCTGTGGCGATATATATCGCATTCCGGAAAGATGTGAGGGACAGGGTCTGGTCAAGCTCAAAACCAGCCACGTAACCCGAGCTATAATCGGTGACCGTGAATTCTATCCATCCATCGTTAGAGAACGCATTTGTTGGGTCGGAGCCTGCACCGTTCCATCCGCTCGCCGTTGTCTTTGTAAGAACGCCGTTCGACTGGGTAACATCTTTCAGAACACCGTAGGTAAGCTTGTAGCCAATGTTCATCGTCTGGACAGCCTGTCTCGCATCTGCATCGGTAACGGTCAACGTATAGGTACCCGGAGCTTTGTTCGAAATGGAACTTGTATTTTCACCCGAAGACCAGCTATACGTGTAGGGCGCTTGGCCCCCGGTGACAGAAGTTGTTATTCCTCCGTTATTCGATGTTCCTCCCTTGCCGGTCACTGTCGGCGCGATCATTATTTTTGCATCGAACGAGGCGGTTAGCGCGGGCGATGTCTGGCCCGTGTAATGGATATTCGTCCTCACCCACAGAGGCAAAGCTGCATTGACCGACACGGTCCTGATCACTGCTCCGTTTTTGTAATACTTCACCTGCGCGCCTTCCCGTGACACACGGAATACATCGCCAGAGGCATAGTTGCCGAAAGTACTCGTTGCTACGGCTCCCTCCAGGGTATAAATGACGCCCGTAGTTCCTGTGGATATCCCGTTTACAAGAACGTCACTCGCAGGGTTGGAAAAGTTGTTGGTGATGAAACCGACCTGAACATTAGTCTGCGTTGTGAGAGTCCATTCAACCCAGCCATTGGTGTTCGGAGCCAGGTAGTTCGAACTGGTAGCAGTGCAATTGGTCCAGCTGTTTGTAGCGGCGGTCTTTGTAAGGATGCCGCTGTTGTCGGAAACGCCGATCAGGTCGGTCCATCGGACCTGGAACTGTGCACTTGCGTTGTGTGAGACCGAAAGCGCGGCAATGACAAAAAGATATCTGTAAAGCTGGTTCATGTCATTGCTGGTTTAAAAGGTCAGTAATAGACTTGACTCCCTCTGGCGGTATTACAACAACGAGGTTGCCCTGCGGGTCGTAGATGTAATAGGTGGAGGCGTAAACGCCAGAGGTAACCTTTACTTTTTTGCAGACTGTCCTGCCATCATTATCGATGAACTCCAGAATATCGTTTTGAGACGGATCAATGGTTTTGTCACAGAACAACTTGTTCGCCGGATAGTAACTAGCCGCTCCCGGCGTAACAGATACTTCTCCTGTAGCCGTATTAAAATTGAACATTAACACTTCCTCCGCGATGTTCATCACATATTCTTTCTTCTGTGTGTTGTTGGTACCGATCTGCCATGCAGCGCCTTCAAAACCTTGCTCTCGCAACCTTCCCAGCGCCGAATTTTCAATTACCTGTTCAGAGTAGGCTGCAGCGCCATCTGCCGGCCCGAATATATTTTGATAAAAATTTGATTGGGCGGTCTGTGGATTCGCCTTTGGATTGCCGTTGGTCTCGGGGGAAACGTACGGCAAATGCGTCACGGTTTTCCTGCCAAACCCATCATACACCTTGAGTGTTACAACGTCCGTTCCCGCCGGCGACTGCTGCTTTGCTATCGCCTGTTGTTCACGGCCGAGTCCATCGTAGTACACCACAGCCTCGGACACCTGGGCTTTATTATCTACCGTGGAAAGGTCTGTGGTATTCGGTACCAGCGCCTTATACGCCTTTGTGGAGTTGGTGGTGGTTTGACCGAGGGCTGAATAAGCCAGCGAACAACCAAACATCAAAATGACGTACAATTTGATCGGCGTGTTTCCAGTTGATCGTTTCATTGCTTTAACGGATTGGGAGTTTATGAATGCCTTCATTGTGATTCTTTCTAGAATGTTGCTCTTACAAGACCTAGTGTAGGGTTGGTGCCCTGGCTCATGAATATGGTGGCCGTACCTGTTGCACCACTATAGTTGCCGCTCTGCGCCGTTCGGACCTCGATCAGCACCTGTTGACCGGGCGTGAGCGTGTGGGGTCCTGAGAGCTGCACCCAGGCGAAGGACTGATACTTGTAATAGGTGACAGCAAAATTCGTCGTGTTACTGTTTCCTACCGAATTCACAGTGACGTCAACATTTCCTGAGTTCGTCACGTAACTCGCTCCAACCTGCATACTCGGTTTTATTGTCACCGAGTTTGGAGAGACACTTACCTGGTAGACTTGGGTTCGTTGTGCAGTCACATTCAGAGTATTCGAGCCGCTGGTGAATACTCCATTGAAGGTTATCGCCGATGATTGTGAGGTGAAATCGGTAGGATTATAGGTAACACTCACCAGTTGTTGTCCTCCAGGCGCCACGCTGAAAACAGTGGGTGAAACTGTAAACCGACCATTAGGGCTTGTTACGCTGGTTACGCTCATGGTTACGTTTCCGCTGTTACCAACAACGAAATCATTCTTGCTGGTAGAAGTGCCCGTAAATCCGGGAAACGTATAACTGGATGGGTTTACATAGATGATTTTCTTATCTGCCGCTACAGCAACAGCTCCACTGCCGCCATTCGCGTCCGACTGGACAGTGATCGTCGTATTCGCAGGATTGGTTGTCTTTTGCAATATCTGCAGGGTAGCAGTTTGATTAATAGACAGACTTACGGGAGTCAAAGTGGCAGTCCAATCAAGAGTATTAGGGTTGCTTACACCGGTTATACTCAAGTGGTCATTACCCACATTGGTTACGGTGACGTTTTGGTAGGTGAACAACGGCGGATTGAAAACCAGGGAAGCCGGCGATACCTGTATGGTTCTCAGTGAAGTACGCTGAGCCGAAACTGAAATAGCGTTGTTTCCGCTCGTCGGATTTCCAAGGAAGGTAAATGTGCCGCTCTGAAGGCTGAAATTATATGCCGTTGGCGTAAATGTTATCGCTACAGTCTGTGCTCCGCCTGGCGCAACCGTGAATGACGATGGCGATGCAGAAAACATTCCGTTCGTGCAGCTTGCACTGGTTATTATCAGAGGTGTATTACCAGAATTGCTCACAGACGTGTTAACACTGACCGATGTGGCTGTGAATGAAGGGAATGTTACCGGTGTGACATTTATTACCCTTGTATTGATCGACAACTGGACCACGTCATTTCCAGTGTCCTTGTTTGAAACAACGGTGATGTTTGTTGTTACTGCATTGGGCGTCTTCTGCAGGACAGCCAGGTTTGTACTGGATCCAGGCGCCAAGGTCACCGGCAGGCTGTTGATGGTCGCGTCCCAATCTTGTGTGTTAGGATTATTTACGCTATTTATAGTCAGGTTATTATTACCCGTATTGGTGACCGTTACATCCTTTGCTGTAAACAAAGGCGGATCGAACACAAGTTGATTCGCCGATAGCTGTATCGTTCTCACCGAAGTGCGTTGGGCCGAAGCGGTCGTACCTGCGGTCTCCGGAGCGAATTGTCCCTGGAAGACAAGGCTCGTCGTCTGTGGGTTGAAATTCAATCCCGCTGTATATGTGAGGGTAAAGGTTTTCTGTTCGAATCCCGACAGGGTAAAACCCGTATTCGGCAAAATCGAAAACATGGAATTGTTGAGGTTCACACCGGTGAACGTCGCAGGATACATCGAACGGTTGGTGAGAGTAACTGTTGTGCTCGTACTGGATGGATTGACGTAGGGCGCCATTGTTACTGGCGCCGGGGTTATAGTCGAAGTTGAGCCATTTGATGGTATCTTTTCTCCAAGCATCATTACAACATCTTGCAGTGCCGGGCAATAATCCGAAATTATCGATAGTGGAGCGCTGACCGTGCCGTTACCGGTGGGTATAAAATTGGCGTACAAGGTTACCGACTGGCCCGGCGCCATACACGTTTCATCGAGTAGCACGGTAAAGTCAGGATCGGTAAAACTGCCATACCCGTTGCTGGGATGCGTGCCGTTCCAATTCAAGGGAACCGCCGTCATCCTGTGCGTCGCATTACCGTTGTTGGTCACGACAATAGGTTGATTCACAATATTACCCATTGTAGCTCCAAAGTTCTTTGTCGGTGATGGCGAGACGGTAAGATTACAGATCCGGGCGACATAGGTTGCGGAGGCTGCAACCGGCGAAACGGTGTTCGTTGCGTTCGAGGTAACTGTGAACGTACTGGTATAAGGACCGAAAGGTATCGTCTGGTTGGCGTCATCGAACGTAACAATGACATCGACGCTGGTACCAGGCGCTATCGTACCAGAGGTCCCACCGCTTAATAGGAATCTGGCGGCCTGTGGTAAGACGGACATCGAGTAGATTTCAATAGGCGACTCCCCGATATTCTTCACCTTGATGACCCTGGCTTTTAGCAAGGGTTCATCGCTGCATTTTATGTATGGCAGAGCTGGGACCGTAAAGAAGTCAGGGACAAGAGTACCGAAGTCCAGGCTGCCTTCTATTGCCAACAGCCTTGCAGGATCAGGCTGCTTTAACTTGTATTCGTATTGCTCAAGTATGTTGTTGTCGGCGTCCCTTACTTTGACAAGCCGGTCATATTGATCATACTCATAAGTCTTTTTGAGGCCATTGGGATCTACCACCTTCGATACACCGACGAATGGTTTGTGTTTGAATGTTGTAATAAAGGCTCCAGCCACGGAAAGATGGTTTCGCAAATTCATATCAGGATTCCCGGTTCCCACGGTGGCGGCATATGCAGTGTAAAGATTGCTATAGGTCGCACCCACTCCCTGGACGATCGGAAGGTCACCATTGTAGTCCCATATAAAAGAGTTCACCACACCATCCGATCCAACAAATTCGCGCGGTTTCATTGTAATAGGTTCAAAAGAATTGATAGTGGTTCTCTTTTCATAAGGCGACGGAAAATTGATCCCGTCAACAGATCCGACAAACGAACCCAGAGCCCGATTGAAAGCGTATGTGCTAATCACTTCAGGGCTACTCAACAAGGAATATTGGTTAGCCTTTGCTGCTACGACGATGCCATTCTTGGTGGTTATTTGCTCTATTACCGGCGCTACCATATTTACAGAATTCAACCTCATGTACCATAGTGGTCCGTTTGGTGCCGGATAGTCAAGGGGTCGCTTGTACTCCGTCTTAACAACATCTCCATTGCCGTTAGTTACCTGCTCGGCGCTCAACTGGTAGTTGGTGTATGTTAAAAACTGGTCTGTTTGCATGATCGGCCCCCAGCTTGTGATCACGTCACCCGATCTAACAACCTGACTTGGCGTGGGCGCTGTCCTGGTCACGATTTGGAAGGGCTTGTGAAATGTTCGCCGGATGTCGTAATACTGGTAGCTATAAAGGTGATCCGCTCCAGGGATGTTTATCCGGTAGGCAAGGCCGTGTAAAGTTTCGAGATTATGATCATAGTCTAAATTCGTTGTGACCTGCACAATTTTGTTATCGTCTCCATACTTGCGGACTTCCTTTATCTGCCCATTGAGATTGGGGAAGCCCTCCGATGCAATAGGCACTTCCATTGGCATGTTTTCCCTGTTTTCGAAATAGTAGACGTTCTTATAGGTGCTGTTATCCCCTTCAACAAACTCGTGCACTTGCGAGTAACCTATGATCTTTCCCTCCGCGGCATTGTTTCCCGGTATACTGGAGTTCGATTCGAGAATATAATCGCACGTATTAATATCTTCGGGATCTCCATAACCTGGATCGTCTTTAATGTACCGGGGGGTTTTACCCAAATTCATGAGTGGCGTCATCAGCTTTCCAGATGTGCCGGTCGGATCCATTTCCCAAATGTATTTGTAGTACTTATGCTTCTGTAAGGTCCCGTCATAGTCAAAATCTTTCACTGCCTTCACCCGGGCACCACCGCCACGAGTCACACCGGCAGCTTCGTGCACAGGTGCGGTCTGATCGGGATCATAAGTATGCGACTCATACTCAAACTGGGAATATCCTCGTGTCGGATATCTCACCTGCTTCAAAAGGCCTGCCTCGCCGTATTCAATATCCGGCGTCCTGTTGTAGGTCTGCGTATAACTTAAAGAGACAGGAACAGTCATGTCGCAATTACCCAGGCTTCCGTAGCCCGGTATGTAAGGGCGAATGAGGTGTTCGATCTCGTCATGTCCATTATAAAAACCAAAATAATCGACACCGTGCGTCATCTTATTGGGCACACCCTTGTCACCCTCGTAATATTGAAAGGTGTATTCCTGGTCGTCAATCTTTACTGCATCCAAACGACTCCTCAACCACCGCACCTCATTCTCTTCCTCCATCTGGTTGTTCTTGTAATAGTGCTGGTTGAAATAATTCTGGGTGAATGTGATGGATTTACTCAAACCAGATTCAGGATGCAGGCCCGTTACCGTTAGCCCCGTATATCGTTTCAGGGGCAGGCCATCCTGCCACAATACTCCGCCGGGCCCTCCCGGGAGAAACATTTGATTCCTTCTCAGATCAGCTCTATCCTGCATAGTAAAATCCAGCCGGAGACCGATATCTGTACTGACGATCTCTTTCAGATAAACGTGCTCGTGGATAGTCTGTAAGCACTGTAAGGGCTGAGCGATGGTTTCGTCTTCAGCGAAAGTCCTCTGATTGGAGATATAAGGACTGTTGCCATTAATATCGATGTCGAAATAGTTAAAGTTAATTTGCCGTCCTCTCGGGCTTGTTATCTTCGAGAGATGCCAGCTGGTGACGGACCGATATCGTCCGCTCAGGTTCACAAGGCTGAGGTGATCAAAATAATCTTCACCACAAGCAAGACTTTCGAAGGATGTCGTCCGAAGTCCCGCCATTGTCGTGGATCTTTCTTTAACGGTAAACTCGCCCTTATACCCAGTAGGGGTAATAACAGTAAATGTCTCGCCAGTCTCGGAAAATGTAATAATGCAAGCATCCTCGGTGAGTTTCTTCACCGCAATCGTTCCGTTTACAATCTTCTGCGAAAGAACAAATGAACCCGAAAAACCAAAAAAGTTATAGTTAAAAATATCGGGCTCTATGTCCGGCACCGCCATCTTCACGTAATAGTAGTAGGACTGTGGATCAGCAAACCGCTGGGAGAATTGACTGTATCCCATCTCGAGCGAAAACTCCTCGTTATTATGGACCCACCCGATACCTTGTCCGGCCGGCGTTCCTCGCCACAGGTCATCTCCTCCTCTTACAATACGCGAAATGACCCCGTTTGCATTCAGTGACCAACCCAGCCCGACTTCGCTCGCTTCTTCTGTCGTCCTTATACCGGTGGCGTTATACGATAAGGAAACCGGAAGCTGCCATCCATCAAATTCTATAGAGTATAAAGGAACAGATACGCTCGCCGTACCCGTATACATATTCGGTTGCGTGGCGTGGTACTCCGTCATCTTCGCCGCGTTGGGAGCCGGCGGAACTACTTTAAGTGTCTGTCCAGAGCTCTGAACAAAAGTTGCAATAGCAATAATGAACGGAAGGCAAAATGGAAGCCACTTCCTGTGAGGAACTGAGGGTTGCATGGGAGATTTTCTATAGTTCGAAATAAAACTATTAGAAAATCCAAGGATTGCTTCTTCCTTCTACCCCCGAAATTTTTTGAAATACCCCTGAAGGTATCGTGAATACCACTATAGTAGTATGGAACGGGAGCCGGGCAGGCAAGCTCATTTTTTCTCCCAGCGATAACTGATAACTGTTGTCTACTTTTTAGCGATGTTGACCTTAAGGCTAAAAAACGAAAACTCATCATTCATTGGCTCGAACGTCCACTCCAGTTTTTCACCCGACTTTCGCGCCATGTCGACAAGCCCCAACCCCGCCCCGTGTTTACCTGAAGTTATTGGATTCCTGATGATCTCCTGGTACATGTCTTTCAAACCATTCTCGTCAAGACTGTTGATGTGCTCAAGGGTGCGCACCAACGCCGGAAGGTTCGTGTTCCTCACGCGGTTGCCCGACTTAATAAAATACCGGCTGTGCTCCCGGCCGACTAGAAATGTCGCACCATTATAATTATTGTCTCCGTCGTCTCCCCGCTCGGTGTGCCGCACGATATTCTGCAGGACTTCCACCGTTACGTGGACTACCTTTTTCTTTACACTCAGCTCCTCCCCCGACAATCCCAGCGTCCGTTCAACTTCAGCCACGATCGCCTCCATAGTTC
>WUUC01071877.1_pt1 | contig 12530 bp, 15 predicted proteins | sample 6278441 | NCBI WGS metagenome assembly WUUC01 (sample SAMN13675441, study PRJNA597444) | soil metagenome | isolation source: soil | place: USA: Washington | collected 2017-10 | reverse complement strand
GGGAGACCTGGACCCTGTGCTGGCAGCCGGAGTTCGAGGTCGACCTGGTGGCGGCGAGCGCGCACGGGACAACCGTCGAGGCGGCCGCCAACACCGTGGTGCGCCAGCGCGCGCTCGAGACGACCGTGCTCGCCGAGGCCACCGCGGCGGTCGAGGAGTGCCTGCTGGCGGCGCTCTTCGACGCGCTGCCCGACGTGCTGTCCGCATTGGACACCCGGTCGGCGCGCGACGCCGACGTGGCCTCGCTGATGGCCGCGCTTCCGGCGCTGGCCCGCGCGGCGCGGTACGGCGACGTGCGCGGCACCGACACGGCGTCGCTGCGTGCGGTCGCCGACCGGATGCTGGCGCGGATCTGCGCCGGGCTTCCGCCGGCCGCACACGGGCTCGACGATGACGCGGCCGCTGAGCTGTGCCGGCTGATCGACGCGGTGCACGAGGCCGCCGGGTTGATCGGTCCCGACGCGGCCGCACGATGGCTGGACGCGCTGGCCGACCTGATCAAGCGCGAGAACCTGCCGCCGCTGCTTGCCGGGCGGCTGACCAGGATTCTCAGCGACGCGTCCCGAGTAGACACCGATGAGGTGGCGCTGCGGCTCGGCCGGGCTTTGACGCCGGGCGTCGAACCGGCCCGCGGTGCCGCCTATGTCGAGGGCTTCTTCGCCGGCGGCGCGCTGTTGCTGGTGCACGACGACCGGTTGCTGCAGGTGATGGACCGGTGGCTGGCGGCGATCCCCGATGACACGTTCACCGAGGTGCTTCCGTTGCTGCGCCGCACCTTCGGCGCATTCGCCCGCCCGGAGCGCCGCGCGATCGGTGAGCGGGCCAAGGATCTGTCCATCCACAATGGATTCACGCGGGTCGTCGAGGACCTCGACGTGTTTCGGGCGGAGGCCGCGCTGCCGGTGATCGCGCAACTGTTGGGGGTGAGCGGATGACCGACGATCCGGAGCGGCTTCGCCGGTGGCGGCTGGTGCTCGGGGGCGGTGACGACGGCACCGGGATGTCACTGGACAGGAGCGACCAGTCCGTCGACTCCGCGCTGGCCGCCTTGTACGACAACGCCGATCTCGGTGAGGACGAGGACGACGGCCCCCGGCCACGCACCGGCGGCCTCGGTGGCTCCGCGCCACGGGTGGCCCGCTGGCTCGGTGACATCCGGTCGTACTTCCCCAGCAGTGTGGTGCAGGTGATGCAGCGCGACGCGGTCGAACGGCTCGGCCTCACCCGGCTGCTGCTCGAACCGGAGCTGCTCGCCGCCGTGGAGCCGGACGTGCACCTGATCAGCACGCTGCTCACGTTGAACGACGTGATTCCCGAGCACACCAAGGAAACCGCGCGCGAGGTGGTGCGTACCGTGGTGTCCAAACTGGAGGATCGGCTCGCCGAACGCACCCGCTCCGCCATCCGCGGCGCCCTCGACCGCGCCACCCGGACCAACCGCCCGCGCCACTCCGACATCGACTGGAACCGCACCATCCGGGTCAACCTCCGCCACTACTCGCCGTCGCTCGGCACGATCATCCCGGACCGGCTCATCGGCTACGGCCGCCGCCAACGGTCGGTCTCCCGCGATGTGATCCTGGCCGTCGACCAGTCCGGCTCCATGGCCGAATCCGTTGTCTACGCCGGACTGTTCGCCGCGGTCCTCGCCTCGATGCGGGCCCTGCGCACCTCGATGGTCGCCTTCGACACCGAGGTCGTCGACCTCACCGACGTGCTCGACGACCCCGTCGAAGTCCTCTTCGGCACCCAACTCGGCGGCGGCACCGACATCAACCGCGCCATCGCCTACTGCCAAGGTTTGGTGACCCGTCCCACCGACACCCTGCTCATCCTGATCAGCGACCTCTACGAAGGCGGCTCCCGCGACCAACTCCTGCGCCGCATGGCCCACCTCGTCGACTCCGGCGTCCAAGTAGTCGCCCTACTGGCACTGTCCGACTCCGGCGCGCCCGCCTACGACCACGACAACGCCGCCACCCTCAACGACCTCGGCATCCCCACCTTCGCCTGCACTCCCGACCTCTTCCCCGACCTCATGGCCGCCGCCATCCGCCGGGAAGACCTCACCCAATGGGCCGCGACGTACGTCCAACGCTGATGAGGCGCCGTGGCGGTCGGCCGCCACGGCACCTCACGACATTGGATCACAGGTGGCGCAAGGCGTCGTCGCGCATCCAGCCAGCTTTGTAGGGGTTGGGGCAGTCGCAATTGACGACCGTCCAGAAGTGTCCCTCGTTGTATCCGGTGGCACACGGACCGGTGATGGGATCGCCAAAGTACTTGATCTTGTACCGGGTGGTGTTGTGTGATGGTCCCGCGTACACGCCGGCCTGGTCCCACCTGACCTCATAGCGACAGGTGGCGGCGGGCGAGACGCCGTCCGATCGATCCTCGGCCGATGCGGGAGCGGCCAGACCGGCGACGAACAACGCCGATATCAGCGGAACAACGAGGGCAAAGGCAGCGCGCATTCTTGTGTTCATCGTTTGTCCTTTGCTTGCCGTGAATCGGGTGCCACTGGTGAAGCGACACTGATCTGGTGCGCCATCGACTCTTCAATGGCGAGAGTGCCGGTGACAACAGCGTGGGATAGCGGGGATGTTCCGGTCGCATGACCAGCCGATTGACGTACCTGTCGGGAGGGCGATGGGATGGTGACAGGAGGGGCCGATGACTGGAAGCACGGCGGAGGGCCGGGTCGAGCGGCTGGGCTACCGGGGGTCCGCCATCCTGCGCACCGGGGGAGTGGCCTGCGCGAGCGTCCTTGGGCTCGTGTCGGTTCCGGTGGAAATGCTGGCGTTCACGGCTTCCGTCGTGGTGGCGGTCAACGCCTGGGGCATCGGGTATCTCGCGCAACTGTTTCGACACGAGCACCGGGGCTGGCCGCTGCACGTCGACACCTGCGTCGTCGCGGCCGTATGCCTGACGCAGCGGTGGACCGTGCGGCCGGAGGCGTTGCAGAGCCCCACGAACTGGGTGATAGCCGCGGCGGGGCTGACGGTGGTCGCCTACCAGTGGCGAGCGAATCTTCGGCACCGAATGACCTCGACGGCAGCGGTCACCGCGGCGTACCTTGCCGGCTCGGTCGTGGCGACCGTTCCCGCCTGGATCTATTTGACAATCGGGTTCTGGATGGTTGTTTCGGCCGGGCTGTCGTGGAACCTGTACCGGCTGGTTGGTGCCGGGGCCCGGGAAGCGGACCGGATCATGGCCGGTCGTGAGCGGGCGCGCCGGGCCGCCGAGGTCGCCGCCGCGCGGCGAGCCGACGAACGCGAGCAGTTGGCCGCCTTGCACGACGGCGCCGCGGCCACGATGCTCGCGGTCGGGATGGGTGTGGTGACCGGTCGGGAACCCTGGCTGAGCGCGAGGGCCACACACGATCTCGACGTGCTTGCCGGCGGCATGGCGGCACCGCATGGGCAAGTCGATCTTGGTGGGTTGCTCGGCGACATAGTGCGGCGTGTCCCGGTCAAGGTCGCGTCACGCATACCCGATCCGGTGTCGGTTCCAGCGGTGCCCGCGGTGGCGATCTGCCGGGCGGCGCGCGAGGCGCTGGTCAACGTGGCTCTGCACGCCGGGGTGGACGTCGCGTCGCTGCTGCTCGAGCGCCGAGCCGGAGTGGTCGCGATCGAGGTGGCCGACGAGGGCCGGGGATTCGATCCGGCCCGCGTATCGCCGCACCGGCGAGGGCTCTCACTGTCTATTGTGGACAGAATGGAGCGGGTCGGTGGGCGCGCGACGGTGCTGTCCCGCCCGGGTCGCGGTACGCGGGTGCGGTTGGAGTGGCCGCGTGGATGACGTGGACGTCATGACGGCGAAGCTGCTCCGCGGGGTGCGCCTGGCCGTTCTGGTGATCACGCTCATCGCCCTGTTCGGCCTTGGACTGTTCGGGCTGCTGATGAGTCACTCCGTCTATCGCTGGCCCACGCTGCAGTTCGCCTTGTTCGCACTGATGGTCTGCATCGCCGCGGCGGCCGGCCGGCTCATCCGCGAGGATCGGCCGCCGCGCCGGTCCCGTTGGGTGCTGCTGGCGGGGGTGGGCGCCGCGTGGGTGGTGAATGTCGTCGACCTCGTGCCGGCGGATGTCCCACCGGAGGCGATGTGGTCCGCGAGTCCCTCCGGCTGGTTCGTGCTGGTGTTGTTGCTGGATCGGGGTTTCCGGGTGGTGATGGCGGTCCTGACCGCGCACCTCGCGGTGAGCGGCGCCGTGTTGGTCACGGTGGGCCGGCCGGACCAGGCCCCGATCGCCGGGATACTGCTCGTGACCGCGGTCACGTTCGGCTACCAGGCTGGCGTCACGCTCGTCGCCGAACTATTGCGGCACATCGCGGTGGCGCAGGCCCGGGCACTACGCGAGGAGGAGCGGTTGCGCACGGCATCGGCGGTCGCCGAGGCGCTGCATCTCGACCGGCGGCAGCGGTATGCCGATCTCGGCGCGGTGCCACTGCTCGCGGGGCTGGCCGTCGGTGCGCTCGACCCGGCGGACGAACGGGTGCGTGCGTCGTGCGCGGTGGAGGCGGCCCGGATGCGTCGCCTGTTCGCCGAGCGCGACGACGTGCCCGACCCGCTCCTGCACGAGTTGCGAGCCTGCGTCGACCTGGCGGAGCGCAAGGGTGTCACCGTCTACTTGGGAACGTGTGGGAGCTACCCGGCGCCTCCCCTACCGGTGCGCCGCGCGCTGACCGAACCGGCCGTCGCCCTGGTGGCGACCGCCGCCTCGCGCGCCAGGGTGACCGTGGTCGGGTCCGCGACGGCGGTGACAGTGAGCGTGGTGGCCGACAGCCCACCGCCGACCATGGTGACCTCGCCGACAACGACGGGCCAGGTCACCACCACCCATGGTGTGAGCGGCGACCGGCTCTGGATGGAGGCCACGTGGCGGTCGACGAGTTGATCACGGTGGTCGTCGTGGACGATCATCCCGCCATCGTGGCGGGCATCGAGGCGTGGTGTGCCGCGGCGGATCCGCCCGTGCGGCTGGTCGCCGCCGGCGCGACCGTGGCGGTCGCGTGGGTCGGTGCCGGTCGATCCGCCGATGTCGTCGTCTTTGACCTGCAGCTGGCCGGGCAAACTCCCCAGTATGGGGACTTGAGACGGCTGGTCGATACCGGGCGTCCGGTTGTGGTCTACACCATTCGGGAGGACAGGGACACCGCGCTCACCTGCCTCGACATCGGTGCGTTCGCCTACCTGACCAAGGCAGAGGGTCCCGAGCATCTGGTGGCCGCGATCCACGCCGCCGCGCAGGATCGGCCCTACACGCCGCCAGCCATGGCCAGGGCGATCGGCGCGGACACCCGGATCGGCCGCCCCCGGCTGACCCCCCGGGAAATCGATGTGCTGGTGAACTGGTTCGCCAGCGAGTCGAAGGACATGGTCGCGCAGAAGCTCGGCCTGTCGACCAGCACGGTGAACAGCTACATCGACCGGGTCCGGATCAAGTACGCCAACGCCGGACGGGTCGCCCCGACCAAGGCGGCGCTGGTCGCCAGAGCGATCCAGGACGGCCTGGTCCGTATCGAGGATCTCTGAGCCCGTGGGGTGTTCGACCGACACCACGTACGTGGGTCGCGCCGTACCGTCGCTTTGCGAAGCCGAGGGGGACACATGCCAAAGCCTGACCCGGTTATGCGGTTCGCGACCCGGCTGCACGCCATGAAACTGAGGTCGAACCGCAGTTACGAGGCGCTGGCCAGGAGGGTCGGCACGAGCAGCTCGTCCCTGCACCGCTATTGCCGGGGCGTGACAGTTCCGTCGGACTACGACGTCATCGCCCGGTTTGGCAGAGCGTGCGGGGCAACCGACGAGGAGGCCGCCGACCTGCTGCACTGCTGGGTGCTGGCCACCGGCCCGGTCGATCGGTTCGCGGTGGAGGTCCCTGCCGCGGTGCGACCACCCGAACCGGCGCCGGTACTCCGCCGGCCAACCAGGTTCGTCCTACTGCTACTCGCCGTCGTGGCCTACTTGGCCCGCCGGTCCGTCCAACGTTGACTTACCGGTAGCCAGCTTCGCGAGCAGCAGGCCGATCAGCGCCGCGCTGGCGACGATCATCCAGGCCGCGGCGTGCACCCCGGCGTGTTTGGTGACCAGGCCGAAGATCAGCGCGAACGGGAGGAAAGCCAGCCAGGACAGGGCGCTGACGCCCGATGCGACGCCGGTCCGGATGGTCGACGGGATGGCGTCGTGCAGTAGCCGGGTGATGTGGATGGTTGCCGCGACGATCAGGAGTGCCAGCAGGATCTGTGCGCCGGTGACCAGAAGCAGGTTGCCGCTCACGGTCAACACCAGGCTGGACAGCACCATCAGCGCGGCGACCACTCCGACCGTGGGTAGGCGGTCGAACCGAATCCGGCCGGCCAGCGCGCCACCGAGGCCGATCGTCGAGACCAGACCGGCCCAGTACGGTCCGTAGAGCACGGCCGCCGCCGACACCGCGACCAGCCACAGTGGACCGAACTCGAAGATCACCTGCAGGGTCAACGCGGACAGCACCGCCAGTGCCACGATCGGCAGCAACCGACCGCGCTGCCTTAGCGTATGGAAGGTCATTGCGAGGTGGCTGCCCAGCGTCGAGCGCTCGGCGGGCTTGTGCAACGACGGTTCACGGAACCGCAGATAGGCCACAATGGACAAGACGGCGAACGGCACGGTGAGGAAATACATCAGCCGGGGCGAGGTCAGCGACGCCAGCCACCCGCCGAGCAACGAGCTGCTCACCAGACCAACGGCCTCCAGCACGCGAACCCGGCCGATGCGCTTCTCGAAGTCCTCGCCGTCGCCGGTCTCCTCGAGCACGGTGTCGTAGACGACCGCGTCCATCGTCCCGGAGTACATCGCGAAATACCCGCCCAGCGCCAGCATGCTGAGGATGTAGGTGGGCACGTCGTGCGCGAATCCGCCCAGCACGGCCGAAAGCACGAGGGCGACGCTCGACACCACGAGCACGCCTCGGCGGCTCCAGCGGTCGGCGAGGATGCCGGACGGGATCTCGACGATGGGAACGACCGCGGCGTACGCGGCGGCCATCAGGCCGACGGAAGCGGCGTCGAAGCCGATCTCGTTCAGGAACAGCTTCTCGACCGGGACCCACAGCGACATCCCTTGTAGCAACACCGCGAAGTGCAGTGGTCGCAGGCGCTTCCGAAGTGCGTGACCCGACGGCGATTTCATCAGCATGGCGATGCAGTGTCACCGCCTGCCGATAGCGTTACATGGCTAGTCGCGCCAGGTGCGGAATGCGGTTAGGAGCTCGTCGCGGGCTTCGGGGGAGATGCTCGCCGCGGGCAGCTCGCCGAGGGTGTCGATGGTGGAGCGGAACTGGTCGAGGTAGCGCGTGCAGCCGTCGCAGGTCGCAAGGTGCTCGACGAACCGAGCCTCCGCCGCGTCGTCCAGCGCGTCGTCGAGGAACGCGGTGACCAGCTCCACGAACTCGTCGCAGTTCACGACGGCATCACCCCTCGGGCGTTGAAGTACTCCTCGAGCTGGGCACGCACGAACGCGCGGGCTCGGTGCAGGAGTACGCGTTGGTTGCCGGCGGAGATGTCGAGGATCGAGCACACCTCGTCGGAGTCGTAGCCCTCGACGTCCCGCAAGGTGATCACCGTGCGCTGGCGTTCCGGCAGCAATGCCAGGGCCGCGGCGACCTTCGCTCGCACCTCGCCGGTCAGCGCCGACTGCTCGGGAGACGGCGGCATGGCCGGCCACGGCGCCGGAAACTCGCGCCAGTGCCCGGGAAACGGGTCGTCGGAACCTTGGAACCGTGCGGGGTCCACGGTGTGATCGCTCGGTAGCAGGCTGCTCGCCGGGACGGTGTTGGCCTCCCGCTTGCCCCGGCCCTTGGCCGTGTTGATCAGGATCCGGTAGACCCAGGTGCGCAGCGACGAGCGGCCCTCGAACCGCTTGACGCCGGCGATCACCGCGAGCCAGGTCTCCTGGAGGACCTCCTCAGCCGAGGCGTTCGTGGACACGAACGTGCGTGCCAGCCGCATCATCCCGGCCGACCAGGCGTCCACCATCAGCGCGAACGCCGCCTCGTCCCGGTTCCGCAACCGGTTGACGAGCACCTCATCCGGTGGGAAAGGCGGCGCAGCCTTGACCTCCATCCAGCCAGACTAGGCGGCCAGGTACTGCCTGAACCACTCCACGGTCGCGATCCACGCCGCCTCGGCCTGCGCGGCGTTGTAGCGCTGGCCGGTGTCGTTGTGGAACGCGTGGTCGACTCCGGGGTAGACAGTGACCTTGTACGGCTGCCCGGCTTGCTTCAGCGCACCCTCGACGGCGTCGCGGCTGCCGGTGATCCGGGCGTCGTTCTCGGCGTACACAACGGACACAGCGGCCTTCGTGGTGGCTAGCTGGCTGATGTCGCGCGGCGCCGGCCCGTAGAACGGAGCCGCCGCCTTCACCGGGATCCCGGCGGCCAGCGTGTTGAACACCATGCCGCCGCCGAAGCAGAACCCGGTCACGCCAACCTTGTCACCGACCCCGGACGCCGACAGTGCGGAGATCGCTTGGCGCACATCGGAAACCATGTCCTCAACCGACCGCTTGCTCAACGCGGCGGAGTAGGCGGCCGAGTCGGTCAGCTGGTCCGCCCCGCCGTCACGCGAGAGCAGGTCCACCGACAGCCCGCTGAACCCGGCGGTGGCCACCCGCCGCACGACGTCCTTGATGTGCGGGGTGAGCCCGCGGTTCTCGTGGATCACCAGAATGCCCCCGGCCGGCGTGCCGCTGGCCGGCTTCGCGTGATAGCTGATCAACGACGCGGAGTCGGCTCCCTTGACCTCCATGGTGGCCACGGTGATCCGGGGGTCGTCCTCCCGCACAGTGATCCCGTCGGTGGACGGTTGCGCCGGGGGAGTGGCGAACGGTTGCGCCGCACTGGTTTCCCGGCCGGTGGGGGTTGGCGCCGCGTTGCCGGACGGCTGCTCGGTGCTGCACCCCAGAGTGGACAGCAGAGCCACCGTCGCGGTCGCGCTCCCGGTGATCAACGTGACCCGCCGCAACAGCTCCCGCCGCGAGATCAGGCCGTCGTTGAAATCCTCGATGTGTTCCTCAACTACATACCGCTCGAAGTCGGTCATTGGATCCTCCGTCACTGCTCAAGGGCGGCGGCCCCAAGCTGCGACGGTGATCCAGGTGTAGTCGACGAAGGACGGTGACTCATAGACCGCGAAGGCCTCGTCGAGCTCCTCCTGGGTGATCACGCCGGAAGCGACCGCCGGCTGCACGATCGTCTTGTGGGTGGCGACCAGCCAGCGCGCTAGGGCGGAACCGCCGGTCGCTGGCAGGGTTTGGCCCTCGGCCGCGACGTCGACCAGGCCGGCGGCCACCAGTGGCAGGGGCAGCGTTCGACCCCACGTGGTGCCGGTGCCGATCGATTCGGAGAGAACACGGTTGAGTGCCTCCATGGCCCGTCGTACGGCCGGATGGGAGGACAGCTCCGGTGCCGTCGTTCCCGCCTCGATGAGCAGCCAGCCGTCCGGCTTAAGCCACGATGCCATTCGTTTGATCGCCTCGTCGCGCTCCGGGAGGTGATCGAGAACAAATCGACAGTGAATGACGTCGAACTCGCCTGGTGCCTGGTCGGCCGTCACGTCGTGGCGCAGCACCATGATCCCGGTCTCCGCGAGCGGAGCCAGGTAGTGGGTGCTCACATCGGTCGCGACCACGTTGCCGGGGCCGGCCAGCTCGCCCATCCGACGGGCGATGGAACCGGCCCCGGCTCCGACCTCGAGGCACCGCCAGCCCGGCCGGATGCCGAGCCGTTCGAGGTTGCGGAGGCTGAACGGATCGAAGATCTCTTCGAGCACCTTCAGCCGCTCGAGTTCGGTCGTGGTCCTGGTATCTACGAGATCATTCCAGCGCACCCGCGAAGACTACGGTGTCGATCGCCTCCGGAGACCGAACAGGACGGTCACAATTCCGGCGATGACCACGATCGGTCCGATCACCGCCCACAGGGTCACGCCACTCATCACGCTCCCCCCGATGACATCGAGGCCCTGCAGCGTCCAGGTCGCTCCGAGGAGGACGAGCACCGCACCAACTGCCACGAGCACGGTTGTCTTCATGTCAGTGCTGGTGTCCGAGTTGAGCACGAACCTCGCCGGCCGGGAACGCGGTGGTGTGCACGTTGGCGTAGGTGAAACCCGCCCGGATCGCCTTGGTCAGCTCCGCGAACTCACCGGCCGCGATGCCTTGTGCCGCCGGGCCGATGATGTTGGCCGCTGTGATCGTTCCGCTGACGGTGGCGGGAGCCTCTGGGCAGGTCTGGGTACCGGCCGGCCCGTTGCCTTGGTTGGTGCAGAAGAAGAAGCTGATGCCGCCGGTTTGCTGCGTGTTGCCGAAGTGGACGTGCGCCTGGGTGATGGGTGCGGAGAGGTCGGCGTAGCTGAGCCGCCAGGTGATCTCCTGGGCCCGGTCGTTGATCACCAGGCGGAGCGAGGCGGTGCCGGCGGTGGAGACCGCGAGGGGAGTTTCGGCGTAGCTGTTGAGGGACTCGCGGAAAACGCTGTTGCCGAATCCGTCTATCTCACTGGGTGTCGCCACGCTGCCCGTAGCGGTGAACCCCACCGCTAATCCCGCCATCGCCGCGACTACCAACAGACGCCTATGTCTGGTCATCAGTGTGCTGCCTCCTTACACAGAGGGACGGTGCCAACACACTGAACGCGCCGTTTGGCTCAACGGTTCAGCGCAAGAACCAACTAGTGGATGTATGTTTCAGCGCTTCGGCTCAGCCGGGGCGCAGGATGGCGCGTTCGATGGCCGTGGTGGCGAACTCGACCAGGGTCTTCGGCGCTACCCTTCCCTGCACCGAGCCGCCGTGCAGCAGGTCGTCGGCAACGCCGATCAGCGTGTCCCACACCCAGTGCGGCATGGCCGGCTCGTCGATGAGCTCGCGGCCGTGACGGGCCGCGGTCTCCCGTAGCGCGCGGTCGAGCGAGCGGATCGTGCGGCGGAACACGGTGGCCGAGGTGACCGCGCGCTTGCTGCGCCGGCCGCCGGCGAGCACCTTGGACTCCCACTGCTGGGCCGAACGGCCGAACAGCCGCCACAGGTCTTGGATCTGGGGGAGCAGCGCGGTGAGCAGGCCGGGGATCGTGGTGTCGCGGTCGAACTCGTCGAGGGTGGCCTGCATGGCTTCCAGGCGGGTGGCCATGAGCGCGACGAAGACGTCTTCCTTGCCGTCGAAGTACTGGTAGACGGTGCCGGAGCTGACGTTGGCGCCTTCGGCGATGGCCCGCATGGTGAGCCCGGCGTAGCCGCTGGCCTCGAGCAACTGCTCGGCGGAGTGCAGGATGTCGCGGCGGCGGGCCTTGGCGTCGCCCCATGCGGTAGTGGATGCCACAGGGCCACGGTACTCTGGACAACGTTCAGAACATATTGAACGTTGTCCAATTTAGGGCTACCGTGGGTCCATGGTGCTCACCCACCTTGACCGGCTCGAGGCCGAGAGCATCGACATCCTGCGCGAGGCGGTCGCCGAGAGCGAGCGCCCGGTGCTGCTGTACTCGATCGGCAAGGACAGCTCGGTGCTGCTTCACCTTGCCCGCAAGGCTTTCTATCCGTCCGCAGTACCGTTCCCACTGTTGCATGTGGACACCAGGTGGAAGTTCCGCGACATGATCGCCTTTCGGGACCGGACCGCCGCCAGTCTTGGCCTCGAGCTGATCGTGCACCGCAACCCGGAGTGCGTCGCGCTGGGGATCAACCCGTTCGACCACGGTTCCGCCCACCACACCGACATGTGGAAGACCCAGGGTCTGCGGCAGGCGCTGGACAAGCACCGGTTCGACCTGGCGTTCGGTGGCGCGCGGCGGGATGAGGAACGGTCACGGGCGAAGGAGCGGGTGTTCTCGTTTCGCTCGGCGCAGCACCGGTGGGATCCGCGCAACCAGCGGCCGGAGCTCTGGCGGCTCTACAACGCGCGCAAGGGCCCCGGGGAGAGCATCCGGGTGTTCCCGCTGTCCAACTGGACGGAGCTGGACGTCTGGCAGTACATCGAGCGCGAGTCGATTCCCGTTGTGCCGCTGTACTTCGCCGCCGTGCGCCCGGTCGTGCGGCGCGACGGTGCGCTGATCATGGTCGACGACTCGCGGATGCGGCTGCGTCCCGGTGAGGTTGTCACGCCGTCGCTCGTTCGGTTCCGCACCCTTGGTTGTTACCCGCTGACCGGCGCGATCCGCAGCACGGCAACGGATGTGGCCGCGATCATCAAGGAGATGCTCGCCGCGACGACCTCCGAGCGGCAGGGCCGGGTGATCGACCACGACGAGTCCGGGTCGATGGAGCGCAAGAAGCAGGAAGGGTATTTCTGATGAGCCTGCTGCGGTTCATCACGTGTGGCAGCGTGGATGACGGCAAGAGCACGCTGATCGGCCGGCTGCTCTACGAGTCGCGCCAGCTCTACGCGGATCACCTTGACGCGCTTGAGGAAGACTCCAAGCGGTTCGGCACCCAGGGTGATCGGCTTGACTTCGCCCTGCTGGTCGACGGGCTCTCCGCCGAGCGCGAGCAGGGCATCA